>Ga0302325_10000052_pt1 | contig 314557 bp, 276 predicted proteins | sample Palsa_T0_2_FD_201948 | JGI IMG/M metagenome (GOLD analysis project Ga0302325, IMG submission 201948) | Peat permafrost microbial communities from Stordalen Mire near Abisko, Sweden - Palsa_T0_2 | ecosystem: Environmental > Terrestrial > Soil > Palsa > Peat permafrost | place: Sweden: Abisko... | reverse complement strand
TGGCTCACATCCATGCCACCGTATTTTGCCTTCCAAGCGTAGAGCGTGTGCTTGGACACGCCCACCTCGCGCGCCACGTCTTCCACCTTCCGTCCTTCCTCCACCTGCTTGAGTGCTCCGATCATCTGCGCTTCTGTGTGTCTGCTCTTCGACATACCCTCTTCCCCTTTCTTTCGCACAAATCATACTCAGCTTTGTGCGGAAACAGGGAGGCAGGTCAGAATCTACCCTTCGATTTGTCCCGCTTGGCTTTGGCTTGGGATAGGGGAGACCATGATGAGTGGTCCCTCACGATGATGAAGTTTCCAAATGGAGTAGAGAACCGCTACTACCCTCGCATCCAGATCACTCCCATCGATAGCAAGAAGGCGTTCATTAGGCTAGCCACTCCCTGGGTACGTGAAGAGTGGAAGAATAATGGTGAGGCGTATTTCCTCGATCTGCGTACGTTGCTGTGGGCTCTCTATAACAAGTCCTTCTCGCTGAAGCGAGCTTGTGACAATGACGAAGGTCCATTCAAAGGGCAGAATCTCCCGCAGAAAAAGGATCACGAGCCCACAGGAAAAGTCACTCCCGAAGAAATCGAGTATGCCCGACAAGATGGTCGCTGCACCGTAGCGCTCCTCAACGCTACTAAGCGGGAGTTTGATAGTCACCCGATCAGCTTAAAGCCGTGGTCTGCGTATTCCCCAGCGAGTGTCGCGAAAAGTTACCTGGACGCAATGGGGATCATCCGGCCTTCAGAGAAATTCAACATCACGGGTGATGTTCTTGGCATTGCGATACAGAGCTACTACGGAGGACGCTCGGAAACCCGCATACGATGCGCCGAAGTCCCGGTCGTGCCGGTCGATTTTACCAGCGAGTACCCAACTTGCTGTGCATTGATGGGTCTATTCGAAGTCCTCACAGCGGATAGTGTGAGCTTCGAAGACGACACCGAGAATGTTCGCCATCTGATTGAGCACATTTCAATTGAACGTTGTTTCAATCCTTCCGGCTGGGAGCAATTCAAGTTCTTCGCCCTTGTGCAACCGGAAGACGACATTCTTCCAGTGAGAGCTGTCTACGATGGGGTGACCCAGAACATAGGCAACAATTATTTAACCTCCGACACTCCCCTCTGGTTTGCCGGTTGCGACGTGATCGCCTCCACCATTCGAACGAAAAACCTCCGCGCATTCTGCGAGCAATTCGCATGGTCCCACACGGAAAACAAGCTGGAATGAAAGCTACCAATTTTCGCGGCAGCATGGTGGAGATCGATCCGTACAAAGACGATCTTTTCCGGAAGGTGATCGAGCAACGCAAGCTAAACAAAGCGGATAAGGCTCTTTATTATTGGCTCAAGATTCTTGCGAATTCGATTTATGGATTCTTCGTCGAGTTGATACCCGAGAATCAGACCAAAAATATACCTGTGAACGTTTTCTCCGGCGAAAGAGCATTTTCGGACTTTTCGGATGTACTTGAGAAACCCGGCACGTGGTTTTTTCCGCCTTTGGCGTCCTTTATCACTTCTGCCGGACGCTTATTGCTGGCGATGACGGAGGCCTGCGTAAGCGAAAAGCAGGGTAGTTACTTATTCTGTGATACTGATTCCCTCGCTATCGTGAGTTCCGAGAAAGGAGGATCACTCGGCATTCCAGGGGGCGAAGGGTCCAGGGTTCTAGCTTGGGGAGAGGTGCAGGAGATTATTAACAGATTTGTTTCGTTAAATCCCTACGATCGGAAAGCGGTGCCAGGCTCAATCCTTAACCATGTGGATGCGAATTATATTGACTCCGATCCCAAGAAAGAGCAGCGGCAACTGTGCGGGTACAGCATTGCGGCGAAGCGGTACGCACTTTATGAGAGAGTCGGAGACCACGATATTAAGATCGTTGATCCCAAGGCGCACGGCATCGGCTTCTTGTATCCGCCTAAGGATTCGCCCAAGGAATGGAAAGAAGATGTGCCGTTATGGATTTATGAATTTTGGGAATGCATTGTGCGAGATGCCCTTAAATTAAATCCCACATCGCGATCTTGGATCGATGTTCCGCAAATGATGCGTCTAACTGTAACAACCCACAATGTCTTAACCATGCTCCGAGATTGGGAAGTGGCGCGGCCTTACAATTTCCTCCTTTTACCGATGGTTGATCCCACGTTTGGGTATGCGTTTCATAGGCAGTCGAGCGAAAAAGTTCTTCTAGTCTGTCCATTCTCCTCTAAACAAGACCGTTGGTTTGGCCTTGAATGCATAAACATTCATAGCGGCAAGAAATACAAGATGATGGATTGCAACAAAGCGCACGACAATATTCCCTACAATGTGGTCTTTCCTTCGCAATTTGCTCGACTTTTAAGCCAATATACGGACCATCCCGAGGCCAAGAGCCTAGCGCCTGACGATACCCCCTGTGCGGCAGACACTAAGGGATTGCTAAAGCGTGCTCACGTGATTGCAGGAGAGTTTCGTTACATTGGCAAAGAAACTGATCGCAAATGGGAGGAAGGCGACGAGATTAGCCTCTTAGAATTTGCTGCTACCGAATACGGCAGGACGACAAGAGTCGTTGCCAGTGAGGAAATTAAAGGCGCTATTCAAGATATTGGCATCAACAAGTGTGCACGCGAAAGCGGATTTGACCGAAAGAACTTTATTAGGAAATTGGTTCGCGGTGTCCCAGTAAAGCGCAATTCCTATAATGAATTTGTAGGTTGGCTCAAGGGTCATAAATCACAAGGTTAGGCCCGTCGGCCATTTAACGAGCCGGGCTTTGAAGTGGAAGACACCTAGACGGCATGGATGTGGCAGATTAGATCAATAAAAGGCGATGCTATGAGTGATCTCTATTTTGACAATATCGAAGACAAGGCATACGGCGACCAGATGATCTTGGATGACGTGCGGGCGCTCGTAAAATCTGGGCAGCGTGAAGGGTCGGTTCTGGATTACAAGAGCGACATTTCAGATAAGGACAATTGGCCCGCAACTGTAGCGGCTTTTGCAAACACATTCGGGGGACTGATAATTTTCGGTGTTGAGGCGAAAAAGGATAAGCCACGCCGGGTTACTGGATTCGATCCGAAAGGCATCGAAATCGGAACGAAGCTCACAAGTATGGTGATTAGTCGCATTCAGCCTCGCCCAGATTTTTCGATTCGCGTGGTCAACTATGACGAAGATCCTACAAAAGAAATTGTTTTACTACGCGTTTCTGAGGGGAGACATCCTCCATATATGCACTCGAAGGATGATGAACATCGCATTTAAGTTCGCGTTGGAGCCCAAAAAGCAGAGGCGGATTATTTGCAGCTTTCAAGTCTTCTTGAAAAAACAGGAAGGAAAAGTCAGCCTCAACCATTGACGAACGATTTATTTGGTTCTGATTCTCAGCTAATCGTGCCGGACCCTCCCGGTTCCAATCGCGTTGGTTCCGAAGCTTTCAGGTTTATCGTTTCACCTCGGGACATTTCAGCGGCCATGCGGCTCAACTTTGAGGCTGAGCGCCAATTCAGACAGTGCGTCGCGGAGGTACTAGGTAAGCCGTGCGACGCACCCCTCATCCGTTCAAGGAATGCCACTATCCTTCCGGTTGGAGCAGTGGCTTACGATGAACAGCGTTTCGGCTTGTCTGCCAAGGGGGGAATGGGATTCATTTCGAAACCAGGGGTTATGACAAATGAAGGACTGTTTTTCATCCCTATAGACTTTTGTCAATTTCTGCTTCAGTTCCTGACGGTCGCGTCGCTCTTTTATGAAACGATGATGCGTTTTTACGGTTCGTACGAGCTTTCTGTTGAAACGGTCATTTCCCAAGCCAAACTGTTTCCAGGCTCACCGGCGCTCAAGAATCGTCTAGCTGGAGCGGAATTGTTTGAGCCACCACTCGAAACAATCCGAGCATCAACAGTTGTTCAGATCGAGGTCGCCCTGCATCCGATCTCACGCAGCCGCTTGCAGGACTATCTGGAAGCGGTTCTGACCGAGATAGGACGCTCGAACGGTAGTGTCTTGAACGCAGACTTTAGAACCGCAATGCAGGCAGTTGTGGATGAAGGCGTCAAACGATTTAATTCTGTTCGAGCAGCTCGATCAACCTGAAGATCGCGGTACCAACGAGCCCCCACGCGCGGGCGAGCGGGTCCCGGCCAGAATCAAGATCAAAATCGGAGGGAGCGGGACAGGGGGTGGGGGGAGGGAGCATTTTGCCGTCGCCTTATACCACCCCGTCAAACCGGGACAGGAAACTTTGTGGAACACATGCGCAACACTTTGGGCACCCGGTAGCAGTTATGCACAGGATGTTTGATACTCCCTTTGCTAAACTCCAAACACATGCAAAGCCGATCCAACAATAACGCCACCCCTTTCTTGGTCGGTCTCGGAATAGAGCCGCAGAATCCGTGGATGACTGGCATCCACCGTCGGCGGCTAAAAGGCAAGAGCGGATTGTCCACGCTAGAACTATGCGCTGGGGCTGGCGGACAGGCAATTGGTTTGGAGCGGGCGGGCATCGATCATGTCGGCCTCGTTGAGATCAACGAGAGCGCCTGCTCAACGTTGCGCCAAAATCGTCCGAAATGGAATGTAATCGAGCGCGACCTGAACACTTTTGACGCGGCTGCCTTCGCCGGTACGGATATTGTCTCCGCAGGCCTGCCTTGCCCGCCCTTCTCGGTAGCGGGAAAACAGCTTGGCAACTTAGACGAGCGCAATCTTTTTCCTTCGCTGATCCGAGTGGTAGATCAGGTACGTCCCCGTGCTGTCATGGTTGAGAACGTTCGCGGAATCCCGGATGCGGTCTCAGGATTATCGTGAACTCGAGTGCGAGGAACGTAAGAGGCCGAGCCAGCCGCCCGCTGCTACCCCTGAGTGCCGCTGTCCTGTTCCAGTTCGTCGCCGAGCTCATCATCGTAATAATCCCTCGCCGTTCAAGAGCAGAATCAAATCTGATCGCTTCCTGCGGTTCGGAATTAGACTGTTGATTGCACCAGTGCATCAGATCGGCAAGAAGGTCGCTCAGCACGGTTTCCGGGTCGGCATGCACGTCCTCGGCTCGCCCGCTTACGCTCGCGAAATGGGCGACAGCCAGCGCACCCCAGAGCGCCCGATCAGCATTAGTGGGATCTGCGCCGGTCTCATTTAGCCGGTGATTCAACCGGTGTATCTGGGCTCTAAGCTGACCTATCTCGCTTCGACCGGTCATTTTTCGCTTCCTCTCCGCCTTCACACACAGCTCAGGTAACCAAGCGCCGTGTTCCAGTTTAGAACATTTTCTCCGAGTCGTGGGGGTACGCTCTCTGTGCGACAAGGAAGCCTCGGCGAAAAAACATCGTTGGCAGGAGAGTTGCGGAGGCACGCAAATCCCGGAGCCCGCGACTCATGCAGGGAGACCAATCACGCAAGCTTGCTCTGGTCGGAATGCAACGAGCTGAGGGCCTTCGCCGAGGTGCTGGGAGTAGACATAAATTGGCTTCTTGGGGATGGCAAGAAGTGAGAGATCCCACCTCCCAATTGCGTTCCGCCACGCGAGGACGATAAGGTTTTACCTTCTAGGCCCTGTGCTCCGTTGTGTCCGGCTGCTGCGGGCTGGCCTCCTCAGCCTCGGCACCGAGCCGCATCGCTTCAAATCGCTCCGAGAGACACCTGATCTCTGTCTCCGCGAAGGATTGGCAGTCGGAGTATAGCTTCGCCAACAACGCTGGCAGCATCCCGGCGAGCGAAGGCAGCGCTCGCTCAAATTCAGGGAACGTGCTACGGAACGAACGAATTCTCTGCAAGCTGTCCGTCAATCGCTGTCTCCGCTCTACGTCGTCTTCCCAGATGCCCCTCCAATACGTGCAAGTGGGGCAGGATGCTGCGCAGCGGCTTCCGTCGTGGGAGAGGAACGACTCCCAGCCGGATGCCGCAAGCGAAAGCGTCCCCAGCTGATCGTCTCGGCGCTTCTCGCCATTGCATCTTCTGCATGCAACTAATACGTTGCCTGCCACGTGCAGGCCTGCTCGGTATCGATTCATGCCGTCCAGATGCTCAACCACGGGCAGGGTGCTATTCAGGTCGCAGGAGCAATATGGACATCGGTTGTCAAACCAATCGCGTACGAGCCCTTCGTATTCCTCGCCATCAACCTTAAGCGGCCATTTCCGGCTGATCCGGCGACTCACTTCGTGGAGGAACATGCCCACTAGCTTGTTCGCGACATCGGACTTGAACCGCCGCGTTGCAGTGCGTAGCTGAGAGGTGGCATCCTTCACCCCTTCCCCCCACCCAGAAGCCAACCGGCTTCCACGCCCAACACTGCCGCCAGCGCCTTGACCTCATAATCGAGCACGCGACGGTGGTTGTTTTCGATTTTGGCAATAGCGGCACGGTCGAGCTGAATGCCGATCCGAGCAAGCCTGCCTGAGAGGTCATCCTGCGTCAGTGGCGGCGTGCACGCCTTTCGCGCTTGGGCGACCCGCCTGGAAACGATGTTTTTCTGGCCAGCCTTACGAATCACACCGAAAGGGTACCCTCCACATGAACCAAAAATGTTCTAGAATAGAACATTGAGGAGCGCTTGCGCTGAAGAGAGAACTCGACCTTGTGTGGCATGGGGAGAAGAACGGACGGCTTGTCGTCTACCGGGCCCGTCCGCGCGGGACCTGCCCGCGAAGTCCCAGGGGCGTCGGCTATCTATCCTCCTCAGACCGCAACGGCCGCGGGTTTACCGCCCGGACCGAGAAGGTCTTCCGAAGGCCGAGCCGGGCGCTAGGACGGAGACCCCGGGATTAGGGGCATTATGCGGCAGGGCGCGGGCAGCCACGCGCGTGTAAACGACCCTGCCGAACGTTCCACACGCACGGATGAGAAATAAGTCTTCCTACCCGCGCTACACCGTTCACAGATCGCCCACAGATTTTCACGATCATTCGTCCCGGCCCAATCCCGTGGCTTCTTATGGTCCACCACGAGTGTGATCCCATGCTTCTCAACCGATTTTCCGCACATCTGACAACGCGGGCGCTATGGATAACTTCCGCCCGCTCCTTTAGGCCGATTTGTCCCTCGTCAACGACCTTCCGCCTCACGCCTGCATAGTTGTAAAGAGTGACTTTCCTGTTTTTACCGTCGACAACCGTCGTCGCTACTTCCTTCTTGATGACGAACCACTTCTTGAGATCCCCCTTTCGCCGATCTAAATGGGTCTGCTCACTCGGCTCCAGACCCTCCTTTTCGAGTTCGTGCCTTATTTGCCCGCCCGAAATGCCATCCGGGAATCTTTTCATCACCTCGACAATTCGAAGGTGAATTTTGCCGGGCTTGCTCTTGCCAGCCATAGTGATGACTGCCTTTTGGACTGCGGCCAACTAACGCGACTGTTACGTCCCCGATACGATATCAGACTCGCGGAAAGGCCGTTTCGGGAGTCTGGCCCGACCTAAATCGACCCGAGGGTGCCAAACCATGTTTGGGCGAGGCTTTTGATTTGCTGCGCCCGACCGAAAGATTTCCACAGCCCCGCTGTGACATCTGACCTTGTGCCCACCATCGAAGTTGCGCAATCATGGTCGGGGCGTGACGGTCGGGAGAACCCACACCCTCGCTTCCGTAAGTCCTTTGTTTCACGTATTTTGATACCTAAGTCCTTTAAAAGACATATTTTGCGGAGATTTTCCCGCTAACCTGAAGATTCAAATTAAGAGGGAGATGGTGGGGGGGGTGGGGGGTATATCCACGATTGCAATCGGAGCTGAAGGCGTGCGGCGCTCCGGCAGCCGGAAGCCGGGGGCCAAGGCGCTTCAGAAACTGAGATCGTGTGGCCCCTAAGTCCTTTGCTTCACGTATTTTGATACCTAAGTCCTTTGAAAGACGTATTTTGCGGGGAATTTTCTGCTAACTTGAAGATTCTAATAGGGAGCATTGGGTAGGGGGTAGGGGTATGCCAAGATTGTAGCTGGAATCCGACGCGCGCAGCGCCGGGCCAGCCGGAGGCTAGCAGCAGGGAAGCCGCAGACAAGCCTCCTACCCCTGCACGCTGATCCTTGAAAACGACAGCACCGCGCGCGATGAGATCGGATGTCCCATCGACATTGCTGGACGAAACGTCGTGAAGATCAGCATCCGCTTCACCTGCGGCAGAAGATCCTGAGAAGCCCCGGGATCGGAAAGAATCTTGTAGTCCTGCACTCGACCGTCTTTGTCTACGTAGGCTTCAATCACCAGGGACTCGGCGTTGATCGTGCTCATTGTGCCGAACGCGCTTTGCTGCAATTCCGGCCCAGTATTCAACATGAGCGGCACGTCTTCAGTGTTGTTCGCCTGCAACTGCCCCGGAATCGCCAGGATCGCCGCCACCAGGCCGAAAATCAGCACGGCGCACGCCAGTCCCGCGGTCGCCGGCACCATGAATGCGTTCAACGTATTTTCCAACCGTACTCGCAAGCCCTCGTATGGCCGCCGCGTCTCCGCAGCTTCCCGCGAAATCGCCAGACGCAGCTTCAGCCCCAAATCCGCCGGTTCTTTCGGACGGCCCACGCTCATCAGCAGTTGTTGCGTGTGTCGCAAGGCCGCGTACTCCCTCAAACATGCCGGGCAAGCGTCCAGATGCTGGCGCAAGCTCTGCATCTCGGCTCCTGTCACCGCTCCGTCCAGATACGGCGACAACAACCGATTCGCCTCCGGACATTTCATGGCCATATACCTCATGGCATCACCTCGACCCTTCTACCCCCTCCAGCAACCTGTCGCGGCAGCGCCACAACTTTGTCGTCCTCAGGTATGGTGAGTCCCAGTTCTCCGCCTACCTCTTGCACATACGCAGCCAGCCGCTGTTTTAGCGCCTGCCGGCCGCGGGTCAATCTGGATTTCACGGTCCCCAGCGAAATCTGCAAAATCTCGGCGATCTCCTCGTACGACATCTCTTCCAGGTCGCGCAGAATCAGAGTCGTGCGATAGGGTTCCGCCACCTGTCGCAGTTCCGCGTCCACCCGCTGCTGCACTTCCCGGTGCGCCACGTTATCGAACGGCGATTCGTGCCGGTCCGTCAGCGCGCTCTGCATCGCCTCACTCTGGGTAAAGCCATCCCCGCCCGCCATGCCTTCCGATTCCGCCGGCTCAATCGACGTCTCATGCGCCTTGTGCCGGAACCACCATCGCTTCCGGTTCGCCGCCTCGCGCAGCGCAATCCGGTAAATCCACGTTTTCAGGCTGGATTCCCCATGGAAGTGCTTCATCCCGCGGAATACCTTGAGAAACACGTCCTGCGTCGTATCCGCCGCGTCGGCCGGATCGCTCACCATGCGGTACACCAACCCGTACACCGGACGTTGAAATTCACCAATCAGCCACGCGTACGCTTCTTCCGAGCCGGCCTTCAGGTCCGCGACAATCGCCGCTTCCTCTGCCCGTGCTCCGATCGCGCTTGCCAGATCTCCCAAGGTGGTCGCTCCCGCCATTTCTCGGCGCTCCTCCAATTATAGGATTGCCCACCCCATTACAGAACCGAAAAATTGCCGACTTGCCGAGCACCACCCGGGCTATCCCGCTAATCAGCATAGACTCCGGCAAGGGGTTCCGAGTTCCCGATTTGTAAGTCATTTGTTTGCAATAGGTGAGAATTGGTAATCAGGGCTGGTAACTGTCGCTGTTCACGCTGTCGTCGCGCGTGAGCGTTCGGCGGGAAGTTTCTCGAGAATATCCTTCAGCATCGCCAGTAGTTTTTCCGGTCCCTTATCCAGCGCGAGATCACCCTTTTCCAGGAACGCAATGGCTCCGTCTTTCCCCAGTCGCGCGGCATTTTTTTGGGACAAGCCAGTCATAACGACTACCGGGATCGCCTTTGTAAGCGGATCGCTTTTCAGCGCCTTGAGCACGTCCGGCCCTGTCATTTTCGGCAACAACATGTCGAGCAGAATCAGGTCCGGCAATGTCTCCCGCGCCAAGCGCAAGGCCTCAGGCCCATCGATCGCGCTGCTGGCTTCATAGCCCGCCCGCGTCAGCGCCCGCTCCGTCGCCAGTCTCAGGAACTTGCTGTCCTCCACGAGTAATATCTTGATCATCGCTTCCACGACATGTTGCAACCTCGAATGCTGCGCATTCGAAACGCTCCAAGGAAATTATTTTGGAGTCCGAAGTGACCATCGGCAGAATCCGTGGCAAGACTAGCGAGGCAGGCGTTATATAAGAGTTTTCTAACGCCCAACGGGGCGGTTGCACTTACCCGCCATCAGCATCCGAAGAGGCGCTGTTCCAGCAGCCTATCCTTCAGGTCAAAGGTACCCCGTCCCCGCGCTCTCTTTGCTCAGCCGTTCGATGCCTTCTAGGCCACGCGCGAACTCGCGAGGAGCGGGAGACTGGTGCTCCAGCAATCGGCGACAATGAGCCATGCCCCGAGACGGCGCCAGGCCCTTACATACTTGCCACGGTCGGCGCGGATCGTGCCGTCGGGCTCGCGAATGGCGAGGGTATAGCGGCCGATTTCCATCGCGAGGTCTCCGGAGGCTTCCACCCGAACGGTTTCCAGGCGAAGGTCTTCGTACCCGGCTTCGCCGATTTGGCGAAGCAGACGCTCGACGGCCTTAGGACCGTAGGCGGGGTCATGGTGCGGCGCCATAAAAGCGCCATCCTGAGCGAACAGAGCCGCAACCTGGTCATAGTTCCCGGTATTAAAGGAAGTGACAAAATCCTGAGCCAGGTTGCGAATCAGGGACTGAACATCCAAAAGCGGACGAGAATCCGCCGTGGAGCTGGGATAGGGCCGATACATCTACTACCTCCTGGGGGAAGGCCAAGAGCGGTAATCCGTGGCCAGAAAGACGCCGCTCTCCAGTGCAGAGGCATTCTAGCGCAAAAAGGTCTGTGGAAAGATGAAAGTTTCGTCAACCTGGAAGAAATATTTCAGTTAGCGAAAGGGGCGCGCGCACGGACGGGAAGACGATTTTCCACTTGTGCGCGGGTGCGCGTGGAGTTATGTTGCGCGGATGAGCGCGAGCAAGCAGGAGCAGGCTGAAGAGAATCGGGGAGAGACGAAAGTCGGCGGAGGTCATCCGGAGCGCTTTTGTCCAAACTGCTCAGCGGAGTTGAAAGAGCACCGCTGCAAGTTGAGCTGCCCGGTGTGCGGATTCTATTTGAGCTGCTCGGATTTTTATTGAATGGATTCTGCGTGATAGTCCTGCGCGGCTGGGGATAACCCCCCGCCTGCACGCTCCAGTGATCTCCTCTACAATGGCAGAGCATTTGATTTTGCGATTCATGATGAGGAGAAAGCGATGGAACGCAAGGCTAGCGCGCTATGGAAGGGCGGACTTAAAGATGGGAAGGGAACGATTTCGGCGCCGGGCGGAGTGCTGAAAGACACGCAATATTCCTTCACGTCGCGGTTTGAGAACGGTCCAGGGACGAATCCGGAGGAGTTGATTGCGGCGGCCCACGCCGCCTGCTTCTCGATGGCGCTCTCGGCGCAGCTGGGCGGAGCGAATCTGACGCCGGAGAGCATCAGCACCAACGTGACGCTGACCACGGAGAAGCTGGATTCGGGCTGGACGATTACATCGAGCCACATCGATGTCGTGGGCAAGGTTCCCGGAGCGGATGCTGCGACGTTTCAAAAATACGCGGAAGCAGCGGAGAAAGGCTGCCCGGTGTCGAAGGTTTTGAACGCGAAGATTTCGATGACAGCGAAGCTGGGTTAGAGTTCGGCGTCGCCGCCGAAAAATGCTTTTTACCACGGAGACACAGAGACAGATCTTCAAATTGTTTTTCCCCCTTTTATCTTCCCCGTGTCTTTGTGTCCTCTGTGGCGAATAGTTGGTTTGACAGGCCCTGACATGCCTGTAAAATGGAAACGTTAGTCTTCCTGACTCGGCGGCCTTGCGGCCGCCGCTGCATTGCAATTCAGATTGCCATCGTGGCGGAATTGGCAGACGCGCATGGTTCAGGTCCATGTACCGGCAACGGTGTGGGGGTTCGAGTCCCTTCGATGGCACCAAAAGAAATGTTTCCCGAGTCGTGCTCGCGGTAGAAGCGGTAGAAGAAGATAGTAGCCATTCGTGGGAAGGCCGCAATTATTCTCCGGCCGACGAAATCCTTGCAAGGAGTGCCTTATGGGTCATACGGAGGCTGCTTTTCTTGCGGCTAGCTCGCGTCGCGGATTCCTCCGGTCGGCTTCGCTAGCAGCCACGGCCGCGGTGCTGGCTAAGGCGGACTGGGCACTGAGTATCCCGCAGGCGGCTGAAAAAACGGCGACGTCGGGGGATTCGGCGCTTGACCAGACGCGGATGCGAGTGCTGGCGGCGTGGACGGCGCTGACGCTGGAAACACCAAACCCCGTGCCCTACGGCGCGGAGATCGTACACAGCACAAGCGGCGAACGCCTGATGCGCGCTACCAACGCGGTCGGCCAAGAGCACGACCCCAGCGCTCATGCCGAGGTGCGGACTATCCGGCTGGCGTGCAAAAAAGTCGGCACGTATTCGTTGCGCGGCTACACTCTTTACACCACGTGCGAACCCTGCCCCATGTGCATGGCCTGCGCCTTGTGGGCGCGCCTCGACCGCGTGGTCTATGGAGCGACGATCGCGGACGCAGCCCGCTTTGGCCGCCAAATTCTCATTCCCGCCGCCGAAGTGGCGAAGCGCACTGACATGAAGTGTGTGGTCGACGGACCGCTGGAGCGGGATGCCTGCTTTGCGCTCTTCACTCATCCCAATATGCAGAAGACCTTCCAGCGCTGGAATTCCGAGAAGCCCTAAGAAGCTGGCATGCGGTGATCGACAGCGTCTGGCCGTACTCGGCGTGGCGGCTCGCGAGTCATTCCTTCCCGTATAATTCAGGCACCCGTATGCCTGTTTTTCTTGACCAGATCGTCAGCTCTACGCGCCGGAAAGTGGCTGAGGCAAAATGCGGAGCCGACTTGCGCACACTGGAGCGGCAGGCGGAACAGCACGTACCGCGGGAGTTTCGGCGGGCGCTGGAGGAAAAGAGCCGAGACGGGCTCGCGGTGATTGCGGAGCTGAAGAAAGCTTCGCCATCAAAGGGGTTGATCCGGGCAGAGTTTTGCGTGGAGGAGTTGGCGAGCGATTTGGAAGCAGCGGGAGCGGCGGCGCTCTCGGTACTGACGGATGAAGAGTTTTTTCTGGGGTCGCTCGGGAATTTGCGGATGGCTTCTGCCGCGGTGAAGGTTCCATGCCTGCGCAAGGACTTCATCGTGGATGAATTTCAGTTGTTGGAAGCGCGGGCGAATTCCGCGGACGCGGTGCTGCTGATTGTGGCCGCCTTATCGCAGGAAGAATTGATATCGCTGGCGCTGAATGCTCGCTCGCGTGGGCTGGATGTCTTGTGCGAAGTGCATGCTGAAGACGAGCTAGAGCGGGCTGTGGATGCCGGGTGCGATCTGATTGGCGTGAATACGCGCGACCTGCGGACGTTTAAGGTGGATGCGGACACGGCGTTCCGGCTGGCGGGCCGGCTTCCGAAGAATGTAGTGAAGGTAGCGGAAAGCGGGATACGGTCGGGTGAAGACATCGCGCGACTGCGGGCGGCGGGGTATCAGGCGTTTCTGATCGGCGAGTCGTTGATGAGGGCAGAACGTCCGGGTGAGGCGCTGCGGGATTTAGTTACGAGTACCCAGTACCGAGTACCGAGTGGGCGCTGAGCCGGGAGTTTTTACTTGCGGCGGACAACTGTTCGTATGACTTGGGTGAAGATTTGTGGGATGACGAATTTGGAGGATGCGCTGACCGCGGTTGAGGCCGGGGCGGACGCGGTGGGATTTGTGTTTTATGAGAAGAGTCCGCGGAACATCACGATCGAGGCGGCGCGGGAAATTGTGGAGAGGCTGCCGGAGAGTGTGGAGAAGATTGGTGTGTTTGTGAATGGTACTGAGCCTAGTCCCCTGGACGTTCTGCTAGATATTGGATTGACCGGAACGCAGAGCTACTTCCTTGGAGGGAGTGATACGCAGCGTGACAGGGGCATGAAGGCAATCGGGGCGTCCCTCCTTCCGAAAAAGGCGAGATTTCTGACGGCGCTGCCCAGGCAGTTCGTTGGCCAAGATGAGGATGGGATTCAGAAGGCGGCGTCGGACTTCGCAAAATGGGGGAAGAATCTACCGGATGGTGTTTCGTTTCCGGAGGAGTTGCTGGACACATTCGTGCTGGATTCAGGCGATCTGCGGATGCCGGGCGGTACGGGCAAGACGTTTGACTGGAAGAAGGCTGTGCCTATCGCGGATGGAATGCGGCAGGGCGGCGTGAAGTTAGTTGTTGCGGGAGGACTCACGCCGGAGAATGTGACGCAGGCGATTGGGATCTTGAAACCTTGGGGTGTGGATGTTGTCTCCGGAGTAGAGGCTAGGCCGGGGAGAAAAGATCCGGAGAAGGTGCGGGCGTTTGTTAGGGCGGTGCGGGAGATCGATAGGAAGACGAGTTAGGTATGGCGACAGTTTCGAGAGCGATGAAAGTCAAAATCCCCACCTTAGACTCGCCAAAGAACGGCGAGTCTAGGATGGGGCACCCTCGGGTTTCGTCTACGCGCAATTCAGCCGGGCGTTTTGGGGTTTATGGCGGGCGGTATGTGCCCGAAACTTTGATGGCGGCGCTCGAGGAATTGGAGCGGGAGTACGAGAGGGCGAAGCGCGATCCCAAATTTCAGCGGCGGCTGGAGGAGTTGCTCCGGACTTACGCGGGACGTCCCACGGCGCTGTCTTTTGCGCGCCGGCTTACGCAGAAGTTGGGCGGAGCGAAGATTTACTTGAAGCGGGAAGATTTGCTGCACACCGGAGCGCACAAAATCAACAACTGTTTGGGGCAGGCGCTGCTGGTGGAGCGCATGGGCAAGCGGCGCGTAATCGCGGAGACTGGGGCAGGGCAACACGGCGTGGCCACTGCGACGGTTTGCGCGCTGCTGGGATTTGAATGCGTCGTCTACATGGGAACTGAAGACATGCGGCGGCAGGAGTTGAATGTGTTCCGCATGCGCTTGCTGGGAGCGGAGGTGCGCGGAGTCGAGTCGGGTTCGCGGACTTTGAAAGATGCAATCAACGAGGCGATGCGCGACTGGGTCACGAACGTGCGGACAACCCATTATTTATTGGGAAGTGTACTGGGTGCGCATCCGTATCCAACGATGGTGCGGGACTTTCATCGCGTGATCGGGCGCGAGGCTCGGGCGCAGATCCTGAAGGCTGAGGGGAAATTGCCGGCCGCGATCATCGCGTGCGTTGGTGGAGGGTCGAACGCGATCGGAATCTTCTACAAGTTCATAAAAGATAAGAAAGTTCGCTTGATTGGAGTCGAGGCGGGCGGCCGCGGCGAAGGCCTGGGTGAACATGCGGCGCGGTTTCGCGGAGGATCGCCGGGAGTTTTGCAGGGCACTTACTCGTACGTGCTGCAGAACTCCTCGGGGCAGATCGCCAACACGCACTCGGTTTCGGCGGGGCTGGATTATCCCTCGATTGGGCCGGAGCATGCGGCATTGAGAGATTCGGGGCGGGCCGAGTACGTCCCGGCCTCAGATGCCGAGGCGTTGGAGGCGACGACTTTGCTGGCGCGGACTGAAGGAATAATTCCGGCGCTGGAGTCGGCGCACGCGGTGGCGGAAGTGATGAAGCGCGCGCCAAAGATGAAGAAATCGGACGTGATGATCGTGAATATTTCCGGACGCGGCGATAAGGATATCGGGATTTTGCGGGAGAACCTGAAACTGGATTGAGTCATTGAGAGATTGAGCCATTGAGTCAATCTCTCAATGATTCAATGATTCAATCGTTCCATGCCTTTATCTTTCTATAAGAAGCCGGCCCTCGTAGTGTATGTAACGTGCGGCGACCCGGATCTCGCGACCACGCGGGCCGTTGTGCTGGCTGCGATTGAAGCTGGCGCGGATGTAATTGAACTGGGCGTGCCCTTCAGCGATCCGGTGGCGGATGGCCCGGTAATTCAGCGGGCCAGTGAGCGGGCGCTTAAGCGTGGGACGTCTTTGGCGCAGGTGTTGACGCTGGCGGCGGAGCTGCGGCAGCATGCGCAGTCCACCGGGCTGGTTGTGTTTTCGTATTTGAACCCCATATTGCGCATGGGAATGGAGAAGTTTTGCACGGTGGCGCGGCATGCCGGAGTGGATGGCGTGCTGGTAACCGATTTGCCGGTGGAAGAGGCGGAAGAATATTTGCGAGTGATGCAGGCGCATGACTTGGCGCCGGTTTTCCTGGCCGCGCCGACGAGTCCGGATGAACGGTTAAAGCGGATTGCAGAGGCGTCGCGGGGATTTGTCTATGCTGTTTCGCGGACGGGAGTGACCGGAGCGCGGCAACAGGTGGCGGCAGACGCGCAGAAACTCGTGCGGCGACTGCGGCGCGTCACCAAGTTGCCGGTCGCGGTTGGGTTTGGGATTTCAAATGCCGAGCAGTTCGCCGAAGTGGGCAAGTTTGCCGACGCGGTGGTTGTGGGCAGCGCAATTGTGGAGACAATTGAGAAGAATCGGGGACGGGAAGCGGCGGCGGTGGGAGAGTTTGTGAGGAAGCTGACAGCTGCGACCTTAGCGAGTATGAATGAGTCTCATACGGACCGAGACTAATGGAAACACCTTGCGAGAGCCAGTGGCCCGCGCAAGCGTGCAAGGGATCCTTCGACTGCGGCTGTGCTTCGCGTTCGCGAAGCACAATCCTCGCTCAGGAGAACAAAGCTTGAATAAATAAGGGCACTTAAGAATCTCATGGATATCGCAGATTGGCGAAAAAAGATCGATGACCTCGACCGGCGACTGGTGGAACTGCTGAGCGAGCGGGCGCGGGCTGCGGTGGAGATTGGGCGGCTGAAGCGGGATACGAACTTGCCGATTTACGAGCCGGAGCGGGAACGGATTGTGTTCGAGAACGTGCAGCATTTGAATCGAGGTCCGCTCCCTGGGCGGGATCTCGTGCGGATTTTTGAACGCATCATGGATGTGATGCGGAATATCCAGAAGGAAGAGATTGTGACCAAGATGGAAAGGGCGAAAACACAGACTGAGCTGGACTCGGAAGTGAATGATTGAAAATAGCCGTCAGCCTTCAGTCATCAGCTCTCAGCCCAACGTCGATAGCTGAGGGCAAAAGGTTTTCTTATGATCGTGGCAATGCAAGACATGGCGGCCGAAACCCAGATTCAGCAGGTGATTGAGCATCTGGTGAAGATGGGGTTTGAGGTGCACCGATCGACCGGGGCGCGGCAAACCGTGCTGGGCGCGGTGGGTGCGGGGATTGATTTTGACATCCGCAACCTGGAACTGCTGCCGGGCGTGCAGGAAGTCCATCGCATCAGCTCGCCCTACAAACTGGCGGGGAAGAGTTTTCGCCCGGAAGGAACAATCGTCAAGCTGGCGGATGGAATTGCCATCGGCGGAAACGATGTGGTGGTGATGGCGGGGCCGTGCTCCGTGGAATCGCGCGAGCAGTTGTTTGCTACCGCGGAAGCGGTAGCGAAGGCGGGAGCGCGTGTGCTCCGTGGCGGAGCTTTCAAGCCGAGAAGTTCGCCTTATTCTTTTCAGGGGCATGGAGAAGATGCGCTGAAGTTGCTGCGCGAAGCGGGAGACAAGTTCAAGCTGCTGGTGATCAGCGAAGTGATGGAGATCTCGCAGATTGCCATGATGCTGCCCTATGTGGACATTCTGCAGGTGGGGGCGCGCAACATGCAGAACTTCAATCTGCTGCGCGAACTGGGAAAAGTGCGCAAGCCGGTGCTGCTGAAGCGCGGGATCGCGGCGACCTTGGAAGAATTGCTGCTCTCGGCCGAATACATTATGGCGGGCGGAAACTACGATGTGATTTTGTGCGAGCGCGGCATCCGCACTTTTGAGACCTATACGCGAAACACGATGGACATTTCAGCGATTCCGATTATTCACAAGCTATCGCATCTTCCCATGACGGCGGATCCGTCGCATGGCACAGGGAGGCGGGACAAGGTTGCACCCATGGCACGGGCCTCGGTGGCGGCGGGAGCGGATGCGCTGCTGATCGAAGTGCATTGCGAACCGGATAAGGCGTGGTCGGACGGAGCGCAGTCGCTTTTTCCGGAGCAGTTCGCCAAACTGATGGGCGAGTTGCGGATGATTGCGCCGGCGGTAGGGAGAAAAATCGCTTAGGAACCGAGGCCGAGCGGATGCACGACACCGACGTCGAAGCGAAAATTGACAGGATTCTCGACAGCCAGGACAAGGGAATTCGAGAATTCGAGCACACGCTTGAGAATCTCAAGGCGCTGCTTAGCCCTCTAAACGAACGACAGAGGAAGCGGTACCTCGACTATCTTTTTACGCTGCTGGTACGGCGGATCCGGCAGAAGCCTCCCACGGACCCAAACTCCATCGATAGGCAGAGAAGATCCATCAGCGTGTTATTTCGGATTCAGTACGAGTTTGGGCTTGTCGATATGACGATATGCAAAATTCTCGGCTTTCTAGACGTCGATGATCGCAATGTTGTGACCAACTGGCAAAACTGTGTTACACAGGACATAAACTATGCCGTGTACCAATACGCCGATAGGCTAGAACAGGCAACGTTAGACGCGCTAAAGGATCATTTGGCCATGTATTCGGTTGGGGGCCCCTTTGCGCGACTGATGCAGGCGTCTGTGGGGTTTGTAGGCCAGCTAAAACGAGCGATTGACAACGCCGAGTTTTCTCGCTTCGAACGACAGCTCCGAGTATCTACACCGGACAGTCCTACAAAAGAAGAGGTCCGCGACCAAGCCGCGACGATGGGGCTCAGTCCCGCAGTGCTCGGCGCCATGAAAGAGGCAGGGGATTATCTCCGTAGCGAGGGCCCGTTTAATCCGAAGAAGGCGGCGGACCTGATCAGGGCTTCGATGGAGGAGTCGCACCGTGAGATTGTGAAAAGGCTTGTCGAGCTCACGCGCTCACCGTACACCGGGGGCGATAAGGACGGTAAGAGGCGGGAGTATTTTCGCGTCGTGGGATTTATCAGCGAGCCGGAGGAGAGCTTCTTCAGCGCCATTTACACACTCATTTCTAGGGAAGGAAGTCACAAGCTGATAGCTCCGCGTGAGACTGTCCTGGTCATAGAGCAAACGGTTCGGAGCTACCTCTCGTTGCTTGTCCGTCGACTGTCCAGTTTCGAGCCGCCACAGAAAGGGGCCAATCCGTAAGGTGCCGATTCGCCAAATCACGATCATCGGAACCGGGCTGATCGGCGGCTCGTTTGCGCTGGCGCTGCGCAAGCGGAGGTTTGCCGGGCGAATTGTGGGTTGCGATCGCGAGTCGGCACTGAAGCGGGCGAAGATGTGCGGCGTAATCGACAACGGCTTTACCGAGCCCGTGGATGCGGTGCGGGGCAGCCAGTTGGTGGTGCTGGCGACGCCAGTCCTGGCCATCGTGGATTTGATTGCGCGCCTGGGGCCCGGCTTGCCCGCGACCACGTTGCTGACGGATGTGGGAAGCACGAAGGCGGCTGTAGCTCAGCAGGCGCTGCGCATATTCGGAAAGAATGCGAGCAAGCAATTCTTGGCTGGGCATCCGATGGCGGGAAAGGAAAACAGCGGCGTGGACTTTGCGGATGCCGACTTGTTCCAGAACACGGTGTGGTTCTTAACGCCGCTGCCAGCGCAGAATCTGAATGAAGGATTATTCGCGGAATTTGTGGGATGGATCGATCAGATCGGCGCTCGCGTCGCGATGCTGCCGCCGGAGGATCACGATCGCCTGTGCGCCTGGATCAGCCACCTGCCGCAGATGATTTCGACCGCACTGGCGGCGGCTCTGGTGGAAGAATTCGGTGAAGAAGCGCCGTTGCTTCCAGCCGGTGGGCGCGCCTTGCGGGAGATGACGCGGATTTCAGCGAGCCCGTACTCGATGTGGCGGGACATTGCGATCAGCAACAAGAAGAACATCGAGGACGCGCTGTTCAAAGTAGAGCAGCGGCTGGCGCACATTCGGGAAAATCTTTCGACGCGGCAGTTGGCCGAGGAATTTGAGCAGGCGCACGGACTGAAGAAAAATCCGGCAAAGGAGTAGATATCACCACGGAGGCACAGAGGCACGAAGAAATCGACTAATGGTTCTTAGTCCTAATCGATCTTCGCAAGCCTTTTTCGTTTTCTCCGTGCCTGCGTGTCTCCGTGGTGGATTTTCGGTTAGAATGCGGACGCTATGAATAAGGTTGTGGCCAGTGCCGATGAGGCGATTCGTGATGTAGGCGACGGCTCTGTCATTATGATCGGCGGGTTTGGGCTGTGCGGGATCCCGGAGAACCTGATTCGCGCGCTGGTGCGGAAGGGATCGAAGAATCTGACGACCATCAGCAACAACGTGGGCGTGGACGGGCTGGGCAATGGATTACTGCTCGCGGCCGGCCAGATCGTGCGTCACATCGGGACCTACGTTGGCGAGAATAAGTTGCTGGAAGAAATGGTGCTGAGCGGGAAGATCCGACTCGATCTGGTGCCGCAAGGGACGTTTTCCGAGCGCATTCGCGCCGGCGGCGCGGGAATTCCGGCGTTCTTTACTCCGACCGGAGTCGGTACAGTCGTTGCCGAAGGAAAAGAGAAGCGTGAGTTCGATGGGCGCACTTATGTGATGGAGCGCGACTTGAAAGCGGACTTCGCGTTTGTGAAAGCGTGGAAGGGCGACCGCATGGGCAACTTGGTATACCGGAAGACCGCGCGCAATTTTAATCCCATGATGGCGACGGCAGCGAAGGTGACGATTGCGGAGGTTGAGCAGTTGGTGGAAGCCGGAGAGTTGGACGGGGATTTGGTGCACACGCCTTCGGTCTACGTGAAGCGGATTTTTCAGGGAGAGTCGTATGAGCGGCGGATTGAGAGGCGGACGGTAAGGAAGGCGAGTAGCCAGTAGCGGAAGGTAGAGATCCTTCGACTCCGGTTTTGCTTCGCTATCGCGAAGCAAAATCCTCGCTCAGGATGACAAACTGTTTTAGGGACGAATCCTTAACCATGACGAAGCCAGGCAAAGACATCGAGAAGCGCGAGCGCATCGTGAACCGGATTGCGCGCGAACTGCGCGATGGATTCTACGTGAACCTGGGCATTGGAATGCCGACGCTCATCGCCAATCATGTTCCGCCGGGCATCGAAGTCGTCTTGCAATCGGAGAACGGAATGCTCGGGATCGGTCCATATCCGCTGGAGGGGCAGGAAGATGCCGACCTGATCAACGCGGGCAAGGAGACGGTGAGCGAAATGGCGGGCACGTCGTATTTTTCGAGCGCGGATTCCTTTGCCATGATCCGCGGCGCGCACATTGATTTGAGCGTGCTGGGGGCGATGGAAGTGGATGAGGGCGGCAGCCTGGCGAATTGGATGATCCCCGGAAAGATGGTGAAGGGAATGGGCGGCGCGATGGACTTGGTTGCCGGAGCGCGGCGCGTGGTGGTGGCCATGGAGCACACCACGAAGGATGGCGCTCCGAAGATTTTGAAGAAATGCACGCTGCCGCTGACTGGTGTGAGAGTTGTGGACACGATTGTGACGGAGATGGCCTACATCCGGGTGACGGAGCGGGGGTTGGTGCTGGAGGAAGTGGCTCCAGGATTGACGGCGGAGGATGTGCAACGCGCGACCGAGGCTAGGCTGGTGATGAGCGCAGGCTTGAGGGTGATGGAAGGTTAGGGTGAAAGCATAGCGGCGGAAGTACGCATTGAGGCGTGAGGAAATCCTCATGGGCAGCGCAATCGGAACAATCATTGGGCTTGCGTTGGGAGCATTTGGCTTTGTGGTAATGCGGAACCCGATGAAGCTCTGCCTGCTTGCCCCGGGGCAGGAAGGCTACTACCAAAGAGCGGTGCTGGATCGGTGGCAGCGTGTTTCACTGCGCCTACTCGGGGTGCTAGTGTCTCTCTTTGGAATGGTGATAATGTCGGCTGCTCTTGGCGGCTGGCTGAAGGTTCGCTCTCTCCAAGCCGTGTCGGATGGATTGCTCGTAGAGATGGGCTTGCTCTTCGGTTGTGCCTGGGTGCTTGGCCTTATTCTAACGATCGCGCAGGCGATTCGCGGTGAGTTGTTCGATTGGTTTCGGATTTGGAAGCAAGGAGCCCTGCTCGGTCCGATCGATGTTTACCCGCCGATAACGCCCGCAATGGAAAAGGAATCGCGAGCATTCACAGCCGGATTCTGCGTGCTAGTAAGTATCGCGATTGGCAGTGCCGCTTACCGTCTCTACCGCTAAACGACCTTCCTTCGCTGAGGTTGTCGAAACTTCTACAAGAAAGTCCCTTCTTAGATCCTGAACGGCGCGGCCAGCAGGCGGAACGGGAGTGTGATGGCGAGGTAGATGATCTCCAGCACGCCGTGGACGGCGACGCCCACGATGCGAAACGGCAGCAGCAAAAGCCAGATGAAGGGGTAGGCGACCAGCGCCAGCAATGCCAGCGGCCAGCAGAGTACGAAGAGGATGCACCACAGTAGGAAAGCGAACATGATGGAGCCTCCTTCTTTTCTATTTCATTGTACGGCGGTGGGGGAGAAAAAGTTCCGCGTCGGAGACCTGGGGTAGGAATTGAAATGCCTTGCGGAGGCAATCGTGGCCCAAAGCTGAAAGGGATCCTTCGACTGCGGTTGTGCTTCGCTTCGCGAAGCACGATCCTCGCTCAGGATGACAAAGTTCAGGATGACGGGCGTTCAATTGCGCGCTACTCGTAGCGCAGCGCCTCGGCCGGCAGAGTTCTTCCGGCAGACCATGAGGGATAAAGCGTAGCCACAAACGAAACTCCCACGGCTACTAGCACGACCCACACGCCATCTTTAAGGCGTGGTGCGAAGGGGACGTAGTCGATGGAGTAGACCTCGGGCGAGAGCGAGATCATGTGATAGTGCCCGCCGGCATAGGAGATGGCATAGCCCAGCAGCAGCCCGATCGCGGTGCCGATTACGCCGATCAGCACTCCCTGGGCGATGAAAATGTTTCTCACCTGCGACCTGCGGGTGCCCATCGAGAGGAGCACGGCGATGTCCTTGGTTTTTTCCATGACCATCATGATCAGCGAAATCAGAATGTTCAAGGCTGCCACAAAAACGATCAGGCCGACGGTGATGTACGTGACCAAGCGCTCCATGTTCAGGGCGTGAAACAAAGCTTTGTTTTGCTCCTTCCAATTGGTGGTCATAAAGCCTTTGCCGGCTGCGTCTTCAAGTTGGCGGGAAACTATGTCCGCCTTGTCGATGTCGTCGACTCTGAATTCGATCACGGAGATTAAATCGCCGAGGCCGAATAGCCGCTGCGCATCCGAGAGGCGAGTAAAAGCCCACGAGGAATCGTAATCGTAGAAGCCGGAGTTGAAGATTCCGACTACGCGAAAGCGGCTGTATTTCGGCACCATTCCAAACGGAGTGAGTTCGCCTTGCGGACTAGTGACCAAGACGACGGAACCGATCGTCGCGCCCAGGTTGTCGGCCATGTCTTTGCCCAGAATGATGGGTGGCATGGCGGCGACGCGCGCGTGCACACCGGCCAGGGAGTCGGGAGAATTCATGGTCGCTGACACTCCCGGGACAGCCCCCTTCGACAGGCTCAGGGCAGGCGAGGCGGCTGTCCCCGTATGATCTTCTTCCGGAGCGGAAGGGGATTCTTCGAGCGCAGCCGCCGAACCTTCTTTTATTGTGCTGAGCAAATCGCCGACCCTGCGCTCATCCGCTGGAACCATGCCTTTGAGCACTGCCCCGCGGGCGCGGGGCCCGATGGAAATCAGAACCTGCTCAAAAATTGCGGGAGCCGCTGCCACAACGTGTGGCTGTTTGGAAAGCTGATCGAGCAGCGGCGGCCAATCCTTGATTCCGTCATCAGCCACTCTCAACAGGCTGACGTGCGATGTCGATCCAATGAGGCGCTCCTGCAAGTCCTGGCGAAAGCCGTTGTTGATCGCGAGCGCCACGATGAGCGAGGCCACGCCCGCCGCCACTCCAATGATCGAGATGCCGGTAATGATGCCGATAAACGCTTGGCGGCGTTTGGCGCGCAGGTAGCGGGTCGCGATGAAGAGTTCGAAGCGCATGAGCCAGCTTTCAGCCCTCAGCTTTCAGCCAAGTCGGATTATAACTACCGGCTCTTCGCCGTGTGTGCCCTCAGCAAATAAAGCTCTCAACACAGAGGCCAAGGCCGGTTGCGGAAGATGCAGAGCGGCGCCGTTGTCCAGCGCGATCAAGTCATATTCGGGGCAGAACGGCGGGTACGGCCGATCGGTAGCGTCGGTATTCTTCTCCAAAGCGGCTCTCTAGCTCTTTATCCTCCCACCCGATCATGAGGGCGCCGCTGATCACAACCAACGCCGTTAGCGCCCAGCAAACTGCCAGGCCCGTGCCCAAGCTCCACGCCAGCATCTCGCAGAGATGGCCCAGATAGATGGGATGCCGCACGCGGGCGCGAACGCCCGTGGTCATCAGGCGTTGTTGGCTGTGGTTGCGCAAGACCTCTGGCAAGCCTCCGAGCTGTGCCAGGCTGAACTGGCTGTGCGACGGCTTATAAAGAATAAGGCCCGCGCAGAACAGAGCGCCCGCTGGAATCCAGGTCCAGTAGTTTGCATACAAGAGGACGCTGCGCCAGGGCGCCGTGATGGCGGCTACGGCCGCCCACATTGCCATCCACACCGGCAGCAGAATCCGGTACGGTGATCGTCGCCGTGATCTCCAATATTCGGCGCGCGGATGAATCAACAGCCAGAACCCGGGGATGGTTGAGTAGACAACGCAGGCAATCCACCCGACGGTTCGGAGCAATGCCGCCATGAGTCGATTCTACCTGTCGGAGAAGGCGCGCCATGCGCGCCTTCTCTTTCTATGGCACATTAGAAGATCACATCAGAATCCATGCCCGCACCCTCCGACTCCAAAGCTGGACGCATCGCCTTTACCCATCCCGATTTCGTGCTGTTCCAGATTGCGCGCTTCCTTATCGTTGCTGCCGTGGAAATGCAGGCCGTCGCCGTGGGTTGGCAGGTTTACGACATCACCAAGCGCGCCCTCGATCTGGGCTTGGTGGGTCTGGCGCAGTTTCTTCCGGGCATTCTGCTGTTTCTGGCGTCTGGCCATGCCTCCGATCGGTTCGACCGGCGCAAGGTGCTGGGTACGTGCTACGCGGGATATGCGGTTTGCTCCGGCCTTTTGCTCGTTCTCGCGCTGCGGAGCACGCATGCGGTGCTGCCCATCTACCTTGTGCTGATTCTTCTCGGTGTGGTCCGCTCTTTCAACGGAACGGCCAGCCGTTCGATTCTTCCGCAACTGGTTCCCGAGGAACACTTCGCCAACGCCGTGGCGTGGAACGCGACCACCTTTCAAGCCGCAACGATTCTTGGGCCATCACTCGGTGGCATTCTCTATGCGGCTTTCCACGGTCCGTCTGCGGTTTACTCCGCCGCCATGCTGACCGCAATCGGCGCGCTGCTCTCCTGCTTCCGCATCAAGACGCGGCAGCAAGCGCGCCGGCGCGAGCCCAGGACAATGAAGACCGTTTTTGCGGGATTGCACTTCATCTGGCGAGAGAAACTGATTCTGGGCGCGATTTCTCTGGATTTGTTTGCGGTGCTTCTGGGCGGAGCCGTGGCCCTGCTGCCGGTGTATGCCCGCGAGATTCTACACACCGGGCCTTGGGGCTTGGGGCTGCTGCGCACCGCTCCCGGCGTAGGCGCGGCTGTGATGGCGATTGCGCTGGCTCATCGTCCGCTGCGCGGCCGCGCCGGCCCGACGCTGTTGTGGTCGGTGGCTGGGTTTGGAGTCTTCACGATTCTCTTTGGCGTGTCGCGCAGCCTGCTGCTGTCGCTGGCTTCACTGGTTCTTCTCGGCGCCTGCGACATGATCAGCGTGATCATTCGAGCGACGCTGGTACAGTTGCGCACGCCCGACGAAATGCGCGGGCGCGTGATGGCGGTCGATATGGTTTTTATCGGGACGTCGAACGAACTCGGCCAGTTCGAATCCGGACTCACGGCGCAGTGGTTCGGTACGGTGCCCGCGGTTTTGCTGGGCGGAGTGGGAACGCTGGTGGTGATTGCAGTCTGGGCATGGATATTCCCCGAATTGCGGCGCGCGGGGGCACTCAGCGCCACTCGAACTGACCGTCTGGAAGAGGCTGCGGAAACGACCGAGGAAACTCCGTAGGACGACTCGATTTCGGAGGCCATCGTCCACAAGTTGCCGCGAAGCGAAGGTTATTTCTGTCGTATCACCGTCTTGGCGGCGCCCATGTTGTCGTAACGGTCGTAAACCCGCACCACTACCACATGCTCTGAAGAGGCTCCGCCGTCCTTCGCGGATTCTGGTGTGACCTTGAAATCGTAGTTCTCGATTTTTGCATCCGAGAGACGGCCTACCGGCTCCACGTAGTTCCACTCGCCGGCATCCACTGAATATTCCGCGCGCTTGATGGGGGAAAAACCATCGCCCGCACGGAACGTCACGTGAATCTGTCCGCCTTCGACGGACGCTGCCAAATTCTCGATCCGCGGCGGTGTCGTGTCCACTTCAAAGCGGCGGCTTTCCTTCGACGCGGTCAGGGCTTCTCCGGGCGAGTGTGAAGGCGCGTCCGAAGCAATCACCTTCACGGTGTAGCCGCCATCCGGAAGCAGGCTCGCGTCGAACGAATACGCCTTGTCCGTCAAATTGTCTTTGAGCAGCAGCCAGCGCGTCTCGCCGTCGCCGCGGTAGTAAACGGAGTAGACGAGTTGGTCGTCGTTCTCGTCGTGCGCGCTCCACTTCACTCCGATGGAATCGCGATCGTGAGAACTTGGAGTCGGGGCCTCGAAATGTATGCCCGATCCGCCGAAAGAAGCTCCGCTGGAATCCGATCCCAGACTGATCCCCGTAGCTTTGGGCAGCGGCTGGTACTTCACGCCGACCTGTACCGTCACATCGTCGATCTCGGGAGCCGCGTTCTTAGGCAAATAGTTCAGCACCACGCTGTCCACTCCGGGCGCGGCGGTTCCCACGTGCAGCACGGCTTTCCACTGGGCGTAGCGGGCCGCCGGAATTCCGGTCTCCGGATTCTTGCCCAGGTCGATTTTCTTCCACGCGCTCCAGTTGCGATCGGGATTATCTACATTGCCGCTGCGCGCATAGAGATCCACGCCGCCCGCCCCGCGAAACTCTGTCCGCCCCCAGCGCGAAAAAATCTTGGCGTCGAATACATCGCTTTCGTACGTGCCCTGGACTTCGGGCCCCGGTCCCAGTACAAACACTTTTCCCAGATTACTGGTTGCAGCATACAAACCGCCGCTTGGAGCCTTAGCGAATGCGGTAACCTGCGAAGCCGGAGCTTTCAGCAGATCGGAAAAATCATCCAGACCGGTGATGGCAAAAATGTGGCCGCGATTGCCCGTGCCGGCCAGCAGACGTCCCTGCGAATCAAAGGCCAGAGCATAAACAATGTCCTCGTGCGAGGTCCACATCTTCGTGGGAGAACCGTCCGGGGCAATGCGATAGACATCGGAACCGCTGCTCGCGCCTCCGCCAGGAAATGGAAACGGCCCAGCCATCGCAGGTGTGCCGGGTGCAGCGGTGATCGTCATGCCTGGAACTTGCGGTGCCGCGCCACTCCCAGGTGCGCTCGCTCCGATCGTCAACATGGCTGCGGCCATGCCCGAAGAGCTTTGACCGCCCGTGCTGCGTTTCTCACCGACCGCCGCCGCGTAAATGTTGCCCAAGCGATCGAGCGCCAGCGCAGTGATCTCTTTCTTGGGTGCGCTGTAGAGGACGAACCCCTCGCCCGCCGGAGAAATGCGATAGATGAGACCGCTGCCATCGGAGCCGGCAATCAGATTGTCCTGCGAGTCGAAGGCGAGCACGCGTATGTGGGTTTCGTCGCTTTTGAAGAACACGGAATGCTCGCCCTTGAGCGTGACGCGATAAATTTCTCCGTGGTCCCCGGTTGCTACATAGAGGTTGCCGGCTTTGTCCAGCGCAAGATCCCAAATGTACTTAGTTCCTGGTTCGAAGTAGACCGACGAACTCCAGGAAGGGTCCGCACTCGGTTTGGTCGCATCTTTGTCCTTGTCGGAGGCTTGCGGCGAGTCCGCTTTGGCCGGCTGCGTCTTGCCGCCGGACGCGTGCTCCAGTTTGTAAACCTTGCCATCCGGAGCGGTAGCCGCATAGATCGCGCCTCCGGGGCCAGTTTGCAGAGCCTGCACCTGCAGTTCTTTGGGCTCAAAAATGATCGTAGCTTTTCCGTCCGGAGTGATGCGGTACACTCGCGCGGGCGCGCCCGCTGCTACATACACGTTGCCCCCATCGTCGGCGGCAATCGCCCAGATATAAGTGGAAGGCGTGGCGTACAGGCTCTTGAACGTCGGCGCCAGTTCCAGGCCGCCAGCGTTGCGAATGGCTACCCCCGTCGCCGTCCCCTTGGTGAGTTCGTCGAATTTCGACTGTTCCCAGGTGCGCGTGCCCTCGGCAAATGCCGCCGGGATCAGCCCGGAGCCGCTCAAGTTTGTGAGAAAAAGACCAACAAGAAGAAAGAAGAAAAGCTTTCGCGCACTCTGCAATTTCATACCTCGAACCGTCATTACAGCCAGAATCTTCAGGTTACCATGCCTGACCGATGCGAGGCGGAGAACGCGGGCTGGGCTAGGCTCACACGAAGCCTGATTCTCCGTGATATCGTAGAATTTCATGCGTTCCTCGCGTCAAGATCTGCTGCGTTTGCTCGCCCACAAGTCTTTTCGCCTGGGCGAGTTCAAGCTCTCTTCGGGCGGCAAGAGCGACTACTACATCGACTGCCGTACCACAACGCTTGATGCCAAAGGTTCCCGCCTGACCGGCCAGGTGTTCGCCGACGAAATCCGCGAGCGGGGATGGAAGCCGCAGGCCATCGGAGGCCTCACCATGGGCGCCGATCCCATCGTGGTCGCGGTCTCAGTAGTAACCGGCGAGCTGCATGGGTTTCTTGTGCGCAAAGCCGAAAAGCAGCACGGCACGGGGCAGCGAATCGAGGGCTTTCGCGAGAAGGGCGCGCGCGTGGTGATCGTTGACGATGTCTGCACCACCGGCGCCTCCACCGTGCAGGCGATCGAAGCCGCCCGCGAGTTCGGATTCGAGATTGCCGGCGTGATGTGCCTGGTGGAGCGCGAAGAGGCGAAGGGCCGTCCCAGCGTGGAGAAGGCAGCGGCCCCGGCGCCGTTCATTTCGATTTTCACTGCCAGGGACGTGCGTGCCGAACACACCCTTCAAACGGATGATACCGAGCCTGTAGTTTTTGCCGTCGCGGCCGCGTGTGAAATCTGCGGACGGCCGGCGGTGACGAATGTCCCGGGCAACCGCTGTGCGGTGCATAGAAGTTAAGGACTCGTCTGATAACGGTTCTCGGTCTGCTTTTGCCAACGACCAACGACTGACGGCTGACGACCAACGACTAACATCATGATTCAAACTCTCGAATGGACTGACAACGGCGTACGCTTCATCGACCAGACGAAGCTGCCCACGAAAGAAACTTACGTCACCTGCGAAACACACGAGCAGGTGGCCGATGTCATCCGCACCATGGTGGTGCGTGGAGCGCCTGCCATCGGCGTTGCGGCGGCCATGGGAATTGCTCTCGGCGTGAAAAACTCCAAGGCGGAGACCGTGGCCGACCTCAAGCGGGAGCTCGACCAGATCTGCGACATCATCGGCAAAACTCGTCCAACCGCCGTCAATCTCTTCTGGGCGATCCGCCGCATGCAGGAGAAGTTCGAGCGCGTGCGGATTCGTCCCCTCGCACAAATTAAGCAGGATCTGATCGAAGAATCCAAGCGCATGTACGCCGAAGACATAGCCGCCAACCAGGCCATGGGGCGCCACGGCGCCACGCTCATGCCGAGCGAAGGCGGAGTGCTTACTCACTGCAATGCCGGTGCGCTGGCCACCGCTGGATACGGCACCGCACTGGGCGTGATCCGTGCCGCGGTCGAGCAAGGCAAGAAGATTCACGTCTATGCCGATGAGACTCGGCCTTTTTTGCAGGGCTCGCGCCTTACCGCCTGGGAGCTGATGAAGGACGGCATCCCTACCACGGTGATCTCCGACAACATGGCGGGTGCGGTGATGAAGCAAGGCAAGATCGGGGCCATCGTCGTAGGCGCGGACCGCATCGCGGCCAACGGAGACGTTGCCAACAAGATCGGAACCTATACCGTCGCCATTCTAGCCAAAGAGCATGGCATCCCGTTCTACGTGGCCGCGCCGATTTCGACGGTCGATCTCGAATGCCCCGACGGTGGCTCGATTCCTATCGAGCAGCGCAATGCGAAGGAAATCACTCACATCGCCGGCCGGCAAATGACGCCCGAAGGCGTGTCGATTGAGAATCCCGCCTTCGATGTGACCCCGGCGAAGTACGTAACTGCCATCATCACCGAGCGCGGCATCGCCCGCGCCCCGTACGAAGAGTCCCTGCATAGCTTGGCCAGCACAGAAACTAAGGTCGAGGTCTAGCAGGCTGCGGAAAAACTCGATTCGCCAGGGATTTGAAAGGGCGCGACTTTCAGTCGCGCCGCAAAGCCAAATAAAATTAATAGCGGCTTCAGCCGCCAGTGCCACCCCCGGGCGTGACGCCGGTCACCTCGCCGGCACCGTGTCCCACGTACAGTTTTCCTTGGACGCTCTTCGTAAATCGCCGGGAGGACGTCGGCCCGTTTGCTTCGCTGGTCCATATGGTTCGAATGTGCCATGTGGAGACAATCGCGGGTGTGAGAAGATGGTTTTTCTACTGTTCAAGGCCCCGGCAGGCTCAGGCGCGGACAGGATGGTGCGTGGCGGAGGCGAAGTGCATCTAACACAGGTGGCGGCGGGGCAAGAGTCGCTGCTTCGGGTTGAAGGGCTGAAGAAGGTTTTCCGGTCCGGTGAATCGGACCTGGTGCTCTTTGAAAATTTGTCGTTTGAGGTGAAGCGGGGCGAGATGCTCGCGATTGTCGGCGAGTCGGGAGCGGGAAAGAGTACCTTGTTGCACATCCTCAGTGCTCTTGATCGCGCTTCCGCGGGTAACGTATACTGCGCGAAATTGCAACTGAGCGCGTTGTCAGCGGATGAAGCGGCGGAATTTCGCAATCGCGAGGCCGGTTTTGTCTGGCAGTTTCACTATCTGCTGCCGGAATTCACGGCTGCGGAGAATGTCGCCATGCCGCTGCTGGCGCGGGGGCGTACCTGGGGAGAGGCGGCGCCTGAGGCTTCGCGTTGGCTGCGCGAGGTTGGATTGGAGCAACGTGCGCATCACCGTTCGGGAGAGCTTTCGGGCGGAGAGCAACAGCGCGTGGCCCTGGCGCGGGCGCTCATTACCGGTCCAAAGTTGTTGCTGGCGGATGAGCCCACCGGGGACCTTGACGGGCAGACGGCGGAAGCGGTTTTTGAATTGATAGCGCGACTACATCGCGAGCACCAACTCACCTCTATCATCGCAACCCATAATTTGTCATTTGCGCGGCGCTGCCATCGGGTGTTGCGCCTGGAGCGGGGGCGCGTGGAAGAAATAAGGCCGGAGTCGTTGCCATCGTAGTTGTCGGGAACGGGACGAACAGGATTCATTAAGAGCAACATTAGTAAGACAAAGTGCAAGAAATTGTGCCTATCGACGGCAGGGGAGGATTTCAACAGGTTCCTTCGGTAACATTATAAAAACGTTTGAGTGCTTGGGTTCTGTGGCTGTTTGATTGCATAATAAGAGAGTGATAGCCAACAAGACACAAGCTAGGAATAGCGGTCCAGGGTTTCGGTAGGTCGGGCGGGATCCAGCGCCTTCTCGGCCAGAAGGGTTCAGGGGGAAGGGCATTATGTTTGAACGCTATACGGAGAAAGCCAGGCGCGTAATCTTTTTTGCGCGCTACGAAGCAAGCCAGTTCGGGTCTCCTTATATAGAGACCGAGCACCTGCTGCTGGGGCTGCTGCGCGAAGACAAAGCCCTGACCAATCGTTTCCTGCGTTCGCACGCCTCGGTTGAATCCATCCGCAAGCAGATCGAGGGTCACACCACGATTCGCGAGAAGGTCTCCACCTCAGTGGATCTTCCGCTGAGCAACGAGTGCAAGCGCGTGCTGGCCTATGCCGCCGAAGAGGCGGAGCGGCTATCGCACCGGCACATTGGGACCGAGCACCTGCTTTTGGGTTTATTGAGAGAAGAGAAGTGCTTTGCCGCCGAGATTCTGCATGAGCGCGGCCTGCGCTTATCTACCATCCGCGAAGAACTGGCCCGCACCAGCCAGGAGAAAGCGCAACCGCAACGGCAGCGGGAGTCGTCGCTGCTCAGCGAGTTTTCGCGCGATCTTACGCAGGCGGCGATGGACAGCCAGCTCGATCCCTTGGTCGGCCGCGATGGGGAACTCGAACGCGTAGTCCAGATTCTTTGCCGCCGCACCAAGAACAATCCGGTGCTGATCGGCGAGCCGGGCGTGGGCAAGACGGCGATCGTCGAAGGGCTAGCGCAGCGCATCGCCGACGGTGAGGTTCCGTCGTTCCTTGCGGACAAGCGAATTCTGGCGCTCGATCTCTCCTTGATCGTCGCCGGCACGAAATATCGAGGACAATTCGAAGAGCGGCTGAAGACCATCATGAAAGAGCTGATGGAATCTCAAAATTCCATCATCTTCATTGATGAGCTGCATACGCTGGTAGGCGCGGGATCGGCGGAAGGTTCGCTTGACGCCGCAAACATCCTGAAGCCGGCATTGTCGCGCGGCGAAATTCAGTGCATCGGCGCAACCACTCCGGGCGAATATCGGAAATCGATTGAGAAAGACCGGTCGCTAGAGCGGCGTTTCCAGGCCGTCAAGGTTCCTCCACCGAACGAGGCGGATGCGGTCAAGGTTCTTTTCGGCATCAAGGACCGCTACGAGAAGTTCCACGCCGTCACCTATACCGACGATGCCATCAACTTCGCGGTCTCGCACTCGAACCGCTACATCCCAGACCGTTTTCTGCCAGATAAAGCAATCGATCTGGTCGACGAAGCCGGCGCGCGCGTGAAGCTGCGCCAGACCTCGCAGCCCGAAGAGATCACCGAAGTACAGAAGCGGATCAAGTTCATCGTGCACCGTATGGAGAACGCGATCGCAAATCACGAGTTCGAGAAGGCCCGCTTCTACTCGGACGAGGAACGCAAGGAGCGCGAGAACCTGCGTGCACTGCGCGAGAAGTATCATCTGGATGAATCCTCCACCGGTGTTGTCGGCCGCGAAGACATCGAGGATGTAGTTTCGCGCTGGACCGGCGTTCCCATCACTTCGATCAAAGAAGAAGAAACGCAAAAGCTGCTGCGCATTGAGGAAGAACTGCACAAGCGCATCATCTCGCAGGATAAATCGATCAGCGCGCTGGCTCGGGCCATCCGCCGTTCGCGTGCGGGATTGAAGAGCCCGAACCGGCCCATCGGTTCGTTCCTTTTCCTGGGACCAACCGGCGTGGGCAAAACAGAAGTTGCGCGCACACTGGCGCAATTCATGTTCGGGACGGAAAAAGCTCTGGTCCGCTTCGATATGTCCGAGTTCATGGAGAAGCATTCCGTCTCGAAGCTGATCGGTTCGCCTCCGGGATACGTGGGCTACGAAGAAGGCGGCCAGCTCACTGAGCGCGTGAAGCGCGCCCCGTATTCGGTGGTCCTGCTCGATGAAATCGAGAAGGCGCATCCCGACGTGTTCAACATTTTGCTGCAGGTTTTTGAAGACGGCCAGCTTACCGATGGCCTCGGCAACACGGTCGACTTCAAGAACACGATCCTGATCATGACGTCGAACATCGGCGCGCGGCACCTGCAGAAGCGCGAAGGCTTCGGCTTCCAATCGACCAAGGACGAAATGGTTTCGAGCAAGGTCGAGGAGTTGGTGAAGGGCGAAGTGAAGCGCACCTTCAATCCAGAATTCCTCAACCGTCTGGACGAGATCATTCTGTTCCTGGCTTTGAGCGAGGCGGACCTGATCCAGATTCTGGAGCTCATGGTCACGCAGCTCAACAATAACCTGGCGCAGAAGGCAATTACCGTCACGGTGGCCGACGAGGCCAAAAAGTGGATCCTCAACCAAACCCTGACCGATCGCACCTACGGAGCGCGGCCGCTACGCAGGGCGCTGCAGAAATATATTGAAGACCCGCTGTCGGAGGCGCTGATCCAGGGAACGATTACGACGCGTCCGGCATTTATCGAGGTCTTCCTCGAAGACAACAAGCTGTTCTACCGTCCGGTGGATGCGGAAAAGAGCACCGAAGGCGTGCTGCTGTACGAGAACAGCTAGCCGCTAGCCATCAGCTTTCAGCCGTCAGTGCGAGCTGGCGGCTTTTCTTTTGCCCGCACAAGTCCAAAATTTTGCGTACAACCGGTTTCCCCAATCGGGCGGCACTGGAAATTTTGTAGGCCAACCGGATTGACCCGAAGAAAAAACTGTGATTAGATGCCGAACACTAGGCTGGTTCGGCGCCAGAACCCGCCAACGAAGAGGGCGTGCAAACCGAGGAGGATGTATGAAGTGCAGTTTGGTTTACGCAACTCTTGCCCTAACCGTACTAGGTCTGACTGCCGCGGCCAGCGCGCGGGAGGTCGTCCTGCCCGCCGGCACTCTGCTGCAATGCACACTGAATGAACCCAACTTCTCCTCGGCAACCGTCGACGTCGGGGATCCGGTGCTCTGCCACCTGCGCGGGGTCACCGAATTCGGCCAGCAGGCGTTTCCCCGCGGCAGCTATCTGGTAGGGCATCTGGAAGCCGCGAAAGAGCCGGGGCATTTTGTCGGCAAGGGGTATCTAAAGCTGCAGTTTGATCGCATTGGATTGCCCGGCGGCGATATGCCTCTGGAAGCGAAGGTCATCGGAACGCAGGGCTATAAGGTGGATCGCGAAGGCAGGATCGACGGCAAGGGGCACGCCAAGCGCGACGTAGTGGAGTGGATGCTGCCGCCCTTGTGGCCGTGGAAAGTGATCATGTTGCCGGCGCGGGGTCCACGTCCGCAGCTCAAGGGAGAAACCGTTCTCAGCCTGCGGCTTATGGATGATGTCCAGTTGCCTCAGGTGGCCGCAAGAGGCGGGCCGGGATGGCGTTCCTTCGGCGAGCCGCGGAACCAGTCGTTCCATGAATCTGACGGCCGGGGTGCCAGCCCCGCTCTTGCCATCCGGGGCAGTGTGGCCACCTCGAATACGGAAGTTTCCGCGGAGGTCGAAATTCCACGAGCTTCTTACGCCAGCTTCGTTTCCCCCGATACGAGTTCCGCAGCGGCGCTAACCTCTACCGGCGGGCCGGTGTTCATCCTGAACACGGGCGTGGTTCTGTTGGTCGGTAACTATCAATACCAGAATGGCCGGATCACCTATACGCTGGCCCATGGCGGCGGCGGTGTGGTCGGTATGGACGAAGTAGACTGGACCACGACGACCCGAGTGAACGCTCAGCGTGGCATACGAATGACCCTGCACGGCGGGCATTTGAACTCGGGAGCGTCCGGCCTCTAACCCTTGATCTCTAGAACCTCGACCAGCGTTGATAGCCGCCGGTGAAAGCCGACGGCTTTGTTCTTGGAGTCCAGAGACAAACCTAAGCTTCAATGTACGGTTACTTGAGGAATCGCATGACAAAGAAGGTGAACATCGCCGACAAGTTTGCCAAGATTTCGGAATATTGGAAGCCCTACATTGCCGCCGAACTGAACGGCCAGCACGTGAAACTGGACAAGCTGAAGGGCGAGTTCGTATTTCATCACCACGAGAAGGAAGACGAAATGTTTCTGGTGGTGAAGGGACGCTTCCGCATGGAATTCGTCGACCGGCACGAATGGATCGAAGAGGGTGAGTTTATCATGGTGCCGCGCGGTGTGGAGCACCGTCCGGTTGCGGAGCAGGAATGCTGGATTCTGCTGTTCGAGCCGGCTTCCACTCTAAACACGGGTAACCTCGTCAACGAGCGCACCGTTGCTGAGCTGGAGCGCGTCTAGGAAGGCAGCAAGACGAAGCCGGATGCTATCGCAAGAAGCCGACAAAGAGACGCGGCGGCAAGCCGCCGCGCCCTAACCGATAGGTACCGCATGACCGTTCAGCCCACAAAGCTCGCAGGCGGGTTGGCGGCACTGTTTTTGGTTGCGTAACCCCCCTTGCGAGGTCGTGTAAGCTTGTTGCGCCTCGGATGGGGACGCACTGGGTAACGCTCCTTGGGTTGTGTTGTTCTGCGAGTTGGAGTTTGAGCTGGAGGAACTGGGCTCGATCCCGAAGCTACCCGGCTGGGCCGAAGTGAGATTGTCGGCTTGCCCGGCCTGGGTGAGCGTTGCAGAACTGGTGTTGGCCTGGCTGTTCTCCGGGGTATTAAGCGTCGAGGTTGTGTTTAGCAAGGCTGAGACCCGGTGGCTGTAAAGTTACAGCTGAGGTTGCCGATAGATTAGCTGTCTGCAGGGACTCGCTAAGTACTTGAGAGTCCTCCGCGTAGAGTTGGGCCTCCGCCTGCGTGCTTGCATTGTTGTAGGCGGAGAAAGCGCTGCCATTAATGCCAGAAACAGACATGGGCACTCTCCTCTCTTGCTGGCATCATTATGGCTGCTATCGGCAGTCTGAAGCAGGACTTTCGCTCCGACATGAAGATCGCCAAACTTTGGTGGATTCTAACCACACTCGGTCCATTCCCGAATCCTCAGGAGTAGCCTAGGCGCATGGATATCGTCGTTTATTCCGCCGCTTGGTGTCCCGACTGCCGCGAGGCCAAGCGCTTTCTCGCCAAGCACAACATTCCTTACAAAGACATTGATGTCGAGAACACGCCCGGCGCGATCGATGAAATCGTCAAGCACACCGGCAAACAGGCTATCCCTCAGTTTGTGATTGATGGCGAGTGGGTGCAGCCTTACGTCGCCGGAAAAGGCTTTCTCTACGACAAAATGGCCAAGCGGCTTGGGATCGCGAAGCCCTAGTTTTCACAACCAGTCCGGAATAAAAGCCCGATTCTGCCGCTGGGCAGCGGCGAGCTGCCGTCTTCAAGACACTCTCGGTACCCCCTGTACATCATCTTCCGTACCGTGGAAAACCCTTGCCGGACAGGGGAAGATGACCACTCATGTCCGAACCGGAAATTCCACAGGAGTCGAACGAAGTTAGTGAGAGCTGGCAGCAGACGGTGCAAGCTGTGCTCGGCGTGGCTTTGCTGATTGGCGCGGGCGCAATGTTCCACTACTATGCGCCAACCGCCGCGCAAGGTGTACCGCCCGATGCCCTGCAGAAGCAGGTTGAGCAGCTCACGCAGCAGGTGACGCAGCTCCAGAAAGAGCAGGGCACGCCCGCGCTGGTGCTGAACCGGTACCGGAATTCCATTGGCTACATTTACGGCGTATATCAGGTTGGCTTCGCGAACCAGCCCGCGGCGATCCGGGCCCGCGTGTCGGGCTCCGGATTTCTGGTGGGCGATGGTCTGCTGGCCACGAACCGCCACGTCGCTGAGCCATGGTATGGCGATGGCGAAGCCGAAGGGATGATGCATCGCGGGGCGACGGCCATGCTGGAGAGTCTGGTCGTATTCTTTCCCGGCTCGCCCACGCCAGTGAATTTGACCCCGGGCGCAGTTTCTTCCACCGCCGATCTGGCCGTGCTGCGCATCGAGAACAAAGACGCGGTGCGTGGACTCGCTGTGCTGCCGCTGGCCACAGCGAACGCCTCGCCGGGAGAACTGGTAACGGTGATCGGCTATCCCATGGGGATTGCCGGCATGGTGGCCAAGTCGCCGAGCGGGGTCTACCAGCGGCTCGCGTACCGCCACAACGACATTACCGCGGCCAGCGAACTTGCGGCCCTGTCCCTGATTCGTCCGTCGACCACCTGCGGACATCTGGGCGATGTGGTGGGCGACAAACTGATCTACGACGCTCCCACGGCGCACGGCGGCAGCGGTGGTCCGGTCTTCAATTCTAACGCGGAAGTGATTGGAGTGAATTCAGCCTACATCGACGGCTTTTCCGGTGGCACCCTGGGGTTCTCCGTGGAAGCGTTACGCCCGCTAATCGAGGCTACGGAGAAGAAGCCGTAGAGATCAGCTACTTCAATGCTGAAACATCCAAGCCAGCTTTCCTCGGAAACCATCCTGGCTCCCGCACGTGTTCATCCTGAAAGCGGCGGAGCCGTGCGGCCATCACGCCGCCGCGGCCCAGGTAGCCGACAACCTTTCGATGGTCGGCACGATCAACTACCGGCAGGCGTCCGATGTCGTTGCGCAGCATCTTCGCGGCGGCCTCGGAGACGAGTTCGTCGGGATGCGTAACCACGAGTCGAGTGCTGCCGGCTTCCTGAACGGTCATGGCTCCGGAAGAATCTTTGTCAAAAGCGCGGAGCAGGTCACCGCGCGTGATGATGCCGCTAAGTTTTCCAGCGTCGTCGAGAATCAGCAGAGCCTCGTGGCGAGCAACCGCGGGGTCGTGTTGCGCAATACGCGCAGCCAGCACGCCGACCGTGGTGCCGGCCGAGATAGCAGGCAATTCCTGCTCCATAGTGTCGGCTACTCTGGCTTGCGAAAGGACGTCGGTTTCATAATCCTGATGGACACGCAGTCCGCGGCGCGCCAGTTTCTCCGTCATGATCGAACTGTCGGGCATCAAGAGCATGGCGATGCCGTCGGCGATGACGCTGACCAGCATCAGAGGCAGGACCGAGTTGTAGTCGCGGGTGATTTCAAAGGCGAAGATAATAAACGTAAAAGTGGCGCGCGAGGCCGCAGCAAACACCGCACCCATGGCGACAAGTGCGAAGGCTCCGGGTGAAAGGTGTGCACCAGGCACGAAGTGGTCCGCCACCATCGCGAAAATACCACCCATGGCGGCGCTCCACATGAAGCAGGGCGCCAGCAATCCGCCGGAAGTGCCGGAGCCGAGCGAGACGGCCAGGGCAATGGCCTTGGCCAGCATGACGACCAGTAGGAGCTTCCAGGCGAGCTGGCCGTTGAGAATGTCGCCGATCGTGTCGTAGCCAACGCCGAGCACGCGGGGCACAAAGAATCCGATGATGCCCAGGCCAAGCGCGCCGATGGCAGGCCACCACATCTCGTCAAACGGAAGTTTTTCGAATTGGTCTTCCACCCAGTAAAGCAGTTTGCTGAAGCCCACAGCAGCGAGGCCACAGACCAGTCCCAGCACAAGATAAAAGGGCAGCCCGCGGGGAATGGCGAAGTCCATCGGGCTGACCTGGAACATTGGTCCCAATCCCAGAAGCTGCATGTGGACGGCGGTTGCCAGGGTGCTCGCGATGACGAGCGGTATGAATGAGCGTGACTTGAATTCGAAGAGCAACAGCTCAATGGCGAGAATTACACCGGCGATTGGAGTATTGAAGGTAGCTGACATGCCGGCGGCGGCGCCACACGCGAGCAGCACCTTGCGCTCGACCGCTGTAGTGTGGAAAGCCTGCCCGACCAGCGAACCGATCGCTCCGCCAGTCTGAATGATCGGACCCTCCGCACCGAAGGGACCACCAGTGCCGATTGCAATGGCTGCCGAGATGGGCTTCAGAATGGCCACCCGCGGGGCGATACGGCTGCGGTTGAACAACACCGCTTCCATTGCTTCCGGGATACCGTGGCCTTTGATTTTCGACGTGCCGTACTTGGCCATGACGCCGACAATGAGGCCGCCGATCACCGGTATGAAAATTACGGTCCAGCCGAGGTGGTTGTGCTGCGCGCTGGTGAAGTCGGTCGACCAGCGATGGAAGAAGAAGAGGTTTGTGAACAAGCCGATCAGTTTGTAGAGAGCGAAGGCTACGATCCCGGCCACCAGGCCGATTCCAGCAGCGAGGAACGAGACCAGCAGCATGCGGAAGGGAGCGGGTGGCGCCAAGTCGATTGCCGTGCGAGTGCGGTTTTGGTCCGAGGCGGTGGGCGCGACATCAGTCATAGATGCTTTATGATTTTCCTTTTTCGTGGAGGAAGGCAGGATGCAGGAGCGCCGTATCGCTGCCGTCCCGCATGATGCGGCGAAGAGCGGTCACCAGCTCAGGTCCGGCGGAGCGCAGTTCGTCGTGATGATGAAGCGCAAGTTCGGCCAGAACCTTTTCGCCTTTCGGGGTGAGCGCCAGCAGGACCTCGCGGCGGTCGTCCCGGGCGCGCGCACGATGCACAAATCCTCCCGCTTCCAGCCGGTTCACCAGTTCCACCGCGCTATGGTGGCGGATTTGCATGCGAGTAGCCAATTCGCGAATCCGCGGGCGCACGCCCGGCGGCATGCCCTTGATTGCCAGCATGAGTTGATACTGGCCGCGCTCCAGGCCCGCTTTCTTCACCACCTGCTCGCTGAAATGTAGAAAGCGACGGATCTGATAACGGAACTCCGCCAACGCCTGGTAGTCCGACAAGGTAAGCTTCTTCATGCCAGCCGATTGTATCGTGCCGCGATCCAGCGGCACCCTCACAGTATATCGTAAGACGATATAGCACGTCTTGTCTTCCTGGCCTGTTTCGCCTTCCGAGAATGCCCACGTGGGGACAGCCGCCCTCGGCCGTCCAGTCGAGCGAAGCTCGACGGCTCATCCCAGGACGGCAAACGCAGACCGTATCTCGATCCCTCCGCCGCTGGCCTCTTTTTCCTTCTCCATTTAGAATCCTCTGTCCCACATTCCCGTTCTCGCAGGAGGCGCAACCGCCTTGATTTCACGCTACACCCGCCCGGAGATGGGCCGCATCTGGAGCGACGAAAATCGCTTCCGCACATGGTTGGCCGTGGAAGTCGCCGCCACCGAAACTCTGGCTGAGGTCGGCATGGTCCCCAGGAAGGCGGCCAAAGCGATCCGCGAGCGCGCCGACTTCCGCGTGGAGCGCATCTACGAGATCGAGGCTGAAGTACGCCACGATGTGATCGCCTTCACGACGGCCGTGGCCGAAATCGTAGGCCCCGATGCGCGCTGGTTCCACTACGGCCTCACCTCAAACGACGTGGTTGATACCGCACAGGCTCTCCTGATCAAGCAGGCGTCGGGGCTCATCTCGCAGGATCTGGAACGCCTGGCCGAGGTGCTCGAACGGCGCGCGTGGGAATTCAAAGACACCCCGATGGTGGGGCGCACCCACGGCATTCACGCGGAACCCATCACCTTCGGTTTCAAGCTCGCCAACTGGTATTCGGAGACGCAACGCAACATCGCCCGCTTCAAGGCCGCGGTCGAGGACATGCGCGTGGGCAAGTTTTCCGGGGCCGTCGGAATTTTCGCCCACCTCACCCCGGAAATCGAAGAAAAGATCTGTGCTCGCCTGGGACTAAAGCCGGCGGCAGTGTCCTCGCAAGTGATCCAGCGCGACCGTCACGCTCACTATCTGGGGACCTTGGCCGTGATCGCCTCAACCCTGGATAAGATTGCGACCGAAATCCGGCATCTGCAGCGCACCGAAGTTCGCGAGGCCGAGGAGTTCTTCAGCGAAAAGCAGAAGGGTTCTTCGGCCATGCCTCACAAGCGCAATCCCGTGACCAGCGAGCAGATCAGCGGACTCGCGCGCGTAGTTCGCGGCAATGCCCAGGCGGGATTCGAAAACGTCGTTCTATGGCACGAGCGTGACATCTCGCATTCTTCCGCCGAGCGCGTGATTCTGCCCGATTCGACCACGCTGGTCGATTACCTGCTGAATAAAACCGCCAACTTGATCGAAACCATGTTTGTCTATCCGGAACGCATGCGATTAAATCTGGAGAGCACGCACGGCCTGATCTTCAGCGGACAACTCCTGCTCGATCTGGTGGAGCACGGCGTTTCCCGTGAGGACGCTTACCGCCTGGTGCAGGCACATGCCATGCGGGCGTGGAAGGAAGATTTGAACTTCCACGAGCTTGTGCTTGCCGACAGAGAAATCACGGAAAGGGTTCCGAGAAAACAGATCGAGTATGCCTTTGATCTGTCCCGTCAGTTGAAGAACGTGGATAAGATTTTTGCCCGCGTATTCGGGACCAAGGGCAAGAGCGGAGTCAAAGTAAGTGCTCGCGCGAAATCTTCCCGCGCAAGAGGCCGTCGTTAACCGCACCACTCCGTAGTTATTAAACCCTTCCGCTTCGAGGAAGTTGCGGTTGTTCTTTACCCGCCACACCCCACCGCAGATGCATCTTCTCCCATCCCCATCGCATCGAAATAACTAACCAGGTGGTTAATTCGTAAAGTTTCGCCAAACGGGTCGGAGGTGAACCTATGACAATCGCAATAAACAAGAAGAGTTTGTTTAAGATGTTGAGTTCGCTGCTGATGGTAGGAGTGTTAGGCGCCACGCTCGCCGCTCAAGCCACAGCATCAACTCGTTACGACAACGAGATTCAAACCGCAGTCACTCGGAAGTTGGCGGCAAAAGATCAATTCCACAATGTGCAACCCAGTGTGGAAGATGGCATCGTCACGCTCGCGGGCACGGTCGATCTGTACCAGCGCAAGCTGGACGCGGCCAAGCTCGCCCGCAAGATTTCGAATGTGCAGGGCGTCCGCAACTTGATCGCGGTGGCGGGACCGAACGTGTCCGATGCGCAACTCGAGCAAAAACTGGCCGAGAAACTGCGCTACGTGCGCGCCGGCTATGACAGCACGTTCGACTACTTCGCGCTAAGCGTAAAAGATGGCGTCGTTACGGTTGTCGGACAGGATCGCACTGGCGTAGGCCGCGATGAGGCTCTCGCCAACATCTATTCCATGCCCGGAGTAAAAGATGTGATCGCGAACGTCTCTTTGGAACCGGTCTCGCCAATGGACGACGGCCTGCGCCTGCGCGCGGCCCGGTCGATCTACCGCGATCCGGTGCTGAGCAAATATGCCATCGACCCCGCGCGGCCGATTCGCATCATCGTGGATAACGGCCACGTCACGCTCTACGGATCTGTAGACAGCACAATGGACAAGACGGTAGCCGGAATTCGAGCCAACCAGCTCTTCGGCGCCTTCAGCGTGGAGAACAAGTTAGTTGTAGAGAAAGATTCGGGCCAGCCTGGCATCTAGGGCGAAGTGCGGTGAGCAGAAAGGGTGCGGCGCAAGCCGCGCCCTTTTTCTCACAGCCGGTTGATCATCGACGCCACATACCCCGCGCCGAATCCATTATCGATATTCACCACGCTCACGTTCGACGCGCACGAGTTGAGCATGCCAAGCAGCGCGCTCAGCCCCTTGAAGGCTGCGCCGTAGCCGACGCTGGTGGGTACGGCAATCACCGGAACGCCGACGAGTCCTCCCACCACACTCGGCAACGCACCCTCCATCCCCGCACAAACAATCACGACACGCGCCTTCATCAAAGCTTCACGATTTGCCAGAAGGCGATGGATTCCCGCGACGCCCACGTCGTAGAAATGCTCCACCGTGTTGCCCATGAGTTCGGCCGTCACCACGGCTTCTTCCGCCACGGGTATGTCGCTGGTTCCCGCCGAAACTACCGCGATCAGCCCTTTGCCGTAAGTGTGCCGGTCGCTCTGCAGCACGATCGCCCGCGCCAGTTCGCGATATTCCGCCGCGGGCACCTTTTTCTTTACCGCGGCAAATTGCTTTTTATCCGCGTGCGTGGCCAGCACGTTACCGCCATGCCTCTCCAAGCGCGCGAATATCTCTGCCGTCTGCAGCGGCGTCTTCCCCTCTCCGAAAATCACTTCGGGCATGCCCGCGCGCAGCGCGCGATGATGGTCCACCTTGGCAAAGCCCAGATCCTCAAATGGCAAATGCCGCAGGCGCTGCACTGCGTCGTCAGGCGTGAGTTTTCCCCGGCGCACCTGCTCGAAGAGTCTGCGAATGGATTCGGCGTTCACGGTGGCGCTCATCAGTCAGCGAGTTCTAGATTAGCACCTGGAAGCGGAGCGAATCTTTGCAATCACGGCGGCGCAGACTTTGCGGGCGGCTCCGGGTTCCTCGAGATGCGCGAGGAACAGACGCCGCAGGCCGCTCTGTTTCACCTTGCCCGAAAGGTAGACGGCGTAGATATGGCTTCCCAGGCGGTATCCCCATTCCTGCGCGATGGTTTCGAACTTCTCCGCATCGGCACGGACGGCTGCCAGTGCGGCTTTTTCGAGGGCGGCACGCGACAACGCCGGCGAATCTTCTGTCTCCGGCCTCGAAGGGTGAAGCACTCGCGAGCCGAAGTAAGCCACAGCATGCTCGATCACTCGCATGTAAAAAGAATCAGAAGGTCCAACCCCGCCGACCCCTGCCCGTACGCCGTTGCCGTTTGTATCATGTCCATTCACGCGCCGGGGCAGACCACGGCAGGCCTGATGTAGAAATCGAGTCGCATCCTCGGCGGCGTGCATCATGTGAAATTCGCGCACGTAGAATGCGTTAACTTCAGAAAGGTAGGCGCTCCCGCGTTCCTGCACGCTCGCCAGCATGGTTTCCAATTCCTGTTCGCCGATGCCTTTGCGTGAGAGCAGCCGGCGCAGCATCGCATCCGACGAACTGCCATGAACCTCCGGCAACATGTCGACCAGAAACTTCGGCTGCGTGCCGTTGTGCGCCGAATAGCGGTTGATCTCCAGAAAGCTGGCGAGACTGTCGATCAGGTTATAGATTGTGGGCGCGAAGTCCGGACCACTATCGCAGCGGCTCCACTGATCGAGAAACAGGCGGTAACTTTCATATTTTTCGAGGGGCGTGGCATTGAACACGCACAGAACGTCATCTTTGACGCGCACCGCTTCAACCTTGTCGGCGCGCTCGCCCGCGGCGCGCCAATATAGCGCGTCCACGTTCTGCAGAATAGTAAGAATCCTGGTCGCCGGCATTTCTTTGCGCAGCACGCGCGGAAGATGTCCCGGAGCAAAATGCGACTCGCCGAATAGCACGAAGATCACGGCATGGGGATGGCGCTCGCGGATCTCGGCAATCTTGGCCGCGGCATGACGATCTCGTGCTCCGATCTTTCGCAGGTTTTCGCGGGGCATGCAATCCAGGCCGTAAATGCCTTCCGCATGGTCGCGGGCTGCAACCAGTAATTCATGGAACGGCGTCCAGTCGTATCCCCAGTCCAGGTCGAAGCGGATGCGCTGGCGCAGTTCGTCTTCAGCAATCTCGCGCCGCCACCATTCCTCGAGAATGTGCTGGTCGCGGGCGAAAATGGTTTCCACCCCGAGCACGACCGGGCGATCTCCCGCTAAGGCGCGCTGCTCGATCAGTGACGCCGCATAACGCTGCGCCGCCGGTAGAGCATGATAGTCGCCGACCAGGACCACATCCGCCGCATGCAGGGCCGTGTGAATCTCTTGGGAGTTCAGAAGAGAATCGTAGGTGCGGAACGCCTGGCTGAACTCGCGAAGATATTTGCGGCGGCTGTGCGAATCCTGGGCGCGGATCTCGCGTTCCACTCCTGCCAGCGCGTGCAGTTGCGCGGCGCTGCGGCGGGACCGCAAATTGACCGTGGATGCCATAAGCCAGCTTCGAGCTCTTCGCTACGCACAGCCTTGACTTCTTATTCCGCAACTCCCTATGCTCCAAACTTCGGGGCGACTCGCCTCGTTGGAGGTGACTTGCCGAATCATCCGCCGCAAAATCTCACCATCGCCACTACCGGCGCCAGCGGCTCGATCTTTCTACGGCAACTCCTCGCCGCGGTCGAGCGCGACGCTCGCGTCCAAACCGTAAACTTCATCGCGTCGGACTCCGGCCTACGCGTGCTGGCCGAAGAACTCGGCATCCAGGGCCGCTCGAACCTTGTCGGCCAGTTGCTTCTGGGCGGCGAAAATCCTGCCACTAAAAAAAGTTCGCCAAAGAATGCGACGAAATCCTCATCCCGCCACACTACGAAACCGTCGTCAAAAATCCAGGAGCAATCGAATGCCGACATCGGAGCCAATGTGGCCAGCGGTTCCTATCCCACCGACGCCATGATCGTCATTCCTTGCAGCATGGGCACCCTAGCTCGCATCGCCAACGGCATCGCTTCGCATCTCATCGAGCGCGCGGCTGATGTCTGCCTGAAAGAGAAGCGTCCCCTGGTGCTGTGTGTCCGCGAGACACCGCTCAACAAAATCCACATTCGCAACCTGTACCGCGCCGCCGATGCCGGTGCGACCGTCTTTCCCCTCATCCCAGCCTTCTACTACTGGCCCGCGAGCCTAGATGACATGGCTCGTGAGTTTGCCTACCGTGTCCTGGCTCATGTTGGCTTGCCACAGTCCCACGCCTTCCGCTGGAAAGGCTGAGCAATCAGCGACTTGCCGACTACATGCCAAAAGAATTCGACCTAGGAAAGATCGGCTTGCTCGGGGGGAACTTCAGTGTAGAGGGCCCTACCGGCGAGTCCCAGATACCCGGCGGACATGTACAGGCGGGGGAATCCGCGTTCGCACTTCAACATGGTTGGTTCCGAGATTTCCAAAGCGACGATCCGGTGTCGTTAGCGTAGAATGCGGCAAATTCCCTCGCGGGTGATTCATGTTCTTAGCGATCGGGCAAGCCGAGCAGATTAACGAGCAGATCAAGAAGAGATTCGTGTTTCCTCAAAGATTGTCACGTCTCATGTCTGCAGCATGTGCTGGACTCCTGCTGCTGGGGGCCAATGCAGCCTATGCCGCGGACGATCGCAATCCCCTGGCCAACGATCCCAAGGCCGCGAAAGCGGGCGAGTACGAATTCCGCATCAACTGCGCGCTCTGCCACGGCCTGGGAGCCCACGGCGGCGGTCGCGGTCCCGACCTCACGCGCGCTCAAAAGCGCCATGTCCACTCCGATGCGGAAATGTTTCAGGTGATCAGCAACGGAATACCCGGCACCGTCATGCCCGCGAACGGAACCAACGGACAAGGCGTCGGCATGACTGACGAAGAGATCTGGCAGATCATCACCTACATTCGCAGCGTCGAAGTAAAGGCGCCGGCCCAGCCCATCGGCAGCGCCGCCCATGGCAAGGAACTCTTCTACGGAGACGCCAACTGCTCTCTGTGCCACACGGTCCAGGGTAAAGGCGGGCGCTTAGGGCCGGATCTCACTGGCGTCGGCGGTTCGCGAACTCGCGAAGCCATCATCGAATCGGTGCGCAATCCCAGCCGGCGCCTGGCTTGGGGGCTAACCGAGGCGACAAAAGAGTTCCCGCAGGAATACGAAACCGTCACTGTAGTGACCGCCGATGGAAAGCAAATCAAGGGCGTGGCTCTGAATGAAGATAACTTCAGCATTCAGATCATGGATGGAGACGAACAGATTCACCTGTTGGAGAAAGACAAGCTGCGATCCTTCCAGAAGAGCCGGGATTCAATGATGCCCACGTACAACCCAGACGTTTTGAGCGACAAAGATCTTCAGGACATTGTGGCCTACTTAATCAGTGTGGGAGCGAAATGAGAATGCAAGGCTCAAGTAAGCATGGCGCATCAGACCTCGGCGAGTCTCGTGAGGTGTCTGAACCATCCCGGAAGAGCGGCGCTTCAGCGTCGCGCACGCGCACGCGCGCCGCATCTCCGATAAGAATGCTGGCCATCTTATTCCTTGCCGGACTTTTCTCCGCTCAAGGTCGCGCCCAAGTCACGTTCGACCGGCTTCTCAACGCTAGGAACGAACCACAAAACTGGCTAACCTATTCTGGCGATTATTTCGGACGCCGCTTCAGCCCGCTCGATCAGATCAACGTCAGCAATGCGCATTCGCTGGTTGCGAAGTGGGTCTACCAGACGAGCGCGACCGGCAAGTTCGAGACCACTCCCCTAGTGGTAGATGGAATTCTCTACGCTACCGGGCAGGAAGATCGCGCCTTCGCCCTCGACGCCCGCACTGGGCGGCCCATCTGGATGTATCAGCACCGCTTGCCCGCCGATATTCGCCCGTGCTGCGGGCTGGTGAATCGCGGGCTGGCGATTTTGGACAACCGAGTTTTCTTCGGGACTATCGATGCCCATGTAATCGCACTCGATGCGAAGACAGGCAACGTGGCTTGGGATATCGTGGCAGCGGATTATCAAAAAGGCTACAGCTTCACCGTCGCTCCGCTGGCGGTGAAGAACCTTATCGTGATCGGCGTCTCCGGAGGCGAGTACGGCGTGCGCGGCTTCATCGATGCCTACGACGCCGCGACCGGTGAACGCAAGTGGCGCTTCTACACCGTGCCCGAGCCCGGCGAACCCGGAAACGAAACCTGGGAAGGCGATTCGTGGAAGATCGGCGGCGCACCCGCATGGAACACCGGAACCTATGACGCCGTGACCAACCAGATCTTCTGGCCAACCGGAAACCCTTCGCCCTCGAATCGCGGCGAAGGACGCGCGGGGGACAATCTCTACAGCAATACTCTGCTCGCGCTGAACGCCGACACGGGCCAGATGAACTGGTATTTCCAGTTCACCAAGCACGACGAGCATGACTGGGACGCTACTCAAATTCCGGTGATGATCGATTCCGGCGGCAAGCATCTGATCGCCCAAGCCAATCGCAACGGATTTTTCTACGTAATCGATCGCACCGCCGGCAAACTGATTTTCGCGAACGCCTACGGCAAGACCACATGGAGCAACACCAAAGATGCGGAAGGCCGTCCCATAGCCAGGAAAGATGCCTCGCCAACACTCGAGGGGCATACGGTTTGTCCGGGCGCGCTGGGAACGACGAACTTCATGGCCCCGGCCTACGATCCACAAACCGCGCTGTTCTATGTGACGGCGCGTGATCAGTGCGACATCTTCAGCACCGCGCCGCAGCCCTATGAGGCAGGTCATGCCTATTACGGCAGCGCGTATTTTCCTTCCGAAGAAGCCAAGCCGTATCGCGGATTCCTAAAGGCGATCGATCCCGCCACGGGCGAGATCAAGTGGAAGTTCGAGCACACATCACCCACATGGTCGGGAGTGCTTTCCACTGCCGGCGGCCTCGTATTCACCGGCGATGCCGAAGGAAACTTCATCGCTCTCGATGCCGCCGCAGGCAAAGCGCTGTGGCACTTCCAGATGGGTGGCGCGGTCTACGCCGCTCCCATGGCCTTCGCCGTGGACGGAAAAGAATACGTCGCGATCGCGGCCGGGAGTGCGATATATACATTCGGTTTGCCCTAGATTAGTACTGCGTGCATCAGCGCCGTTAACCCATTCCGCCGTGCCAGTCTCAATCGATCGACTGCCGCGAGATACCCAAGAGACAACTTCTCCGAAAAAATACAAACTGTTGACTGCCGCATGACATGCGCCTCACTGGCTGCACGCTACTCTCCCTTTACACCGCGATCCAGAGCAAGCAGTGGAACGCGGCGAAAGAGAGGAAATTTATGAAGCAACTCACGCAGTTTCTGGAACGTCCCGCCGATCGGCGCTCATTCCTCAAGAACAGCATGGTCGCCGGCGCAGTGGCGACCGTTGGAGCCGGCATTCTGGGCAGCGGTCTACCTGCGTTCGCCCGGGCAACCAGCAATGCAACCATCACCCCAGGCGATATCGCAATCCTTCAATTTCTCGCCGCAGCCGAACTCATCGAGTCGGATCTTTGGATCCAGTATGCGGAACTGGGTGGCATCGGCGATCTTCCACCCATTGAGGTAGACCCGACCGAACCTTTGAACCGCTATCAGGTGGCTTTGTCGAACCTCGATTCCGACGGCCCGCAATATATCTCTAGCAACACGCTGGATGAAATGACCCACGCTACTTTCCTCAATGCCTATCTCGAGTCCAAAGGAGCCGAGCCGGTCAACCTCACCGCGTTCGAAACTCTGCCGGGAAGCACAGCCAAGGGATCGTCCGGCAAGCTGCGCCTCACCAACCTCATGAATCTCACCCTCGACACCAGTTGGTATGTTCGCTACCGCAGCTCCACCAATCCGGACCTCGGCGCTACTTTTCCTCAGGCGATTACTCTCGCTGGAGTTACGGCCATTCCCCGAACCGATGCCGATTACGACGGCAAATTGAACCCCAACTTTCGTGGCAACGATCACATTCAGGCGATCGCAAACGTAGCCGCCTTCCACTTCGGACAAATCGAGCAAGGCGGATCGAGTCTGTACGCAGCCATGAGCCAAAAAGTCACGGATCCGGAAGTGCTCGAGATTACCCTCGGCATCGGCGGAGACGAGATCGCTCACTTTTTGGAATGGGTTGATTTTGCAGGCAACGGAGTGCAAGCTCCCGTGGCGCCGTTCACGGACCCCATATCCGGCCTGACATTCCCCAATTTCTTCAGCCCACTCAATCCGCTGATTCAGCCCAGCCTGATCTTCCCCGTCCCTGTCGAATTCAGGCCCAACCTTCCCCATGTCTCAATCATTCGTCCCCTGACCGATAAATTTGCCGGCGCTATGGCTGCAGTTGCAGGTCTCACCGCCAGCGGCCTTTTCATTGGTCAAAGCCAGGAGTTCTTCAACACGATAAACGCTCTGGCTGAGGCTGCTGACGCCGCACAACGCGGCTTCTAACGTTTGTCAGCACGGCTTGTTAGTGCTGCCGCAAGGCGGGCGCTGTGGATTCAACCTCTGGGTCGCAGCGCCCGGTCTTCAGATCTTTCGCAACCGAATTCATTCTTGACTGGAGGAACACCCATGTTCGAAGGCTTGTTTCAACCGATGCACCTGCTCATCATTGCCGGAATCGCTCTGCTGATCTTTGGCCCCAAGAAGTTGCCCGAGCTCGGAAAAGGAATGGGCGAAGGCATTCGCGGATTCAAGGCCGCCATGCAAGGAAAAGAGGAAATCCCGGCGTCGGCGGCTCCGATCCTGAAAACGCCGGAAGAAAAAGCATGAGTCTAGCGGAGATATTTTTTCTCGCTTTGCTGGGCCTGGTTATTTTCGGGCCCAAAAAGCTTGTCACCGTAGCCCAGCAGGCCGGCCAAACACTCGCTCGCTTGAAGAAGGTAAGCAGCGATTTCCAAACCCAACTGCAATCCGAAATCTCAGCGGCCCCGAGTGCCCGTTCGACAAAGCAGTCGCCGGTTGTGGCAAGCAGCGAAAAATAATGCCGGCCCGCCGGCTACGGCCGGCGTTCGGGGTCGATGGTCTGGTCGAGATAGATCCAGAGCACGCGGGCGAAAAGTGTAATGGTCGGCGCGAGCGGCAGGAACAGCACGACGGCCCAGATTATATCTTTCGTCACCCACCACCCCGTCACGGACCACAGCAGCGCGGCGAAGGTTGCGATGATCGCCACGCCTAAGGCGTAGCTCACGTACATTGCGCCGAGAAAGTAGCCCGGTTCGCGCTCAAACCTGAGATCGCAAACCGGGCACCGTTCGTGCATCTTGGGGAATCCGCGAAAGATGGAATAGCGAAAAATTCCGCCCATGCGGCAACGTGGACAGCGCTGGCGAACAATATCTCCCACGGTGGAGAGCTTTGTAGCGGTTCGCATCATTCGCCCATCATTGGCGATCTCTAAGTTATCAGATGAAGGGAGTTGCACTCTCGGCACCCACTTTCGTAACGGTTGACGCACAGGCCGATTCCGTAATAATCTGCGATTACACCGGAAAGGAGGTGGTCGAATGACAAGTTCTGATTGTTGTGGCATACGTTGTGGGAGTCTAAGACCAGGTGAGGTGGCTGAGACTTAGAGCTGGTTGCTCTAAGCGGGGCTCCAGGCGCCGATTAGATACGCCGCGCCGGGAGCTACAGCCCGCACACTAGCCGGTGAGTACGGATGGATGCATCGCGTCGGTCGCGCGAAGGCTTTCATCCCTGGGACTTTAGCCCTCGGGCTTTTGTCCCCGACCCGGGAGTTGCCGTGAGAGGCCACGTAGAGTGACCACCTCTTGGTCAATCCCAAACAGTCCACCGGACGGCCCGCAGGTTCAACAACTGCGGGTCGTTTGTCGTTTGCGGCAGCGGCTTTTAGGTCCAACATGGGTCCTGAATTTCAAAGTCAGTTCACCATTTCCCAATCCGCTCCCATTTGATCGGCCACTTTCCGGTTGTCCTCGCCCACCGAATGCGGTTCAGACCAACACCCCAACGAACCAAGGAAGCCCGAATTTCTAAGCAGACCCAAAGCTACTTTCCAGTGGCCGCCGGATTGTGTGTGGCCATTCATAAACCACGAATGGAATAGTAAGACGTAGTCGTTGATGAAAAAAGTGGCTGCGGAAACGGCCGCACCAGGAAAGCGAGCATGAGCAATTTCGAGCAGTTTCTCAAGGTCAAAATGATGAAACTGAGGATGGTGAGTCGCCCATGCGCTCGCTGTCGATATGAAACCCCGAAGCCAAATCGTTCTTTGCATCGACGATAACCAAGACTTGCTGGACTGTGAAAAAGCATTCCTCGAAAGCTTTGGATATACCGTCCTGACCGCACCCAGCGGCGGCAAGGGACTAGAACTGGCTTCCCTCCATTCGGTGGACGTTGTAGTCGTCGACTATTTCATGCCCGACATGAACGGGCAAGATGTTGCCATGGAAATGAAACGGCTTCAGCCGCAAGCGCCAATCATCATGCTATCCGGCACTGCGGATCTCCCTGAGCAGGCTTTGGAGTGGGTAGACGCTTTCGTAGCCAAAGATCGTTTGGCTAGCCAGTTGTTGCCTGCGATTGTGCAATTGCAGGAATGTCATGACCGCCAAAGTTGTGGAGCAAACTGAGGGAAGAGGTTAAGACTAGTAGCTAAATCTTTTGACTAGGCCAGTATTGAAGCGCCCCGGCGTTTAAGCCGGGGCGCTCCATCCTTAGACTTTCATCTCCAAAAAAATTGTTCAGGAAGCGCGCCGCTTCCGATCTTCTGGTTTTTCTTGACCGTGCTGGGAGTCGCTGTCCTGCGAGGGATTCTTCTTGGAAATATCTTCGGGATGGCGCCCCTGGCTCTGATTTCCCGGCGAAGGGTTAGTCTTGGTATCGGAGGGGTTCACCGGTCCGGCGGGGTCGTTCTTGCCTTGCTGCTGCTTTGGATCTCTTTCCGTTTGGTTACTCATTTTCGCTCCTTTTGATACGTCAGTGATTTTGGTGCCTCTAGGGAGGGTCACGTTGCCATACCCAAACGCATGCCGAGAATCGTTACACGTTGAAACGGGCGGTCGTGAGGGTCCGAATGCCAGTCGCCTGACACTAACCCATGACCGCCCTAAGAGGGCCGTCCGCCTTCTCAGGGGACTGCCGCGCTACAGCAGATGCCAGAGTACTGTTCTCAAACTGTTATGACTGTTCAAAGTTGCTCACTTCCTCAGATCCCTAGAGGACGTCCGACTACCGAAGAACAGCGTTAGGAATCGATGATAGGCGGCAGAGTGAAGGCAGGACCTCGTTCATTCCGCGAAGGGCAATGCATAACTATGAGCTGCTCTCGAAAAAAGGCTCAACCAGGCACAGGTGGAGCCTTTACCGAACAGTGAGCACTCTTGCTCAGAAAAATGACAGTGCCATTGTTAAGATCGAACCCGGGAACAAATGAAGAGTCATGACTTAGCAATGACGACCGCCGAACTTGGCAGAGTTCCGCAGCGTTATGTGACCGGCAATTGACACGAAGGAATACGCTGACTCAACCCGAGGGGCGGAGGCTCTAGATGGCGAGTGAAACGGGCCTCCTGATGAACGCCGAGCAGACACCCGTCGCTCCGCAAGTCCTCCTCTATCCGCTGCGATTCGAACCGATCTATCAGCATCGGCTGTGGGGCGGTCGGCGTTTGGCCGATCTGCTTACCGCACCGCTGCCGAGGGGCCCTGTCGGCGAAGCGTGGATACTCAGCGACCGCGATGACCATGCGAACCAGGTAAGCGATGGACCGCTCAAGGGGTGGACCATCGGCCAATTGCTGGAGCAGTTTCCAGAGGAAATGCTGGGAAAGCTGGCCGGGCGTTTCCGCCGATTTCCACTGTTGCTGAAGTTCCTTGACGTGCATGAAATGCTCTCGGTCCAGGTGCATCCTGGTAGAGCCAACAAGAACCTGCTACCCGCGGGAGAAACCCCGAAAACCGAGGCCTGGGTCGTGCTGGAGGCGGGACCGGAAAGCCGCATTTATGGCGGGTTGAAGCCAGGGACAACTCCAGCCAGCCTGCGCCTAGCGGTGGAGAACGGCACTGTGGTGGACCAACTCGCAGAGTTGACCCCGAAACCTGGGGACGCCGTTTTCCTTCCGGCCGGGACGGTTCACGCTCTAGGCGGCGACGTTATGGTATTCGAGATTCAGCAAAACAGCGACGTGACATTCCGGCTGTACGATTGGGGTCATATGGACGAGAAGACGGGTGAACTGCGACCGCTCCAGGTTGAGCAGGCGATGGCCTGCATTGATTTTGCCGAGGGTGCCGTCGGGTTTGTAGCGCCTGCGGTGGAGATGACCACGCCTGTGGAACGCGAGAAACTCTTTGATTGTGAACACTTCCGGTTATGGCGGCTCCGCGGACAATCGTCGTTTGCCGTCGGCGCCACAGGTATGCCGCGAGTGTTGGTGTGCATCGAGGGCACCGGTCAGGTCGAGCATGTCGGGACCAGCTACCCCGTTGGAAAGGGCGACGTGTTGCTCTTGCCGGCGGTGATTGGTGCGTGTACCTTTCGGCCCCGCGGCGCAGTGAACTTGTTGGAAATTGCGTTGCCGGACTGAGATGGCAAGAACTCCGATGGGGAGTCAGAGTGAAAAAGCTAATTGTGTTTGATCTGGACGGTACGCTTGCCGGAAGCAAGTCGCCGCTTGACGCCGAGATGTCAACGCTGCTCCATGATCTTCTCCTGATCGTCAAAGTGGCCGTGATTTCCGGAGGCGACTGGCCGCAGTTCGAAGAGCAACTGCTCGCCAATCTTCCTAAGGATGAACGCCTGGCGAATCTGTCTCTGCTTCCAACATGCGGAACAAAGTTTTATCGGTATGATGCGTCAGCCTGGAAACAAATCTATTCGGAAGATTTCACCACGGTGGAACGAGACAAGATTCTGAGTTCTCTCAAGAACGCCGTCAACATCGCGAACTTCAAACCCGACAAATTATGGGGAGAACAAATCGAAGACCGGGGCAGCCAGATCACATTTTCGGCCTTAGGTCAGCAGGCCCCTTTAGAAGAAAAAAACAAATGGGATCCAGATGTCGCCAAGCGGAAGAAGATTAAGGCAATTCTCGACACGCTGATTCCAGACTTTTCTGTCCGAACCGGGGGCTCTACGTCCATTGATATCACCAAACCTGGCATCGATAAAGCCTACGGCATCAGAAAACTGCGAGATATCCTCGGTATTTCGATAAAAGAGATGATTTATATAGGCGATGCTTTGTACGTGGGCGGCAATGATCATCCTGCCCAAGAAGCGGGAGTGGATTGCATTCCAGTTAAGGATCCCAACGAGACCAAGCGGGTCATTCAAACAATCGTCGTTTGCTTAGCGGTCAGCGATCAGGCGGCGTGAGGTTATGAGAAGCACCGATAAGAGGAATTGATGCGCGGATTCGAGGTGCAGCGGCTGGGAATGTTGATGGAGCCGGAGCCGGGTAATCCGCAAGAGATCGAGGGTGTACTGAATCCTGCTGCCGCTCGTGGGCCGGACGGTGAACTTTATCTCTTCCCGCGGCTGGTCGCGCGCGGCAATTACTCGCGCATCGGCATTGCGCGAGTGCGATTTAATGAAGCCGGCGATCCCGTAGGCGTCGAGCGGCTTGGCATCGCGTTAGAGCCGGAGGCCGATTATGAGCTGCGTCCCGACGGCAGCGGAGGCTGCGAAGATCCTCGGATTACGTTCGTGGAACCATTACAGCGCTACGTGATGACTTACACCGCGTTTTCGCCCCGCGGCCCGCGAATCGCCCGGGCAATCTCGCAGGACCTTTTCCACTGGCAGCGCCTGGGGCTGTCGACCTTTGCTCCGTATCATGGCATCGATTCCAGCCAAGTGGATGACAAAGACGCCTGCGTATTCCCCGTTGCCATTCCGAATCCAAGCGGCGAACCGGAACTCGCGGTCCTCCACCGGCCGCTGTTTCCCGGAACTCGTCCCGAGGAAACCGCCAGCGATGAAGCGTCCCGTGAAGTGGACCTTGATCGCGAAAGCATCTGGATTTCCTACCGCCCGCTTTCCCTCGAGTCCCGTGGGCCAGATAACATCAACCAGTTTTCTCATCACCGGCTCGCAACTCCGGTGTCCCCGTGGGAGCGCCTCAAAATCGGATGCGGCACTCCTCCAGTCCTGACCCGGCACGGTTGGCTGATCGTTTACCACGGCGTCAGTGAAATGGAGGAACCCAGCAACGGGATCCATCCGCTGTGCTACTCAGCCGGAGTGATGGTGCTTTCGAAAGAGCATCCGCAAATGATCCGGTATCGTTCAGCGGAACCCGTGCTGACCCCAGAGGTGCCGGAGGAACGCCGCGGGACGGTCGCGAATGTCGTGTTCCCGACCGGCATTGACCGGCGCGACGACCTCGGCTCACCGGAACGCTTCGACGTTTATTATGGGATGGCCGATTACCGGATTGGCGTGGCGCGCCTTGAAGTGCCGGATGTCTTGCCGCCGGGAAGAGTCGCTGACTCACCAGAAGCAAAAGTGTAACGCGGCTGATTTCGGGAACTCAAAATAACGTGTCAATCGCCTCCTCCGCGTGGCTCATCGCGTCTTGAAGCCGTGCCGCGAATCTGCCCAACAAATTTTGTTGCCTCCTCGTTAAGCAAGCTGGCAAGAGCAGTTGGTCTATGGTAAGTGTTCGAGCAACGCACCTATGCGAGGAGTCCCTTCCCCTGCGGCCCCTCCCCTGCGGCCTCCCAAGGCCCCGTTTCACTTCAGGGGACAACCCCGGAGTGGGAGTGGACAGGTATGCCAATTTGGGAAATAAGGCGCAGGAAAGCAGGTTCTTTTCGGAGTGAATCGAAACGAGGATCGACGTTAATCCACACTAATTGCCGGGCCCGCTGCTCGAACGCCCGCTCCAAATGAGACATCACGGAAGCGCCGTCTTCGAGTCCGGCAAAGATGATGGCTGCACTGATTGGGGACACGAATTGGCGGTTCGACATCGTCTCCAGCTCAGTCAGGATCGCGCGCGCCTCTTGGCTGCGGCTGAGACGTGCCAGGCCATATCCAAGTTCAGCCAGGACTGCCGGGGTTCGCCCCACAATCTTGATGCCTTCGGTGAAGTGATGGAGAGCCTCTTCGCCTCGGTCCTGCTCCAGCAGCACCCGGCCAAGCGACCAATGCGCGTGGCCAAAACCCGGATTGAGTTCGAGAGTGCTTCGCAAGCTGGCAGCGGCCTCGTTCCAGAGGCGCATTCGGTAGTAGCAGCCTCCTAACGCGGTGCTTGTAATGGCCGAGAGCGGATCGAGTTCAAGGGCCCGCAGGATCTCACTCCGCGCCTCTTCCAGTCGCCCTAGAGGTGTTAAGAAATCCAGTGCATAGTGGAAGTGGACGGCAGAGAATCCCGCTCCGGCTGCCAGCGCGTCGGCGAACGTCCGCTCTGCTTTAGCCCAATCCCAATCGTATCCCGCTTGCACGGTGGCTAACAGGCAAATGCCCGAGACAGAGTTTTGTTCCAGATCCAGACCCGCCTCCAATGCGGACTTTACCCGGGGGATTGCCTCTGCGGTCGATTCCAAACCGTACCACTCCAACTGGGCGTGGCACTCGGCGATGGCCACGTGGGCCGCGGCGTATTCTGGATCAAGCTCAACGGAACGCTTCAAGCACTCGAGCGCCTGCTGGTGACCCTCGCCGGTCTGCTGATTATAGAAATACCGGGAGCGAAGATAGAGCTGGTATGCTTCGGGATTTCTCACAGGCCGTTTCTGCTGCGAAACGGCGGCGGGACTCGGTCCGAGCTTGAGTCGCAGGCTTTCGAGGATCGCCTCGGTCAACTCGTCCTGCAGGGAGAACAGATCCTTCATGTCGGCGTCGAAGCGATGGGACCACAGCTGGTAGCCTTCCTGCGTCTCGCTCAACTGAGCGGTCAGGCGAAGTTTGTCTCCGGACCGGCGTAAGCTGCCATGCACAAGATGAGAGGCTCGCAGCTTCCGGCCGATTTCCCGGACGTCGAGCGTAGTTCCCTTGCATTGAAATGAGGAACTGCGTGAGACCACCCGCAGGCCCTCGATCTGCGTAAGCCCATTGATCAGCTCTTCCGCCAACCCATCGCAAATGTAGTCGTTGCCCGGATCAGGACTCACGTTGATCAGAGGCAGGACGGCAACGGTGTGGGAACTTATTGGGGCTTCCGCGGGGGAACACCGCTGCCTGTCCACGCCGGTGATCTGAGTATCCTCACGCCTCTCCACCCGCTCCAGATCTACGATCATCTGGCTTACGTCCGCATACCGTTTCTCCGGATCTTTTTGCAAAGCTCTGGTGACGATCTGATCGAGCGCTGGAGTAGTGCCCCGCAGCAGGGTTCCAATCCCGGCCGGCTCATCGATCAGAATCGATCTTATGGCGGATTGCTCCTTTCCTCCAAAAGGAAGCGTCCCAGTCAGCATTTCGTAGAGCACCACGCCAAGACTCCAAATATCGCTGCGCGCATCGCCAACTCCCTTTTCAATCTGCTCCGGTGACATGTAGCTGAGGGTGCCAACCCATGCCATGGTCTGCGTGGCATCGGGGTCTACGGCACTTCTGGCGAGGCCAAAATCGAGCAGCTTGGTCACCGCTTGCCTCGTCAAGAAAATATTGGCACTTTTAACGTCCCGGTGAAAGATGTGCTTGGCATGTGCTTCGGCCAGGGCGAGACCGGTGTGGCGGCAAATGGAGACGGCTTGTTCCCACGGCAGCGCGCCCCTCCGTACGAGGGTGCCGACGTCCGCCCCCTGCAGGTATTCCATTGCGATGAAGAGTTGTCCTTCGGATTCGCCCACCGCGTAAATCGTGCAAATGTTCGGATGGTTGAGACCTGCCGCCGCTTGCGCCTCCCGAAGTAGCCGGGCGCGGCTGGCTCCGTCGGAACTGGTGCCATGGGAGACGAATTTCAAGGCGACCGGGCGGCCTAACTGGAGGTCCCGAGCGCGGTATACTACGCCCATCCCTCCGCGGCCCAAGAACTCTTCCACTCGGTAGCCCGAAAAAACTCGGCCTATGCGATCCGTGTCCTCGAGCATCGTCTCATTATGCCTGAAAGCTCCCCCGAAGTCGGTTTTTTGCGGTCCGCGCGATGATCTGTTTTGGTTTGGCCCTTGCGCGCGGCATTCCATCTCCGGCACCCAGGGCTGGGAGTTGCAACCAGAGCACCTCATGTTAGTATCTTCTGCGTTGCCCATCAATAAGTGGCAATTAACTATGACCGACTTCCCAGACGCCATGCCGCACGGCCCGATCATAGAGGTTTTCCCCGGCGTCTTTTTCGTGACCGGCACGATGCGGGCCGAGTTCTTTGGATCGATGTGGCAGTTCAGCCGCAACATGACGGTGGTCCGAGAGGACGGCGGTCTAACCATTGTCAATTCGGTGCGACTCAACGACGAAGGTCTCGCCCGGCTCGAGGCGTTGGGCAATGTGGTGAATGTGGTCCGGATCGGCGACATGCACGGCATTGACGATCCCTTCTACCTGAAGCGCTACAGCCCCACCTTCTGGGCTCTGCCGGGCATGAACATTCAAGAGGGCTTGCACGTCGACAAGCAGCTCATCGAGGGAGGAGAGATGCCCTTCCGTGGGTGCAGCCTGTTTGCCTTCAAGACCACACAGCTGCCCGAGTGCATTCTGCGACTCGACCGCGAGGGTGGGATCATGATCGCTTGCGACTCGTTGCAGAACTGGATCGAACCGGACGAATTCTTCCTTGATGAAACTGTTACTACGATGAGGGGAATGGGTTTCTTCACACGTGCAGGCCTCGGCTTGGCGTGGTTGCAGGAGAGCAAGCCCCAGGCGGAAGACTTCGTGAGGCTGAAGCAAGTGCCGTTCAGGCACGCGCTGTGTGGGCACGGAACGCCGCTAAGGGACACGGCTCAAGAGGGCTACCATGGCGCCTTCCAGCGTTTCTTCGGGGTGTGACGCATGGCGGTAAACTGGTCCGCGAAGCTCGGGGGTGTAGACATCCCGGGATTCGAGCTGGTGGAACTGATCTACGAATCGGGCCCTCGGATCATCATCCGCGCTGTGCGCAAGTCAGACCGCCAGCCGGTCATCCTCAAGACGCTTAGCGCGCAGTACCCCCGGACCCAGGACGTAGCGGAAATTCGGCGTGAGTTTCAAATCCTGCAGCGTCTGCAAATCGAAGGGCTGCAAATCGACGGGGTCATCCGAGTTCACTCCCTGGTGGCCAACCCCTCCGGCAGCTTGGCCATCGCGATGGAGTTATTCGGCATCTCGTTTGCCGACCTCATGGCCCAGCGGAAGCGGGAGCCGCTTCCCCTCGATTTTTTCTTCTCGATCGCCCTCCGGCTCGTGCGCATTCTGGGCCAGTTGCACGAGCGTGACGTCGTCCATAAGGACATCGGGCCACAAAATCTGCTGTTTGATCGAGACTCCGGCGGCCTTCGCCTGATCGACTTCGGCATTTCCTCCGAGCTCTCCCGCGAGCGTCAGAGCGTTACATCGTCGGCCCGGCTGGAAGGTTCACTACCGTACATGTCGCCGGAACAGACGGGCCGGATAAGCCGGGATTTGGACTACCGCTCCGACTACTACTCTCTGGGCGTCACCTTCTTCGAATTGCTCACCGGCAAGCTCCCCTTCTCGGCCGACAATCCGCTCGAGTGGGTCCATCGCCACATCAGCATGGCTGCGCCCGAAGCTCGCGACGTCAATCGAGAAATTCCGGCGCCCCTCTCGCGGATCGTCTCGAAGCTGATGTCCAAGAACGCCGAAGACCGCTACCAAAGCGCGCACGGATTGATCGCCGACTTGGAGCGCTGTCGCGACGGGCTGGAGCGCAGCGGGTCAGTCGCGCCTTTCGAGTTGGGGCAGGCGGACGTTTCGCGGACGTTTCAGATCCCGCAGCAGTTGTACGGCCGCGAAAAGGACATAGCGCGGCTCGTGGAACTGTTTGATGACGTAACCCATGGCGCCACATCGTTCTGCCTGATCTCGGGCTACGCCGGCGTCGGAAAGTCCGCCCTGGTCAACGAACTTGGAAGATCGATCGTGCGCGGGAGAGGCTACCTCATCCAGGGCAAGTTTGACCAGTTCCGGCAGAGTTCCGCCTACGGCGCCTTCGCGCTCGCGTTCCGCGGCCTCATGGAGCAATTGCTGGGCGAGCCCAAGCATCTTTTGGACGGTTGGCGGCAGGTCCTCCAGGAGGCCCTGGGACGCAACGGGCAGCTCGTCATCGATCTGGTACCAGAGCTCGAGCTGATTGTCGGCGAGCAGTCGCCCGTTCCAGATCTGCCACCTGCGGAGGCGCAGAACCGATTCCAGATCGTCTTTCTAAACTTCATCAAGGCTTTCGCCCACGCGCGACATCCATTGGTGATCTTTATGGACGATCTGCAGTGGAGCGACTTCCCCACCCTGAATCTCATACAGCGCCTGGTGACTGCGCGCGAGATGGGCCACTTACTCGTCTTGGGCGCCTACAGGAGCAGCGCGGTCGACGCGAGCCACCCCCTCCGGGTGGTGCTGAACCAGATCCAGAAGACGCGCGAGGTTATCGAGTTCTTGTTGAAGCCTCTGGATCGGGCCGCGGTCGATCGACTCACTGCCGACACTTTGTATAGCGATCCCGAACGCACCCAACCACTCAGCGCGATCATCTACGAGAAGGCCTCGGGCAACCCGTTCTTCCTCAGGGAACTGCTCAAGAACCTGAATGAGGACGGGGCGATCTTCTTCGACCCCGAGGCGGGCCGTTGGGACTGGGATACGGCGGCAGTCCAAGGTGCCGTTGCGAGTGACAGCGTGGTTGACTTTATGGTCGCCAGCCTGCGCCGGCTGGCCATGTCCACACAGCACGTGCTTCAGCTCGCCGCCTGTGTCGGCCACTCCTTCGACCTCAGGACCCTCTCGACCATCTATGAGCGTTCGATGGAGCAAACCGCAGCAGACCTGCATCCGGCGCTCAAGCGCAGCCTGGTAGTCCCATTGAGCGAGAGTTACAAGTTCGTGGGTCGGGGAGCCGACGCCTCCGATGGGGTCAACCCGACCTACAAGTTCCAGCACGACAGAGTGCAGCAGGCTGCGTATGCGCTGATCGATCACGAGAGGAGGCAGGCAGTTCACCTGTCGATTGGGCGGCTCATTCAACAACGATGCACCCATGAGGAGATCGACGAACGGCTCATCGAGATCGTTGGCCACCTGAACGCGGGGCGCGAACTGATCCACGATATTCATGAGCGTCGCGAGCTCGCGCGTTTGAATCTGGAAGCCGGGACGAAGGCCCGCAGGTCTTCGGCGTACGCCTCTGCACTCGATTTCCTGCGGGTCGGCCATGAGATGCTCGCCGATAACGCATGGCAAAGCGATTACGACCTCACGCTCTCGCTGAACCGCGAGGTTCAACAGTGCGCGTATCTGACGGGCAACCACGACGAGGCCGACTCGTGGACGGCAACCATGCTCGACCGCGCACGGACCTCGCTCACCAAGGCGGAAATCCTGTCCGCCCGCACGCGCCAGTACGCCACCATCGGAAGGATGCGCGAGTCGGTTCAGGCTGCATTTGCGGCCCTATCGCTGGTCGGGGTCGAGCTTATCGAAAACCCTGGTCCCGACACGATCACCCAGGAGATCGCGGACGTGCAGAAGAACCTGGGGGGGCGGGACATCCCCGACCTGATCGACGCGCCCGAGCTTACCGACCCCGCGGCGCGAATCGCCATTCATGTGCTGATGGAGGTCTTCCCGGCGACTTTCCTGTCGGGCAGCGGAAGTCTGTTCCCGTACCTGGTCCTAAAGTCCGTCAACCTCTCACTACGCCACGGCAACAGTTCCGAGTCGGCGTTCGCCTACGCGGCGTACGGGATGCTCCTCTGTGGTGCCCTCAGTGACCCGGCCTTGGGCTACAAGTACGGAAAGCTCGCAGTAGCTATGAACGAGCGCTTCGACGACATCGCTCTGAAGTCGCGGATCATCTACGTCTACACGATGTTCATCCACCACTGGAGCAACCACTGGTCGAGCATGACCCCGTGGTTTCTGAAGGGTATCGAGGCGGGGTACCAGTCCGGAGACCTTCTGTATCTGGCCTACAGCGCTCAGGACTGCATCATCTGGGATCCCAAGCTCGACCTGGAATCGGCCTCCCGCGAGCAGCGCAAGTACCTGACGATAGTCCAGGACTGCAACTATCAGGACTCGCTGGACTCGGGGACTCTATTCCTGCAGATGCAGCTCAACTTCCAGGGGTTGACCCACGGGCTCTGCTCGATGAACGACGCGTCCTTCGACGAAGAGCGCTGCGTCGAGCGAATGCAGCGGCGGCGATTTATGACCGGGATCGCCAACTACCACATTTACAAAGCGGAGATTCACTGTTTTTACGGCGAGTACGAAAGCGCACTCGAGCACGTCCGAGCCCAGGATGAGATGGTTGCGTCCTCCATGTCACTCCCTCAGCTGGTACGGTTCTACATCGTTGCGTTCCTTACGCGCGCCGCTCTGTGCCCGCGGGACGTGCGGGACAGGAAAGGCGCAGAACTGGAAGCGACGCTCAATCGCTTGCGCGTAGACCTTCGGCAGATGGTGCTTTGGGCCGACAACTGTCCGGAGAACTGCGCGCACTTGCGTCTCATCATGGAGGCGGAGCTCGCCCGACTGGAAGGCCGCATGCCCGAGGCCCTGGCGCTGTACGAGCAGGCGATCTCCACCGCAAGGTCTAATGAATATCGTCGGGACGAAGCGCTAGCGAATGAGCTGGCTGGCAGGTACATGCTTACCCTCGGGTTGGCGAAGGCAGCCGAGGGCTATCTCCGTGCAGCTCACTACATCTATTACCGCTGGGGGGCGCACCGGAAAGTGGAGCAGATGGAGCGGGAGTACCCGCAATTGCTGCAGGCGACGTCGCCGGCACCGGAGGGCGCCAACGCCCGCCAGACGTCGCACGCTGCAACTAGGTCTGTGGATTCATCCTCCCTGGACATGACCTCTGTCATGAGGGCCTCGCAAGCTATCTCGGGCGAGATTGTCCTGGATCAGCTGTTGCAGACCACACTCCAGATTCTGCTCGAGAATGCCGGCGGCCAGCGCGGGGTCTTCGTCGCCAGCGAGCACGATCAACTGGTGATTCGGGCGCGGGTAGAGGCGGCCCCGCACGACGATCCGGAACTGCCTCTTTCGGTGGTCAACAATGTCCTTCGTACGGGGACGGTGCTCGTGTTGAACGACGCAACCGACTCGAGCCGCTTTGCCACCGATCCCTATTTCGTCAAGCACCGTCCGAAATCTGTAATCTGCGTCCCCATCCGCCGGCAGGGCCGGTTCAATGGGGCAATCTACATGGAGAACAGCCTGACCGCTGGAGTCTTTACGGAACGGCGCGTCGAAGTCCTCAAGCTGCTTTCGGCGCAAGCCTCGATCGCCATGGAAAATGCCCTTCTGTACGAGGATCAGGCGCGCTTGATCAAGGCCCAGGAGCGCTTCGTGCCGGCCCAGTTCCTCGAGAGTTTGGGTCGGCATGACATCGCGGACGTGGGCCCCGGCGAATATGTTGCCCGGGAGATGAGCGTGATGTTCGCCGACCTGCGAGACTTTACGCCCCTGGCCGAACGTATGGATCCGCGAGCCGTGATCCAGCTCCTGAACCGGTACTTCAGCCGACTGGGAGAGCCGATCACGAGTGCCGGCGGGTTTATCGACTCTTTCAACGGTGACGAAATCATGGCGCTGTTCGCTCTTCCCGCCGATCACGCTGTGGCGGCCGGAGTTGAAATGTGGCGCGCCCTTGAGGCCTTTAACCGCGAGTCTGTCCCCAGCGGTGGGCCGGCCCTGGAAATGGGTTTGGGGGTCAATACCGGCCCCCTCGTTCTAGGGACCGTGGGGGGAAATGACCGCCTGAAGTGTGGCGTCGTGGGGGATACGGTGAACACTGCCTCCCGCGTGGAGCAGCTCACCAAATTGTATCGCGTGCCGTTCCTGATCTCAGAACACACCTACGGGAGACTCCGCAGGCCCGATATGTTCTCATTTCGCATGGTCGACCGCGTAGCCGTCAAAGGCAAACAGCAGGCGATCGCCATCTACGAGGTGCTCGACGCCGAGACTCCAGAACGTCGCTGCGCCAAGGAATCGACGCGGGAGAAGCTGAGACAGGGCATGGAGCATTATTTTGCCGGCGCTTTCGCGGATAGTGAACGGATTTTCAAGGAAGCGCTGGCCATCGATCCCGAAGACGCCGTCCTGTCGGTCCTCGCCGTGCGCTCGGAGCGCTACGCGACGGACTCCCCGCCAGTGGATTGGCAGGGCTTCGAGACGCTCGATCACAAGTAAGGCGGAACTGGACTGGTTGAATAGCGGGTCAGTTTGAATTTCTTCTGGCGGCGTCATCCTGAGCGGAGCCGTTTTTCAGGCGGAGCGAAGGATCTCCCGCACAGCGCATGCCTTTGGCTACGGGAGATCCCTCACCCGGCTGAACTGCGCCGGGTTTCGCGATGATGCACCCCAAAAAAAATACAAATTCAAACTGACCTACTGCCTCTGGGTTCACTCCGGTCGCTTCCCGATCCCAGGCCATGTGCTAATCTCCCTGTGCAGAATCATACGATGATCCGCCCAACCATTGATTGGAGGAAGCATGGCCGACATTGAATACGTGCTGGGGAGCGTTGCCGCGATCAGAGAACTCTATCCGCCGGCAGAATTCGCGAATCATCAGGTAACCAATTATCGCGGAGAGCAGGTCACCCTGCGCGACTATCGCGATGTGATTCGTCACTACACCGAGAACTCGCTGGCCGCCGACCAGTTTGACGGCTTCCAAGTTCGCGTCCTGGAGGGAGACGGGGTCTACAGCATCATACTTTCCGCCAATGACCCCCATGATCGCCTGCACAATTTCGCCGAGCGTCATATCCTTCTCTTCAGCCCCGCGGCAGGCTACAAGGCGGTTAACGGGATGCGCTTGATGAAGGAACTGGGGGTATGGAATCCGATGTCCGGCTACCCGGTGAACAAAGATCCCAGCCTCTGCCAGTGGAACCTGTTTCTTCCGCTGGGGCTGAACATCATCGGCCAGCGCGGCATCCTGCTCATGCATTACCCACCCTGGCAGGTTCTGCAGCAGGGGACGTTCCTTGAAGTAATGACTATGCACCGATGGAACACGGTCTTGAAGGCCGCTGGCGTACCCGAAAACGAAGTCAGCTTCTACCGCACGATCGTGGACGTCAATCCCGTCGCCGCACCCGGTTCCGGCCAAAGCGAATACCCGAATGACTACATGCCCATCATGATGGCGTCGGCCTTCTTCCACGGTCCGGAAGAGCGCGACTTCATCCGCTCCATGCTGGAACTGTACGTCGCGCCGCCCGGCGGTGGAGGACAGAAGTATACTTTGCCACTCTTAATCTGCGGGTCCCCGCTCTATGATCCCCAGGCGCCGGGTTGGTTCCGAGTCACCTACAAGGATCACCTGCCGCCGGACAATTACCGGACGCCTACCCTCGATGTGCTGCAGGCCGGCGCTTTCCGCATCCGGCCCGATAGTGCGCGTGAAACGCCTTATCTCGGCGCCAACCACATGATCGCCGCCGGAGTCACCGGGCAGTGTACGAACGACGCTTCGAAGATTCCTGACATCCGGAAGTACGAGGCGCAGGATTTGGTCGCGGCTTCGTTCCTGTACGAATACGCCCACGACCCGGATCTCGATCCTGAGGAGGCTAAGCAACGCGCGTGCCGCCGCTGGTTCGGCAACGACGACGGGAGTGGGGCGCCGAATCCGCCCAAGGCGGAGGACAAACAGATCATCTGCGCCCTCGCCCAGACCGACCTGTTCTTCGTGTCGACACCGCTTCCACATCCCAAGTACACCTGGGAAGAGTGCCTCAAGAGGTGCGCCGACGCCGGAAATGGCAACAGCCCTTGCGATCCACCCATCAATCCCCCGCCACGTGAGGAGGGTTCGTAATTTCGTTGAAACGCTTGGTAGTGTGTACGAGAACTAAATCTTTGCCTTCGCGGTGCAATCAAGTTCTGGTTTAGCCGCGAAGCGGCGTGAGAGTGCAGCCCAGGGCGCAAGCCCTGGGTCGAAAGTGGGTGAGGAACAAGCCCCGAAGGGGCGGAAGAGCAGCTTCCACACAAACGCCTCAGTCCCGGAAATCACCGATGAAACGGGTCTAGCCGAGGCGCTTCTTCAGTTCATCCAGGCGTTTGGTGAGCGCTGCCACACTCGTAGCCTCGGTTGCCAACTGGTTCGAGAGCTTACTGATCTCCGCCGGAGCGAGCTTGCCGCGTGCCATGGAAGAGACAATTTGATGAGCCACTTGCAAGTGCAAATCTGAAACCGCGGTGCTCGGCGTTGCAGTGCCGGTCGGCGGAAAGTTCTTGTCATACGGCGGTGTGAAAGTCGGCGAATCCTGCCTTGGACTTGCCAGCGTAAGGATGCCCTCGAAGGTGGGAGCGTGGTTCGCCCGCTCGCCCATAAACCATCGCTCCCGGGGTATGCCACACCAATGGAGTAGCGTCGCCAGGAACGACGTCGCGTCATACTCGACGTCGGTTTCCGAGCGGAATACGGTCTGCTCGCCAATCCATGGGGAAACCACAATCGTCGGAATTCGGGGGCCCATCAGGTCGAAACGGAATCCATCTTTCTCGTCGTTGGGCCAGGGGTTCACGGCGTAAGGGGGAGGCACGTGGTCGAAAATGCCGCCGTGCTCGTCGAACGTGACCACGAACAGAGTTTCCTCCCAGTCCGGCCCGTTCCGAAGCGCGTTGTATATCCGGTTGAGTTCCACTTCCCCCGGAACCAGGTCCGCGCCGGGGTGATACGACGTCGTTCCGCTGGGCGCAATCCAGATGGGTTCCAGGAAACTGAACGTGGGAAGATTGCCGCGCTTCGCGTCGGCATAGAACTGGTCGATAGGCTCGACGTAGTCTTTCACCTTCCCGTCCACGGTGGGAATCTGACCTTCCAGGAACAGCTCGTACGTGAAGACGTGGTCGTACCATTGCGTGGAATGGTAGATTTTCCAACTGGTGAACCCGTTGGTCCACAGCAGCTTGAAGATCGAAGGGCGATGCGGCTGCTGCGGCCAGTATAAGTATTGTGGCGGACTCATGAAGTTGTTCGGCTCCATCAGCGCCGAGCCGGTAAGGGCGCAGGCACGATTCGCGTCCGTGCTGCTGGGGACGGAGCAGAACCATTTGTCTGAGATCGCGAATTTGCGGGCGAGCCCATTAAGGATGGGAAGTTGCTCAGGCGTGAAGGTCTGCATGACCTGCTCGCTGCTATTGTTCCAGAGGAAGCCTCCCATGTCGGGCACAGCGCGCTGCGCGTAGCCGTCACGGTTCGCAAAGAAGAGCTGCCGCAGGACGTCCGAAAGGTCATGATACGGGTCGAAGGCGAACATTTGCAGCGGATAATCGGTGCTGAGCTTCCCCTCTTTATACTTGCTCAGGAAGACCTTCTGATCGCCGTCCAGATTGAAGTACTTTGTGTTCGCGCCGTCGTAGGGTCCTTTGGGTCCAATGACGTGTACGTTCTCTTCGCCGTTTTCGTAGAGCCAGCCCATACAGTGGTCGAATGACCTGTTCTCGAGCATGTAGTACACAACGTGTTTGATTTTCGACCGCATAAAATCGATGGTGCCAGGCACGCTCGCCTGCGCTGTGTCCAGCGGAATGTTGGGCTGGAATCCGATGAGCTTGGAACTCGACGTGAACCCGCTGGGCAGGGTGCCGGAGCGAATGGGGCCAGTGAGTGGATTCGCGCTCTTGGGATCGAAGCGCCAGAGCCGATAGCTGCGGTCGGTGGGCACCCAATCCAGGACGTAATCCCCAATTGGAACTAACTCGTGATCTTCGTCGATGTCCAACCACGCGCCACGCTGTATGGGAGGGTAGGCCAGCGGATTTTTGTCTTGCGGGTCGAAGCTCCAAAGCCGGAATTCACCCGTTGCGCGTTTGCGGTCAAGTACGTAACCGTTCAGGGGGATCAACTCGTCTCCTTTCTGCATGTCGCGAAAGGCGCCCTGGGCCGTGAAAGGAAAGTCGCCCGCCACCGGGTCCACCGTCCCCGGCGCTGTCGGCGCGGGATCAAAGTTCCATAGCGAGTACGTGCCCCGGCCAGTAGTGGGAATCCAGTTCAGCAGGAAAGTGCCCAGCGGAATAAGGATCAGCGTTCGGTCCGTTTGAAATTCCTTCCGCGCGCCCGACTGATTTCCGAAGTCGGGAACCGTGCGCCAAAATTTCCCCCAGGACCACTGGCCGTGTTGCAGTGGAGCGGCCGCAAGCGGATCTCCTGCGCTGGGGTCGAACGAGAAGAGTCGAAATTCGTAGAACGGATTCCCCAGCGCTTCTTGGGCAGGGCCCCACTCCAGAAAGTAGCCTCCGATCCAAATGATATTCTTGTTGCGATCATAGGCCGCCCCCGCATCGAGCCGCATCGCCGACAGGATCTCGGTTCCGTCCGGCTGGAACTTCCACACTCCGTACGCGTCGTCCTTGCAACTACGGCTGATGACGTAGCCTACCGTAGCAACCTGTTCCGTCATGAGGTTCCTTTCGCGGTTTCTGACAACGGTTCCCAGCTCAAGAAACTACCGAACTGGTGCATCCATGGTCAAGGGTGCCGTTCAGTCTAGCCCATCCAGGCGAATTGCCCCTTGGACAACCGCGGGGCCCGAGGTTGACGGTTTCCGCCGGACCGATCCCTCTGGTTCGCAAATGATCCGCCCTGCTCGAAGTGAGTGCTTTGGGGCGTTCACAATCCAACTCTATTAATAATCCTTTCATATTCATCACCTACACTGCCTCCTGAACCATTCGTGAGTTACTCTGAACCAGGGGCGATCAAACCGCGATCGCCCGTGTGAGCCATGTCCCGTAAAGCTACTACATCCCGAACTGCGATTGAAGATCCCATCGCATCCGACACCGCCGCGACCAAGGCCGTCCAGACTCAGGATGCTGGCAAGAAAGCCGCGAAAAAGAGTGCCGGATCGCTCGACGACCTGGCGCGCACTGCGCTCAAAGCGTTGCTCATCGCTCGCGATGCCGCTTCGAACGTGCCCGACCTGCTGACTCACTCCTCGCGCATGGCTTTCCTGGCGATCAAGGAGTGCGAGCAGGAACTCGACGTCATTGAGCGCTACATCGATGAGCGGCTGCCGGCAGCCATTACGCGAGTGAACGAAGCCCGGGCGCGCCAGTTGTTGACCAGTCTGAAGTGCACTACGGACCTGGAGCGCATCGGCGACCTCATGATGAGCGTGGCCATGCGGGTGCAGTCTCGTACGGCGAAGATGGGCGCTTCCGATGTCCGCCAGTTGGTGGAAATGTCGGCAATCCTGCGCGAGATGCTCGATTTGGTTTATCGCGGCTTCGTCGATCTCGATCTGGAATGCGCCCGCAAAGTTTTGCAAATGGATAAAGACATTGATCGCGTCTGTCACGCAATGTTCCAGAAACATCTGACCGAACACGCGACGCAAAGCAATCCTTCGAGCTTTGATGTGCTATTAATGGCGCAGGCCCTGGAGCGCGCCGGGGACCACACCACGAATCTGGCAGAAGACCTCTACAGTCTCATCGAAGGCCGCAGCCTGCGGCACGCGCCCAAGAAGCGGGCAGCAACGTAAGAACCAGTTCTCAGTTCTCAGCTTCATGAGGCGATGCTTGCTGGGTGATGCGGATTCACGGTTTTCCGGTGGAGCCATGTTCAGATGTCACAGACCGCAAGAAGACCTTGTTGCGAGCATCTTCATGGAGGACTCATATGGGCGAGTCATACAGGGATTTGATCGCATGGCGCAAGGCAATGGATCTGGTGACAGACATTTATCGGGTGACCCGATCTTTTCCGCGAGATGAACTCTACGGCTTGACGAATCAACTTCGAAGAGCAGCCGTCTCCGTGCCCAGCAACATCGCGGAAGGCCAAGCCCGTTTTTCGCCGAAGGAGTTCCACCACTTTCTGAGCCATGCGCGAGGCTCATTGGTCGAAATTGAGACTCAGCTCACAATCGCTCAAAACCTTGACTACCTGAGTCCAGACCTGGCCCAACCCGTGCTTGATAAAGCAGCAGAGTTGGGCAGGGTTCTCAATGGGCTCATCGCCTCCATCAAGTCTGCGGCGTGAAGGCTGGCAAACGCGGGTGCTCGGTTTTGCGTTGCTGAGAACTGAGAACTGAGAACTGAGAACTGAGAACTGGGAACCGCTTCCGAAATTCATCATTCATTCACACGCGAGAAACACTCTCGCAACATTCTCAAAATAGAGTCGAAGCGGTACCCAGCGCACACCAGGCTCACTCTGGGGCCAAGCCGTATTTAGGTGACGATGCACTCCCCCACTGGATATTACGAGCCGCTCGGCGATGCCGGCATCGCGGCGGTGTCACGTTCTCTTGTCTTCGTGGTCGAAGACGAAGGAGATATCGCGCGGCTGATCTCCCATAATCTGCAGGCTGCCGGTTTTGACGTGCAAAGCTTTGTGAGCGGCGGATCGGTGGTTTCCGAAGCTCTGCGGGAAATGCCCTCGCTCTTTCTTCTGGACGTGATGCTGCCCGGCGCGGACGGTTTCGACCTTTGCCGCCAGATCCGGCAGACTCCGACTCTCTCCTCCACACCCATTATTTTCCTGACCGCCAAGACCGCCGAGGCCGACCGGGTGAAGGGGCTCGAGATGGGTGGGGACGACTACATCACCAAACCCTTCAGCCCGCGCGAGCTGGTGGCCCGGGTTCGTAGCGTGCTGCGCGGCTTGCGTAAACCGCCGGAGACGCCGGAGGTGCTTCGCCTCGGAGGTCTTGAAATCGATGCTGCTTCAATGACTGTGCAGGTGGATGGGCGAGCGGTTCTGACCACCGTGCGAGAATTCCGTCTGCTGGAGTATCTGGCTACGCACTGCGGCCGCGTGCTCACGCGCGACCAGTTGCTGGACGCGGTATGGAAGGAAACTCCCTTTGTAACGCCGCGCTCGATTGACGTTTATGTGCGGCGGCTGCGGGAGAAAATAGAGATCGATCCTCGCCATCCAAAATACCTGAAAACTCTGCGCGGCATCGGCTATCGCTTCGAATCCCCCAAGTAGAAAAGCAGTTCTCAGTTCTCAGTTCTCAGTTCGGGATGCGCGTTTCAGGTTGGGGCTTTTACTGAGACCTGGGAACCGAGAACTGAGAACTGCCCTTTTGATTTATCCTGTCGTCTACTCGCTTCTCAACCTGCAATCCTCATGACCCGGCCTAAACCACTGTGGAAGGCGGATGACCAAAAGTCCCGCTTGTCCGAGCTTACGGCATCGTCGAACGATTCCTCCAAGGATCACTCCTTGCGGCGGGATGTGCGCTCGCTGGGTGCGTTGCTTGGGCGAGTGCTGGTGGAGCAGGTGGGCCAGGAGTTATTCGATACCGTTGAAGAGCTGCGGCGGCTGATGATTCGACATCGCGAGCGGGTTGGGCACAGCCCGGTTGTAGCGGCGCGCGGCGAGCTCATGGTTCGGGCGCAGGCGATGATCTCAGAAATGGATCTGGCCCGCGCTTATCAAGTGACCAAGGCCTTCGCCATCTACTTCGAACTCACCAACCTGGCGGAGACGAACCATCGCAAGCGCCGGCGGCGTGCCGGGCAGTTGGACCGGCAGCGCGCGCCGCTGGCGGGATCGTTCCGCGGGACGTTATTGCGCATGAAGGAAGCCGGCATCTCCGCCGACGAGGCATTCATGGCTCTTCGCCGAGTCATGGTCACTCCGGTATTCACGGCTCACCCTACCGAAGTTGCCCGACAGACAGTCCTCCTGAAGCGGCGCCGCATCGCTGAACAACTGGAGCGGCTGGATCGACTTCCGCTTACCGTGGGCGAGGCATTGCGCTGCGAACAGATCATCCATGCGGAAATTACTTCGCTTTGGCAAACCGACGAAGTTCGCCAGACCAAGCCTACTGTGGACGACGAGATCCGCATGGGACTGCGTTACTTTCGGTTGTCGCTATTCGAGACCCTGCCGCGCATCTACGCCGAAGTGGCGGAATCGGTGCGCGACGTTTACGGCATGGCCCTGGACGCGGAGGAGTTGCCAAACCTGTTGAGCTTTGGGTCGTGGATCGGCGGTGACCGTGACGGCAATCCTCTGGTCAAGCCGGAATGCGTGAAGGATGCGCTGGAGCTGGCGCGGACGGTGATTCTTCGCGAATACATCCGGCAGGTGGAGTTCCTGAGCGATTGCCTGAGTTCGTCGTCGCAGCAGGTCGCCGCTTCCGCGGAGATGGTTACGCGCCTGGCGCAGTACAAAGGCTCCATGCCCGCGGCCTCGATGCTCTGGGGGCCGGGCAACACGGTCGAGCACTACCGACGGTTTCTTTCCTATGTGCTGCACCGCTTGCAGCGCAGCCGCGAAGGGTTGAACGCGCAGGATTCCTACAAGAATGCAACGGAGTTTGAATCGGACCTGACGATGGTGCGGTCCAGCCTGATGGCGAATCGCGGGCAGCGGCTGGTGGCGGCCTTTGTCGATCCACTATTGCGCCAGCTCCGCACCTTCGGCTTTCATTTGCAGGTTCTCGACATTCGCCAGCACGCCCGCGTGCACGCGGAAGTTCTGCAGGAGATTGGCACGAACAGGATCGAGTTAAGAAAGGTCGGACTGCGCAGCGCGGAGCTGAAAAAACTAAGAAAGTCCGAACTAAGAAACACGAGCCCAGCCCTGGCTGCGGGCGCTGCTTTGCCCGATAGCGGCGAAGCGGTTTCTCCGCAGGCGCGGGAACTGATCGATACATTCCACACCATTCAGCAACTCAAGCAGAGTTATCCCGCGCGTTCCATACGGCAATACATCATTAGCGGCGCTGAGTCCGAAGACGACGTGCTCAACGTGGTCCGGCTGGCGAAAGCCGGTGGCGTGAGTCTTGCCGGTTTTGGCGACGATCCGTCTCTGAGCGGCCCAGGCCTTGGCGATCCAGGCCTGATGCCGGTGCCGCTCTTTGAGTCGATCGATTCATTGCGCGCGGCGGGTGACGTGATGCGCCGTTTGTGGATACATCCTGAGTATCAACCTCTGCTCGACTCCTGGGGACGATGGCAGGAAGTGATGCTGGGCTATTCCGACTCCAATAAAGATGGAGGAATGCTGACCAGCACATGGGAGTTACACAAAGCGCATCGGGAGTTGCATCGTGCCGCACAAGAATGTGGAGTGAAGCTGCGCCTCTTCCATGGCCGCGGGGGTACGGTGGGGCGCGGCGGCGGGCCCACGCATGCCGCGATCCTGGCGCAGCCGGAAGGCTGCTTCTCCGGACGCATCCGCATCACGGAACAGGGAGAGGTTCTCAACTGGAAGTACGCCGACGCCGTGCTGGCGGAATGGAATCTGGAATTGATGATCGCCGCCAGCCTGGAAGCGCTTACGCGCTCCGGTGCCCAGCCAGCAAAAGATCAGGCGCGCTGGGAAGAGGCTATGGAGGAAATGTCGGCGGAAGCATACCGGGTATATCGCCGCGATGTCGCAGAAAATGCCGATGTGCTGGACTACTTCGAGCAGGCCACGCCGGTGCATGAATTGGACGCGGCGCGCATCGGTTCGCGGCCATCGCGCCGCACCAAGGGCCGACGCCTGGAGGATTTGCGCGCCATTCCATGGGTGTTTGGGTGGATGCAGAGCCGCCATGCTGTGCCGGCCTGGTATGGAGTTGGGAAAGGACTAGAGAGCTTCGCCACGAAAGGAAGAAGCCACGAGCGGCTGCTGCGCGAAATGTTGAAACACTTCGCGCTCTTCTCGGACTTGATCCGCAACGTCGAACTCGGCATGGCCAAAGCCGATCTCGACATTGCCCGGGTTTACTCCGGACTGGTGAAGAATGCGGCATTGCGCACGCGCGTGTTCGCTATGCTGGAGGATGAGTTTCTGCGGTCGAGGCAAATGATTCTGCGTATCTCCGGTCAGCGCGAGTTGCTGGCCGGCAACCGGGTACTGGCGCGCTCCATTCACCTCCGCAATCCCTACGTCGATCCCATGAGCTTGATCCAGGTGGAGCTTTTGCGCCGCAAGCAGCAGGGGCAGGATCTGGCGAAGCTGGAATATCCTCTCGGAGCGACGATCAACGGCATTGCCGCCGGACTGCATAACACGGGATAAAACTCTCTGCTAACCATCCCGCTGACGGCCCGTCTGTAGTATGTTGTTCTGCGGGAAGAAGGCCGAGGTGTGTCGCTTGGCTCCCCGTGTGTGGAACGCGCGCGTGCTTACGTGTGTACATGCAATCAGCCATTGCCATTCTCACTGCCATCCCGTCCACTCCCAGAAAGAGGCACCATGTCTATTTCCCGCGTCTTCCTGTATCTGTTCCTGACCTTGCCGCTTGCCCTGCTCGGGCAGACTCCAACTCTCAACTCCGCCGTCGCGACTGCCGCAGCCGATGAAAAGAAAGATGCTCCCAAGCTTGAGCACTTCGACCCAACCTTGATCGACAAAGCGCTCAACCCTTGCGACGACTTCTATAAGTACGCCTGCAACAAGTGGCTTGCGGCGAATCCGATTCCGCCCGACCAAGTCTATTGGAGCACCGGAAGCGGCCTGGAATTGTGGAACGACACCGCGCTGCGCGAAACTCTCGAAGCGAACAGCAAGGACGATCCCAAGCGAACTCCCGTGCAGCAGAAGATCGGCGATTATTGGGCCGCCTGCATGGACGAGAGCGGCATCGAGGCGGCGGGCCTGAAGCCGCTGCAGCCGGAACTCGGCCGCATTGCCGCCCTCAAATCCAAGACGGAGATCACGCTCGAAATCGCCCATCTTCATCACATGTTTCATGGCGCCTGGGAGCAGTCGGACAATCAGACGAACTCTCCATTTTTTGGCTTCACGGGACAGCAGGATTATGACGATGCTTCCAAGGTGGTGGCGCAAATCGATCAGGGCGGTCTAAGCCTGCCCAATCGCGACTATTACATCAACACCGACGAGAAGTCGGTAGAAACTCTCAAGAAATTCCGCACGCATCTGCAGAAGATGTTTGTGCTGGTGGGAGAAACGGAAGCGCAGGCCAGCGCCGACGCGGGCACCGTGATTGAACTGGAAACCGCCATGGCCAAGGCGCAAATGGATAACGTCAAGCGCCGCGACCCGAAAAACGTGAACAACAAGATGAGCCTGGCGCAGATCCGGGAACTGACGCCTTCCATCGAGTGGGATGTTTATCTGAAAGCGGTAAACGCCCCGGCCAGCGACCACTACATTGTCACCGCACCAGATTTTTTCCGTGCTGAGGACAAACTGCTGGCGGAGCATCCGCTTGAGCATTGGAAGACCTACATGCGCTGGGAAGTGATTGGCCATGCTGCGCCGTATCTAACCAAAGCGATGGTCGACGAAAATTTTGACTTCTTTGCGCACACGCTGGCAGGCCAGGAACAGAACCTGCCGCGCTGGCGGCGCTGCACCAACGCAGCCGACCGCGATCTCGGTGAAGCTCTGGGCCAGGCTTATGTGGACCGTGCTTTTCCGCCGGAGAGCCGGGCGCGCACCATTGAAATGGTGCATGCCATCGAGCGCGCTATGCATGATGACATTGAAAGCGCGACCTGGATGACGCCCGCCACCAAGGAACAGGCCATCGTGAAGCTGAAAGGAATCGAAGACAAAATCGGCTATCCGTCGCACTGGCGCGATTATTCCAGCGTGAAGATCACGCGCGAAAGCTATCTCATCAACGAAGAGCACGCTTCTTCGTTCGAATTTGAGCGCTGGGTTGCTAAGATCGGCAAGCCCGTAGACCGCGGTGAGTGGACCATGACGCCGCCGACCATCAACGCGTACTACGATCCACAATTGAATACGATCAACTTTCCGGCCGGCATTCTGCAGCCACCTTTCTTCGAGAAGACCATGGATGATTCCGTAAACTATGGCGCAATCGGCATGGTGATCGGCCACGAACTCACGCACGGCTTCGACGACCAGGGCCGCAAGTTCGACGCTCACGGCAACCTGCGCGACTGGTGGACCGCGGAAGATGGCAAGCAGTACGACGAACGCGGCAAATGTATCTCCGACGAATACACGCAGGAGGTTCCCGATGCCGGTCCCGGAGTCAAGCAAAACGGCCTGCTAACCCAGGGCGAGGACACAGCGGACAATGGCGGCATCCACCTCGCGCTCTTTGCGCTTGAAGCCGAACTCAAGAAGCAGGGCAAATCGCTCGACGACAAAGGTCCCGATGGCTGGACCTACCGTCAGCGCTTCTTCCTCTCGAACGCCTATTCGTGGTGTGCAAACATCCGGCCAGAAGTGGCGCGGCTGGCGGTCACCACCGATCCGCACTCGTTGCCGATTTTCCGCATCGATAATGTGGTTTCGAACATGTCCGAGTTTGCCCAGGCCTTCGGCTGCAAAGCTGGTCAGAAGATGGTTCGGGCGAACGCTTGCCGAGTGTGGTGAGCGGATCGATTGTGTTTTGCAGAGACATAGTCTGCAAATGAAATGGGCCAGCTTGCGGGCTGGCCTATCTCTCCTTATGCGACCGTTCGAAACGGGGTTTGGCTAGCGATTGATGTCGTCCTTCGATTGCAGGCGCTTGATGTAATTCTGCAAGTTGGATTTGTTGGCATCATCCGGCACGCCCGCGAGAGCCGATTGAATCTCTTTGACGGCATTGTCGAAATCTCCCTGTCCGCTGTATACGCGGGCCAGACCCACATGCGTCGTCCAATAGTCAGGGAACCTCTTCGCATTTGAGCGATAAACGGCGAACGCCTCGTCCTGCTTCTTGTCTCGCTGCAACTGACGGCCATAGAAATAAAGCTGCAGCGCGCTGCCCTTCTCCAACGCCTTGTTGCGGAACTCCGTGGCGGCATCCTTGCGGCCCAGGGTCTCCAGAATGCGCGACTTGTTGAGCAGATTGTCGAAGCGTTCTTCCGCCTGAATCGATTGATCTTCGTCTTTCAAAGCCTCGTCCAGATCAATCTTGTTGGCGAGGAGATAGCCGGCGGCATCGTCCCATCCTTCCCAGTAGTATTGATTGAGCCCGCGGATTTGCCGGTGAAGGCTGGCGGTGACGATGTCGTTGACGTTGACCGCAACTTTGAAAGGCACCGCGACCTTATCCCAGCGCAGCGTAACCACGGTGGAATCGGGCTTGAGATCGTCGAAATCGTAGGCCAGCGCATCGTGCAATTCAGCCGTCTGCGGCTTCACCGTAACCCGCAGCGCGTCCTCATCCTGCTTGTAGCTGAAGCTTCCCCAGGCGGTGGAGGTCTTCGAAAAAATCACGGTCCACTGATTCTCGCCGGGAATCATGTGCAGGCCGTAGGTTCCTTTATCGAGCGCCTGGCCTTCGATTGTGACCGGATCACTAAACGTAATCGTGGTGTTTTCGTTGGCTCCCGCGCGCCAGACTTGTCCGTAAGGCACAACCTTGCCCCAGATCTGGCGGCCATTGGCCAGCGGCCGGTGATAGTTGATGGTGATATCGGTGATGCCGATGCGCTGCGTGATCCGCGCATGCTGGCTCTGCCGGGGCAGATCGAGCATCAGGGTTTCTCCGGTGGCGGTTTGAGCGTGACAAAGGCTCGCCATCGACAAAACTCCGGATAACAAAACAAGCAGACGAAATCTGTGCATGGAATACTCCTCGTTGTGGTGGGACTCGAACAGCCGTTCAGTCGCAACCCCTGGGACAAAATTTTGAATGGAGCACCCGCGCCTGACCGCTGTGCTGTTTGGCTTAGACGGGCAGCGGATGTCAAGGTAAGCAATTGGATGGACCGGGACCGGACGAAACTCCTCTCAGATTTCAGCTTGACAATCTTTGCCGCCGGGTGCAGAATTCTTAAAGGCGAACAAAAAGCGAATATGCCTCCGGGGCTTCCTGCCCCGGCGTTCCCTGAAATTTTCCGAGGAATCTATGTCTTCCGCAGTGTTTTCCACTTCGGCGGCCCAGGGCCGCCCTTTTGTCTTTGATAATGAAGCTGTTGCCGAAGTCTGCCCGCAACCATCCGGGACGGAATTTGCCGAAGGGCGCCCGCCGCAGCGAGTGGTCTCCGCAAGTTTTCCTGGGACCTTCAAAGATTCGAGGCTGGCCGGCGTCACCCCGGCTTCACGATTAGAGCTGCGTCCTGCTCCAGAAATGGTCTCCAGCGGCATCGCCGCGATGGATGCGCTTACCGGAGGCCTGCCACGCGGTTGCCTGACTGAAATTTGCGGTCCGGCCTCATCTGGCCGCACCACCTTGCTGCTGGCTGCACTGGCCGCTGCCACCCGCCGCGGAGAATTCTGCGCAGTCGTGGACGCTAGCGATGCTCTCGATCCGCAGTCTGCCGCCGCCGCGGGGGTCGAATTGGACCGGTTGCTGTGGGTGCGCTGCTGGGAAAATTCGCATAAGGCCGAGCACAACCTGGAACAACTTCTGCGGGTTGCGGATCTGCTGCTCGAAAGCGGAGGCTTCGGACTGATCGCCCTCGATCTCGGCGATCTTCCGCCGCAGACAGCGCGCCGCATCCCGCTGACCACGTGGTTTCGTTTCCGCCGCGCCGTGGAGCATACGCTCACCGTGCTGCTGGCAGTCGAGCGGCAGTCCATCGCCGGAAGCTGCTCCTCTTTATTAATAAAGCTGACATCGCCGGGAAATCGAGTAAACGAGCCCATGGGTTCTCAACTTCCAGCGCCCACCCATGCGCACTTGTTGACTGGTCTGGAACTCACAGCGGAATTGGTGCGATCCCGGCTGGATCGCAAACCGGTTCATTCCGCCGAAATCAAATTCGCCAGCAAAACCGCGTGGGCGGGATGAAAAAACAGTAGCTAGTTGCCAGTACCCAGTTGCCAGAAAAGACCTAACTGGGTACTGACAACTGGGTACTGTTTTATGTTTGCCTGCGTCTTCGTGCCGAATTTTCCCCTGGCCGCGGTGTTTCGCGCCGAGCCGGAGTTGCGCGCGCGGGCTGTGGCTGTTTTTGAAGGCAAGCCTCCGCTGGAAAAAGTTTTTGCCGTGAATCACAACGCAGGCCGCGTGGGCATCACGCCAGGCATGACGAAGGCCCAGGCGGAACTTTGTCCCGAAGTGACCCTGCGTCCGCGCTCTCTGTTGCAGGAATCCGCGGCGCACGCCGCTCTGCTGGATGGCGCGCAATCGTTTTCGCCCTGCGTCGAAGATGCCGCAGCCGACACGGTGATTCTCGATCTGGAAGGCATGGAATCTCTATTCGGCACGCTGCCCGAAATTGCTCATAACCTCTTCGACCGCGCCGCAGAGCTTGGACTTGATGCGAACGTGGCCGTTGCTTCGAATCCCGATGCTGCCATGCTTGCCGCCCGCGGTTTTTTGGGTGTGACTGTGATTCCAGTTGGGAAAGAAAGCGATTCTCTGGGATCTCTTCCGGTGGAAGTTTTGTTAGCCGAGCGGTGGGAAAGTAAAGAGAGTGCAGGGAAGAAGAAAGAAGAGGAGCAGAATGAATCAATCCGTTTATTAGCAACTCTCGATCGTTGGGGCGTGCGTAATCTGCGCGCTCTGGCCGCGTTGCCGGAAATCGCGCTGAGCGAGCGCCTGGGGCAGGAAGGTCTGCGCTTGCGGCAACTGGCGCGGGGCGCGGCTTCTCGCACGCTGGTTCCGGTGGAAGCGCCGGCGGTGTTTGAAGAAGCCGTCGAGTTGGAATATCCCATCGTGCTGCTGGAACCGCTGGCTTTTCTGCTGAATCGTTTGCTCGATCTGATCTGTGCCCGGTTGGCTTCGCGTGCTCTGAGCACGCAGGAATTGCGGCTTACGCTGGAACTCGAAAGCTTCTCGTCCCACAATCGGCAATCAGAAATCAACCATCGACCATTTCATCGCATTCTTCGTCTTCCGCTTCCCATGCTCGATGCCAAACTTTTTCTCAAGCTGCTGCAACTGGACTTGAACGCGCACCCGCCGGGCGCGCCCATCATGAAGATTCATCTCACCGCGGAACCGGCGCGGCCGCGATCGGCCCAGGGCGGCCTGTTTCAGCCTCCATCGCCGGAGCCGGAAAAGCTGGAGCTTACCCTGGCGCGCATTGCCGGCCTGGTTGGCGAATCCCGCGTGGGTGCGCTGGAATTGCTGGACACGCACCGTGCCGAAGGTTTCCGCATGCGACGCTTCGTGCCCGGAGCCACTCCGGAAACGAGCCGGCAAAAAGCTCCGGCAGAAGAAAAAGCCGCTGTTGCCGCTCTGCGTATGTTCCGTCCGCCGCTGCGTGCGACCGTAACTTTGGAAAATGGAGAACTGGTGCGCGTAGTCTGCACAAAGAAAAAAGAAGTGCAGGGTAGCGTGCTCTGGAAGGCCGGTCCATGGCGCAGTTCGGGCGACTGGTGGGAGCGCGAAGCCTGGGCGCGCGACGAGTGGGACATCGCCTTGCAAGCCGTCGACACGGTCGCTCTCTACCGGCTCGTGCACGATCTGCTCGGCGGAGGTTGGTTCGTGGAGGGCACGTATGACTAAGAATTGAGTCATTGAGTGATTGAGTCATTGAGCGATTGGGTTGCAAATGGCCCGATCACTCAATCACTCAATGACTCAATGTATATCGAGCTTCACGCCCGCTCCGCGTTCAGCTTCCTCGAAGGCGCTTCCTTGCCTGAGGAGTTGATGTCAGCCTGTGCCCGGCTCGACATGCCGGCCATGGCATTGCTCGATACCGACGGAGTTTACGGTGCGCCGCGCTTTCATCTGGCAGCGAAGAAACTCAGGATCAAAGCGCACATCGGCGCCGAAGTAACATGCCAATCTTTTAGACCTGTCATCCTGAGCGGAGCAAATGCTTCACGAAGTGAAGCACTTGCGGAGTCGAAGGATCTCTATGCCCGGCACGCTATTCATGGCATCGATATGCCTCGCTCTGCTCGGAATGACAAACACTTCCGTCTTCCCCTTCTCGTTTCTTCCCGTGCGGGTTATCAAAACCTCTGCCGCCTGATCACCCAAATGAAGTTGCGCGCGAAAAAAGGCGAGGGTGCAGTTCAGAAAGAAGAGCTGGAAGAGCAGGCCCACGGCCTCATTTGCCTGACCGGGGGCGCGGACGGCCCGCTGGCGACCGCCTTACGGCATGGCGGCGTCGAGGCAGCGCACAAGCAAGTCGAACAACTGGTCGGGATATTTGGTCGCGGCAATGTCTACGTCGAATTGCAGCGTCATTTTCATCGTGACGAAGAAGCTCGCAACCGCGCCGCTATTGCAATTGCCCGTTCGCTCAATCTTCCTCTGCTCGCGACCAATGGCGTCTGCTACGCCACTGCGAAAGACCGGGAACTCTGCGATGCCTTCACCGCCATTCGCCATCACCGCACGCTATCGACCGCCGGTCGGCTGCTTGCGCACAACTCCGAGCGCGACTTGAAATCGCCGCAAGAGATGCAGCAACTTTTCGCGGACCTGCCTGAGGCGCTCGCCAATACGCTCGAACTTTCATCGCGCCTCGAATTCACGCTCAACGATCTCGGATATGAGTTCCCCCGCTATCCCGTCCCCGAAGGCGGGACTATGAATTCATTTCTGCATGACCGCGCGTGGGAAGGTTTTCGCCAGCGCTACGGCCGGGCCGCACTCGAAATGCAAACCCGTGCCCGTCGCCAGATTGAGCGCGAACTAGCCCTGATCGAAAAACTTAAGCTCGCCGGATATTTCTTAATCGTCTGGGATCTGATCCGCTTCTGCCGCGAGCAAAATATTCTGGTGCAGGGGCGCGGATCCGCCGCCAACAGCGCCGTCTGTTATTCGCTGGGCATCACGGCCGTCGATCCCGTCAGCATGGAACTTCTCTTCGAGCGCTTTCTATCGGAGGAGCGCGGCGAGTGGCCCGACATCGATCTCGACCTGCCCAGCGGCGACGAGCGCGAAAAAGTTATCCAGTATGTTTACCGCCGCTATGGCGAGCGCGGCGCGGCCATGACGGCGAATGTCATCACCTACCGCAACCGCATGGCGGCGCGCGAAATGGGCAAGGCTCTAGGATTCGATCCGGAAACGCTCAGCAAAATTTCCGCCGCCGTCGCCACCTGGGAATTTCGCGACGAAAACGACGCACTCGACCGCCGCTTCCGCGATGCTGGACTCGACCTCAAGCATCCGCGCCTGCGTAAATATTACGAGTTGTGTCTTGCCGTGCAGGATATGCCGCGCCATCTCGGCCAGCACTCCGGCGGTATGGTGATTTGCCAGGGGCAACTCGATTCGGTCGTGCCTCTCGAACCCGCGTCCATGCCCGGCCGCGTGGTGGTGCAGTGGGATAAAGAAGATTGCGCCGACATGGGCATCATCAAAGTCGACCTGCTCGGCCTGGGCATGATGGCCGTGCTCAAAGATTCCATCGAACTCATTCGCGATCACTACCACGAAGAAGTCGACCTGGCGCATCTTCCGCAGGATGATCCCGTAGTTTATTCCGCGCTGCAGCAGGCCGACACCGTGGGCATGTTTCAGGTGGAAAGCCGCGCGCAAATGTCATGCCTGCCCCGCCTGCGGCCGAAAAAGTTTTATGACATCGTGGTGCAGGTCGCCATCATCCGGCCGGGGCCGATCGTCGGCCAGATGGTAAATCCTTTTCTGCAGCGGCGCCAGGGACGCGAAGAGGTCACGTATCCGCATCCTTTGCTCGAGCCGGTGCTCAAACGCACGCTGGGCGTGCCGCTTTTTCAGGAACAATTGCTCCGTCTCGCCATGATCGCGGCCAACTTCACAGGCGGCGAAGCGGAAGACCTGCGCCGCGCCATGGGTTTTAAGCGGTCGCAGGCGCGCATGAAAGAAATCGAAGCCAAGCTGCGCGCCGGCATGACGAAGAATGGAATCTCTCCCAAAGCGCAGGAAGAAATTATTCTTTCCATCACATCTTTCGCGCTTTACGGATTTCCCGAATCGCACGCCGCCAGCTTCGCGCTCATCGCATATGCCAGCGCGTATTTGAAATGCCGCTATCTCGCTGCGTTCACCGCCGCCCTGCTCAACAACCAGCCTATGGGGTTTTATTCTCCAGCAACGATCACGAAAGATGCGCAGCGCCATGGATTAAAAATGCTGCCGGTGGATGCGACGAAATCAGATTGGCTCTGCACTTTGGAAACAGTGGCCAGTGACCAGTGGTCAGTGGCCGGTGAATACACAGCCGCAGAGTGGCAAAAGAATATGGCTCTACGCCTGGGCTTGCGTTACGTTCGTGGCTTACGCGAAGAAGGCGCTCAAGCGCTGGCGCGCGAGCGCAGGCTTGCTCCGTTCACTTCTATTCACGATCTCACTCGGCGCGTTCCGGAACTGCGCAAGGACGAACTTACTACGCTGGCGGAGATCGGAGCGCTGAATTTCGTATCTAGTACCGAGTCCCCGGCACCAGGATTCCTCCGCCCCTCGCATTCGCCCGGGGGTCGGAATGACAAGGTTTTAACTGGCCACTGGCAACTGGGTACTGGCAACTGCTTTTCGAAGCTTCACCGCCGCGACGCTCTCTGGCAGGTGGAACGCGCGGTGCGCGGCTCCGGGCCTCTGCTGGAAAAATTGCCCGAGCCCGATTTGCCTTCTCCGCTCCGGCCTATGAACCACGAAGAGCGACTGGTCGCCGATTTCCGCGGCACTGGGCTCACTGTGGGACCGCATCCCATGGCTTATCGCCGCGACTGGCTGAATGCCATGGGCATTCGCCGGGCCAGCGAACTCCGCAACCTTCCCAGTGGCAAGCGCCTGCGCATTGGAGGCTGCGTCATTACTCGCCAGCGTCCGGGGACCGCCAAAGGTTTTGTGTTTGTCAGCCTGGAAGATGAAACCGGAGTGGCCAATGCGATCATCGCTCCCGACCTGTTTCACCGCAACCGCCTGCTGCTGACCTCAGAGCGGTTTCTGGCCATCGAAGGCATTCTGCAGAATCAGGACAATGTGATCTCAGTGAAAGCGGAACGCGTGCTGCCGCTGTTCGTCACGAAAGCGGAAACCACTTCGCACGATTTTCACTGAAAGACAAAAGCTAATGATGACCCGGCGGGGAACCGTGCGAGATTCCTACTCTTCCGGTCTGCCATTCTCCGGCGGCGCGAATGGCAGCCTGCCGGCTTCGCGCATGATGTCGCGTTCTTCCGGTGAGAACATGCCTTTGAAGCGCCTGGAATCGATGATCTGCTCCCGCTCCCCCGGCGGCAGAGCGCGCAAGTCGCGGATAGCGGTGGTTACCATGCGCCGGCGGTCCTGCGGAAGCTGCTGCATCCGGCCGAACAACTCTCGCGCCTGTTGCTTCTGGCCCGGCGTGAGATGTTCCCAGGTTTCCATCCGGTTCAGCACACGTTCCTGTTGCGCCGGCGGAAGGCTCAAGAAATGTTCCAACCGCTGACGTAACATCTGCTGCCGCTCCGGAGGCAAACGGCGAAAGCCAGGATCGTTCTGCAAAGCACGCTCGCGCTCGGCGGGCGAAAGGCCCTGATAGCTCCGCAGCCAGTCGCCGGAATGCCCGTGGCCAGGCTGCTGACGGTTCTGAATCCGCTGTGGAGCGAGTTGGAAATCGTTACGCTGCGCCAGGCCAGGCGAGAGAAACATCGGCACGGCCGCCACCGACAGCACGACCGTCGCCATCCATTCCCTCATCCCTTCCCTCCGCTGCATTGTCCCCGCCCCCGAGGCTCATCCTTAATGCTGTTTCCGCCGCTTTCAACTTCGACTCGCTCTTACGGATTCGCCACAACATCGTGCTGCACCTGCAGATCATCCAGCAAATCGAAGTCGGAATACAGATCGTGATTCTTTTCCAGAGCCTGCAAATCGCCCACCGCTGTGCCCGGCTCCGTTGCGGCATCGTTGACCACCGCTACCACATCACCCTCAGATTGGTAGATCCCGTGGCCCTGAGTGAAGAACAACCCCACTCCAATTCCCAGAAGCACCGTAAGCGCCGAAGCCAGCACCGGCCGCCGAAACCACGTCAGCCACCCGGCCTGCGGCTTGGCCATTTCTTCCCGCAGACGAGCCTGCAGACGTACATCAAAATACGGCGACGGCTCCGGCGCTCGCCACTCATCCAGCAATGCCATGGTTTGCCGAAACTCTTCCATCTTGGCAGTGCACGTTCCACACCCCGCCAGATGCACACCGATCTCCGGCGTCATCCCCATCGCACCGGACGCCAGGTCCGGCATCACTTCCCGAATCTCCTCGCACTTCATAACCTGCTCCCCTTAATAATTTCTTTTCGCCACTGTCGCCAAACCAAAGAACGCTTTCTAGACAAATTCTTTCAACTGTTCCCGCAATGTTTCATACGCCCGGAATAATAACGATTTGGTCGCCGATTCGCTCAACTTCAACACATCGGCGATTTGCTTGTAATCCATCTGCTGATACTTATGCATCAGGACCGCCAGCTTCTGCCGCTCGGGCAGAGCCTCCACCTTGCCCCGGATCGCCAGCATCCGCTCCCGCCGCACCAAAGCCTCTTCGGCGGTGATTTTACCGTCGGCCAGGTCCATCGTGGTACCGGTTTCCTCGTCCGGTTCGTCCAGACTGACCGTTACCTCCGGGCGCTCGTGTCGCGTGTCGCGCGCGTGATTCACTGCCAGGTTGGTCGCAATGCGATACAACCAGGTGGTGAACTTGGCGCTGGCCTCGTAAGTCTGGCGCGAGCGATACACCCGCAGAAAGACTTCCTGCGCCAGATCCTCAGCCGCCGTTGTGTTGCGCGCCATCCGGTACATAAAGCTGACCAGCGGCCTGCGATATTTCTGCACCAGGTAATCGAAAGCTGACTGATCCCCGGCCTTCACGCGCAGCATTACCTCGGCGTCGCTGTAGCTTTCGGCGCCGGCCACCGCGGGTTGTAAACTGCTCGCCGGATGCGGTCCCATCGCAGCCATCAGAACGCCCCGGTCCATGGCGGCAGTGCTCACACTAGATCGAACCCGGGTGGGAGGGGAAAGTTGCTCTCTTTCCGGTTCGGCCGAAAGTCCAGAAGTCCCCGCAGATGAGGGGGATACGGCGGCTCGAAGTGGCGTGGTTTCGTCCGGCATGAAGTTACTTTGGGCACGGCACTCCGGCGGACCCGCCGCCCCCCTGCCCCTGCCGACGATAGGCTACCACGCCCGGTTACGTAGTCCAAATCCGGTTCCAAAGACTCGGAAAAGTACTCGTCCTGCCCAGATCCCCTCACTTCCTGCTCGTCCGGAGAATCGCGAACTGGCGGGCGTCATTGTAGCCCTCTCCAATGGCTACCGAACGCAGGAACCATCTTGCCGCACGATCATGATGCCACCGGTGAAGCGCCAGCCACATCCCCCCGGTCGCCCCAAGTCCGAGCAGACTCCCTCCAATCTGCCCAGGGACGCCAGCGTGAACGAACGGCCTGGCCAGCGGATCGGTTTCGTCGTAATGCCGCTGATAAAGAACCCTGGTCGTGATGCCGTCGGCCACAACCTCTGCGCCTATGACCGCAAACGCTGTGTACGTCTGCTTCGATACCATTGCCTTCGATACGGGCGCCTCCGGCAACTCTTGTGCACGCCCAGCCGCTGTGAACACCAGCAGCATGACTAGAACCCGCCCGCCCATTCTGACGACCTCTCCCCATCGGTCGTCATCGGTCGGGCGCGGTCAGCCGTTAGCGAATGGAGCCGGGACTCCAAATCTTTGGTGTTTTCATGCCTTGTTGATCGTCTCAGTTCTCTGCGCACCGGCGAATACGTTTAAGAAGCGGGGTCACTGGAGGCGGCATTCGTCCGCATCAGCGCGCTCTAATGTGGGGAGGGAGTCTAGGCGGCGATTACGTTCGCCAATTAGTACATCCCGCCGATTGAGCCCAAATGAGGGAGAGCGAGCTTATGTATAATGATGAACTTACCGCATCAAAGTGGGCGCTTAACTCAGCGGTAGAGTGCCATCTTCACACGGTGGAAGTCATAGGTTCGAATCCTATAGCGCCCACCATTAAGTCACAGCCTATGACGATCTTCTCTTGGCTGCCCCGTCTTGGTTGGGGCCGAAGTTGTCACCACATGCTCGTTCCCTAAACTTCTGCGAGGAGACGCAATATGATTCTCGGCATGACGACCGCGACCTACACTCTCGTGCACGTAGTGATCAGCCTGATCGGGATCGTCTCGGGGCTGGTTGTAATGTATGGGTTACTCGCCGGCAAGCGGCTGGACGGCTGGACTGGGCTGTTTCTGGCTACCACTGTGGCTACCAGCGTCAGTGGGTTTGGCTTTCCAGTTGATCATCTTCTGCCTTCGCACATCGTGGGAATCATCTCCCTGGTGGCGCTGGCGGTTGCGATTCTGGGACGTTACGCATTTCACAGGGCCGGCGCCTGGGGCCGGACCTATGTGATCTCCGCTGCCATCGCTCTCTACCTGAACGTCTTCGTCCTGGTCGCGCAGTCGTTCCAGAAGGTGCCGGCGCTGAAGGCGCTGGCTCCGACGCAGAGAGAGCCGCCTTTCCTGATCGCGCAACTTGTGGTGATGGCGCTCTTCGTCGTGCTTACCATCTTCGCCGCGAAGAGGTTTCGCGAGGAGCCGGCCAGCCCACGCGCACGCGCTGCCTAAGCAGGGTTGCTTTCCAATCGTCCGGTTTCGGACGAGCGAGTCAGCCTCATCACTTTCCGGTGTGGCTGACTCTCCAGACCGAGTTCGATCCGTCGTCGCTCACCAGCAGCGAACCGTCCGGAGCTACGGTGACGCCCACGGGACGCCCCCAAACGTTGCCATCGGGCAGCACGAAGCCGGTGAGGAAGTCTTCATACTCGCCGCTGGCGTGGCCGCTCTGGTGCAACGGCACACGGATCACTTCGTAGCCCACGCGCACCGCCTTGTTCCAGGAGCCGTGTTCGGAGGCGAAAATGTCTCCCTTGAACTCGGCCGGGAATTGCTGGCCCTCATAGAAAGTGAATTCCAGCGACGCATTGTGCGGCTGCAGCAGCACATCCGGCACGATCGCCTTATCCCTCAACTCCGGATGTTTGCCTTGATGCCGCGGGTCCTGATGCGCTCCGATGTACCACCACGGCCAGCCGTAGAATCCGCCTTCCTCGACGTGCGTGATGTAATCCGGCACCAGATTGTCGCCCAGCGCATCGCGCTCATTCACCGAGCACCACAACTCCCCGGTCTGCGGACTCACTTCGATTCCGCCGCCTGCATTGCGAATGCCGTAGGCATACACGCTCAGCTTGCAGTTTGCGGGATCACAGACCAGAATATCGGCGCGATCTTTTTCCCGGGGATGGGTGTCGGGGTCATCCACGTTCGAGCCCGATCCTACCGCGACAAACATTTTCTTGCCGTCCTCGGAGAAGGCCAACGCCCGTGTCCAGTGCCCGCTTCCAGACGGCAGGTCGGCGATGTGTTCCGGAGCGGCACTCGCCTTCAAGTCCCCGTTGTGATAAGGAAAGCGAACCACCTCGTTGGTATTGCCCACATACAACCACCGCGGATCGGGACCAGGAGGATAAAAAGCCAAGCCATACGGCTGTTTCAGACCGCTCGCGAAAATGGCCGACTGCTCGGGCTTCCCGTCGCTGGTCAGCCCGCGAAAAACTCGAATGCGTCCCGGATCACTCTCCGTAAGGAAAATGTCGCCGTTCGGGGCGGTGCGCAGAGTGCGGGGATTGTCGAGTCCCGCGGCATACAACTCAACTTTGAATCCGGCTGGCGCCACCGGCCACGCGTTTTCCGGCCGCGCCACCAGGTCCGGACCGTTGTCCGCCGATTGCGTCGCATAGGGTTGCGGCAAATCCTTTACGGTGATCTTGTGGACCGTTCCTGGCTTCTCGTAGCGGAAATCGGTGAACGGCGGCGTCGGAGGTGGCGCTTTGAACTTCGAGGTGCGCATGTCGGCTGGCGCGGGCGTGCTTGCCTCCTGCGCAGGATTCGCGGCTCCCATCGACTTGACGTAGGTCACGAGCTGCCAGCGTTGCTTCGCCGGCAGGGTTGCCCAGGAGGGCATCCCGTTGTCCTTGTCACCCCGCGTGATGAACCAGAACACTTCACCTGGCTTCACGGAATCGAGTTTGCCATTCACCAGCGACGGCACGTTGCCCGTGCCCTTGCCCACCCTGCCATGGCATGACAGGCAGTTGCGTGCATACAGCCGCTTTCCCGCTTGCACGGCCGCATCCTGGCCTTCGTAGGGATTCTTGGTCGCCTGGGCCGAAGCCGGCGCGTTGTGGAACTTCGTATCGACATCGGCAGCGAGCAGCAGGGCTGCCGGCAAGAGAATCGCCGCCGCAGTGAGGTATGAATTGGCAAACGTGCGCATGAATCCTCTCAGAGATTATTTGCATTTCCGGAATCTTACCTGAGACTTTGGATGCACAAGGAACGCGTGCGGATTGCGCAAAGTGAAACTGCTCTGGGTTCAGCTTCTAGTTCGGTCCCCGCGGGGCGTTCTGCCGCTGGCGTGCCTTCTCGTAGTCCTCCCGCGGATCGCGTCCGGTCACCTTCTTGTACCACGCAGGATGGAATGTCCACGCCCACGCTTCGCTGACCACGCCGCGGGTCATGGAATGAAAAGTTCCGGGCTCGCCAATCGTGCTCAGATAAATGTGGATGAAGATTCCGCCCAGCATGATGATGGCAGAAATATCGTGCAGCACATAACTGATGGCCACGGCGAGGGCGCCGAACGTGCGCGCGCCCATCCAAAGAACAATTCCGGTGATCAGGTAGACTGTGCAGCCAACGACGATCTCCCAGAACATCGCTTTCTGGCCGGCGTTGAAGAACCCTGTATCGGGCGGTTCAAGCGTCTCCTCGCCGCTGACAACTCTTCTTATATTGCGTATCCATTTCGTATCGCCCGGGCCCCACAGCATGGGCGCAAGCCAGTTCAGCATCTGCAGAAAAAAGAAAAAAACGAACGCCACTCCGAAATAGGGATGCAGAATTCGGCTCAGCGGTCCGCCGCCAAAGATGGGTGCGAACCAGCGGAACAGCCACGGTAAATAAATTCCGAAGCCGGTGAACAACGCGAGAAAGAAAAACAGCGCAACCGCCCAATGCAGCACGCGCGTGTATACAGGATGCCGCAGCAACTCACCGCGATGGACCTCAGTACGTCCTATGGAATCGAAAGTGCGCCGCGCCTTTTCGTCGAAGCGGTCAATCGCCGTTCCCATGCTCGGCCTCCTTTTCCGGCGGCTCCGGCTGCGGCCGCCGCGGCCCCACCGCGACGTAGTGCAGCAGCACTCCCACGGCTCCAAACAACGCAAAGGTCCCGAGAACCGGCTTGAACAACCACTTCCAGATCGTATAGCTCCATGGAATGGTGGGATTCTTCGGCAGCCCGCCGTAGCGTTCTGGATCGGTAGCGTCATGCAGAACGTAAATCACGTGCGTGCCGCCGATCGATTGCGGATCGTAAACGCCGGCATTCTCCATGCCAAAATTTTCCTTCAGTTGTCTCGCCCGCTCGTTGGCGATGAACTTCATGTCATCCTTGCTGCCGAACTTCAAACATCCCGTGGGGCAGGCCTTGATGCAGGCCGGCTCCAGCCCTTCGCCGACGCGGTCCGAGCACAGCGTGCATTTGTAGACCTTCTTTGTTCCCGGGTTGAATCGCGGAATATTGAAGGGGCAGCCGGAGACGCAGAATTCGCAGCCGATGCAGTTCTCCTGGTTGAAGTCCACGATGCCGTTGGTGTACTTCACGATCGCGCCATCGGCGGGACATGCCGCCAGGCATCCCGGATCGGCGCAGTGCATGCACTGATCTTTTCTCATCAGCCATTGGATCGTTCCGTCTTCGCGCTGGTGCTCGTTGAACTTGATCAGATTCCAGAAGTTCCAGCGCGTCTCCGGCATCGTCTGGTAGGTGTTGTCAAAAGTGGTCACGCCGAAAGGCATGTCATTCCACTCGACGCACGCCACTTCGCAAGCCTTGCAGCCGATGCAAGTGGTGGTATCGACCAGCTTGCAAACTTCGTAGTCGCGCTGCATTCCGAGGCCCGGAGACGGCCCCGAATGGCCCGAGATTTTCTCGGTTTGTAACGCCTTGCGGTCGATCATAGTCGCTCACTTCTGGTAGCGCCGGCATCCTGCCGGCTAAGCCGCCGAGACGGCGGCGCTACGTTCTAAACTTTTTCGATCTTCACCAAAAACCCTTTGAATTCGGGTGTAAACGCATTCGGATCGATCACCGTCGGCGTCAATTGGTTCGCCAACGTTTTCGCGGTCCTGTCTTCATCTTCGGAGATTCCACGGAATCCCCAGTGGATGGGAATGCCGATCTGGAATGTTTCCTTGCCGTCGATCTTCATTGGCCGGATGCGCTTCGTAACCATCGCTTTCGCAATGTAATGCGCGCGCGCACTGGTGACTCTCACTTTTTCGCCGCCGCGGATGCCCATGCGGTCGGCCAGTTGCGCCGGCACTTCTACAAACGGCTCCGGCACAAGCTGCACGTTCATGGGATTATTTTTCGTCCAGTAGTGATAATGCTCGGTCAGCCGGTAAGTGGTACAAACCACGTTGTAACCCTGATCCACCGTGCCGTACTTATCCATATCGGTTTTGTACTTCTTCACCACTGGATTGTTCGACTGCCCGGGATGCAGCGGATTCGCAATCGGGCTCTCGATAGGCTCGTAGTATTCGGGGAACGGTCCATCGGCCATCGCGCCCAGCGGCACAAACAACCGCCCGATGCCCTCGGGATTCATGATGAACGGCCCCATGTGATCTTTGGGAGCGGAGTCCGGTTTGAAGTCCGGAACGTCGCTTCCTGCCCAGCTTTGCTTACCTTCGTCCCACCAAACCAGCCGCCGCTGCGGATCCCACGGCTTGCCGTTTCCATCGCACGAAGCGCGGTTGTATAGGACGCGGCGGTTCATCGGCCATGACCATCCCCAGTTTGGATAGATACCCAGGCCTGATGGATCATCCGTTCCCCGCCGTTGCATCAGCGCTCCCGCCTCGGTCCACGATCCGCAATAGATCCAATTGCCCGAAGATGTGGTCCCGTCGTCCTTCAGCCATGCAAAGCCGGGAAGCTGCTGCCCCGCTTTAATGGTTACATTCGTCTTGGGGTCGGTGATGTCGACGAGCGCCTTGCCGTTAAGCTCCTTCGCTACTTCCGCGAGAGACGGGTTGTAGGGATTCGTGTACGCGAACGTCGCATTCAGCACCGGATCCGGGAACTTGCCGCCTTCCTTCTGATATAGATCGCGAACTTTTAAGAAGATGGTCGCCAGAATTTCCTGATCCAGCCGGGCCTCACCCGGCGGAGGCACGGCCACGTTCTTCCATTGCAGCCAGCGCGCCGAATTCACGAACGTTCCATCCTTCTCGGCGAAGCCCGCGCCCGGCAGCCGGTACACGGTGGTATTGATCTTCTTCTGGTCGTCGGCCGTGATGCCCGGTGCACGCCAGAATTCGCTGGTTTCGTCGGGATAGATTTCGCAGACCACCAGCCAGTCCGCTTTCTTCAGCGCATCGATATTCTTGTTCGAGTCCGGTCCAATCATCACTCCGTTCATGCCGAAGGCGAAGATGCCTTTGATCTTGCCTTCGTACATGTCATTCCAGATATTCACCCAGGAATAGTTGCGGTCGATTTTCGGCAGATAATTGAAAGCCCAGTCGTTATCCTTGGTCGCTGCCGCACCGTATATCGCCTTCAGGAGCGAGACCGTAAACTTTGGCGTGTTCGAGTAGTAGTTGAACGAGTCCCAGGGCTCCGGTTTCGAGACGGTCGGCGTGACGCGCTTCAGGTAAGTCGCTAGGTCAACATCATTGGGGTTGGGCATTTTCAAATAGCCGGGCAGGATGTCGAAGATTCCGGCCATGTCGGTTGCGCCCTGAATATTCGAGTGCCCGCGCAGCGCGTTCACGCCGCCACCGGCACGCCCCACGTTGCCCATCAGCAATTGCAGCATGGCCGCGGTGCGAATAATTTGCGTACCGAAGCTGTGCTGCGTCCAGCCCACCGCATAAATAATAGTGGCGACTTTTTTCATGTCGCCATCTTTGCGGACGGAAGTGAACAGGTCGGCGGCCTTGAGAAATTCGGCCTGCGGAATTCCCGTGATGCGCTCCACCATCTCCGGCGTGTAGCGCTCGTACTGCTTTTTCATCAACTGAAATACGCAGCGCGGATGCTGCAAGGAAAGATCGAACGCAATGTTCGGCGGCAGCGTCGGCGGGGGAGGGGGCGTTCCGGGAGCCAAGGGCTTGGCAGCGGTCGCAGGATGAGAAACAGGCGTGGGCACGACAGGCTTGCCCGCTAAATCTCCGCCTTCTTCATAGTTCCATGTAGATTTGTCGTAAGTCTTTTTCTCCGCATCGAAGCCGGAGTACAGCCCATCCTCGGGCAACTTGAATCCGTCTTTAATAATGAACGCTGCGTTAGTGTAGTTGACCAGGTAGTCGTGCGCGATGCGGTTGTTCTGGATGGCGTAGTTAATCACGCCGCCTAGAAAGGCAATATCGCTCCCGGCGCGAATCTGCACGTACATATCCGCATTCGCCGCCGTCCGCGTGAGCCGCGGGTCTACCACGATGGTTTTGGCGTTGCGGTGAATCTTGGCTTCAATCGCCCACTTAAAGCCGCAAGGATGGTTCTCCGCCGGATTCCCACCCATGATCAACATCATGTCGGTGTTCTTGATGTCGATCCAGCCATTGGTCATTGCACCGCGTCCGAATGTGGGCCCCAAACTGGAGACCGTAGGGCCGTGTCAAACCCGGGCCTGGTTTTCCAGGTAGCAGACCCCCAGGCTGCGCATGCTTTTTACCGCCAGATAGTTGAACTCGTTGGTGTCGGTGCATCCGCCGGTCCAGGCGATGCCTTCGCAGCGGTTCACGGTTTTACCCGAGGCGTCGGTTTCGACGAAGGTATCGTCGCGCGTCTTCTTCACCCTCTGCGCGATCTCCGCGTAAGCCTGCTCCCACGAAATATCTTCCCAGTCGGTTCCGCCCGGCCTCCGCACCTGCGGCTTCAGCAGCCGGCGGTCGTTCAGGATGTCCTGCTCCAGCGACGAGCCCTTGGGACAAAGCGTCCCGCGATTAATAGGATGGTCGGGGTCGCCTTCGACGTGGACCACCTGCGGAATCGCATTCTTCGCCTTGTCGCCCAGCGTGTAGATAATGACGCCGCAGCTCACGGCACAATACGGGCAGGTGCTCCGCGTTTCCGTGGCGCGGGAAATCTTCAAGCCCTGCGTCTGGGCGTAAACGGGAGTCAAATCGAATCCCAGAAGAGAGATGCCCGCTCCACCGGCAAGCGTGCCTTTGAGGAAGGTTCTGCGGGAGAGTTCCATTCGTATCCTCCGACCGCTTCGTTCGCGAAACAAACGGATCGAAAAACCGGAACCACCAGACTTCCGAACCGGACCTACGAAACCCAGATCCCCGAACTCAGATTGTCGCCAGCCAAACTCTGCCCCACAGAGCCGACCTCGGCCCCAAATTGGTTAAAACTATAACGCCGCCGACAAACCCCAGTCAATGCCGCGACGAACTGTATTTCACAGAGTAGCCTTCCAAAACCGAACAGTTGCTTGCGGAGGCCGGAAGCCCCATAATCGCCCGGTGGCCGACACAGGCTGGCAACAGCGCATCCGGCGCGCCGAACACTTGGCCGCCCAGCATCCCTTCGCAGCTGAGATGCTCGAGTTCTATATCCACACAGCCCGTTTCCAGCAAGATCTTTACCGGCGCCTCGATCGCGCCTGCGCCCGCAAGACTCCAGATCGTAGCGCCGGCGTTTCGCCGGCTGTCTTTCAAGAAAAGGACCGGGCGTCACGCCCGCCTTCGGGCCAGCAAGATGCTGGCTCTACTTTCCCACCAGAACTCCCCGAACTTCTTTCCAGCTTCCCCGGATTTCTCGCGCTGGTCGAAAAGCAAGCTCCGGGCCGCCTCTCCGAAGTTGCGCGTGATCTCACCCAGTCACCCGCCAGCCATTGGTCTGACCTGCTCAACCACTGCTGGTCCACCACCGAGCCGCCCTCCGACCCCGAGGAATTCCTCGCCCTTGCTTTTCTTCAGCCCTACGCCGAATTCGTTCGCACCCGGGTTCCGTTCCAACTCGAAGGCTACACCCACGCGTTGTGTCCATTCTGCGGCCGCACGCCCGGGCTGGGACTGCTCCGCCAGCAGGGCGACGGCGCCCGCCGCAGTTTGCTCTGCGGTTTTTGCCTGTGCGAGTGGGAGTTCCGCCGTATTGTCTGCCCCGGCTGCGACGAGAAAGACCACGCCAAGCTTCCCGTCTATACTGCGGCCGAGTTCCCGTACATTCGGGTCGAGTGCTGCGACGCCTGCCACACCTACACCAAGTCCATCGACCTCAGCAAGAACGGCCTCGCCGAGCCCCTCGTTGACGAGATCGCCTCGGTGCCGCTCGACCTGTGGGCGCAGGAGCACGGATATGCCAAGCTCCGTCCTAACCTGCTCGGAATGTGACTTCCTTCAGCCATTACGCGACTCATGCCGCCTTGCCGGGTTGGTAACTTTCTGTTCGTTTTCAGGCCGTCGTACAACCTTATTTGCGCAAGACTTGATCAGACTGCAATAAAGCCGTATAAGCTAAAGATAATTAATATCCGAACCCAACCCTGCAGATGGAGTCTTTCCATGCGACCTTGGAAGTTGCTGCTACCGCTTCTAGCCTCAACCCTATGCTTCGCCGCCCAACCCGACCGCATCCCCGGCGCCATCGACTCCAGCCAGATGGTTGCTCTGCCAAGAAGCGTTCATCCCAAGGCGCAGCCGCGCTATGACCAGGGCCCGGTTGATCCCTCCTTGCAGTTTGGTTACGTCACCCTTGCCGTCGCCCCCTCGCCTAGCCAGCAAGCGGCGATCGACCAACTCCTTGCGCAGCAACAGGATCGTTTTTCCCCCAACTACCACAAGTGGCTGACTCCCGAACAATATGCAGACCGGTTCGGTATGAGCCAAAATGATCTCAACAAGATCACCGCGTGGCTCAAATCCCAGGGCTTCACGGTTCTCAGCGTCCCCCGCGGACGCAACTCTGTGATCTTCAGCGGCACAGCGGCTCAGATCCAGAGCGCCTTTAACACTGAAATTCACCGCTACAACATCAACGGCGAGCCGCAGATCGCCAACTCTGTTCCAGTTTCTATCCCCGCCGCGTTGAACGGCGTCGTCACCGGTATTCGCGGCCTCACCAGTTTCCATCCCAAGCCCATGTACGTTCGCCCGGTTCGGAGCGGCAAAACTCGCGGCCCTCATCCTAGCTATACGACGACCATCGACGGCAGCACCGAATATATCTTAGCGCCTGGCGACATCGCCACCATCTACGACCTCAACCCACTCTACAACGCAACGACTCCCATAGACGGCACCGGGCAGAAGCTTGCCATCATAGGCCAGACGGATGTTTACCTCGCCGACATCAACGACTTCCGCTCCGGCTTCGGGCTTAGCCAGATTTCCGGCTGCACGACCAATGCCAGCGGCATTGTTACAGCCTGCGACTCCACTAACTTTCAATACGTAGTAGTTGCGGGAGTTACCGATCCGGGCACACCCAGCACATGTGGCGACTTGGTGGAGTCTGATCTCGACATTGAGTGGTCGGGAGCCGTCGCCCGGAACGCGCAAATTATCTTCGTCAACGCTCCTGCTACGTTTAACTCGGATTGCACCAACATCATGAACAACGGCGGCGTCAACAGCGCCCTGGTCTACGCTATCGAGAACACGACCGCGCCCGTCATCAGTATGAGCTACGGGATCTGCGAGGCCGATGCCGAGTCGCTGGAAACCGAGCTTCAACAGGGCAATATGGAAGGCATCACGATCATGAACTCCGCGGGCGACACCGGCGCTGCCGGGTGTGACAACGACCCGCCGGACAATGAAATTAACCCGCCCTTTAGCCCGGCGATCGGCGGGCTGGCCGTGAACTATCCCGCCAGCAGTCAGTATGTTACCGGTGTCGGTGGCACGTCCGTTCCCTCCACCGAATTTACCCCCACCTATTGGGGCGCGAGCAACGGAACCAACGGCGGCTCGGCGCTTCAATACACTCCAGAGGTTTCCTGGAACGACGATGTAGCATTTGCTCAGTTTTGTCAAAGCGATCCAAGCAATGAGTTCTGTACCGAAGGAGGTCCTCCGCCTGTGAGCGGTTGGGTCGACCTCACATCCGCAGAGGCCGCGCAGCAGGATATTTGGATTTCGATCGGCAGCGGAGGGGTCAGCAACTGTTACAACGAGACCGCGGGTGGGATATGCGAGAGCGGATTTCCGAAACCAACATGGCAGCAAGCAATCACGATTCCCGGCCTGACGAGCCCGCAGAGCACCTATCGCTTCGTGCCAGACGTGTCACTCATCGCGTCTCCCAACTATCCCGGCTACGTCTTCTGCACGCCGCTGGACCAATGGGTCTCCGGTAACCCCAGCACCGCCAGCACCTGTGCCAGCGGCATCGCGACTGGGGTCGATACCTACTTCTCCATCGTTGGCGGCACTTCGGCCTCGTCTCCGGTCTTCGCCGGCATCGTCACCCTGCTCAATCAATATCTCGGAAGCAGTGGCTTGAGCAATATCAATCCGACGCTCTACGCGCTGGCCGCAACCCCGTCCAACGGCGCTTTCCACCAAATCACGAGCGGGGACAGCGACGTTTATTGCCAGGAAGGTACGCCCGCCGGCCAGCCCCCCGACGTGATCTGCCCGTCCACTACCGGCATCATCGGTTTCAGCGCTTCTAACGCCGACTCTACCACCGGCTACAATCTGGTCACCGGCCTCGGCTCTGTCGACGCCAACAAGCTGGCAATCGCCTGGGCCGAAAGCTTAGCGCCTCCGGCTACCTTCACTCTTCAGACGGCTAGCAACCTGTCGCCCAGTTCCATTTCCGCGGGACAATCTGCTACTGCCACCTTAACCCTCACCCTGACGAGCGGCACCAGCGCGACCATCAATTTTACGAACTCCACGAGCTCCCCCACGAGTTCGACTCCCGGCAGCTGTACGGCCGGTCTGCCTCCGGGCGCGCTCTGCACTTTCAGTAATCCCGGCGACCCCAGCAGCCCCACCAGCTTTACGCTCACCACCGCGAATCCGACAGCCACCGTGGGCCTGACCATCACAACGCAGGCCAACATGGCGATCCCCACGGGCGTGCAGTCGATTACGGTAACCGGGACCGCGAGCGGTACCGGCGGCACAACGCAAACCGCAACCGTTAACCTGACGGTGACCGCAAACTGTGTTGGAACGGTATGCACCCAGAGCTTCACCATCACGCCGGCGAGCGCTACTTATTCGGTGAACGCCGGCGGAGCCGCTTCGGTGGCGATCACTGTCGCTGGCACGGGCGGCTTCATCAACACCACCACCACGCCCCCTACCACCGCTCTGCCCCTCACATACACCTGCACCCAGAGCAGTCTCCCGTCTGAGGCGAGTTGCAGCTTCAGTCCCACCAGCGGCAATTCCGTGAGTGCCACTTCGGTCACGCTCACCATCTCGACCACAGCTCCCACAACCCAGCTGCGTCCTCCGCTGGGACGCGCCAGCCGCATCTTCTACGCCCTGCTGCTGCCCGGCTTGTTCGGAATTGTTTTCGCCACGGGATCGCGCACCCGCGTCGCGCGCCTGCTCACTCTGATCGTGGTTCTCGGCTTCTCCACGCTGTGGCTGGGAGCTTGCAGCGGTGGCAGCAATAGCAGCCAGAACAATCCGGGAACACCGGCCGGAAGCTATTCCGTGGTGGTGAACGCCACTACCGGCGGCGCGGTTCCGCTCACCAACTCGTTTACTGTGACCCTTACCGTCAATTAAGCACCGTACACCAAAAGGCGCTCCGCATCCGCGGAGCGCTTTTTTCATCCGATTCGTAGAGATTAAGTTTTTCTTACCGCGTCAGACGCGCCGTTACCTTGGCAGGCTCAGCAGTGGGCCCGCGAAGTCTCCCGCGGAGTGTGAGAAGTCGGGCTTCGGGCTTCAGCTTTTCCTCTCACCAGTTACCGCGAGCAAAGAGAGCTGTTGAGAGAGCAACCCGAAGTTGGCTCGTGCGGTCCAATTCGAAGCCCGAAGCCCGAAGCCCGAAGCCCGAAGCCCGAAGCCCGAAGCCCGAAGCCCGAAGCCCGAAGCCCGAAGCCCGAAGCCCGAAGCCCGAAGCCCGAAGCCCGAAGCCCGAAGCCCGAAGCCACGAAAACTTCCGGCAATGTCCTCTTGTGCAAAACTCAGTCACTTTGCCACTTGCGCGCCTTCGCCCGGACGAGTAACATTAGCTTGTTCTCAGTGGCCTCGTTCCCGCGTAGGCCTTCCGCGTCCCAGGCGGTTCCCGGCGGCGCGACGGATCCGACAACGGATAACCGATACGCAAACATTTAGAACTTTTATCGTCAGTTACGAGTTTGCTACACCGGAGCGGTTGATAACGATTGCGCTTCAGCCCAACCCGCAGTCTCGCATGCAGAGTGGCCATGCTTCTCGAATGTGTTCGCGGAACTCGTTGAGCGCAGAATGTTCCCAAGTCAGCGAGAACCTCCTGGCAGGAATAGGGTTAGTGCGCCAACATTGTTAGAGCCAGCCGCAACCAAATGGGGAATCTTGAAATTTGGGGAATCTGGAGTGAAGTTTTGCAACACTGCACCGGAGCGACAGTCCGGCCTAGCAGCTTTGAGAGGACTATGAACGCAGGACCAGGAAGACCCTCCGGTGGCGGAGGCAGAAGTCGACGGCGTCGCGGACGTCGTTCCAACAATCCACGCGGACCCCGCCCCACCGGCCCCAGCCAGTCGCGCCACAATCAGGATGGCATCTACACCGCGCCCATGGATCACAGCTATCGCGCCGCATTATCCGGCAACGGCAATGGCCATGGCGCGCGCCGCGGCCCTCGTCCCGGCTTCGCTGCGCCCTTTGCGCCTGCCGATCCCGAGCCTCTGCCCGCATTGCGCGAAGATTCCAACTCGCGAATCTTTGCCTTCGTCGACGACCTGTTTTTCGCCGCCAAGATTCAGGAGACCGCGCGCAAGCTCAACGTCAAGGTCGAGTTCGCCAAGAACGACAAAGACCTGGCCGAGCGCATGCAGCACAACGGCGAAGAGAAACCTTCGCTGATCATCTTCGACCTCAACAACGCCAACGCCAAGCCCCTCACGTTGATCCCAAAGCTGAAGTCGAAGCTCAAGAAGGGAACCTCGATCATCGGATTCCTGTCGCACGTGCAAGGGGACTTAAAACAGAAGGCCCACGAAGTGGGGTGCGATATGGTCCTGCCCCGTTCCGCCTTCTCGCAGAATCTTCCTCAACTGCTGCGCCGCCACGGCGCGCCGGAAGACGAGAATCCCACGGTACAGTAGAACTGGCGCCAAAGACCTATCCCGGTGGCCAACTCAGGTGACGTCCGCCTAACAGGTGGACGTGGAGATGAAACACCGACTGCCCCGCCCCCGGCCCCACATTGAGCACTGTCCGGTATCCTTGCTCGATATTCCGATCGCGCGCAATCTGCGCCGCGGCTAACTGGCAGCGGCCGATCAGTTCGGCATCGCCGGCTCCAGCTTCCTTCAATCCAGCAAAATGTTTCTTCGGGACGACGAGCACATGGGTCGGCGCCTGCGGGTTGATGTCCTCAAAGGCGAAGACATACTCGTCTTCGTAAACTTTCTTCGCGGGAATCTCGCCGCGCAGGATGCGGCAGAAAAGGCAGTCGCTCGTAGCGTCGGTCATCGCTCAGTCACCCTGGCAAAACGATAACACTTGAGCCGAAGGCGTGTCAGTAACGGCTGAATTCACTACGGAGTCACGGATACACGGATAGAGAACAGCCCGGCGAGAATAATCAGGCCGATGGTTTTCTCCGTGTCTCTGTGACTCCGTGGTGAGAACCGCGCCTAGTCGAGCCTCACCAGGAAGACTGCCCCCTCCGTCGTCTCCGTTTCGTCGGCGAGTTGCCGGGCGCGCTCGCGATCGTCGTCGAGCACTCTCACCCTCACCCACCAGTCTCCCGCAGGACTGGCGAAGCGCAGCACTCTTGCCGTACGGTAGCGACGCGTGAGATGATCGGCGAGCTTGCTGGCTTCTTTTTCGTGCGGAAACCCGCCAATCTGCACCGCCCATTTTCCTCCAGTATCGAGCGGCAAGGGCGTTTGCATCACTTCTACTTTCACTTCCGCAACTCCTGGCAGGTAGACATCGACCTTGCGCGCCGCCGCCAGAGACAAATCAACCACCCGTCCCGGAATGAACGGTCCGCGGTCGGTGATGCGCACCAGCGCCGCGTGTCCGGTTTTCAGATTCGTCACCCGCACAATCGAGCCCAGCGGCAGCGTTCGGTGCGCCGCTGTCATGGCATGCATGTTGTAGACTTCGCCGTTCGATCCCACGCGGTTGTGATATGGCGGACCGTACCAACTCGCCCGCCCAGTTTCCGTGGCCAGAGGCTTGGCGGCGGCGGGAATGGTGGGCTCGGCAGGATCGGTGTCGCTACTTTCCGCACCGGGTAGGCGATCGTTCTTCGCGGCGCCCTCGGGACGTGACGCCGCCGGCGATCCAGTCGAAGAAGCTGCGGGTGTTGACGCGGGCGGAGGCGGCACATCCGCGCGCGCCTGCTTGGGATGGCCGCAGCTCGGGACTAAGAGCAGTAAGATGGCAAGCAACAGGAGAGGAATCACAGCGCGCGGAACGAACCCAGCGCCTGGCGCGAAGCCGGCGAGCCGTTGGTGCGCGCGAACGTGCTTTGGTTTGTCTAACAAAATTACTTCGGAGGATGCGGATGTTTCTCCATGTAGTCGGCGAACTCGGACAGCTTCTCCGAGGCCACGCGCAGCGCCTTGGTCGAGTGCTGCCGCACCGCCGGCACCACCTCGTCGTTCAGATACTTGATAAATTCGGGAATCTCTTTCTCGATGCGTTCTGCAGCCTCGGCGACCGTCTTGCTGACGCGCGCCGACGCGTCTTCCACCTTGCGGTTGAAGTCGTCCATGATGCTCCTCGCTGCTGGGCGTGAATGCACTCACGCGAATCTTGCCGATGCCAGGCTCAGCCATTATTTCGTGCATAGAGGGCTGGGTCAATGGCGGGCGAGAGCACTGTTGTCTCCCTGCCAGCCTCCTCCCGCAATTCCGATTGCAGTAAGGATTCAATCCTTGATAAAGTAAGGATATGCCCAAGGTGACTTCCAAGCTTCAGCTAACCGTCCCCAAGGCTATTGCCGACCAGTACGGCATCCGTCCCGGCGACGAGCTGGAATGGATCCCCGCGGGCGAGAGCATTCGCGTGGAGCTGGTCCGGCGCAAAGCCAAGGCGGGTCAACAGTTAACCGCCGAGGAGCGGGTGGCGCTGTTTGACGCCAACATGGAACGGGTTGATCGGCTTCAGGCAGAGCAACTGAAAGAAGCCAGGGAAAGTAACGCGCCCTCTATGCGCGAGAAACACGGCTGGACGCGCGAGGAGCTTTACGAAGACCGTGGCTTCCCTCGCTGACACGAACATCCTCGTCTACTGTTTCGATTCCCGCGAACTAACCCGGCGGGCACAAGCGCGTGAACTGCTGCGCCGGGGGGCCGACGAGAACTCAATCCTAATTCCGCACCAGGCATTAGTCGAGTTTGTATCGGTGGTTACGCGCCGGAAGGGATACGGAACTCCTTTGCTGCCGGAGGAGGAAGCTATCCGGCAGGCCGAGGGGTTCATGGCCGATTTCCAAGTGCTCTACCCCAATGAAGGAGTCTTCCATACTGCTCTGCAAGGCATGGCGACGTATCGACTTCCCTGGTTTGACGCCCACCTCTGGGCCTATGCGGTGCACTACGGCATTCCCGAACTTCTCTCCGAAGATTTTGAACATGGCCGCAAATACGGGAGCGTGCGGGTAAGAAATCCATTCCTGGCGCTAGGTCTCGCGTAAGCTGGTGAGCGTGAAGGCGCGGCAATCCACTCCAGGTTTCTTTTCGGTTCCTCAGCAACGCCGCTTTCGGAAGAACATTCTCGCCTGGTACGACCGTCACGCCCGCGATCTCCCCTGGCGCGCCAGCCACGATCCCTACCGCGTATGGCTCTCCGAGATCATGCTGCAGCAGACGCGCGTGGCAGCGGTCATCGAGCATTACCACGAATTCTTGCGGCGTTTTCCCACGGTCGAGAAACTCGCGGCGGCGCGCGAGGCGAGCGTGCTCGCGGTGTGGAGCGGTCTAGGATACTACCGGCGGGCGCGCATGCTGCATGCCGCGGCGAAAGCTATCGTGCGCGTGCATCGCGGGAAATTTCCCGCGAGTGAAGAGGGATTGCGGGCATTGCCCGGGATCGGCCGTTACACTGCGGCGGCGATTGCCAGCATCGCGTTCGGCGAACCGGCTGCCGTAGTCGATGGAAACGTCGAACGCGTTCTGCAGCGTGTCTCGGGGGATCGGCTGGCCGGAGAAGAATTGTGGATAGCGGCGGGAAATCTTCTGGATGCGAAGCGTCCCGGCGATTTCAATCAGGCGATGATGGAGTTGGGCGCAGTAGTGTGCACCCCGCGCGCACCGTCATGTTTGACGTGTCCAGTGGTTGAACTGTGCGCCACGCGCGGAGAACTGGCCCCGAAGGAAAAAGCAACACCGCAGAAGAAGCGCGAAATTCACTACGCACTGAATCTCCGCAAAGAGGATCGCCCGAACCAGGAAGTGTTTCTCGTGCAGCGCCCCGGCGACGCGTCCCTCATGCCGGGAATGTGGGAACTGCCGGAGCTGGCAGGCCTGAACGGTACCGGCACACCATCATTCACTCTCAGACATTCGATCACCGTGACGGATTTCACGGTTCGCGTATGGCAGAACGTCACGGCTGTGGGAGTCGGTGGGAAATGGATTGCCCAGGCGCGGCTGAGGCAAATTGCTCTCACGGGCTTGGCGCGAAAGATTCTGCGTAAAGCAAAGCTACTTTGAGGCAAATTCAACAAAGAGTCTCGGACCACTCGTAACCTCTTCCCCGGTTCCGCAAGTCTCAACATCATCTAAAATAAAACCAGGTCAGAGCGGAGGGCGCATGCGCTGGCTGCAAAACATCCTGAACCCACCAACCGGAGGACGACCGATGGCGGCATTGACCGCAGGCACCAGAGCACCCGACTTTGAACTGAAAGCGATCGATGGCAAGACCTTCGTGCTGCGTGATGAACTTGCGCACGGCCCGCTGGTTCTCGGATTTTTCAAAGTTTCCTGCCCGACCTGCCAATATGCATTTCCGTTTCTCGAGCGCCTGGAGCGCGCCTACGGGCACAAGGGCGTCAGGATCTTCGGCGTCTCGCAGAACGAGCCGCGCGAGACAGCTAATTTCATCAAAGAATTTGGCGTCACGTTTCCCGTACTGCTCGATGACACCCACAAATATCCCGTGTCGAACGCATACGGCTTAACCAACGTCCCAACCATCTTCTGGATCGCGCAGCATGGCGAAATCGAACTTTCTAGCGTCGGCTGGTCGAAGGCCGACTTCGCCGAGATCAACCGCAGGATGGCTGAGTCCGGAAACACGGAGCCCGCTGTGCTGTTTAAGCCGGGCGAAGATGTGCGTGACTTCCGCGCCGGTTGAGGCTCCAAGAATTGATCCCGCGGTCGCGGGAAGGGCTCAACTTACCACGCAGATACTGAGGCACGGAGAAGATCTCCCAAGAGAATCGGGGAGCTGGGCGGTCGGGTAACCAGCGCTCTCGAACCAAAGTCCACTGCCGCCAAGGCCTGATTGCACCCGGAGTTGTTGCCCTCCCGTGCATTGGATGACAACAGTCCCTTACGACCAAACTCCCTCCGTCCATTACAATTCCCTCAGTCTCTACGACAGCACTTGGCCTTAAGCATTTTCCGCGACTTCGTCGGGGGAGAAGACTGATCTATGCAAGCAAACGTAAGGAGAAGTGTCTCTGTCGCAGTGATTGTGACTTTGAGCCTGTTAGTGTGGGGCGAAGGAGGTGCGGCCCCAGCACCCGTACCAGCCGCGGCTACGCGCGAGCCCATCTCAGTGCGTCTGCCCGGTGCGGCATTTGCGGCCATGCAGACCATCAACCCCGAGCACATTCGCTGGCACGTTCGTTTTCTCTCGCATGATCTTCTGGAAGGCCGCGGCACCGGCCAGCGCGGCGGCGACATCGCAGCCGAATATATCGCCACGCAGTTCGCGGAATACGGATTAAGACCCGCGGGCGAGAACGGCTCGTATCTGCAGAAAGTACCGCTGGTAGGAATCACAACGCTCGCGGAAACGCAGTTTTCCCTGGTGCCGAAGCAAGGCGCGGCGATGAATCTCAAGCCGCTCGACGACTATGTCGCCTACGATCAAACCCAGCAGCCGCAGTCCGAAGTCGATGCCGAAATCGTCTATGTGGGTTATGGCATCGAAGCTCCGGAATATAACTGGGATGATTACAAGGGAGTCGATGTGCGCGGCAAAGTTCTGCTGATGCTGGTGAACGAGCCGCCCTCGGACGATCCCAGGTTTTTCAAAGGCAAAGCCCTCACCTATTACGGTCGCTGGACTTATAAGTACGAAGAAGCCGCTCGCAAAGGTGCGGTGGGCGTGATTCTCATTCATAAAGAAGATATGGCGAGTTATCCGTGGGAAGTTGTGCGCAACTCGAATTCGGGCGAGAAGTCGTATTTGAAGCTGGAAGGCCCGGCACTGAAAGTCGCGTCGTGGGTGCAGTTGGACATAGCGAAGAAACTAGCCGTGGCATCGGGCATGGATCTCGACAAAATGATGTCCGACGCGCGCACGCGCGAGTTCCATCCGGTGAACCTGGGCGCGAAGTTGAAGGCGCACATGGTGAGCAGCGTACGCCATTTCGAATCGAATAACGTGCTGGCGATGCTGCCCGGTTCCGACCGCAAACTGAAAGACGAAGCCGTAATGTACACCGCGCACTACGATCACCTCGGCATTCGCCCAGACATGCCCGGCGACAACATTTACAACGGCGCCGCTGATAACGCCACCGGCTGCGGCATCTTGCTCGAGCTGGCTCGCGCCTTTAGCGTCGCCAAGGATCGGCCGGGCCGCTCGATACTTTTCGCCGCAGTCACGGCGGAGGAGCAGGGACTGCTGGGCTCCGAGTATCTGGGCAAGCATCCGCCGGTTCCCGCCGGAAAAATTGCGCTGGATCTGAATTACGACGATGTTCAGCCGATCGGCTCGCCCGAAGAAGTAGAGGTTTCAGGCGCGGAGCGGACAACATTCTATCCCTGGGTGCAGGCCACCGCGAAGGAGTTTCGCCTCACGATTCGTCCCGATGCCCGCCCCGAGGCCGGACACTTCTATCGCTCCGATCATTTCAGCCTCGCCCGCGTTGGCATTCCATCGTTCTCCATCAACGAAGGCATGAAGTTCAAAGGTCACGACGAAGCCTGGGGCGTGGCGCAGGACAAGGAATACACGGAGAAGCATTATCACCAGACCAGCGATGAATATCATCCCGAGATGGATTTCACCGGGGATTCGGCGATGGCGCGCTTTGGATTCGCCCTCGGCTGGGAAGCGGCCAGCTTCTCGCGCCTCATCGGCTGGCAGAAGGGCGATGAGTTTGAGGCGGCAAGAATGAAGAGCAGCGGCAAATAGAAACGATTCGCCAGACCCTACTTCATTTTTTCTTCCCGCCCGCAGGCAGGCTAAAAGCGTAGATATTGTCGAGGCCTGAGCCGAAGTAGACCATGCCGTTCGCGACGACTGGCGAAGTGAAGACCTGATTACCAGTGGGGAAGCTCCAAAGCTCCGCACCGGTCATGGCGTTCAGCGCATAGAGATTGAAGTCATACGAACCGGCATACAGAACCCCGTTTGCCACGGCGGGCGAGGAGTATACGGAGTTCCCAGTGGTGAACCTCCAGAGCTCCTCACCGGTCTTGGAGTCAAGGGCATAAATGTTCTTGTCAAAGGAACTCACATAGACGACGCCCTTGCTTACTGCTGGCGAACCGAGGATTATGCCCGAGGCCGAGAATCTCCACAGCTCTTCGCCGCTTGCCGCGTCTACGGCATAGACGTAGTCGCAGGAGTAGCAGCCGAAATAGACGACCCCGCCCACCACAGCGGGCGCGGGGGCCTGCTGTGCAGCAGTGAAGCTCCAAACCTCCGCCCCCGTCAAGGCGTTCAGGGCATACAGCTCGGCGTCCCCGGAGTTGACATAGACGAACCCGTCGGCCACGGCTGGTGAACCCACACCGCCGCCCGTGGTGAAGCTCCACAGCTTGGCGCCTGTCGCGGCGTTCAAGGCGTAGACGTTATCGTCGAAAGAGCCGACGTAGACTACGCCGTTGGCCACGACAGGCGAAGACTCCACAAAACCTCCGGTTGTGAAACTCCACAATACAGCGCCCGTCCCGGCGTTCAGAGCATACACGTTCTTGTCGTCAGACCCGATGTAAACCACCCCGTCAGCAACGACCGGGGACGTTCCGGCATCGCCCGGTAAGAAGCGCTGCGCGATACAACATGCCGTTTCGGCAGCAACGAACCGGTCACGAGGATGGCAAGGATCAGCAGCACAACCCCGGCTGCCGCAATCAGCAGAATTCTCACTCGTCACGTCCTCTCTTTCGTTGGCGAAGCATGATCCTGGCGAACTTCGCCATGCACTCGATGCCTCGCAGTGCCGTTTCCAGTTCTCCGGCGGGCATGGAGCGAAACATTGCTCGAACCAGTTCCGTGTCAAGAACGCTGTTTTGTTCCTTCACCCGGGCTCCGGCTGGCGTCAGGGTCAAGCCGACACGTCGTGCGTCGTTCTTGTCCCGGCTGCTTGCGATGTATCCTCCGCGCACCAATCGTGCCGCAGTTATGCTCATCGTCGACCGGCCCACTCCCATATGTTCGGCCAGCTTTGATAAGGTTGTCGGGCGCGTAGCATGCAAATGATCCAGGACACTGGCTTGATGTTCGGTGATGGTTTTCCCGGCCTCGTCCTCCCGCACGTGTTGACGATGGCAGGCGAGAAAGATGGCCGGATAAGCATCCAGGAGACGTCTGATTCGCGAGTCCAACATACGCGGCAGACTGCGGCAAATGGTTTGATTTGTCAAACAAAAAACGTCTTGCTCAAGCCTTTCCCAGACAGGCAAGTTTTTCGCACATTGCAGAATACTTCATCTTGACATCGCCCCCCATCCGTAGCACATTCGGAGCACGAGAAGTCCGGACCGGCGTCCCCCCAGTCACGTCGGTTCGCCCAGGAGCGCCACGATGTTCAACGCCACGATCTGCAATAACACGATGTGCAATAAGATGTGCAGCAGGATTTCAGTTGGAATGATGGTCTGGTCCGCCATCTTAACTACAATCCTGTTCGTGCCGGCCACTCCCGCCGCCGCTCAGCAGGAAAGAGTTCTTCACAGCTTCAACTACAACGGTCACGATGGCTACAATCCCGATGCAGGCTTGGTGATCGATGCCATGGGCAACCTCTACGGCACCACTTTCAACGGCGGTGCCGGATCGTGCGTCAATGGCAACGGCGCGGTAATCGGCTGCGGCACGGCCTTCGAGTTGATGCCCAACTCAGAAGGCGGCTATTCCGAAAAAATTCTGCATAGCTTCAACTACAACGGCCGCGACGGCTACAACCCACTCGCCGGACTCATCCTTGATGTTGCGGGCAATCTCTACGGCACCACTCTCTTGGGCGGATCCGGCACGTGTTCCGATGGCAACGGAGTGGTCATCGGCTGCGGCGCGGTCTTCGAGTTAACGCCCGCAGCGAACGGCTGCTGGAGCGAACAAATCCTGCACAGCTTCCACAATAACGGTACCGACGGCGTAGGTCCTTACTCTGGCGTAGTCTTCGACGCGGCCGGCAATCTCTATGGCACCACGATCGGCGGCGGCATTTACGCCTACGGCACCGTTTACGAGTTAACGCCCAGAACAGGCGGAGGCTGGAGGCAGATGATTCTGCATAACTTCGAAGATGCCGACGGCCAGGAACCTCGCGGAGGCGTGATTCTCGACGGCCTCGGCAATCTTTATGGTACAACCCTCCACGGCGGAACATTCTTCAACGGCGTCGCGTTCGAACTCAGCCCGCAAACGGACGGACCGTGGACCGAGATCGTGCTGCACAGCTTCGGCGGTTCCGGAGATGGATTCATCCCAGACAGTGGCCCGATCTTCGACCAGGCGGGCAACCTCGATGGCACCACGGACCTCGGGGGAGCGTTCGGCCTGGGCGGCACCGCGTTCGAGTTAACGCCCGCCGCCGGCGGCAGTTGGACCGAGACCGTCATGTACAGCTTCGGCAACGGTACCGACGGATGCTGTCCCCTGGCCGGCCTCACCCTCGATGCCAGCGGCAATCTCTACGGCACCACGCTAGGCGGAGGCACGGCCGGTTTCGGTACGGCGTTCGAACTCACTGCGGCAGGCGGCGGAGTCTGGAACGAGACCCAACTGCACAGCTTCGGCGAGGGCGAGGATGGCTCCGTTCCTGACGGTGGCTTGATCTTCGATACCTCCGGCAATCTGTATGGCACCACCGATTCCGGTGGCACTTACGGATATGGCACGGTCTTCGAGATCGTTCCGTAACAGGCCGCCTAAGCATTGTATGTTGCACTTGCCTTTGGGTGGCGCAGCGGTTCACCGCTGCGATAAGCGACTCGTTTTCGGTGCGGCTTTAGCCGCAGAGGTACTACTCTTCGCTCGGAACACGGTTTTTCAGCAGCCTCCTAATCGCCGCTCGATTCCAAGTCGTCCTTCCCAAATTCCCTGGCGAGAAAAACGGGCACTGCGGTTCACCACCAGATAACCTCCGTAACTTTAGCCCCTGCTCTGCCCGTGCTAGTCTCGATATGTACATGTGTAATCAGTAACTTCCAACAACCCTGAGCCATCGCGAATGCCTCGATTCCCCATCTTCCGTCTTGGCAAGGAGCCAGACAAACTGGCTTTGCCGGAGCTGGTCGCTGCCGTGCCCTCGATTGCGCTCGAAGGTCTGGCCGTCGGCGTTGACAATCTACGCCACGATGTCGCGCTAAGCCCGCGCTTCGTCGACGCAGCTCGCGCCCAGATCACGCGGTTGATCGTCCGCCACGGCGAGTTGGAAGGACTGCTGGCGGCGGAAGCTCCCCAAAAATCGGAGGGCCCGTCATGGATGAGAAAAGCCGCCGAAGGCTCAACTCGTGCCCCGGTTCGCGCCGCTGCGGATCCCGCCGACTGGAAGCAGCTGCTCACCGAATTGCATCTCGCGGCGCTGAATCGAGCCAAGAAGGAAGAAAAGATTTCCGTCGACCTGCTGGCCCGCCTGGCTGTCACCAAATTCCTCCGCTCGGAAATGCACCAGCAGTTCGCGCAAGTGCTGGAGCGTTGCCGCGTTCTGCTCAAGACGTATGAAGGCATCCGCCAGGGCAAGGCCGTCGAGTATCGCGAGCGTGTCGCCGCCTTCCAGGTGCGCAAGAAAATCATTCTCCGCAAAGCCGGTCAGGAGCTGTTCGAGACCTTGCGCGCCATCGAGAAAGAAACTCTGGCTCGCACTCGCCGCTCATTTTTCGGAGAGTCGGGCAACGCCGCGCTCGGCAGCTACGGCTTATTCGTGAACCGCCTGGCGTTCTCCGAGGATGGCCGCGACGACTACCTCTGCGCCGAACACTACGTCATGCTCGGCAACTGGGACCGCGATCACGATCGCTACCCTCGCCTGCAAGACGTGGTGTGGGGCTTTATCCGCTCCCTCTACGGCGACGAGACCACGACCGAGACCATCGATTCCTGGCTGTGCGCCACCGAGAATGCTCGCGCGCTGGTCGGCACCGGCACGCCCGACGACTCCACTCCAGAAGGTGTAGCCCAGCAGGAGCGCCTCGCCAAGTGGGTGCGCCTGCTCGAAGACGAGCAGGTGATGGAGTGCGTGATCGCCTCATACCACACCGTGCCCTTGCTCGCCGAGTACGCTCCGCGAATCAATCCCCAGCAATTGAAGAACGCTCTCATCTCGCGCCCCGAATGCGACCGCGTCGAGCGCATGATCCAGGAGCACGGCAAGCTCACGCCGGCCAGCCTGTACGCCGCAGTCGGCAAGGTTGCCGGATGCCGCGGCGCCGAGCGCGCCAAGGTCGCAGCCCGCTTCCTGCAGGATTTCTCTCACTATCACCGCGATCTTCGCCGCCTGGAGACGCTCAACGCCGCGCTCGACTCGGTCAACCTCGCCGCCACCGAAAAGCTGCTCGAGCTCTCCCGCATGAACGGCACGCTCTACGAATTCCTCCTGCCCGATGAACAACAGCAGCCCGAGGAAGTCCGCGTCCTGCGCCACGTCGTGCTCAAAGCCGACGTGCGCGATTCCACCCGCCTCACCCGCACCCTCATGGAGAAAGGACTCAATCCCGCCTCCTACTTCAGCATGAATTTCTACGATCCGGTGAACAAGCTGCTCGGCAAGTACGGAGCGCAAAAAGTTTTTCTCGAAGGCGATGCGATCATCCTCGCCATCCTCGAGCGCGAAGGCGAGCCCGAACTCGCCGTCAGCCGCGCCTGCGTGCTCGCCCGCGAGATCATCGAAATCGTTCGCGGCTACAACCAACTCATGCAGCGCTCCGCCATGCCGGAACTGGAGTTGGGCATCGGCATCACGCTCCAGGAATCCGCCCCGCTCTATCTCATGGATGGCGAGCGCCAGATCATGATCTCCGAAGCCCTCAACGAGAGCGACCGCCTGTCTTCCTGCAACAAGCACGCCCGCAAGGTAATGGAATCACAAGCCGGCCCGTTCCACGTATACGTCTTCCAGGCCGCCGACTCAGACCAGCCCGCCTCGAATCAAGTCGCCGATCAAGCTTCGAATCAACCCGCGAATCAACCCGCGAATCACGCTTCGAGTCAAACCGCGAATCAAACCGCCAACCCGCCGGCCAATCCCGAAGACTCCATCCTCAGCTACAACCTGGGCGGCATTCGCATGAATCAAGCCGCCTTCCGCAAACTGGAGCAGGAAATTACCCTGGTCCCGCTCGCCGTCAAGCTGCCGCCCTCGATGGCCTCGGATAAAGGTGAATACCGTCTCTCCAGCGCCACCGTCCCCGTCGACCGCGACATCTTCCGCAAAATCGTCATCCGCGAAAGCCGCATTCCGCGCATCCACCTCGAAGATTTCTCCGTCCAGTCCTGGACCGACCGCACCTACTACGAAATCTGCACCGACCCCGCCATCTACGCCGCCCTGGAAAAAAAGAAAACCGCCAAAGCGTAAGCCGACTCCAGAGAAGCAGCCCGCGCCCACACAACGTGATCCCCCGAAGCCATGATCTATATGTCCAAATAAATTCCAAGAAATTTGTCATTCCGAGCCGCTTCGCAGCCGGTGAAACCGGCGAGAGCGGCGAGGAATCTGCTTTTGCTTGTCCCGCCCGAGATCCCTCAGCCAACCTCGACCCTGTCATCCTGAGACGCGCGCTCTTTGCGGGCCGAAGGATCTCTATATCCCACAAATACTCACTAACTCAACCTACCCACAGTTAGTAACTCAACCCGCTGTGGATATCTTTCCCTTGACTGCCCTCGCCGCCTCATTTAGCTTCTTCTCTCCTTGCCCCAATCTGCTTTGCAAGGAGAACTGCATGTCAGGTACTCACAGACTAAGCCCCGAGCGCTCGATCAGCCTCGGCTCAACCGCCAAAATCGCCACCAAGCTGTTACTCGTTTCTACCCTGGCCGTGATTGCTTTCTGCCTGCTTGCAGCACCAGTCGGCCCCGTTCACGCCAGCGGCGGTGGGTCGCTCTCCACCGGCACAATAACTTGGCCGGGAACGGGCCCCTACAACTTCCTGGGAGCGGATTGGTTCGCGTACACGGATTCCTCTGGTAATGTTCACTACATGAGCTGCTACCAGACGACCGTCAACTGCCCGAACACGCAGGCCATGCCCTTCAAATATGGCTATCTGAGCCCACTCGGGATCGCCCCGGGCATCAACACGCCGGCGAATGTCCAGGGCCTCGTCGTGTATTTCAACGGAAAGGGTGGTGAAGACCCGGCGGGCTCGTCAGGCAACTCACAGGACGAGCAGGAGGTGCTGGGTTATTACTTTACCCAAGGCTACGAGATTGTCCAGATGTCGTGGAGTTCAGACTGGGAGGCAACGTACGATCCGTTCCCGAACGGCACGTACGGAAATATCCAGAACGCCGCCTGCCGTCCGGCGACATTCCTGAGCTACGTATACAGCAACCTCTATGCAGCGATCTCCAACCCCAACACTGGCAACCCAAACGCTGGAATGTGCGCGCAGGGCGCAAGCGCCGGCTCGGCGCAAGTCGCCTACTCCATGGCGTACTACGGGGCGGGTAGCTATCTGGATAATGTCGAACTGATCTCGGGGCCCGTATTTAGCGACATCGACCAGGGCTGCGAGGAGCCGAACGCGCCGAACGTGACGGTCTGCGGGCTCACTAACTATAAGGGAGGGCAATACGGCTGCAACCTTGGCACCGATACGCCTTGGACCCTGTCCCCGAGGTACCTCTACCCCACCAACAACGACGTCGGAGGCTGGACGAACGACTCCTACTGCGGCAACCTTTACCCCGTGACGACGTCGCCGCAGTCAGACACAAGATGGCTCAACCAGAGCATCGTAGACCAGTCGACTGGCGGGTCGGGGCAGGGAGCGATACCAATGTTCAGCTACACCACAGCGATGACCGGATGGCTCTGTGCTTCAGTGGCCAGCGGCGGTGGTCCGCCAAACAACTCCAGCCCCCAAGGACAGATATTCTACGCAAACATCGGAGTCAACAACTCACCTCCGCACTACAACGTTTACTCGGTGGACAACTGCAGCAGCGCCGAATTTGTCTATGGAGGCACCGTCTCAGGAGTGACCTCCGATCCTTCGGGACTCTACGCGGTAATGCAAGACATGGCGGGAGGCACGGCGGGGGGCACGGCGCTGCTGCCAGCGCAGTGCTTCCACGGGACGCACACCCAAGGGCCCTAGATGGTAACACCAGAATGCGATGCCCGGCGGCCCATCGCGCCGCTAGGCATCGCACTCACTTCCCGCGGCCTGCGAGCATCACTGGTCGCGGGCTAATGCCGCCCGCGACATTGATGTACAGAGTGCCGGTTCGGGACCCGGACTTCTTTGGGGTAAAGGTCACGTTGATCGAGCACTCGCCGCCCGCAACGATTGCCCCCGACAAGCAACTGTCGGTCTGGGAGAAATCCCTTGCGTCCGTTCCTGCAATGTTGATGCTGGAGAAGGTCACCGGCGCACTGCCCTCATTAGTCACGGTTACGACCTGCGGGGCGCTTTCGGTTCCGACTTTCTGCTGACCGAACTTCAGGCTGCCGGGCAGGACCTGAGCGACCGTAGCCGCCCCGCCGAGTTCCACAACCTGCGGCTTCGAAGACGCACTATCGACAAGTGTGACCGCGCCGGAATGTTGCCCTTCGCTCTTCGGCCCGAACACTACGCTGACGGTGCAGCTCCCACCGGACGGGACGGAGCCGCCGCATGTATCGCTAACTTGAAAACTACCCGATGCCTTGATCGAACTAATGGAGACGGCGGCGGATCCCGTGTTGGTAAGCTGCACGGCCTGTGACGGGCTCGAGGTGTTGATAAGCTGCGACGGAAACGACAGCGGCGAACTGGGAGAGAAACCCAGCGTGCCGGTATTCAGCATAGAGGTGATCGCCTCAGGAAGGTTGCCCCGAAGCACCAAGTCCAGCTTGTGATCGCCGTTCAGGTCGCCCGCCGCCGCCGGCGCTCCGTGGTTTGAAGCATATATCTCGGCGGGCTGGAAAGTCCCATTACCGTTACCTAGAAACTCCGCCGCCCCAAGACCCGACGAGGGCGTAGCCACCACATCCAAACTGCCGTCCGGGCTGAATTGGCCGACGATGACAGGCGCGCCTCCTCCACCTTGATAGGTCTGCGCGCGACTAAAACTGCCGTTGCCCTCGCCCAGAAGCACGGTGAGGCCGTCGTTGAAATAATTTCCGACGGCGACGTCGAGGTTCCCGTCCCCGTTGAAATCGGCCGCCGCTACTGACCCCGGCGGGTAGGAGAGGGTCTGCGTGATCGCGCTTTGGAGGGTACCGTTGCCGTTCCCCAACAGCACGCCGATGCTCGCGCTGCTCCCGAAAGACCCGATTGCCGCAACGTCGAGCAGATGATCGTTGTTAAAGTCGCCGAGCGCTAACCAGCCCGGCCCGACGAACGAGTCATTGTCAATCGGAGGCTGAAAGGTTCCATCTCCGTTGCCCAGCAAAACGCTAATGTAAGGGCTGTCAATAATAGCGATATCCAGCTTGTGATCGCCGTTAAAATCGCCCACCGCGATGAAGCCAGCGGCGCTTGTAGTAGGGGAACTCTTGGGGGGCTGAAAGGTACCATCGCCGTTGCCCAGAAACACTTCGACCGTATCGCCGTCGGGCGCGACGACCAGATCCAGGTTACCGTCGTTATTGAAATCGGCAGCGACGATGGAGTAGAAGTCGCCCGGGTAGCTGACCAAAGAGCGAAAAGTCCCATCGCCGTTGCCCAGCAGTATATACAGGGAATCGCCGGCGGGAATCGTGACATCCAGGATGCCGTCATGGTTGAAGTCCCCGAGGGCAAGGTCGAAAGACTCGCCCAACACCGCCTGAGTGGCGCGCGTTTCGAACTGCGCCCACGCCGGCGCGGCAGTGCCAACAACGGCAAACAGCGCGGCTAGCGCATATACCACGGGGCGGAAGCGGAGACGGCAAAAGGGCGTCATCACGATCCTCACTCCATTGCTTGTTTTGCAGACGGCGCTGCGGCAGGGGGAGCCACTTACTAGCCGCAAAGCTTATCACGACATCCGCATCTCTCCAAGCAGCCTTTCTTCTCCCTATGGCGCCCAGCCAGACTAACCCTCGCGACTTATCCACACCTCGCTGTGACATCTAACCTTGCCCTCACCCAAAAATCAGTTCATCCTAGTCGAAGCACTGACGGCAGCTACAGCCCGGCCAAGACCGGGCCTAAGTCCTGTGTTTCTGGTATTTTGCGCCTAAGTTCTTTAGAAGACGTATTTTGCGGAGAATTTCGCGCTAGCCCGATGATTCCAATAGGGGGGTGGGGTGGGGGGATACCCCAGATATTCAAGAGAATGAAATCACGCAATCCTCAAGAGCCCCTCGATGAAGACGGTCGCCAGAATTATTTTGCAGCAGAAATCCACACGGAGCAGCAAGCATTCGAAGCCCGAAGCCCGAAGCCAAGAAGCGGAAGCCGCTTCTCAAAAACCCGAGCTCGTCTTCGCTGGCCGGAACGGAATCCAGAAGGTAGCTTCCACGTCCACGGGAGTTCCGTTCTTCGCGGCCGGTTGGAATCGCCATTTCGCGATCGCGGCGCTGGCGAAGCGGTCGATGCGCTCATCGACGCTGCGCAGCACGCGCACGTTGCCGACGGTTCCGTCCGCGTGGATCACGGCATAGAGGATCACCGTCCCGCCCACATTCTGCCGCATCAGCTCCAGCGGATACGCGGGATCGACCTTGCTGGTCGCCACCGGCGATGTCAGATCGTCGGAAGCTGCGCTGGCGGAAGCAGGATTGCTGGACGCTGATTCCGCCTTGATCGCGGCGAAGCGGATGATCCAGCTGCCTCCCGCCGAGTTGAGGTTCGGCATATTGAGGCTCATCGAGTAGATCTTGCGGTTGCCGAACACGGCGCGTTCGGCTTCGGAGAGCTTGCTGTCGCCTTCCGGTTGCGCGGTGCGAGACGCGCGCGGCGCGCGCATTCCGGCGATCAGGTTGGGATTGACGGAGTTGGCGCTCGCGGCCTTGCCCACATACAAACCCGCAGGCAAGTTGCTCGCGCCCTTCGCGCTCGCTCCACTTCCATCCGCGGAAGCGCCCGCGGAGCTGCCCGGAGCGCCCGACGCTCCGCGATGTCCTTCGGGAGTGGCGGCGAAGCTGCCGCGTCGATTGCCGCTTACCGCCGCTGGAGGCGCGCCCACCGCGGGATGCAGGCTGAGTGCGACCACGCCTGCGCCCGAGCGCGAACCTCCCGACGCGCCCACTGAAGGCGGTGGAGCGATCACCTGAGGAGAACGTCCACGCACCGCCGAGCGTGCTGGAGCGACGGTGCGCTGTTCGTCCAGGGAAAGCTGCGGAGCAGGCGCGATCACGGTGCTGCGCCCGATGTTGAGCTCGCCCACGCGGCGGTTGGAAGCCGCTTCCAGCGCCGGAGGCGGAGCGATCACCGCCGCCTGCGGCGCCTGCACAGCATTGCGCGACTTGTTGCTCACATCGGGCGGCGGCGCGATCACGGAGCGTTCCATCCGCGGCGCCAGCCGCGTGATTTCGGATGCCAGCACGACCGGCACGGGAGCGATCGGCATGCGCGGCTTGTCTGCCCAGGCTACGGTGTTGGGCAACGCAACGTCGTGCTGCAACTGAATGTTGGGTGCGGTGACGATCGTCTGCGCATGGTTATCGACTTCGCGTGGCAGGGAAATGATGGGCTGCGCCGAGAATTCAGGATCAGCCTTGCGCGGCCGCGCGGCGGTCGAGCGGCGAGTATCGAGCGGAGGAAGATATTCTGACGGCTTGTAGTAGACCACGTCTTCGTGCGTGAATGCACTTTGCGATACGGCGTGAAGTTGTAAGTCCAAGAAGCGCGATCCCGCTAAGACCGCGACTATCGCCAGCACGTGATACGCGCCGGACTGCGCGAAGCGGCGCCAGGGAAGTCCGCGGTTGACGAAGACATCCGGCCAAAAGTCTGCGGAGGCGGATGCTTGATGGAGCGCAGGTTCACGGCGACGGAATAAATCGCGAAGATTTTGCAGAAAGACGCGCGACCGAGGTTCGGGCGCGATCAGCAGGCGGAGGTCGGCGACGGGTGCTTCGGTCTCCTCTAGCTCCAGGGGGCCTGCCAGGCGCATCGTTCTATCTTAGATGCTCGGAGCGTTTCGTGGGGAAGGACGGCTCTAATAATTGGAAGGGCAGGCCGGGCAAGGGATCGGCCCGGGGCGAAGGTAGTACGATTGATGCAGCAGGAGAACCTCATGAAAAAATCGCGCGCCATTCTTGTGACTGTGGCTTTCGCTGCCGCTGCGTTCGCTTCGTTGCAAGCCCAGGATTCCAAGGCGACGGCTCCCAAGGCGGATCAGCCGGCAGCGGCGCAGGAAGCGAAGGCAGGTAGAGAATATTCCGGAATGTACAGCTTTCTGAAAGATGGAGAGTTTGTGCAGATCACGGTGGAAGAGGAAGGCCGGGTGACGGGATTTGTTTCGCGCTATGGCGAAGGGGAAAGCGACAAAGGAGCGTTTCTCGATCAGTACTTTCGCAGCGGCAAGCTCGACGGCGGCAAGCTGAGCTTCACCACGGAAACCGTGCATGCGGTGTGGTTCGAGTTCAAGGGAACGGTGGAGCGGGGCGAGGGGAAAAATCGCGGGGACGAGGCGTATTACGTGCTGAAGGGAACGCTCACCGAGAATGCCAGCGACGCGCAGAAGAAAGTCACGGCGCATGCGAGCGAAGTCGAGTTTAAGATGTTTCCGGAAGAATCGTCGCCAGAGCCGGCGGCGAGGAATTAGGGATTTAAAGACCTTGCAAGAAGTTGCAACCGTGGTTCCGCTCCGGGTGACCGCAAACGCTTGAACAGTGGCGAGCTCGATGCTAGCCTCGTCCATGGGTTTCGTTTTCCGGAGGTATCAAGTGTCTTTTCGACTCGCGTGGAGCGTCGCGCTGCTAGCCCCCTTGACCGTCTCCCTCGCTTCGTCGGCACAAGCCCAATTCGAGACCCGGGCGGCCTTCGCTGTCGGCGAGGTCATTCCGTACTCGCTCGTGGTCGGCGACTTCAACGGCGACGGCATCGTGGATGTGGCCGTGGTGAACGTCGTGCAAAACACCACCGGCAATGTTGAAATTCTCCTGGGGAACGGCGACGGGACTTTCCGCATGGGTGCGACGTACCCGTTGACAGACCCAGCCGTCTACGCCGTCGATGGAAGCCTGAGAGGCAACGGAATACTCGATCTAGTCCTTGGCGTCGTGGGCGGGGGAAACGAAGTTTACGTCATGCTCGGGAACGGTGACGGAACCTTCCAAGCGCCGGTCTCCTACCCCACGACCGCCGAATCCGAGATGATTGCCCTCGGCGACTTCACCGGCGACGGCATTATCGACATCGCTGACTTGGAGGGAGTCAGTACGCAAGGAGTTGTCTGCTACTGCATCGAGGTGCTTCCCGGCAATGGCGATGGCACGTTCGGGGCGCCCATCGCTACCATCCCGGTACCGTACGGCATATTCGGTTACTCCATTGCCGCCGGAGACTTCAATGGCGACGACAAGCTTGACGTTGTGGTCGCCGGATTTCAGGGCTCCAGGTATCAGGCGGACATTCTCCTTGGCAATGGCAACGGCACTTTCACCCCCGATGGCTTCTACCCCGGAGCGTCGGCCGGATCCATCGCAACCGGCTATTTCACCGGCGACAATAGGAAGCTCGACATTGCGCTGACCACCGGCGGACTGGCCGTCATGCTGGGCCACGGCGATGGAACGTTCAATGCGCCGGTCTATTACAACGAGAACACGAGCGGCGCATCGTGGGTGATCGCGGAAGACTTCAACGGGGACGGCAGGACTGACCTGGCTGCTTCCATCGACGGGGGGCCGCCGCACTCCAAGGCCGGCGTGACCGTACTCAACGGAAATGGTGACGGCACCTTCCAGAAGGGTGTCTTCTACCCGGTGGGAACGACCGAGGGGGGCCAATTTGTAGCGACGGCCGATTTCAACGGCGACCACAGGCCCGATCTCCTCGTCCTGAACTCAGTGAACGGCATCATCACCACTCTACTCAACACCGGTGTGGTTAGCTTCTCACCCACCACGCCGCTGAATTTCGGGAACCAGGCCATTGGAACAACCGGCCGACAGCAGTCGGTCACACTCACCAACACTGGCACAACAGAGCTGAAAATCCAGTCGATGACCGCCAGCGCCGAGTTCGGGATGAAGTCAACCTGCGGCGACAGAGTAGCGCCGGGCGCAAATTGCGACATAAGAGCAACCTTCTCGCCGACGAAGCAAGGCGCGCAGACGGGCACGATCACGATCACGATCATCGACAACGCCTCGTCGAAGCCGCAGGTGATAGAGTTGCTCGGGACGGGAACGTAGGTTGGAACGGTGTTGCCGGACCTACTGCCCCGCGCGCGCGGGCGAGACGACTAGGCGGCTGGGGGCTTTCTTCTTTATGTCGGGCTTTTCCTGGGCGTAGACGAGATCGAGTCCGCCCTCGGGAGTGGAAGCGGCTTCGGCCAGCGCCGCCGCCAGGGCGCGATAGGAGCGGCTTACTTCCTGACCTTCCTGCAGCACCACCGGTGTGCCGTGATCGATGGCGGGCGAGATCGCCTGAAATGCGTTGGGAATCTTCCAGAGGACTTTGCAGCGCGTGGCCTGTTCCACGTCTTCGTCGGTGAAGCCGGGAATCTTCTTATAGCGGTTGAGAACCATGCGCAAACGATTGCGGCCAGCGCCTTCTTCCAGAAAAGCGTGGATGCGGCTGGCGCTCCACAGCGAGACGACGTCGGTTTGAGCGACCATCAGCACCGCGTTCGAAAGGTCGGAGAGCAGGCGCGTGGTGGAATCGAGCCGGCTGGAGGCATCGACGACGACGTAGCGATAGTGATTCACCAGCAGGTCAAACAGGCGGGCCAATTCGGCCGGCGTGGGGATGGAAGGATACGGTTGCTGCGGTCCGGCGAGAAGGTGCAACCCTTCTTTGGTGGTGGTCATCAGGCCATCGAGCAGTGAAACATCGAGGCGGTGCAGGTTTTCGAGCGCGTCGGGAACTCCGAAGCTGGGCCGCAAGTTGAGATGGAGTTGGGCGTTGCCGACGGGAGCGAAATCGACGAGCACCACGCTGCCATAAGCTTGCTGCAGGGCGACGGCGGTGTTGACCGCGGCCGTGGTGGCGCCTGCGCCACCTTTGGCGCTGAGAAACGTGAAGATGCGGGCTTTGCCGGCGCCGCCGCGCGTGCGGGTGCGGTTGGAACTGAAACGCGTCAGCGCTTCGAGAAGAGCTTCCGAGCCGGCGGTATCGTCCAGGTATTCTCCCGCCCCGGCGCGCATGCTGGCCACGATGGTGGCGGGCTGCCGCAAGCTGCCGTTGGCAAAAATTGCCAGCTGCAAAGTGTTGGCTTGAAGAAGTTCGATAGCTTTGATCGCAGGCTGAGGATTCTCGGTGGAGATGTCAACGATGACGATTTCGGCGCGCAAATCCTGAATCTGGCGCAGGACGGGGTCGGTGGGTCCGGTAGGAAATCCGGTATGACTGAAGACCACCCGGCCGAGACGCGTAGTTTCGAGGCGGCTCTGCAACTCCGATAGATGTTCCCGGTCTTCCGTCAGGAGCGCAACGGCGATCCCATGCATGGCGCGGTTCTCGCTGATTTCTCTTGGTGTTTGCATGTTAAAAAGAGAAAGTACTCTTCGCCAAGTGACTTAGGTAACGGTCCGACGGCAATGCGTACACAGTTCGCGCGGAGGCGGATGAACAGCTATCTGCAAATTGGAGACCCTGAGTGACGTGCACCAACGGGAATACTGCTCCTACGAGTCCGCACTAGTGACATCATTCTAAGCCAAGGCTGGGAGATTTGAAAAGCACTCAGAAGGACGGAAAGGAACTAAAGTTCGCGGACGGCAGGCCCAGAGCGGGATTTCCTCCTGCGGTTCAGATTGGGGAAGAGATGCGGAATAAGGATCGCGAGTTTTCCGCAAGGCGAAGCATCTGGGCTCCGATCATGAATACCGCAGGCTAGTGGGTAGCGGCGGGCGGACCCTCGGGCGGGGCCGTGGCGGAACGCTCGGCTTCCTCCACGCTGTGCAAGGCCGCGATGCGCCGGAAATCGGAGGAATTGTCCTCCATCTCGGGAAGATATTCGTAACCCTTCAGGCAGACCGCGACACCGATCTTTGTTTCGGCTAGTCTGGTTTCGGCTAGTCTGGTTTCGGCTAATTTTGTTTCCACCGAAGCCGCCGGCTTCCATCCATCCGCGGGTTTGGTGACGCGGAGAACGCGGCCGCGGCAGCGCACGCGCATGCTTTCGCCAAGCGTGATCTCGGAAGGCATCTTCAACGTGAGTTCGACTTCTGCGCCTTCGCGAAGCGCCATGTCCGTGAACAGGAAGGCGCCGCGGGAACTGAGGTCCTGAGTGACCCCGAGGCCTTCGGCTGCAGTTGCAACATCACGTAGCGAGACGGGAAGGTTAAAGGCAAAGCGCTGTCCGATGCGGCGTTCAACACCCACGGGAGGAGTCGTCATGGTAGTGTCCCTTTCTTAGGGAATCGCCGGGGAGAGAGCAAGTGCAACTGTAGCGCAGTCTGGCCGGTCTGGGAAGTCAAAAGTTGATGGCGCGTGAGGAACACGGAACTCAGCGGTTTGAAAGCGGTTACCGCATTTTACTTCCTAATGCAGGGTGCTGAAATCTCTCCCGCCTGTGGAAAACTTCTCGAGGAATAAACGTGCGCCTGCACATTGGGAACACCATACAAATTATAGTAATCGGAGAACCGGAAGCATCATCCAAAGAAGCGATCGTGACTGAATCAAGAGTTTCAATCCAGGAAAATCCGGCAACTAGCGGCGCGGAAGCGACTTCCCGGCCGGGATCACGCTGGCAGGCAGCGGGACGCGCGCTGCGCCATCGCAACTTTCAGCTTTTCTTCAGCGGACAACTCATCTCGCTGATCGGCACGTGGATGCAGAGCGTGGCGCAATCGTGGCTGGTCTACCGGCTTACGGGTTCGGCGTTGCTGCTGGGATCGGTGGGATTCGCCAGCCAGATTCCCGTGTTTCTTTTTGCGCCGCTGGGCGGAATCGCAGCGGATCGCTTCAACCGCCGCCACATCGTGATTGCCACCCAAATTTCCGCGATGCTGTTGGCTTTCATTCTGGCGGCGCTGACGCTGCTGCATCGAGTACATGTCTGGCATGTCTTCGTATTGGCGGGTTTGCTGGGAGTGGTGAATGCGTTCGACATCCCCGGACGGCAGTCTTTCCTGGTGGAGATGGTGGGCAAGGATGACTTGATGAATGCGATCGCGCTGAATTCTTCCATGTTCAATGGCGCGCGCGTGGTCGGTCCGGCCATCGCCGGGATTCTAGTGGCGAAGTTTGGCGAAGGTTACTGCTTCTTTGGCAATGCGGTGAGCTACATCGCAGTAATTATCGGGCTGCTGCTGATGAAGGTGCAGGACCGGGTTGTTGCCTCGATGGCGTCGCCGCTGGAGCACATGATGGAAGGATTCCGCTTCGTCAACCGGACTGAGCCGATCCGCGCTCTGTTGCTGCTGCTGGGGTTGGTGAGTCTGGTGGGGATGCCCTACGTGGTGCTGATGCCGATTTTCGCCGACAAGGTTTTACACGGTGGAGCGCGCGGATTGGGGATTCTCATGGGTGCGACCGGCGTGGGTGCGCTGCTGGGCGCGCTGACTCTCGCGTTCCGCGAAGGAGTGAAAGGCCTGGGGCGATGGGTGGCGTGGTGCTGCGCCGGCTTTGGAGCCAGTCTGGTAGTGTTTGCGCTGTCGCACAGATTCTGGGTTTCTGTGATTCTGCTGCTGCCGGTGGGCTATTGCATGATGCTGCAGATGGCGTGCTCGAACACGCTGATTCAGGTGATGGTGCCGGACGCGCTGCGCGGGCGCGTGATGGCCGTGTATTCGATGATGTTCATGGGGATGGCTCCGGTGGGAGCGCTGCTCGGTGGCGCATTGGCCGAACGCTTGGGTGCGCAAGTCACCGTGGCGATTGGCGGCGTGGCGTCGGTGGCGGGCGCGTGCTGGTTCGGATTACATCTGCCGAAGATCCGCGTGGAAGCGCGGCGCTTGATCGTCGCTCAAGCCGCGGCCGGTGGCGAGCCCTCGGAAATGACGGCTCAGGCGGTGGAAGATTAGACCCCGATCGCACCCTGCTTAGTGTCCCCAACTTAGTTTTCTCAACTCGGATTCCGTAATCTGAGTTCCTCAAGCCGACGTTGCGAGCTGCCTGCGCAAATCAATCCAGAAATTGCCGTCGGCGGATCGTTCATCCAAAATTTTCATCGGCCGCATTCGGCGGCCAAGGTCGAAACCCCGCGTGTATGTTCATGAACATTCTTGAACATCGGCGGAGGATCGTGATATATCCGCTTACTAACTCACCTCATATCTATGCCGCCTATCGATCTACCGTTTCGAGGGCGAGTGAGCTACAGACAATCGCCGCATTGGAGGACAAGATGAGTTCATTTCGAAAGTTGACGACATCGGGTCTTTTCATGGTGGTCTTCACGGGAATGATGTTGGCGCAGGGCGGAGCAACCGGCGCCATTGGAGGTGTGGTTCAGGACGCATCCGGAGCCGTAATTGCGAATGCCAAGGTGAGCATCAAGGGCGAAGCCACAGGCGAACTGCTGCGCGAGGTGACGACTGACGCGTCCGGACTGTTCACGGCCACACTGTTGCCGGTGGGCGCGTATACGGTGGAAGTGAAGGCGGCGGGCTTCCCCGATACCAAGTTTCCCGGCGTCGTGGTGCGCATCACGGAAACCACGCGCATGACTGCGGTTCTGAAAGTGAATACGGTGAAGGAAGTCGTGGAGGTGCAGTCTCAGGTGGAGCAAGTCAACACGACGGATGCTACCACGGGGCAATCGCTGGGAGCGCAGACGATTACCGATCTTCCTTTAGCGACACGAAACTTTCAGCAGTTGCTGGCGCTCTCCGCGGGCGCTTCTTCCGATTTGAACGGGGCCGCGCAGCTCGGCCGCGGCGTGGTGTACATGCACGTAAACGGCGGCAGAGAAGATAACAATAACTATTTGATCGATGGCATCACGGTGGCCGATTACGCTTTCGGCGAATTAACTTATACGCCACTGCCCAGTCCGGACGCGATTCAGGAATTCAAAGTCAGCACCAGCCTTTACGATGCCACGCAGGGTCGCAACGGCGGGGGCAACATCAACGCCACGCTCAAGAGCGGAGGTGCAAAGTTTCACGGCGATCTGTGGGAGTATTTCCGCAATACGTCGCTGGACGCCGACGACTATTTCTTGGGCAAAGTCGTGGTGAAGCAGAACATCTTCGGCGGCGACATTGGCGGGCCCATCGGTTCCGGGGCGAAGTTTGGTTTCTTCTATTTCAACCTTCAGGGGACGCGCCAGCGCAGCGGCGATTCGCCGGGCACATACATCAATACGCAGGTTCCTGTGCTTCCGACGGCGCGCGATCAGACCACGCTGCTCGACACTTTTTTTTGCGGCGCGGCCTGTGGCGGGAATACGGCTACATCCATCGACCCGGTGGCGTTGAACTTGCTGAACGTGCAGGGCAGCAATTTTGGTCCCGGCTTAGGCGGCGGCTTCCTATTTCCCAGCGTCCCCGGCACGCCTGGCTTCACCCAAACGCCCAGCGGCCCCTCGCTCAACTACGGTCCGCTCGTGCTGACCGATCCCGGTAAGTTTACCGATAACCAGTTCACCCTGAACTGGGACCGCGAATTCCGTGGCGGCAAGGACCGCTTGTCCGAGCGCTTCTTCTGGTCTAATTCCGATACCTTTCAACCCTTTGGAGCGGATTCTTTCGGGATCCAGACCGGCGGCCAGCCCGGCTCCAACAACCTCAACTTCCCCCTGGATATTCCTTTGCACAGCCGCTTCGGCAGCATCACCGAAACTCACGTATTCAACAACAGCCTGATCAACGAGTTCCGCATTGGCGTTAACATCATCAGCGACAAATTGAATAATGAAGCGCCCATCACGGGCGCGCAGATTGGAATCAACTTGCCCACTGCGGTCGGGGTAAATGGCCAAGCGGGCGATCCCAACATGTACCGGCTTCAGTTCGGTACCTGGGCCTTTGGAGCGTATCCCACCCAACTGCAATCCGCGCTCTCGGATAACTACTCCTGGCTGGACACCGTGAGCTGGACTCACGGTCCGCACCAACTGCGCTTTGGCGGGGAGGCTGACCGTGTAGCGATGCGCCGCAGCTTGCCCATCGCCGATAATGGTCTGGTCTACCTGGTCGCAGGCGCAACCGGCTACTTCACAGACTTTCAGAGTTTTCTGGCAGGGTCCCCGTATCTGGGCGAGGGCGGTGGCGGCCTCGGCAACCACGATTACCGTATTCCCAGTTATTCCTGGTTCGCCCAGGATGACTATCGGGTCAGCAGGACGCTCACTCTCAATCTCGGTTTGCGAAACGAGTTCATCGGTGCGCCGTACGACACGCTTTGCCATACCGGAAATACCGAACCAGAATTGGCGAACACGACCGGGCAGCCGTACGTCTATCCTAAGTGCATCAATAAGTTCGGCCTCTCGGGCATCACCGGAACACTGAATCAAGCTGGACTCGACAACGAATACGCCACAGTCTGGGAGCCACGCATCGGCTTCGCCTACGACGTGGCTGGCCGTCACACCACATCGATTCGCGGCGGCTATGGCATTTACGCCGTCCGCGAGGACTTGGGAGCGGTAGACAATCTCGCTATTGTTCCTCCGACCTACCCGTTCGGCGTTGCCTTCGAACCCGGGCCGGGGAGCCTGGCCAACATGTTTCAACCCAGCGCGACCTTCCAGGGAATCCCGGCTCTGGGCGCGCCGCCCACCCAGGCTTATGTACCCACAGCCTCGATCTTCCAGGGCTTCTCGACTGGCGGCGGCGCCTGCCCGTTCACCTTGACCGGCGTTATCCAGCAATGCTATCCAAGTTTCAGCGGCAATGTGAACAGCTTGATCCAGCTCACCGTGCCGTTGCATTGGGTTGTTGGCACTACCCAGCAGTGGAACTTCACGATTCAACGTGAACTGGGGCGAGACTGGTTTATGGAAATCGGCTATGTAGGCACCAAAGGCAGCCGCCTGCGCTCGACCTTCGATCCCGACCAAGCCACGCTGGCCACGCCGCAGAATCCGGTGACTATTCCTTATGCCTGCGGAGGCGGTCCTGGCACCTGCACCATTGTGGATTCAACCAACGAAAACGTGAGCGCTCGCCCGCCCTACCTGGGTATTGCCCCCGCTGATTTCGAGGACTTTGCTCCCAACTCCGATTCGCACTACAACGCGTTGCAAGCCACCTTAGCCCACCGTTTCGGAAGAGGGCTGTATTTCCAGAGCGCGTATACCTGGTCCAAATCGATTGACGACGTCTCCACCGCCTCGGTGGCGTTCCTTACCAGAGTCAACAATCAGGATAGCGGAGCAGCTTCTCGCGGTCTTTCCGATTTCGACCGGAGGCAGCGATCCGTGACCAGCGCCGTCTATCAGCTGCCCTTCTTCGCCAATGCCAGCGGCTTAACCAAGGGAGCGCTGGGCGGCTGGGAGACGAGCGGAGTAATGGTCCTACAATCGGGAGCCCCGTTCACGATCTATGATCCCAATGGAGGCACTGCCTATGCCCTGGCAAGCACTCCGTCGTCGACCGCGACATTCAACCCTGGGTTCAGTTGTGCCAATGCTCCCAGCTCGGGCAGCCCGCAGTCGCGTCTGGCCAACTGGGTAAATCCCGCCGCTTACACGCCCGACCCGCTGGCGACGCTTTCCACAGGCGGAAGCAGCGATGCCACGGTGTACGGCGACACGCCGCGCAACTGCATTATTGGGCCGCCGCAAAAGAACGTAGACTTCACGCTCGGCAAGACGTTCAAGCTCGGCGAACGGCAGGATCTGCGATTCCGGACCGACTTCTTCAATCTGTTCAACCATCCGTCGTTCGCCATCCCGTCGGCGACTTCGGTGTCGGCGTCTGGGGGCGGGTCGGCACCGATTACGTCAACGATCGGCACGCCCCGTCTGATTCAGTTCTCATTGAAGTATTCGTTCTAGAGGTTGAGATAGATGAATTACTCGTAAGCTTCCGGCGGCAATCCTGTAATCCGGATGCCGCCGTGGCCTTTGTGGCGGATGTTGAGGCCGATGAGCAGGGCGGTGATCTGCTCGAGGATGCGCGCGTTCTCCAATCTTCCGCCGTCGATGGCGCGGACGCCGGGAAGCTTGCCGGCGAGCGTTCGAGTGAGTTGCAAGGCGTTGGCGTCATCGCTGCAGACGATGACGTCGCAATCGAGCGCCTCGTCTCCATTGAGGAGATCAGCTGACAGATTGTGGAAAGCTGCGACCACGCTCACTCCTTTGGGAACGAGTTCCGCGGCTTGTTGCGCGGCCGAGCCTTGCCAAACACCGAGTGTGCGCGAAGCGCGTCCACCGACTCCGGCGGCGAGTGCGACGGTGGCGTCGACCAGAATGCTGCCTGAGCGGATCGCAGGCTTGAGCTGTTTGAGCAGCGCGGCTTGACCTTCGAATGGGACGGTGAGCACGAGAAGATCCGCGGCGGCGCAAGCGGCGCTGTTTTCCATGCCGGAGACGCGGGCGTGATCTCCCACTCTTTTCTTGATTTTGTCGGCAGCATCCTGCGCGCGCTGCGCATCGCGCGAGCCGATGATGATGGTCTCTCCAACGCGCGCCCAGCGCAGTGCGAGACCCATGCCTGCGGGCCCGGTTCCTCCAAGAATAGCGATGGGACGCGAGGCGTCGCTCATGCAAATTCCGGCTCCAGAGTTTCTTCCGTGGTGAACTCTTCCAGCGGCGACTTGAGCTTGATGCGCGTATAGAGCGTATTGCGCTCGGCGGGAATGCGGCCCATTTCCAGAATCAGAGACTGAAAATCTTCCGGGCTGGTGTATTGTCCGGCGGTGGCTCCGGCTTCGCGGGAAATGTTTTCTTCCATCAAAGTGCCGCCGTAATCATTGGCGCCGGCGTGCAGGCAGAGTTGCGAGAGGCGGCGGTTCAGTTTTACCCATGAAACCTGAATGTTGTTGATGGAACCGGACAGCAGCAGGCGTGCGAGCGCGTGCACTTTCAGATGCTCCTCCAACGTCGGCCCCGTCCGAGCCAGTCCCTGATGAAACAGCAGCGTGTTCTGGTGGACGAAGCCGAGCGGAACGAATTCGGTAAAGCCTCCGGTTTCCTCCTGGATCTGGCGCAGCAGGAGCATCTGCCGGACCCAGTGCTCAGGGGTCTCGGTGTGGCCGTACATCATGGTCGAAGTGGAACGGATGCTGTTGCGGTGCGCGGTGCGAATCACTTCGATCCACTGCGCGGTGGTGAGCTTGTTGGCCGAGAGAATGTGCCGGATCTCGTCGTCAAGAATTTCGGCGGCAGTGCCGGGCAGCGTGCCCAAACCGTTATCGCGCAGCATGGATAGATAATCGGCGAGCGGCATGCCGGTGAGTTCGACGCCATAGACGATTTCCATCGGCGAAAAGGCGTGAATGTGCATGCCGGGAACCGCGCTCTTCACCGCGCGCAAAATGTCGCGATAGTAAAACGGAGGCAAGCCGTGCGGCAGTCCGCCCTGGATGCAGACCTCGGTGGCGCCGAGTTGCCAGGCTTCGATGGCCTTTTGCGCGACTTGGTCGGGCTCGAGAAAATATGTGTCGGACTCCCGCGGGCCGCGGCTGAAGGCGCAGAATTTGCATCCCACGAAACAAATGTTGGTGAAGTTGATGTTGCGATTCACCACGTAGGTGACGAGATTCCCGGCGAGTTCGGCGCGCAGCAGGTTGGCGGCGGCAAGCAGTCCGAGCAGGTCATCGCCTTCGGAGTGAGCGAGCGCGTAAGCTTGTTCCTGTGAAATGGAATCGCCATGCTGAGTTTCGAGAATTTTTTCGAGAGATGCGCGCAACGCGGGCGCGACGGCGGACGCTATGTCTGGCCAGTCGAGGGAAGGGAAGTCTTCCAGTTCGGATGTTGAAAGATGGCGGGGCACAAGATTCTCCAAACTTGCTCGCATTCCAAATTACTCCTAGAGACTGCTTTTTGGCGAGAGGCTAGCGGAATAGGTCCTTGGCTGCGGGGCGAAGCAGGTCACGCGTGCGGCCGCGGGCTAATTCGTAGGGGAATCCGCGAATGATGCAGGCGGGGGTGCGGTTGAGTTTGCCACAGACGAGTCCGGCGGCAGCGGCCAGTTCGTCAGCCACGGCTTCAAGGCTGGCGTGCAGAGTGTAGCCGTGCGGGTCGCGGCGGCCGCGGTCGTCACGCAGCGGCTTCATGCCGGCGATGCCGATGCAGAAATCGACCAGACCCTCGCGCCAGGGCCGGCCGAAGCTGTCCGTGATGAGAACCGGAATGACGAGCGAGATGTGCTTTTTGAGTTCGCGATGAAGTTTGCGCGCGGATCGATCGGGATCAGTGGGCAAGAGCACGGCGTGGCTCCCACCATCAACATTGGAGACATCCACGCCGCTGTTGGCGCAGATAAAACCGTGGCGGGTCTCGGTGATCAACACGCCATTTTTTCGGCGGATAACCGTGCGGCTCTCGCGCAGGGCGAGTTCGATGACGCGAGCGTCCAGGTTGTATTGCTTCGCCCAGGCGGCGGACTCGGCGGACGGTTTGATGGTTGCCAGATCGACGATACGGCCCTCCGCTTTGGAAACGATCTTGTGTTTGACGATGAGAATATCGCCGGGCTCGAATGCCAAGTTGTGTTTGACCAACGATTGCAGCAGTTTCTCGGCCGGCGAATCGCCGGGGTTGATTTCATCAGAGAGAGGGATCGGGATAATTTGCAGGCTGGCGGACGAGGTTTGTTTCTTCCGCGGCTTCGCGGCCGGTTTGCTTGTCGAGGCTCGAGACTCGGTCACTAGCCCTCCGTCCCTGTCGCAGGGAAATGGCCTGCGAGCGCCCATCGGCGAAGCAGGCTCTGAGTGCGGGTCTCGCCGGGGCGCGCGAGAAGCTGCCGCAAGTCATCGGGATTGTCCACATCGAGCGCGATGCCGGGAAGCTGGAGCACAACGCAAGGTTTGCCCGTGGCCCGGGCCGCCGCGAGATGCGGCTTGAAGCTGTCGTTGCCGAAGCGCAGGGGGAACAGATTCGCAGGGCGGCGGAAGGCTGCGTTGGTGCCGCGTCCGTCGGCCGCGGGAGCCAGCACTGTGCCTTCGTCGGGTGCATGCGCGAAAATTTGGTCGAGTTCACTGGTTTGAATCAGCGGAATGTCGCCGGGGATGACGAGCGTGCTATCGATGCCGCGGGCCACGCATAACGCCGTAGCCATCTCAATGGCGCCGGTTTCGCCGGGATTCACGCGATCGCGAATGATTTCAAAATCGTACTGCTCTGCAAGTTCGAACGCCAATGGGTCGCTGGTGACAAGTGCGCAATCACCACGGCGCGGCCACGCAGCCAGCGTTGCTACAACGTCGTGCAACATGGCTTGCGCCAATTCCGTTCGTGAAGCCTGATCCATTACGGCGGCGAGGCGCTGCTTCGCCGCCGACAGATTCTTTACCGGGATGAGGATCACAGCTGGTCAGTGGCACTGGCCGTCGATTTTTCGAGAGCAGGCTCGTCAGAAATAGTTTTTGTGGCCAACTCTCCGCTTTTTGCGAATGAGAGGACGGTTCGCGCCAGCGCGGCCTTGTCTTCGGCGGAGCGCATGATGGTTTGCGTGCACTCAACCCGCAAACCGTTTCCGCGAAGCGCCTCGGCAGCGCGGGCGTCGCGCGTATCGCAAATGAGGATGTCAAGAAAGTCTTCGTAAGCCTTGGCAACCCCTGCAATCGAGCACGGCAGCCCCTGCGCGGCCATCAGAATTCCTGCGGGTCCGGCAACGGGAGCATTCCCCACAATTGGGCTCACCGCCGCAACTTTGCCCCGTGCACCGCGCAGAGCCTCGCGAATACCGGGCACAGAGAGAATCGGGCCGATACTGGTGCTGGGATTGCTGGGAGCGATGAGCACGGCGTCGGCGGCTTCGATGGCTTCAATCACTCCCGGCGCAGGTTCCGCGTCAGACGCCCCGGCGAAACGCACCGAGTTCACGGGATCCTGATACCAGCGCTGCACGAAATACTCTTCGAAACTCAGCTCACCGGAGGGCGTATCTACACGCGTCTCGACCCGCGAATCGCTCATGGGAAGGATGCGCGCTTTCACGCCCAACTTGTCGCAGATGATCGACGTAGCCGCGGAAAGCGTTTTACCCTCCGCCAAGTGGCGCGAGCGCAGCAGGTGCATGGCGAGGTCGCGGTCGCCAGTGTGAAACCAAGTGGGCTCGCCGAGTTGCCCCATCGCTTGCAGGCACAAAAAGGTATCGCCCTTCACACCCCAGCCACGCTCGCGGCTGAGCAGGCCGGAGAGAACGTAGGTGATGGAATCGATATCAGGCGAGACATAGAGACCCCACCAGAGCAAATCATCGCCGGTGTTCACGACAATCGTGATTTCTTCCGGCGGCATGACTTGCCGCAAACCATCCACGAATTTAGCCCCACCTGTGCCGCCTGTGAGCACACAGATCATGCGGGCCTCTCGCTTTTCGCTAGGCCGTCACTGTCGCGGGCGGCTTGAAGTTTCTCCGAAAGCAGTCCGGGTTTCGACGTGACTGCGGGCAGGAACTCGGGATAGACGGGCAGGCGCTGGCGCAACTGCAATCCCTTGCTCTCGGTGCGCAGGCGGAGTTGTTCGAGATGCGGCCAGGGCTTCTCAGGATTGATGTAATCGGGCGTCAGTGGCGAAATCCCTCCCCAGTCGTTGATGCCAGCATCCAACAATCCTTCATAATACGGCGCATTGAGGTTGGGAGGTACTTGAATATTGACGTTGGGCATTAACAAGCGAGCTACTGCCACCGTGCGGAGCATCTCGCCCGCGCTGGGTTCGGGCACATGCGCCATAGGGATGGTAGGTTTGGCCCTAAAGTTCTGGATGATCACTTCCTGAATGTGGCCGTAGCGGTCGTGCAAGTCGCGAATGGCGAGCAGAGTGTCGATGCGGTCTTCCGGGGTTTCACCGATGCCAATCAGCAGGCCGGTGGTAAAGGGAACTCGCTGCTTTCCCGCCTCCTCGATCGTGCGCAGACGCTTGGCCGGCACTTTGTCGGGAGCGTTGTCATGTGCCGCGCCGGGAGCGAGCAGAGCGCGGTTGGTGGTTTCGAGCATGAGGCCCATGCTGGGCGAGACGGCGGCAAGGCGTTCAATCCATTCGGCGCTGAGCAGACCAGGATTCGGGTGCGGCAGCAAGCTGGTCTCGCGCAGAATGAGTTCGCACATCGCTTCCAGATAGTGCAGCGTGGACTTATACCCCAGGTGGTGCAGGGTGGCGCGCATCTCGGGGAAGAGCACTTCCGGCTTATCGCCTAAACTGAAGAGCGCTTCGGTACAGCCGAGCCTTTCGCCGGCGCGGGCGACGGCAAGAACTTCTTCCGGGGTCATGGTGTGCGCGCCGGGCTGGCCGGGATCGCGGCGGAAAGTGCAGTAGCCGCAGTAATCGCGGCAAAGATTGGTGAGCGGCAGAAAAACCTTGCGCGAGTAGGTGATGACGCCGGGTTTGAAGTTTTCTTTTGCCGCGCGGGCGGCGGCGAGCAGCGCGGGAAGATCTTCGCCGCTGCAACGGATCAGGCGCAGAGCCACGTCGCCTGAGATGGGTAAGCCGGGCTGTAGGTAGGCGAGTTCTAACGCGCATGATGAGGCGTGGTCAAGGGCAGCCGGCCTGAGTGCGCTTGTAGTCACGACAGTTGGTTCCGCGACCTGCGGATGTGCCGAATCATACAACAGTCGTCAGGGGAATGAGTGTAATGGGGATACTACGCCAATCGTCATCGCAACGGTTTGACGGGTTCTCGCTTATCGGAGAATCTCCCCGATTGGCGCGAAGCACTTTCAGATCGCGCCCGTCTGATGCAAGTAAGTTCCAAGGAAGAGAACGGCACCGAGGTAATACATTGCGACTACCCACCAAAACGTGCTCGGTTCTTCAGCGCGATAGATCCAACAACCAGTGCGTGCCGACGTTTTTCCTATGCACGTCGAAACCACGGCGCCGGAAAAAAGAATATCCCGAGTATCAAGTAAATATAGTGCGAGTACCAATCAGGCATGGATAACCGTCCCATTTTACCGGCAGCCATTATAGGTGTTGAGAACAGGCGATTACACCATCGACCCTGGCGCGCCACGACCATGCTAATGTAGGCAGTCGAGGCAGGTAAAATTCCAGGTACGACATGAGCCTGAGTCCGACTGAATTCCGCAAGGCGATGGGATGCTTCGCCACCGGCGTGACCATTATTACTGTCGATTTGGAAGGCGAAGTCCATGGCATGACGGCCAACGCATTCTCGTCCGTCTCGCTCGATCCCCCGCTTCTGCTGGTATGCGTCGACCACAGCGCGCAGACCCACGCTCATCTGCATGCCAGGAAGCGCTTTGGGATCAATATTTTAGCGGAGAATCAGCGGCGGATTTCCGAATACTATGCGCGCCTGGTCCACACCCATGAACGCGCGGATGAGGAAGCTGGCGCACGCTTTGACCGCACCGCGCACGGGACCCCGATTTTGCATGGAGCGTTAGCCTACCTGGAGTGCCGGCTGCAGTCAGCGCAGGTAGCCGGCGACCACACCATCTTTATTGCGGAAGTGGAGGAGGTGGTGGTGCGCGAGGGCGAACCTCTACTATTTTTCCGGGGCAAATATCGGAAGATAGGGCAGGAATTGGCGGGCTGAATGCTTTAAAGGCCCGGCGCCTCCTGAGGGGGGATGCCGGGCCCGAGGGACTCGCAGACGTTTAGCCATCTTTGCCCAACGGGCCTGTGGATAACAAGGTTAGATGTCACAGTATGGTTGTGACGGATGTCACATACAAAGCAAAGCACCGAGGCGAGCCGCGGTTCGCCACTTTTGCGGTTGCGGAACATCTAACGAAATTAGTGGCCAGTGGTCGGTGGTCAGTGACCAGGATTTTGTGCTGCAGTCCGTACTGGTCACTGACCACTGGGGTTGTGGCAAAGCATTTTTCGACCTGGGGTGCAAATTGATGGCAGAAAAAGTGGCAAAGAAAGAGTCAGAGTGGAAACAGCAGCTTACGCCGGAGCAGTATCACGTGACCCGCGAGGCGGGAACAGAGCCGGCCTTCACCGGTAAGTACTGGAAAACAAAGGACGCCGGGACCTACCATTGTGTTTGCTGCGGGGAGCCTCTGTTCGATTCTTCGACGAAATTCGATTCAGGAACGGGTTGGCCGAGTTTCTACAAGCCGGCCGACGCGAGCAAAGTCGAGGAGCACAAGGATTCCAGCTATGGGATGGTCCGCACCGAGGCCCGTTGCTCGAGCTGTGGTGCTCACCTGGGGCACGTGTTCGAGGATGGCCCCGCGCCGACCGGGCTGCGCTATTGTATGAATTCCGCGGCGCTGGATTTGAAGCCGAAGGAGAAGTGAGGCCAGGGTTTAGGGGGCAGGGCTTAGGGGTCAGGTCATGGACCACTGGCCACTGAATCCTGACCCTTGGAACCCTAAACCCTGACCCCTGACCCCTGATCCCTGCTTACGCGTTGGCGGTTGCGGCCATAGTCTTCGGTGGTTCGGCCACGGAAGGCTTCGGTGCTTCCGCCGGCTTCGCTTGAGACTGCGCCTGATTCTGCTGCTTGCGTTCACCGCTCCGCACTTCGATGCCGCCCTTGAGCACGGCCCCGTCTTCCACGATGATGCGTACGGTGGAAACGTCTCCCGTGACCGAGCCTTCGCTGCGGATATCTACGCGGTCGCTGCATTCAATGTTTCCGCTCACCTTGCCCATGACCACAACCTCACGGGCGGTGATGTTGGCGTCCACTGTGCCGTTCCGGCCAACGGTGACGCGATGGTCCGGCAGGCTGATCTTGCCTTCGATGCGGCCATCGACATAAAGCGCTTCCGCGCCGCTAATTTCGCCCTTGATGACGAGCGTACGGCCGATGGTGGCCTGCTCAATGGGCACGCTGGTCGTTTTGACCGGATTGGGGTTAGGGTTAGGGTTGGAGACTGGCGAACTCGACTTGCCGCCGTACGAGTACTCTGAGGACTGGAGCATGCGACCTTCCTTGATGACCGCGCGGCAGGCTTTGTCGCCGTTCCTGCGGTGGGGTCTTGAATCTTGGGCCTTTGGTCGGTTCGTTTCCTTTTGGCCAATCCGACTATCGCACAGAAGTAAGTAATCCTCCGAGATTACGGAAGAGGCTGTCCGATTGCGCAAGAGTCATCAGTCGGCTTCCTGCAGAGACTGGCTGAGATCTTCCCATTCCTTGATAAAGGCAGCATGCGCGGCTTTGCGCCGTTCGAGTTCTTCAGACTGGCGCTGGCTCTCTTCGGCGCTGACGAAGTCCTGCAAGGCGGTTTCACACTGCGCGATAACGGCCTCGGCCCGGCTGATTTCCGCCTCCAGTTCGTGAATGCGATCTTCCATCTTCTTGCGTTTGATGGGATTCAGACGCTTCGCCTTGACGGCGGTCTCGGCCGCGTGTGAGGGCCGGTCGCCGTTAGAAGGTGCTTCCGGCGGAGGCTCAACTTGTTTCAATTGTTCGCGGATAGCCTCGTTCTGCTTCACGCTGCCGCCCTGCTTGCGCCAGAGATAATCTTCGTAATTGCCGGGATAGACTTCTACTTTGCCGTCGCCGATCTCGAAAACCCGCGTGGCCAGCTTGTCGATGAAGTAGCGATCATGGGAAACGAAGACAACGGTGCCTGTGTATTCCATCAGCGCATCGAGCAGAACGTCTTTGGCGCGCAGGTCGAGGTGGTTGGTGGGCTCGTCGAGCAGAAGGAAGTTCGCTGGATGCAGCAGCAGACGCAGCAGGGCGTAGCGCCCGCGTTCGCCGCCGGAAAGCACTCCGATCTTCTTGAATACATCGTCTTCGGAAAACAGAAAACAACCGAGCAGGCTGCGCAGTTCCGTTTGCGTCGAGCGTGGCGACGCTTCGCCAAGATCGTCAATCATGCGTGCGTCGGCATCGAGTTCTTTGTACTGATCCTGGGCGAAATAATCGGCTTCCACGTTGTGGCCGAGTTTGAATTCGCCCTGGGTCGGTAGCTCCGCGCCTGCCAGCAGTTTGATCAGAGTGGATTTGCCGGCGCCGTTGACTCCCACCAGCGCAATGCGGTCGCCCTTCTCGATCATGAAACTGACGTCGCGGAAGACTTCCTTTTCGCGGCCGTTGATCCCAGCCTTGACCGGATAAGTCTTCGCCACTCCGACGAATTCGGCCACGATGCGGCCGCTCGGCTTGGGCTGCGGAAACGAGAAATGAATCGTCTTTTCTTCCGGCGGAATCTCGATGCGCTCAATCTTCTCCAGTTCTTTAATACGGCTTTGCACCTGCTTGGCTTTGGTGGCCTGGTAGCGAAAGCGGTTGATGAACACTTCCAACTGCTCAATGCGGTCGCGCTGATTGCGGTATGCGGCCTGCAGTTGCTCGTTGCGCTGAGTTTTCTGCACCAGAAATTTGTCGTAGTTGCCGGTGTAGAACCAGAAGCGCCTGTTCCAGATTTCCGCGATCTTGCTGACCGTCACATCGAGAAAATAACGGTCGTGCGAAATGAGCACTAGCGCGTACGGATAATCGTGCAGATATTCTTCCAGCCAGTTGCGAGCTTCCAGGTCAAGGTGGTTGGTGGGCTCGTCGAGTAACAAGAGATTCGGTTTTTGCAGCAGCAACTTGGCCAGCGCCAGGCGCATCTGCCAGCCGCCGGAGAATTCATCGGTCTGCCGCTCCCAGTCTTCCTTGCGAAAGCCCAGGCCCATCAAAACGCGTCCGACTTCGGCCTCAATCGAGTAGCCATCGCGAGTGCGGAATTCGTGTTCCAGGCTGTGATAGCGGTCGGCCACGTCGGCATATTCGGGGCTGGTATGGTCGAGTTCGGAGATCTGATGCGTGAGCGTTTCCAGTTCCCGCTCCATAGCGTGGAGTTCGGTGAACACGGCCATGCATTCGGCAAACACGGTGCGGCCCGAGAGCGAGAGGCCGTCCTGCGGCAAATATCCTGCCGTGGTTCCCTTGGCGACGATGAGCGAGCCGTAGTCGAACGTATCCAGGCCGGCGAGAACTTTCATCAGCGTGGATTTGCCGGTGCCGTTCGCGCCCACCAGACCCACGCGGTCGCGGGACGTGATCAACCAGTCGGTGTTTTCGAAAAGAAGTTTGTGGCCGAAACGTTTTCCGGCGCCGGAAAGCTGGATCATGGGCTGGATTCATCGTCTCATAAAGCGGCCTTAAGAGGATCGTTGAGTTAAGTCAAGGAAGCCGTCTCCCTGGGTTGCTTCAATCCACGTTCGAATCCGAGCCAGCAGATTTGGGCCCCTGTCAGGTTCATGGGCCTCGTGTGCATTCACTATCATGCTGAGCTTTCGCATACGAATTCTTTCGTTGTCGATACTTTGCTCCAGTATTATTCCGAGGAGCAAGTTCGCAGTTCCCCCCGTTTCAGTGATCGTCTCGATCGCAACAAGCCATCGGCCGTCGGCAGTGTCAACTACGGCCAGATCAATCGGCAATTTCTTGGGAGGAGCTTGGGGGTGCCACGGCATATCGGAAACATCCTACACCTCGTCCGGTCGAGGTTAACTTCGCAGGCGGGTTACGAGTGCGCGGCGGCGCGCCCGTTGCGGCTTTCCGGATACTTGCCCCACAGCTCGCTGTGGAAGTGAATGCGATCGAGGGCGCGATCGATCACGGCTTCCAGTTCATGCGCGTACTTTACTTCACGCCCTTTGGCGAGGCGCTGCCGGGCAGCTTCCGGGCTGAACCAGGTGGGATGACGCATCGGCTCATCGGGCCGGCGCAATTCGTGGATTTCCATCAGGAAAGCTTTGACTACGAATTCCTGCACGCCGCCGGGCTGCCAGAACACGCCCTTGGAGTGAATGTAGAGATGAAAGTGGCGCGGTTCAATCGTGCCCAGAGCGCCGGCTTCTTCCGCGGCCTCGCGCTCGGCGGCCTGGCTGTGCGAGAGGCGCGCTTCCGGCGATCCTTTGGGGAAGGTCCACTTGTTTCCGCCGTTGGTGTTCACCAGCAGAAATTCCACCACCGTCCCCCGCCTGCGGTAACAGATCGCGGCCACTTGCAGCGGCAGAGACTTCGCAATGCGCGGCGAACCCATGGGGCGCCCTCCTGCTTTCATCCTAGCTGCAGGACATTTCAGGAATGTTAACATGCAACAAAATTTGTGCAGTGAGGGAGTTACGGTAGTTACCAAAAGGGGCCAAAAACTGCTAAAGTCCGCGTGAACCCCGCATCCAGCTAGGCTTCTGTGACATGAGTTCCGAGGCCGCCGTTGGCTCCGGCTACCAGGGCACTCTTTTCGGACATGGTCCGTCTTCCGAGGCGGGAATCTGGGTGAAATTGGTCGGGGCGCGCGGATTTGAACCGCGGACCCCCTGCGCCCAAGGCAGGTGCGCATACGGCGATTTGACTTTGAGGGGGTCAAATGTTCTGAGTGTGGCGAGTGCTTCATTCCAACGTCGCGGAGTTGATCTTAGATCCAAAGGAGAATGGATTCTGTATACCATCGTGCTCCACGTGCGACTGCTTGTAGAGAAGGTTCGCGATCGCCTCAACATCTTTCTTGGCCCTCACAGCGTTCTCTTCGGTGCTGAATTTCTCCCATTCGGTCTCGGGTATGTGACCTAACTTTCCATCCAGAAGGCCGTCCACGTCCTCCACGCTTTCCGCGAGTAGTATCTCGGGTTTACCGTGAGCGAGGTCATTTCTGAAGGCGAAAAGCTCCTTCACAATCTGCCACGGACGCGAGCCGTAATCGGGTGTCACGTGGATTAGACCATTCAATAAGTCCAGTTTTTCTTTTGGCTTCAACCGCTCCAGATAGCTCCAGTGGGGAACAATGAGCTGCCCTAGCCAATTCAAAAAGGCCTCGAGGAAGAACGCCCGGAAAACCAGACTAGCCCTGAATTGGTGCGTCGATCCTTTGATGTCCTTCTGACCCGCCTCAAGCAGACAGTTAGCCGTATGCCACAGCTCAGAGTGGATTCGCACCTCCCTCTTCTGTTGGACACGCGCCCTTCTAATTTTTGGTTTGTCCATGGGGGCAAACGGGAATCGATACAGTTGCCAAAATCGACCCCTGCCTTGGAACTCCCGGAGTGAAAGCCGCGTAACTACTGCGTTTTGTTTTTGGTCGGGGCGCGCGGATTTGAACCGCGGACCCCCTGCGCCCAAGGCAGGTGCGCTACCAGGCTGCGCTACGCCCCGACTTTATCGACATCAACGATTCTTCTGAATCAACGTCTGCTGCAATTATAAACGACAGAAGCGCGCTATAATTTTTAGCTGACATGGCGAGCCTGCGGTATGCGTTAGTTGCGTACGTGAAAAGTCCGGTGGGAGAGTTCGTGGAGAACCTCCGGCGGGAACTGCATCCCGACTTGCCTCATCTGGCGGCTCATCTTACCTTTCTGCCGCCGCGGCCTCTGCAGGGAACGGAAAATGCGGCGCTGCAGTTGCTGGCCGGGATCTGCGGCCAGGCCGAGCCCTTCGAAGTGACTTTGGGCGACATGGAAAGCTTTGTTCCCACCACGCCTACGGTTTATATCCGTGTAGCCCATGCCGCATCTCGTCTTTGTGAGTTACACAACCAACTGAACGCGCAAGCGCTGGCCTTTGCCGAAGAGTGGCCGTACATCCCTCACTTGACGGTCGTGAAAATGCCGACGGAACAAGCGGCGAGCCAAGCTTTGGAAATTGCCCGCGAGCGCTGGCAGCAGTATTCAGGAAGCCGCCGCATCCTGCTCGACCAACTCACCTTTGTGCGGGAAGACGCGCAAAACTGCTGGGTTGACCTGGCCCCAGTATCCCTCGGCGGGACCCTGGTTTTGCCGTAACGTCCGCTCGATTACCTTTCATTATGTTACCCCCGCCACGCCAGCATGGCCCCTGGTACATTTCACTCCCGTGCATTGCGCCGCCGGTGCGTGCGCTGTAAACAGAAAGAGAGGGAACTGTGTGTAATCCGCGCTGGGAGCCGCTTCAGGCGCGCGTTTCGGGAAAGACAGGAGATAGAGGATGCAGATCGGGGTCTACGGTTCGGGTTTTCTGGGAACAGTGATTTCGGCCTGCCTGGCGGATTTTGGCACTCCCGTTTCTTGCTGTCATCCCGACCGGACGCGCATGGTTGAGATGGCTCAGGGCAACATTCCCTTCTTCGAGAAGAATCTGAAGGAGATCATCCGCCGCAATGTGCGGGCCGGGCGGCTGGCGTATTCCACCGATATCGAATCGTTTGCGCGCAAGACACAAGTCATCTTCCTGGCGGAAGACAGCGCGGACCACCTGGCCGACGTGGTGATGCGTATCGCGCGGCTGGCCCCGAAGCCGCCAATTTTGACGATTGTTACGCCGGTGGCGGTGGGCACAGCTTCAGCTTTAGAAAAAAGTTTGAAGGATGCGGGACTGGAAGGAACCATCGTCTCCCAGCCTATGTTCTTTACCGACGGTTGCGCGGTGGAAGACTTCAACTGGCCGGACCGCCTGATTCTGGGGTCGACCTCCAGCGAAGCGGTGCATATTCTGAAGCAGATTTTTCATCCGCTGGTGATGCGCGGTGTGCCGGTGATTGTGACTAACCAGGCTACGGCCGAGTTGGTGCGGGAATCGGCGACAGCATTCGTGGCGACAAAGATTTCCTTCATCAATGAGGTCGCCGCGCTGTGTGAGCGGGTGGGCGCGGATGCAGTGAACCTGGCGCTGGCTCTGGGCTTGGATAAGAAAATCGCTCCGCGCTGCCTGCAGCCGGGAGCGGGCATGGGCGGTGTGTTTGCCGAGTCCGACATGGATTCGCTGGCGGAGTTGGCGAAGGCCAACGGTGTCTCTCTGAAAGTGCTGACCGCGGCCCGGGACGTTAACCTCACTCTGGCGGATCGACTGGTCGATAAGATCGCCATGGCGTTGAATTCGGTAGAAAACAAGGATGTGGGAATTCTTGGTCTGGCTTTCAAACCCAATACGAATTCAGTGGCGGGTTCATCTGCCATACGCTTGGCCGAAACGCTGGTCGCCAAAGGCGCGCGGGTACGAGCTTATGACCCGGTGGCGCTTACCGATGCCAAGACGCGTTTAAATGGATCGGTACGCTATTGCGATTCGGCATACGCGGCCGCGGAAGGTATGGACGCGCTGGTGGTGGGCACGGGCTGGCCGGAATTTCGCGCACTCGATTTTGACCGCATCAAGCATCTGCTCAAGAAACCGATCATCGTAGACACGAAGAACTTGCTGGACTCGGCACGACTGCGCGCCATGGGATTTGAATACGTCGGAGTGGGGCGCGGGTAGGTGTCGTCCATTGGCCTTCCCGGCCTGACGGAACAAATTAGGTTTGCAGGCAGACGAAATTTCCCAGGATTTGTGAGCGAAGAATTTGCCAATCCGACACAGCAGGCCGCGCGCGCGCCGCTGCTCTCCCGCCTCTCCGTTTTGGTCTCCGCCGCTCTCGATAGTTTCTCGTTTCTCTTTTTCTGCTTATCGTTTTCCAGCCTGACTCACCTGCTCGGCTCCTTATGGAGCCGGCTTTTAGCTGAGGAGTGATAACTTCCGCCGAGGGGCTGGGTTTCGGTTCCTGACATCTCCCCAGCGCGGTTGTATCATCGAAGTTGCTATAATAATGCCGGCGGTGGGAATAGCTCAACTGGCAGAGCACCGGACTGTGGCTCCGACGGTTGCGGGTTCGATTCCCGTTTCCCACCCCAGAATTTTTCCTGTGGGGCTCCTCGTCTCCTAAGGTCTCTGAAGCCGAGTGAGGCGCTTCGCAGCGCCCCTCCGTCCCATATCGGGAACACAAACAGCAGGGCCCGCCTTTCCCGAGTAGTCGCGTTGACCATCGCTCCACGCAGGAACTACAATTCGCCATGAAACCCTCCCGCGGGGGCACTTGCGCCCTGCAACGGCCGCCGCCGCGGCCTGGAGCGGAAGCAGATTTACGAACCCAGGGCTCCTTAGGAAGTCTTCAGTTTAAGGAGGAGTCTCCATGAGGAGTTCTCCACGCAAGCAGGTCCAATCAATCCGAAAAGCCGGAGCCGGGAACGAGGCTAAGACCCTTCTCGCGTCGTTCCCAGTCGTTGGCATTGGGGCGTCGGCTGGCGGATTGGAAGCTTTCTCCGAGCTATTACGCAACCTGCCGGAAAAAACCGGCATGGCCTACGTGCTGGTGCAGCACCTCGATCCCAAACATACGAGCGGGCTGCCGGAGATTCTGGCGCGAACCACCAAACTCCCCGTCACAGAGGTCACCCAGGACGAAAAGTTGCAACCGGACCACGTCTATGTAATCCCAGCCAATACGAACCTGCTCATTAAAGAAGGCTCGCTGCAGTTGGGGCCGCGGGTGCTGGTGCACGGGCAACACATGCCCATCGACAATTTCCTTCGTTCCCTGGCGGAAAGAATCGGACAGCGGGCCATCGGCGTAGTCCTATCAGGCACGGCTTCGGACGGAACCGAAGGCTGCCGCGCCATCAAGACAGCCGGAGGGATCACTTTCGCTCAGAATGAGGAATCCGCCAAGTACGACGGCATGCCGCGCAGTGCCGTCGACGCCGGCGTCATCGACTTCATCCTGACTCCGAAGGACATTGCCCGCGAGTTGGGCGGAATCAGCCAGCATCCTTATGTGACCCGGGTCTTGTCTGATGGGAAGGATGAATTCCGCGGGATGGTTGGCGCCGACCTGGATGCGCTCTTCGGCCTTCTGCGCGACTCGACGGGCGTGGACTTCACCAATTACAAGCACACCACCTTGCAGCGCCGCATCCGGCGCCGCATGGTTGTGCACAAGATCGAAAAGCTGAAGGACTATCTTCGCCTGATCGGGAAGAAGCCGGAAGAACTCGACGAGCTTTACCAGGACTTGCTGATCCACGTCACCGGGTTTTTCCGCGAGCCGGAAGCGTTCGTGGCCTTGCGCAAACATGTTTATCCCGCTCTGTTTGAAGGCCGCAAGCCGGATAATCCCATCCGGGTTTGGGTTGCCGCCTGCTCCACCGGCGAGGAAGCCTACTCCATTGCCATTACTCTGCTGGAATATCTTTGGACTCACACCCGGAACATCTCGCAGGCCGCCATGGCCATCCAGATTTTTGCCACCGACATCAGCGAAACGGCGCTGGATCGCGCTCGCGCCGGCCTGTACCCGGAAGCCTCCGTGGCGGAAATCTCGGCCGAGCGCTTGAAAAGATTTTTTGTGCGCCAGGAGGGTGGGTATCAGGTCAACAAATCGGTTCGCGACATGTGCATTTTCGCCAAGCAAAACCTGGTGAAAGATCCGCCTTTTTCCAATCTCGATTTGGTGAGCTGCCGCAACCTGCTCATCTATCTGGGCCCGGTTTTGCAACGTCGCGTCATCCCTACTCTGCATTACTCCCTGAAGCCCAGCGGCTACCTGGTGCTGGGAGAAGCGGAGAGTCTGGGGGGGTTCGCCGACCACTTCGCCCTGGTGGATAAGAAAGACAAGATCTATCAAAAGCGGAAGACCACGGCGCGGCTGACCACGTATTTCGCGAGTACGGATTATTCCCCGCGCAGAATCGAAGACGCCAGGACCGGCAAGCTTTTGCCCGCTCCGTTTACCGTGGAAAATGAAGTAGAGCAACTGCTCATCAACCGCTTTGTCCCGGCCAGCATCGTGGTCAACGATCAGATGGATATTGTGCAGTTCCAGGGGAAAACCGGACCTTACCTGGAGCCGGCCGCCGGGCATCCCACTTTTAACTTGTCCAAGATGGCTCGCGAAGGCCTGATGGTGGATCTACGCACGGGCTTGGCCGCAGCTAAGAAAACCAACGAGCCGGTGCGAAAGGAGGGCGTGCAAATTCAGTCGGAGGGGAAGGTGCGGGAAGTTGACCTGGAAGTGCTTCCCCTGCGCCGGCATTCCTCGCAGGAACGCTATTACGTAGTCGTTTTCCGGGAGAAGATCCAGCCGCCCGCCCGGGCAGCAGCGAAGGGCAAGAGTGACAAAACGAAGCCAGATCACCCCACGGCGCGGGAGAACGCCAACTTGAAACGTGAGATGGCGCAACTGCGGGCGCAATTGGGGTCGCTGCTCGAAGACCACGAGACCACTCTGGAAGAATTCAAATCGGTCAACGAGGAAGTTTTATCGGCCAACGAAGAATTGCAGAGCACCAATGAAGAACTGGAGACGGCCAAGGAAGAGCTGCAATCCACCAACGAAGAACTCACCACCCTCAACGAGGAAGTGCAGAACCGCAACGCGGAATTGAGTTCGGCCAACAACGATCTGCTCAACCTCCTGAGCCAGGTCGACGTTCCGGTGGTGATGGTGAGCCGCGACTTGTGCGTTCGCCGCTTCTCGCCTCCTGCGCAAAAAATCCTGAACCTGCTGCCCAGCGATGTGGGCCGGCGTCTGGGCCAGATCCGGCCGAACCTGGACCTGCAGGACATGGAGCCGATAGTTCGCGAAGTCATCGAACGCTCGACCGCTCAGCAACGCGAAGTCCGTACGAAAGAAGGAGCGTGGCACATATTGCATGTGCGGCCCTACGAAACCTGGGACCACAAGATCGAAGGTGCGGTGATCAGCCTGCAAAACATTGACGCCTTGAAACGGTTGGTGATCCAGACCCGCGAGTACGCCGACGCGGTGATCGAGAATGCCAGAATACCGACGCTGGTATTGGACGGCGATCTGCGTGTTACCGTCGCGAACCCGGCTTTCTACCGTGCTTTCGGCGTGTCTCGCGAGCAAACTGAGAACCGGCTGATCTTCGAACTGGGCAATAGACAATGGAACATCCCGCGCCTGCGCCAATTGCTGGAGGAGATTGTCCCGCGCAATTCCCGCGTGGACGATTTCGCCATGAGCCATGATTTTCCCGGCCTCGGACCACGAGACATGCTGCTCAACGCCAGCCGGGTGGAAATGCAAAAGGGCAATCCTTTTATTCTGCTGGCCATTGAGGATGTGACGGATAAGAGCAGGGAAGGAGCGGCGTAACCCGCATTAGAGGCTGTGCGGGGGAAAACCGCCAGGCTTGGCGGGCGGTCTTTACCATGGAAGAAATGCTCCTGTTATGGGCTCCGTATTCGCGGTAGAATGCGGAATTCGAGAATGAACCGCATTTTCCATCCCTTTCGCAGCGCTTCGCGGCAGCTTGGACCTCTGGAGCAGAGGATGCTCGATGGCCTGTGGGCAAGGCGCAGCGCGACCGTCCGTGAGTTGGTCGAAGAGGACTGCCGGGAGTTGGCATACACCACCGTGATGACCACCCTCGATCGTTTATTCAAGAAGGGGCTGCTCACGCGATCGGAGGAGGGTAGAGCGTTCCGCTACGCTCCGCGCTTCAGCCGGGAGGAGATGCATCGGGAGGCGGCAGGCTTTGCTTTCCGGCAACTGCTGGACGCTAGTCCAGCTTCGTCTTTGCCGCTTTCATTCCTGGTCGAAATTCTGGGCGAGCGTGACGCGCAGTTGCTCGACGATTTGCGCAAGCTGGTGGAGACTAAGCGCCGCGAGCTGGGTCGACGAGAATTGGAGTTGCGCATCCCCGGTTCTAAGGAGACAAAGTGATGTTCGCGGTGCGCGGGATCGCGGTCTGGTTTTCGATTTTTGCCGTGCTATACATTGCCCTGTCGGTGGCGGTTTTGTCGGTGTGGCGAAGGCTATGGCTGTATGGCCAGCAAGGCTCCGCGAGACGGTGCGCGGACCTGCTCTTCGCCTTACGGATGGTTCCGTTCGTGTTTGCGATTGGAATCACTCTGGTCTTGGCTGTGCCCTCGTTCCTGCTGCTCGAACCCCGCACTGTGAATGAATCCATGGGTGTTATGCCGGTAGCACTGGGCTTGTGCGGCATGGCGGTGATGCTGGCGGGAATGTGGAAGGCCGCAGTGGCGTTGGTGCGGGCTTCGCGAACTATCGCACAGTGGTCGAGCGCAGCAAGCGTGGTCGGATCGAGTGCTGCCGATTTCGGGGATTCGACGGCTGTGCTGCGGATTTCGGCGGCTGCTCCACCGCTCACCGCAGCGGGAATTCTTCGGCCCAGCGTGTGGTTGTCAGTCGCGGCGGAGTTTGTGCTGACCGAGCGGGAGCTGCGGACGGCCCTGCGGCATGAAGTCGTGCACGTGCGGCGTTGCGATAATCTGAGAAAGTTGATTTTGCGTTTCGTTGCATTTCCGGCAATGGCAGAGTTGGAAAGTGCGTGGCGCGAAGCGAGTGAAATGGCCGCCGATGATGCCGCCGTCTCGAGCGCTTCCGAAGCTCTGGATCTCGCTGCGGCGGTGATCAAGTTGTCGCGGCTGGCTCCGCTGGAGCTGCCTGCAGAGCTGACCACGGCGCTGGTGCACAGCCCGGCGGAGTCAGTGAACGCCCGCGTAGAGCGCTTGATCGCGTGGACGGAGCGGCGGCAAACTCCGGCGAAAAAATATTCGTCGGTATATACGCTGTGCGCGGCTGTGGCGGTTCTCGCCACCATGGCCGTGACTTACGGCCAGCTGCTCGTCCGCGTGCACGCGGCTACGGAGTGGCTGGTGCGGTAGAGAGCCTTCAACGCCGCAGGCTACTTCGGCATCACCACGACTTCTTCCTTAGGCATGGCGTCGAGTGTCGCCTTATCGATGCCCAAATGGGCCATCACAAGTTCCGGTGGCGTGTGCGTGAGCCATTCCGAGAGCGCGAGATCCTGATAAGAGCTGCTCTTGAACATCTCCAGGAACTTCAGGTCGGTGTCGCCTGTGTTCTGCACGTAGTGGGGCAGCGTCTTCTGAATATAGCCAACGTCTCCGGCTTGAAAGTCCATGGTGCGGGCGCGGCCTCCGGTAGCGAACACGGTCATCCTTCCCGTACCGCTGATGAAGTACTGCCATTCGTCGGCGTTGGGATGCCAGTGCAGTTCTCGTATCCCTCCGGGATGAACGGTCACGATTGCCGCCGCGATCATAGTGGAAATTTTGAAAGTACTCGAATCGACGATTCGTACCTCGCCGCCCTTGGTGCGCTTCGAAACTGCTTGCTGCGTGGTGCGGAAGGCGAAATCCTGCGGTGACATGCCAAGCGAGCCAGCGGTTGCCTTTTGATCCGCAGACAGCGGGCCGGGAACCGCAGCCTGGAAAATAAACTTCTCCCGCCTCGGCATTTTCTCCATGGCCTGCTCACTGACCCCGAAGTTTTTCGATAAGATGTCGTGGGGCGTATGCGCCATCCAGTCGGTGAGCAGCACGGTTTCGTATTCCGAGAAGTTGCCGTCGTCGAACACCAGCAGGAATTCACAGCCATCAGGATTCAGCCCTTGAATGGAATGCGGAATTCCAGTTGGGAAGTACCAGAGATCTCCTTTCGTCACGTCGGCGACGAAGCTCTTGCCATCCGCATCAAGCCCCGTGATCCGGGCATTGCCGTACAACATCAAGGCCCACTCGGCAGCGGTGTGCCAGTGCAGTTCTCTTATGCCTCCTGCCGTCAGGCGCATATCTACGCCGGCAATCGATTTTGAGACCGCCAGTTCGCGCACCGTGACCTCGCGCGACCATCCGCCCTCTTGCATGCGCTTGTGAGCAAGTCCGAAAGGATATTTGAATGTCTGCACGCCGCCTGCGTCGCTGGGTGGCGGCAGGAAAGAATCCGGATTCTGGGCATCCAGCGGCGGATTCCCCGGCCCAGGAGCGCTGGCGCTGCGATCATTCTTGGTCGGGTACGGTTTCTGATCTTGCGCCGCCGCATCCGTCGCCGAGAGCATCCCAGCGGCCGCTAAAGCCGCCGATCCCATTTCCATGAATCCGCGCCGCGAAAATAGGTCTTTCCTGGTCTCGTCGCTCATAAGAGTTCTCCTTTCGGAACATCAGTTAGAAATAGAATTTTAGATTCCAGCTCTCCGGACTCGCAAAAGATAATGACAGTTATTCTACAGTGTCAATCGGACCTCGGTTGACTGGATTCGGGAACGGGTGTAGGTTGATGTCCTCCCCTGAGTAAGAGTTCTGTTCTTTCCCTAACTCTTCGAGACCACGGGCCCCTTAGCAATACCTGAGCATACTCGTCGCATCGCGACTAAGGAGGACTATCCATGAGGAGCAGAAGACTTTCGATCGGATTCACGGTAGTGCTGGCCTTGTCTGCCATGGCCACGCTGATGACGGCCACGCGCGCGGCGGCGCAGACAGAAAAGGTGCTGCATAACTTCAACTATCTGGGTCCCGTAAAGGACGCAGCCTCTCCCTATGGCGGGGTCGTCGTGGACGCCTCCGGCAGTATCTATGGCATGACAAACGGCGGCGGCACTGGGCTGTGCACTATCGACGGCAGCATCGTCGTGGGCTGCGGGGCGGTGTTTGAGCTAAGTCCTAAAACTGGCGGAGGATTGAGTTATAAGATCCTGCATAACTTTACCTACACCGGGGAGGACGGATACAATCCCGCGGCTGCACTGACGCTCGATGCCAGTGGAAATCTCTATGGGACGACGGTCTACGGGGGCACCGGGCTGTGCAACAACATTTTCTCGCAGACGGGCTGCGGAACCATATTTGAGTTGAGCCCGAAGGCGGGCGAGGGCTGGACCTAATAAGATCGTGCATAATTTCCGCTCGACCGCCGCGGATGGCAACTATCCCGAGGGCAGTGTGACCATCGATTCCGAGGGCAACCTCTACGGCACGACGTTCGGTGGCGGCCTCTATGGCTATGGGACAGTGTTCGAATTCAAGCCCGTTGCCGGTGGGGGATGGACCGAGTCAATCGTGCACAGTTTCAACGATGACGGCGTCGATGGGTACTATTCCGACAAGACCACTCTCGGTGGGCTTTTGTACACGGGCGCGACGCTCGCGCGTGATAGCTCGGGAAATCTCTATGGAGTGACGGACTGGGGCGGTGCGAATGATTACGGCGCTGTGTTCGAAGTTAAGCCTTCTAGCGGCGGTGGCTGGACGGAAGCGGTGGTGCACGATTTTGACTACCTGGACGGAGCGAATCCGGCGGGCGGACTCACGATGGACGGCCCTGGCAATCTCTACGGCACGACGGTGTATGGCGGGGGCCAAAACGAAGGCTCAGTGTTCGAGCTAACGCCAGGAGGGACCTGGACCTTGACCCAGTTGCATTACTTCACGTGTTGTACGGACGGAGATGCTCCCCAAGGGGGCGTGGTCTTCGACTCGTCCGGCAATCTCTATGGCACGACGACATGGGGTGGGAATGGAGACTCAGCGTGCGGCCCCCTAAGCTGCGGTGTCGTCTTCGAGTTGACGCCTTCCACAGGGGGAACGTGGACCGAGACGCTGCTGGAAAACTTTGGGGATATCGCTACTGACGGGGCCAATCCTGTCGGCGGTCTGGCGATCGATAGCGCTGGCCGCATCTATGGCACAACGTTAGACGGCGGGAGCGGAACGTGTCTGAACTACAATGACGACCCGGTGGCGACCTGCGGGACCGTGTTTGCGATCAAGCCATAGAGGGCGATTCGAGGCCCTTCGTCATTAAGAGGGTTGATGAGAACCGCTCGGCCGAGCGGTTCTCACCCAATTGGCTGTGCCCGCGAGGGGTGGCCTCCCGATACTTTGGAAGCTAGAACGTGATCCGCACGCCCAATTGTGCGGCAAAAGGAATGCCGACGGTTGTGCCTGGACCGAAGAAATCTCCCAGCGCGCCCTCGGGGATCTCAAGCTGCTTCAGGCTGGTGATGGCGGCGGTTTGGGTGCAACTCGGATTCGAGCAAATGCTGGTGACATTGGTGATGCCCTGTGCGTTGGGTTGCATCTGGAGCTGCGGCACCGGGAGTTGGGCCACGTTGACCGCGAAGTTGGCGCCGGGATTGTTGCGGTTGAACAGGTTGAAGAATTCGATGAACGGGTCGACCTGCCAGCGCTCGTTGATTTTGAAAGGACGCGTGACGCGCAGGTCTGACTGAATATAAGGCGTTCCGCGAAATTCGTCGAGGCTGGTGTACGCACCATTTACATAAATGCGGTCGGTGTTGTCGGCGTTCGTGATGGTGATGGGGCGGGCGCTCTCAAACTGATTAATGGTGCTCAACTCGAAGCCGCCGGGGAGGTGCACTGTGCCGGCCAGCACGAAGCGATGGCGAACGTCTTCGCCAGAGGGTCCGTAGTCGCCTGGTCCGAAAGCGTTCAGGAAGCCGGGATTCGGCTGATTCGGCTGTTGTGGGCAGACGCCATCCACATAGTCGAACAGTTCGCCGAGCAAGCATCCCCAGGTCTGCGCCTTGGAGAGTTGGTAGTTCGCGACCAGATTGAAGCGGCGCATGTTGCCTTGCAGGTGTAACAGCAGTCCGTTGTAGCTGGAACGGTTGTCGGACTCGAACACATTCACATTCGGCACGACAGCCTGCTGATCGGCAGCGTATTCCGTGGGAGGCTCTGATGTGGAAATGAGCGGAGTGAATAGGCTGGAGCCGCTGGTATAGGGGAAGCCGCGGTATCCGTGATTGCCCTGCTCGTGTACGTAATCGGCACTGGCCAGCCAATGCTCGTTGAACGCGTGCTGCACGCCGCCGGTGGTATGAATGGCGTAAGGCGTTTTATAAGGAGAGCCGACCAGATTGCCGGTGGCGCCTGCGCCGCCCGTCAGGCAGCCTGAACCGGAGAGCGCGTAAGTGCCCGGGCCTCCCATAAGGCTGCACGTCCCGGTGGTGAAGTTCGAGTCGTTGACCCCCTGAAACGCAGTCGCCCATCCGTTTTGTGCCAGATCGTCATAGTAGAGGCCAAAACCGGCACGAATCACCGTCTTCCCGCTGCTACCGGGTGAGTAAGCGAGCCCAAGGCGAGGCGCGACTTGCTTGCGATAGTCACTGGGTACGCTGGGCACGATTGGAATCTGCAGCGCTTGCAGCGTCACATACGCGGCGTTCTCGGCTTCGTTTCGTCCCGAACCTATGAAGAGCCCCCAGGTCGTCTGATAACGCAAGCCGTAGTTGAGGGTGAGTTGGTGCGAGACGCGCCATGAATCCTCGGCGTAGAAGGCGAGACGTTGAACGTTCTGCGAAAAGCTGCCGTCGCCGGCGGGGGTAAATTTGCAGTTAATGCCGCTGCCCGTCGGAGGTTCTGGATCACACATCGCGCTGGGAGGCGTGTAGTAAAACGGCAAAGCAGCCGTGATGCCGCCGCAATCGGGGCCGGGCGGATTGATGTAGCAATCGGGATTGGAGGGATAGGTGGTGAACTGCTCCGCCGTCGCAGCGAACGCGCCGCTGAGCACCGGTTCGTGAATGAAGTCGACTCCGAACTTGAACGCATGGTCACGCACAACGTGGCTCAGATCGTAGCGGAACTGGTATTTGTCCTGATTGCGCAAGGCGGGGAAAAGAGTGATGGGAGTGGCAAACTGATTGTCGCCGAATGTCTCGAAGCCGGAGACGGTCAGCGCTGTCACGCTGAAGGGAAACTGTATGGCGAAGCCGAGGTCCGAATTCCGCGTCTGCGTCAGATGCAACAGGCTGGCGTCAAGCACCAGATTGCCCAGCCAGTTTGAACTGAAAGTATAGGTATTGCTGAGCGCCACGTTCCAGTAATTGTTGTGCGTGGTCAGACCGGTAGAGGGCAGCGTAGCCTGCTGCACCAATGCGTTATGCGTGAGGTAGCTGTCTGACGATGCGCGTAGGAACCAGGTCGATTTCGACGACTGGGCCCAGTCGAAACGCAACGAACTCAGATAGTCGCGAAAAGGAATCGGAACGGTGGCGGGAACCGGGATGGAAGGAATGCCGGTGATCAATCCTTCCGACGCCAACTGCGCCAGCGCATCGAACTGAGTCGTGCTGGCGGGGCTGTAGGCGATGCTCGCGTTCTCGTGGACGTTTTCGAATGAGGTGAAAAACCACACCTTGTCCTTCGCGACCGGACCCCCGAAAGTTCCAACGTAGTTCTGGCGGGAGAACGGCTGCTTCGGATTCGGCGCCGGGTTCTCGATGGGGAAGCGCGCGTTCAGCGCGGCCTGGCGGTCATAGAACGCTCCGCTTCCGTGCCATTGGTTGCTTCCGCGCTTGGTTGTGATCACCACCGACCCGGCCGTGGTCCAACCCGTGTCGGCGTCTTCGTTCGAGGTGCGCACCGCAAATTCCTGAACGCCATCGGGCGAGAAGTTTTGCAGGAAGCCGCCGATCCAGTCGTCGGAGTTTTCCGCGCCATCCACCGATAACTCGTTGTTCAAGCCGGAACTGCCCCCGGTCGAGACCGCGGTGATGCGCGCCTTGGTGGGGTCGGAAGGCTCGACCGGCTCGGTTCCGGGCACGAGATAGGCAATGTTGGCGAAACTTCGTGCCGGAAGCGGCAGAGTTTCCAGGTCCTGGCTGCCCACTACGCCTCCGCGCACCGCGCTCGAGGTGTCAATCGTTTCGGTAGTAATCGAGGAAGAACTTCCCTGCACATTGACGGTCTGCTGGACGGACGACGGCTTCATCGTGACGTTAATGTCGCGGACAGTGGCGACTGCGATCCAGACCTCTGCCTGCGCCGGAGCAAAACCTGCGGCACTGATGGTGATGCGGTAGTTGCCGGGCTGGAGGTCATCGAGACGAAACTCGCCCCGGTCTTCGCTGAGGGCCTCACGTTGAATGGAGGAGCCGGATAGTTGCGCAACGATTTTGGCGGAGGCGATGCGGGCACCGGTGGCATCCTGCACCGTGCCGCGCAACGATCCGCGCGGGTTCTGGGCATGGAGGGCTGCCGTGAGCAGCAGGGTGAAGAGGACTACCGCGAACACGGTTTGGCGCGAATCTGTCTTCATGGTTGCAAGCAGCCGGGGGGCGAAACAAACAGACTAGACCGCGTTGCGAGCTACTACCACAGATCGTAGGGCGGGAGTATCTCGATTGGGAGATTGATCGTCGCGCGATGCATTACCATACCAGCATGTTTCCCGTTGCTCCCGTTATCGTCGTCATCGCTTTCATTCTGTACGCGCTCGCCGGGATGGCGATTGGTGCGTTCGGCGGATGGTTAGTTTCGTTCGCAACGAAGTGCGGCCAACAAGGGATCGTAAGGGACGCCTTTCTGGGATCGTTTGGCTTTCTGGCTGGTTTCTTCGGGTGTATGTCTATGCCCTGGCCCAGAAACACCGTCTTGGAACATTTAGAGGGAGGCGGCATGGTGGCAACAACCATGAACAGATATCAGCATCCTTACCGGGTTGCTATCGTGGTGGCTGTTCTCTTGCCACTCCTGCATGAGCTGTATCGGTTGAAGCGGGCTCGTGCGAAACTGACTCAGATAATGGACGGCAGTGTACGAGCTTAGTCCGACCAGCGCTGCGGCTTGCGGTCCCAGCGATGTTTTTTCAATTCGGTGAGCAAGCCGGAATCGAGCGGGCCGGCGTCGCTGGCGGCAATGTTCTGGCGCACATGTTTCGGGTCGCGCATGCCTACGATTGTCGTGCTGACCGCGGGATGAGAAAGGATGAAGCGCAGAGACATCTCCGGCAGCGTCATGCCTGTAGGTGCGATTTCCTTGAGCTTGTCTACGCGTTGAATCGTATTCGCCAAATTTTCCGGCCCGAAGTAGAGGGCCCGCCAATCGTCCTTCGGGAAGCGGGTTTCGAGCGTCATCTTGCCGCCGAGGCTGCCTTCGTCGAGCGGCACGCGCGCGATCACACCTATGTTGAGTTCCTGGCACAGCGGAAACAGCTTGTCCTCGGGCGTCTGATCGAAGATGTTGTAAATCACCTGCACCACGTCGACTAATCCCGTGTGCAAGGCCTTGATCCCGTTCTCCGGCTCCCAGCGGTTCAGGCTGAGCCCGAAGTAGCGAATCCAGCCACCATCCTTCAATTTCTCCACCGTTGACCGGAACTCCGGATTATCCGTCCAACTGTCATCCCACACGTGGAACTGCAGCAGGTCAATCGAATCGACGCACAACTTCTTGCGGATCGAGTCGGCGTACCTGAGCACGTGGTCTTGGGAAAACACATCGTGATATTTGTATGATGGCAGCGCGGGCCACTTGTCGTTGGCGGGAGGAATTTTCGACGCGGCGTAGAGTCGCTTCGCAGAGTTACGCGCCATGGTTTCGCCAAGCAGACCGTCGCTCTTGCCCTCGCCATAAGCCCATGCGGTATCGAAGAAATTGCAGCCGGAATCGACCGAGAGTTGCAGAGAGTCGAGCGACTGCTGGTCGTCGGAACCGCTCCAACCGCTCATGCCCCAGAGTCCATAAGCAATGTCGCTGACTTCGAAACCGGTTCGGCCCAACTTGCGGTACTTCATGAGAATCTTCCTTAGGTATGAGGCGATAATTTTTCAAAGCACGACGCGAACCTGACATCCTAGCAGCTTTATCGGAAATGCTCGAAATGGGGCAATCGCTCGTTTTATCAAGCCCGCTGATTTTCCGATACAACGCATCGATATTTTGCGGCCTCCGGACTGCTGGTCAAGTGTTCCAATGAACCTACATCATTAACCCCTGTGGAGGTCCCATGAACACCGACTGTCCTTCTATCCCGGCACCCGGTTACCCTGCTGATAAGCTCAACGCGCCTTCGTCCCGTCTGCTCGACGAAAAGATTTCGGACGACTCCGGCGCAGAAACGAAGACAAACAGCGCTCTCGCGCCTGCGGGGCTGAAAAATCCGTTCTGGAAGTAGAAGCCGCAGAATGCGCTAAAGCAGGATCGGCAGGCAGAGGCAGGGTTTCAGCGCGAAAGGCAGAGCCGACATTTCCTGCAGCGCCGGGTGCAGTTGCGCGTCGCGGCAAGGTTCCAGCGTGATCACGAAAGGCAAAGCGCCCTTATCGAAGCCCGGCTTCTGCAGCACGGCATCGATGTTCAGTTGATGAGCCGAGAGAATCGCGGCCAGCCCCGCGATGATGCCGGGCTGGTCCTTCACCAGAAAGCGCAGGTACCAGGGCGTCTCAAAATCGCAGCTTACCGTTGGCGAAGCGAGTTGCAGCTCGCGGTGCGAACGCGGTCCAGCGGAAATACTTTCCGCGACAAACATCAAGTCTGAGACCACCGCAACGGCCGTGGGATCTCCTCCCGCGCCGGCGCCCAGGAAGGCCATGTCGCCGCCATATTCTCCCGAAGTCAGAACCAGATTCAGATTCCTCTGCACACGCCCGAAGGGCGACGAAGCCGGAACGAGGCTGGGGCCGACGTCGGCAAACAAAGTCTTTTCTTTCAAATCGGCGCGCGAGATTTGCCGGATGGTGCAGCCCAGTTCGGCAGCATAGTCGAAATCGACCGCGTCGACGGGGCGAATGGTGCGGGCGCGAATGTCTTGCGGAGAAACGCGGACGTGCAATCCTGCCAGCGCGAGAATGGAGAGTTTAGCGCGGGCATCGCCGCCGTCGAGGTCTTCACTGGCGTCGGCTTCGGCATACCCGCGAGCCTGCGCCTCTTCGAGAGCTTCGCTGAAGGGGATGCGAGCGGTCTCAATGCGGCTGAGAATGTAGTTGCAGGTTCCGTTCAGAATGCCGGCGATGCCATGCAGTCGATCGCCACAGAGACCGGTGCGCAACGCCGGCAGAACGGGAACGCCGCCGGCGACGGACGCTCCAAACTCAAGCTGGCAGCCCTTCGCACCCGCCAACTGCAGCAAGTCCGGGCCATGACGAGCGATGAGTTGCTTGTTCGCCGTCACCACCGACTTGCCTGCGCTCAAGGCGCCACGCACCAGATCTTCGGCGGGATGAAGGCCGCCGATCAGCTCAATGACGATGTCGGCGTCGGAGTTGAGAATGGTTTGGAAGTCCTCGGTCCAAATGACGTCGTTCGGCACCCAGGGCTGCTTCTTTCGTTCGAAGTTGCGATTGCAGATTTGCGTCAGGCGGAGCAGGCCATCAGTACGCTCACAGAGAATCTTGGCCACGGCGCGGCCCACGGTTCCGAAGCCCACCAGCGCGACGCGACATGGGGCAGCAGGACCCCGTGGCACGAGTGCTGGGTTGGCGTCCGATAAACGCTCTGGCGGAATCTTGTCCAAACTATGCTCTCAGGAAACTCATTTTTATCATACTTGGGACTGGCGACTGATGAAGCGGAAGGCGAGCAGGGCGGCCGCGGCTCATTCGTTGACTCGCCGCTGTGGCCTCCGTAAGATGAAGCGTCCGAAAACTCCGCCTCTCCATAATGATCGGCCAAACTATCTCGCACTACCGCATTGTCGAAAAGCTCGGAGGCGGTGGCATGGGTGTGGTCTACAAGGCTGAGGACACCGAGCTTGGCCGCTTTGTCGCCCTGAAATTCCTGCCCGATGAACTGTCGAAAGATCCGCAAGCTCTGGAACGCTTTCGCCGCGAGGCGCGGGCAGCATCCGCTCTCAACCATCCCAATATTTGCACCATCTATGAGATCGGCAAGCACGGTGAGCAATCGTTCATTGCCATGGAGTTTCTGGATGGCGTGACTCTGAAGCATCTCGTCTCGGGAAAGCCGATAGAGAACGAAGCCATCGTCTCCCTGGCGATTGAAATTGCCGACGGGTTGGACGCCGCGCATTCCAAGGGGATCGTTCATCGCGACATCAAGCCTGCCAATATTTTTGTCACTGGGCGCGGACACGCCAAGATTTTGGACTTCGGGCTCGCGAAAGTCGCGCACGCGAACAGTTCTTCAAGCCAGATTGCCTTCGCGAACACGCAGACCGCTGTCGACGAGCAACATCTCACCAGCCCAGGTTCTACTCTGGGGACGGTTGCTTACATGTCGCCGGAGCAAGTGCGAGCCAAAGAACTTGACGGCCGTACAGATTTGTTCTCCTTCGGAGTCGTCTTGTACGAAATGGCGACGGGTGCGTTGCCTTTTAGTGGAGAGAGCACCGGCGTGATCTTCGACGGAATTATGAACCGTGCGCCGGCTTCGGCGCTGCGATTGAATCCGGCGCTGCCAGATGGGTTCGAGCACGTCCTGGAAAAGTCTCTGGAAAAAGACCGTGAGATGCGCTACCAGTCCGCCGCCGAGTTGAGATCGGACCTGAAGCGCATCCAGCGTGGCAGCGACTCGGGACGAATCTCTGCTGCGGAAATTCAGGCCAAGGCGCGTCCAAGATCAAAACGTGGGAGGGCCTTGGCAGGAGTTGCGGTACTGGCTTTACTGTTCGCCGCCGGCGCGATCGCCTGGTATGAAAAGCATTCTCCTGCGCAGTCCGCGACCGTCGCCGCCAAGCCGTCTGTGGCCGTCCTTCCACTGCAAAACCTGAGCGCCGAACCCGACAGCGTCTATTTCAGCGATGGAATGACCGACGAAATCACTACCAAGCTGTCGAAGATTCAGGCAATCGACGTGGCTTCGCATTCTTCCGTCAGCGCACTGAAGGCAACTGACAAGAGCGCCGCGGAGATGGGGAAGGCGCTCGGCGTCCGCTATCTGCTCGAGGGAAGTGTGCGGAAAGCGGGTGATCAGGTGAGGATCAATGTGCATTTAATCGACGCAACCACTGGATTCCAGGTGTGGGCCGATGACTTTACTGGGGAAATGAAGGACGTCTTTTCCTTGCAAGAGCAAACTGCCCTGAAGATCGCGGAGTCGCTCAACCTCAAGCTTAGTCCTCAAGAGCAGCAGGCCATTCAGCATCGTTACACCCAGAATCCTCAAGCTTACGACGACTACTTGCGAGGAGAAGAGTTAATTCAGTATGGCGACCAGGCCGATAAGTTGGAAGCTGCACGGCGATACTTTGAGGCTGCACTTCAGGCCGACGCGAATTATGCTCCAGCCCTCGCCGGGCTGTCATGGATTGAAGGACAGTTCTATCGCAATATCGACGCGAGTCCATCTCATCTGCAACGTGCCGAGCAATTCGCCCAGCGTGCCCTGGCCCTCGAGCCGCAATTGTCCGAGACCCACATGGCTCTGGGGATGGTCAGCGCGGATAAGTATGACTATGCGACGGCGACGCGAGAGTTCCGCACTGCTACCGATTTGTATCCGGGCAATGCCTATGCCTGGGATCTGCTTTCCTGGACACTGGCGTATGAACAGCCGCCAGAGGCAGAGGCCGCGGAGAGAGCGGCAAGAGAATCCCTGCGTTTGCGGCCCGCGAGCTACCAAACTTACTATCATCTTGGTCGCGCCCTTTTGCTCCAGCAGCGTTATCCGGAGGCCATTGCCGCCTTCGAGCAGTCGCGGAAGCTAGACCCGGGCAACACGGCGGCGCAACTGGGACTCGGACAAACCTATCTGGCGCAAGGGGACTACGATAAAGCTCTAACCGCCCTGTTAAAGGGTCTTCGCCCAGTCGGCATCAACTATTACTGGCTCAGTGCGGCCTATGCAGCTCGGGGCGATAAAGAGAAAACTCTTGCCACGCTGCAAAAAGCATTCGACGCGGGCTTTAACGATTTCACGGCGCTCGATGCCAGCCCGTATTTTGCTTCCCTGCGCACGGACCCGCGCTTCCAGCAATTGGCCCAGCGTTACCGCAAGTAATGCGCGTAGTGCTGCCGCGTTAGCCCTGCGGGCGGCATGTCGGGCAGAATCAGCATCAAAGTTGGTAATATAATGCGATCCCGCCGCAACCAAGGCAAACCGCCTTCCTGCGAGGAATCACAAGCGGAACCTTTGTTGACGGCGCCTCTCGCCTTTCCATGCCGAGCGCTACGGTCCGCCACCACGCCCGGTTATGGGAGGAGAATGGATGATTGGAAAGTTCGCCACTGCGAGTGCGCTGCCGCTGCTGATTCTGACCATTTTGTTGGGAGCGAAAGGGTTCGGCCAGGCTGCACCCCCCGCGCAACCCGCCGCGGCGCCCACTCCTGCCGCACAGCAACCCTCGCCGCAGCAGCCTCCCGCCCAACAACCTGCAGCGCAACCGCCGGCTACTGAGCAGGAACCCTCCGAGGAACCACTTCCGCGGCGAAAAGCGAAGCCCAAGGACTATAAGAACTGGACCTTCGACATAGGCGCCGGAGCCAATTTAGATAGCGGCACGACTGAGACCTACGTGAGAGGGGGGGGCGGAGTAGGCACGGTCGGCGTGGCCCGTAACGCTAATAAGTATTTGGGTCTGCGCGCGGATTTCATCTTTGCCAACCTGCCCCTGCGCGACTCCACGTTGCAACTGGCACAGGCCACGGGAGATAACAACAATCTCTACGCCGTCACGCTTGACCCCATCATCAACATTCCGGCGAGCAAGCTTTACCATGGATACTTTCTCCTCGGGGGCGGCTTCTACCACCGCACCGGAAGCCTTAGCGGAGATACTTTCCCTCCCGGTTCAGGGTGCAACGGGTTCTGGACATGGTGGGGCTCATGCACGGGCGGTGTCAGCCTCCCAGTCAGCGGCAATTTCGTCGACTCCAATCAGAACTCATTCGGTTACAACTTTGGGGCAGGCATCACGCGCACGCTGCCGAGCGGCGTTGAACTCTACTTAGAGGCACGCCTGATGCACGGGAAAAATTCCAACGTCACAACCGACGTGCGGCCTATCACGATCGGCGTTCGCTGGTAGGGGCGGCCCGGCTACTCGGGATTCGTGCGGTAGCTCCAGAGAGTTGCGGCCCGATGCTGCAACTGCACGAATGAGGCAGCGGCAACGGGCTGCGCAACCGCAGCGCCGGAGTTCACCTCGGCCAACGCCGCTTCCACGATGTGATGCGCGGGCGCGAGCGAGCAGGCGGGATCGGTAGCGGTGGCGTCGCCGGCGAGAAGGAGAGCCTGACAGCGGCATCCACCAAAATCTTCCTTGCGCCGGTCGCAACTGCGGCATGGTTCCGGCATCCACTCTTCGCCGCGAAAACGCTGGAACGACGAAGACTCCCGCCAAATCGACTCCAGCGTTTGCTCCCGAACGTTCTCGAACTCGAGACCGGGAATGACTTCCGCCGCGTGGCAGGGAAGAACCTTGCCCGCAGGATTGATGAGCATCAATCTACGGCCCCAGCCCCCCATGCAAGACTTCGGATATTGTGCGTAGTAGTCGGGGACTACAAAATCGACACGAATGCGTCCTGAGAGACGTTGTTCCGCAGCGGCTACGGCCTCGACTGCTTTATCGAGCTGGGACCGCGTGGGCAGCAGTGCGGCTCGATTCTTTAATGCCCAGCCGTAATACTGGGTGTGCGCGATCTCCATACGCTCAGGCGCAAGCTGTTCGATGAAAGCGATCATCTCGTCGAGGTGATCGATGTTCTGCCGGTGAATCACAAGATTCACGGTGAACGCGATTTTGTGACGGCGGATGAGGCGCGACAATTCGATTTTGTGGGCGTGCGCTTTGGCTCCTGCAATCCAGTTGGCCGAGTCCTCGCGCGAATCCTGAAAGCTTACCTGGATGTGATCGAGTCCGGCCTCGACCAGCGCCTGCAATCGCGTTTCGGCAAGTCCGAGGCCGGAAGTGATGAGGTTGGTATAGAGCCCCGCAGCGCGCGCTCCGGCGATGAGTTCGGTCAGGTCCGGACGCGCCAGAGGTTCGCCGCCCGTGAAGTGCGCGTGAAGCATTCCCAACTTGGCGGACTGCTGGAGAACGTCGATCCACTCTGCGGTGGAAAGCTCGGAGCTTACCGCGGCCAGCTCCAGGGGATTGGAACAGTAGACGCAGTGCAGCGGGCAGCGATGCGTGATCTCGGCGATGAGGGCGAGCGGGTTGGGAATCATCGGTGCTGCAGTGGAGTCATCCTGTGGATTTCTGCCTGAAATAATTTCGTCAGCGACGCGGCCTCAGCCCTCTGCACAGTTCGGATTCTAGGCTCGAAAGTGCTGTTTGTCGGGAGGGGCCCCCCCTCCTACAATATTTTCGCATCTGCAACAAAACATGCGGGTAGGGCGCATTTGCCCCGCGCGAAATCTGTGCAAATAATAGACTGCAAATGGTTTATATGCAAAATCTAGACAACAAAGGACTTGCGCTCACTGCCCTCCGGGCTAACTAAACTGCTTCGCCTTGACCATCATGGCTTGATTTTGAGTGGAAGGCAAGGTCAGATGTCACAAGGAGCTTGTGGATTCTCGGGCAGACAGCCCAACGCACCGCCCTAGGAAGAAGTGCAAGGGACGCGCGGTCTATAAAGTTCTTTACACGTTATATTGATGGCCTGCAGTTTCCTACGGGTTGTGGCAGGGGACAAATTGGAATCGAGTCTTTGTCCTGTGCGGGAACCTGCGGCACGGCAGCCACCCCCACGTAAGTGCCCACTAAGCCCAATGTCAGGACGGTAATTCTTAGTATGCGCTTCATTGGATTTGCCTCTGGCTGCGTGTCGTCTTCCGGGAACCTGGTCACGTGACGCAGTGATAGATTATAGGCACGAACGAAGCCCCGCTGCAAAAATCGAATGAAACATCTGCGGAAGCTAATGGAAGACGCGGAAATGCTGGCCGACGTGAAGGCGTACGATGCCGCAAAGGCGCGCCTAGAAGATGGCGAGGACGAGCTCATACCGCTGGAGATCACCGAGCGCGGGCTGAGGGGAGAGGCCGCGCTCCGCATTTGGCGTGAGTACCGGAAACTTACCCAGGAGCGGCTTGCGAAGAAGTCGAAGGTTTCGCGGGCGCTGATCGCGGCGATTGAGACCAAGCGAAAAACCGGCTCTGTGAGCACATGGAAGAAGTTGGGAGCCGCGCTTGATGTGGGGTGGGAGCAACTGGCATAGGGTTCTTTCCTTACGTGACGCTGTCGTCAAACCGTGGTAAGAGGTTTAAGATTAAGAGGAGGTCGAACATGGCAACTCTCGATTGGTCGCAATGCCCTGCGGTTGAAAGCGTGCCGGGAAGGCTGAGCGGCGCGTGGGTGTTTCGGGATACGCGCATGCCCGTGTCTGCCGTGTTCGAGAACCTTGAAGCTGGCGCGACTGTAGATGAGATTACTGAATGGTTTGATATCTCGAAAGAGCAGGTGATCGAGGTTTTGCAGTTCGCCGCACGCAGCCTTGCAGCGCCGATTCCCTCACCACCGGTAAGTGTGTCTTCCCGAGATGCTCGTTCTTTTTGACCATGGCGTACCGGCCCCACTGGTTCCGTATCTGATCGATCACACTGTCGTCAAAGCAAGGGATCGAGGATGGGACAGGCTTTCCAACGGCGACTTGCTGGCCGAAGCGGAGCGTGCTGGGTTCGAGGGTTTTTCTTACCGCGGACAAGAACATCCGATACCAGCAAAATCTTGCTGGCCGCAGAATAGCGATTGTGGTGCTGAGCACTCCGCGATGGCCGCTAGTTCGATTGCACGTCGCGAAAATTGCGGCGGCGATAAATGCGGCTAGGCCCGGCAGCTATGTTGATGTGCAGATTCCGTATAAGTCCTGATGCAGGCGGAGACACAGGCACGGGGCAGCGCCAACTTACCTGAGTGAACTTTGCGGCGGAGGTAGGCGCAAAGGGGATGGTTCCCCCTCAGGGTTGTTTTTTGCTCCCTCTTGAACGCATGAAATCGGGCATATTCAGCACGAACCAAATCAAAACACTGACACTTGCGAGAATTTCCGCAATTCTATCCTGGAGAGTCAGTGTAAAAACAATCATGGTCACGGCAAGCCCCCACTTGGAAGCTTCCTTGCGCAACGCCTCTCTCCAGTGGCCTGCAAACCCGCGAGCCGGAAAACGCGGACGAAGCGACGGCAAAAAGCGGGGCACCTGCTCCCGATATGGGCGTAACACCCCCGCGGTAGATCCCACGTAATCGCGACCGAGCAGCCTGAGGATGAGAACGATCTCGCCCGTCAAGAGAATGACGGTTCCCAAAGCCGGTGCAAGGAGCCCAATCCCGAGCGCAAAGAAGATTCGTCCGAGATAGAGCGGGTGTTGGACATATCGGTACGGACCATCGCAGGCCAGCACTTGTGACTCGCTTGCCGCGTCAAGCCCGGCGTATGCGCTGGCCCACGTCTGGAATAGAGCTGAGCTCACGATCAGGAAAGCTCCGGTTCCAAAAACCAGCCGTTCCAGGAGCGCTCGATAGGTCGTGTGATTTCTTACCGCTGCCCACACAATATCGTCGGGCTCGATTACGTAGGTCAGAAGCGCCAGGCCTACAACCAGCATGCGAAGCAAGGTTTGATGTCGATACTCAAAATCAGTCGCTCTCATCTCGCACCTCGTTCCTTCCTTACCAAGATCAAGCCGAAGCCGATGAGCTGGCTCGTTCCGATTCAGTAGTCGACAATCCGTTTGTGGCGCAATTGCTCCAGAAACTGGCTGATATCGGCGCGAATCTTGGCGGGATCGGCGTCGCCGAACTGAGCTTGCAATTCTGCGATGATCTGGGCGAAGGTGCGCTCGCCGTCGCAGCGCTCGAGCACTTGCCGTCCGGTGCCTTGCAGCTTGATTGCGCCTTCGGGGAAGAGCACCACGCGCTCTTCGGCGCCAGCTTTACTCTCTGCTCCCCAGCGGCAACCGGTGGCCAGGCGGGGCTGGCTGGTGTTTTCGGGAGGGGGCATTAGTGCAATGACTCCGAGGCCTGAAGCATAAGAAAATGCAAGCTGCGCTGGAGCCGCAAGCGAAAGCAGATTCCTCCACTTCGCTCGCTTCGCTCCGCTTCGGTCGGAATGACAAAGTTTTGGATTTCACTCATGCTAGCTGGCCTCGATGCGGAACGCGCCGGGAGGCGGCCATCCCGGCTGGACGTAGGCGAAGTAGAGTGCATCGAGCTGCGCCCATAAAATGTCGCACTTGTCGCGCAGGGCCTGAATCGCCAACTCCTGCTCGGCGCGCGTCTTCGCATTGTCGTAAACATAGTTCACCGCGAATTGCGAATCCTCCGGCGCCTGATAAAGTCTCGCCTCGAAATAATCCAGACCTCCCGAGAGCCAGGGATAGTATTGCCGCAATTTTTCCACGCGCAAGGTGATCAGCTTGGTCGAGAACAATTCCGTCAGCGAGGAAGCGACCGCTTCAAGCAATGACCGGGTGCGAACGATGTTCAGATATTCGTTCACGGCGAAGCGAGTTGCGGGAAGAATGCCTTTGCCGGCGCGAACCTGCGCCCCATCGAGCCCCGTGGCTTCCGCCAGCTTTACCCAGCGTTTGATGCCGCCTTCGCTGGTGGCGTCGCCATCGTGATCGATCACGCGCTTGCGCCACGCACGGCGGAATACCGGGTCCGGACCGCGTGAAAGAATGATCGAGTCTTTGATGGGGATGATGCTTTGATAGTAGTAGCGATTCAACGCCCAGGCCTGCAGTTGTCCGCGGGTGAGCTTGCCTTCGTGCATCAAAAGATGAAAAGGATGCTTGTGATGGTAACGCTCTTCGCCCGTGGCCTGCAGTTGCGCGCGTAACTCGTCGAGAGAAAGCAAGCGGGCGGCTTGCGATGTGGTGTGGGCGTCTACAGGTTGAACTGCCATCCATCCTCCGCGATTTCCCAGCCCGCCTCCCGCACCTGGCGATATTGAAGGCTCGCCTCGTTCAGCATGGGATTGGTGTTGTTGATGTGTAGAAATATTTTACGCGGACGGCGCACTCCCGCCAACTTGTCTAAAATATTTTCGACCGGGATGTGGCCCATCTGCAGCGCGGTTTGCCCGCTGCCCTGCACGCGAATTAGTTCGTCGTCGCTCCAGAATGTGCCATCGAAGAGCAGGACGTCGCAAGCCTCGAGTTGTTGAACGAGTGCGTCCTCGAGTTGGGGAACGGCCGGCATGTAGGCGAGTCGCGAGGTCGAAGATGAGTCGCCGATGTTCGAATCAATAATGTTCGAATCAATAATGAAGCCCAGCGAAGCTTCGCCCGGCGCGAGTTGCGCTTGCCGGTCGACCGTGACGTAGGCGGGATAATGCTCGCTCAAGGACCACGCGCGGCAGCGCAGACCGGACGCCTCGCCTTGAGCGTTGCACAGATTGAATTGAGATCCAGGTTCAAAGTCGGTCCACGCGGTTTGATTCGGGATGCGCTGCAACATGCCGAACATCGAGTTATCTTCAAGGAGAATGCGGCGAACGGAAGAAGTAGCGTGGATGCGAAGAGGCTGGAGTTCGCGCAGCAGGAGCAATCCGAGGACGTGGTCGAGATCGGCGTTGGCCAGCACCACGCCCGTAATCGGCGACTGGCGCAGGCCCTCGCGCGGATGCAACTCAGGCGTGGCTTCGATCTGTGCGCGCAGGTCTGGCGATGCGCCCAGGAGAAACCACGAGCGGCCGTCCTGCGTGATTGCAACTTGTGTTTGGCTGCGCGGCTTGCCTTGGAACGTGCCGGTTCTCACGGCGCGACAATTGGCGCAGGCGCAATTCCATTGCGGAAACGCGCCTCCGGCCGCCGAACCAAGAATCTTCACCAGCATCTCTGTGAGTTTACAACCTGGAATCGGAGCCGCAGGTAATTTCGCGAGAACCTGTGCGGATTATTCGTCCGTAGCCGAGGCTTCGCGGAGAGGCTCTACGCAAGCTGGGAGATAGAAACTTGCAACCTCTCCTCGATTTCGGCGCGATCAGTGTGAACGTTCCTGCAACTTCAGCGAGAATTCGTGGCTCCGCTGCGCTTTCCGCTTGCCTTCGCGGTGGTTCCTCTTCATACTGGAATAGCCCGTGCCAAGCGGGTTCCGGCCCTCTCCCGCCCTCCCCACCTGAATCTTGCCTTCAGTTAAGTTGTTGTGTCTCGCCGAAGTCGTCGCTACGAAGAACTCACGAGGAATGGCTGGCAGCCAACTCTATCCTCGGCCCGCAGCGGCAGCACAGCGCAGCGGATCGACATCCCAAAGCTTCACGTCCTTGGAAAGGTTCTCGACTCCAATTTCACCGGCCATCGCGGTTCCGGGTTTGCCGCACCACACAATGCGGAATTGAGCCTTTGTGCCCTCGTACAGAACGTCGACCACGTCTCCTGGCTTCAGGCGAGCGTCCACGCATTGCAGAGTTGCCCCGCGGCCGCTGATAGTGCGCACGCTGGCAGGTTGGATGAACGGGCGAGATTGAGCATCCATGCCCCAGATCTGTACGGGAAGTTCAACGAAGACGCGTGACTGCTGGCGCCGGTCCATGCGATGCTCCTTGGCTTCAAAAGAGGTCAAGGCATGGTAGGCGGCGTCGGAGGGGAAACAAAGGTAACCAGAGTCACAGACGCAACTGTGCCGAAAGTTTTGCTCGCCGGATCAGGAGCGAGCGCAGGCTAATCGAGATTCTAGTCGAGATCGCCCAGCGAGCAGGCGCCGGGGCCGCGAGGATCGCCGCAGGAACCACACGCGCCGGTTGGAGCCGTCGCGACCGTGCCTCCCTTGGCCGACATGGCGAAGACGCTAAGCTGCGGGCTCAGTTTCCTGCTTTCACACTTAGGGCACTTGGCCTTGTCGCGACCGAAGACCAACGCTTCAAACTCGTGCTGGCATTCCTGGCAGATGTATTCAAAAATCGGCATGAGATCACTCCCGTAGAGTCGCTACTCCTATTAGAATCAATTCGCGCGAACTTCGCAAACAGGAGCGGTGACGCGTGGCGCCTTCAAGTTCGAGAGCTGGCTTCGAAAGTGGTTTAACCGAGAAGCCGCCGAGGTTCGAGCCCTCAGTTTTCAAGCCAAGTCGCTGGCTGCGCGGCGGACATGTGCAAACGATCGCCTCTTTTTTTCTCCCGCGCCGAATCGAGCTGCCGGCAGCCGAGCATCGTCTCATCGAAGTGGAGCCTGGCATCCCCGTGCTCTGCCACTGTCACTGGCAGAAGGACCGGAGAGCGCTGACGCTAATCGTGGTGCATGGGCTTGAGGGTTCGAGCGAATCGCAATACATGCTGGGAATCGCGCGGAACGGTTTGGCCGCGGGTATGAATGTGGTGCGCATGAATCAGCGCAACTGTGGCGGCATGGACCACAGCGCGCCCACTCTTTACAACTCCAGTCGTTCCGCGGACGTAGCGGCGGTGGCACGAAATCTCGTCGAGCGCGACGGTGTCCCGGGGTTCGTGCTCATTGGTTTCTCCATGGGCGGCAATCTGGTGCTGAAGCTGGCGGGCGAATGGGGAAGCACGGGTCCTCCGGAGTTTCGCGGAGTGGTGGGGGTTTGTGCAGCGGTGAATCTGGCGGCTGGAGCCGACGCGCTCCACGAACCCGCGAACCGGATTTACGAATATTATTTTCTGCTGAATTTGTATCAACGGTTTCGCCGCAAGGTGAAGCTGTTTCCAGATAGCTTCGACGCATCGCGCTTGCGCAGAGTTAGAAGCTTGCGCGGCTTCGACGAACGCGTGACCGCTTACTATTGCGGTTTCAGCGGCGCCGACGACTACTATGCTCGTGCCGCAGCCTCCCATGTGATCGAACGAATCGCGGTTCCCACACTGATCATCCACGCGGTTAACGATCCCTTCATTCGCCTGTTGCCGGAAACGCGGCAGAAAATCCTGTGCAATCGCAACATTACTTACATCGAAGTGGAAGACGGCGGCCATTGTGCTTTCATCGGCGAGCGCAACGGCGATCCGGCCTACGATGGACGCTGGGCGGAGCGTGAAGTTGTGGAGTTTGCGAAGCAGTTCCAGTAGCTCGTCAGTGCGGTATGCCATTAGGAACTGTCATCCCGAGCGAAGCGAGGGACCTTGGTGTTTGCCTGCGGCCACGACACTGGTGGTCTACATGAGAACCAAGATCCCTCGCTTTGCTCGGGATGACAAGCGTATTTTTGAGATGCTGAGGGATCCTAGTTCGCGCTCGCTGGACGCCGAAACCAAGCCAATATTTCGGTGCCGTGCCCCTTCGTCCGCGTGCGCAGGAAGGCGAGGATCAGCATGGCGACGAAGATCGTCAGCAATCCCTGGGATGCAGTTCGGATACTTTGAACATGTTTGGGCAGGATCGAGACGCGTCCATACACGAACTCGATGTGGACCCAGTAGACCAGCAGGGAAGCCTGACCCAATTGAATGAGCGGACTGAAACCCCAATGTCCGGCTCCCCAACGGCACCAAGTATAACTCGCTGTCAGAATAATGAGCAGCATACCCACACGAATCAGGAAGAAATTCGGGCTGGTGTGCCAATAGTCGTAAACCGCATAAAGCTGATGCGGTTGGGCATCGAGCCAACGTGCCGTTTCCACAAACACCACGCCGGCGGCACCGGCCAATGAGAAAATCAGAGCTTCGCGTTTGCGTGCCCACTCGCTCTGCAAAACAAATCCGGTGGTCAGTCCGGCGAAGGCGAATGCCGTCCAGGGAAAAATCGGGAAGAGCCAGGCCTGTGGCGTGCCCAGATTGTGAACGCCGTTGATGTAGGACTCCAGTGGCCACGGCAGCCAGTCCGGCCGCCAGGTTGTCCACAGCGGAGGAGTAAGTAGAGAGATCAGCAAGGCCGCTCCGGCCGAGGCTAGGATGAGGGCAATCCGTGTCTTCGCGCCACGGCGCATAAAGAAGAAGAGCACCAGCCAGCAGAGCAGGCCCATGAGCATCATGGAAAGGCCGATGGTGTTGAGCACATCCACACGCAGCAGGTCGCTGAGCGGCGCCCAGCCCCAGGCAATGAGATATTCCTGTAGACGAAAGAGCAGGCCGAAGGCAAAGATTTCCGCACCGCGGCGAATCGTGGCGCGAGCAATTTGCGCGGGGGACAAGTTCTTCTTCCACAGCTTTTCGGTTACCAGGGCGAACGAAATGCCAGCGAGAAACAAGAACAAAGGAGCAGGGAAGGTTCCTCCCAGCTGCGAGTACATGAAGAATTTGCTTTGGCGTGCGCCGGGGTTGAGCCACGCGTCGTAACAATGAGTCTGGAACATCAGGACGCAGGCGAGGCCCCGCATCCAATCGATGTAGGCCAGCCGGGATGGAGCGGGGGTTGTCAATCCGACACCGCATGATACTCCAGCGGAGCGTTTGATAAATTCTAGCGGGGGGCAAATTATCGAAGAGATCGAGGCCGGCTTGGTCGCTCGAACATACGCGCCATGGGCTAGCAAAACGCCCAAGTTAACGCGCCGCATCAGCGTTACAATGCCGCCATGCAGCATTTGCTGCCGCACCGATTTGCTCCGGGATCTGCAGCAGGAGTCGTGTCTCCGGCCGATCCGGCCGAAGTAGATGCGTTTCTGTGGAACAGGGCTTGTGGATATTTTGCGGCGAGAGGATATCGCACTGTTACGGGAGAACGAGTAAGCACAAGGCGCGGGCATACCGACCCTTTAATGACGATACCAATCGGGGTTCATTGTCGAATCGACACGGGCCGCCGAGAATTGCTGTTTCTGGAACCCGCTGTCATTTGAAGATTTCCGGTAGGGATCGATCGACCTATTTCTTGGCTGGGACCGGGAGGCTCTTGGTTAGAATCGGGTCTTGCTCACCGGCTAAGGCCTAGCGGAGTGCTGCATGAGATGCGTGTTTGGGATGTGGAGTAATGTTCGCATGGTCGTGCTTGTTGCGCTATCCGGCGCAATGTACGCCGCCGCGATTCTGGTGTTACGGACGCCACCTCCACTTTCAACTCAATGGATTGGCCAACTGCTCCCTATGCCGCTGAGTCTCCTCTTCGGGCCGGCAGCCGCGTGGGGCATGGCGTTGGGAGCGATCCTGGCAGGAATTGCGCTTGGCGACTACAGCGGGCTGATCAGCGGACCTATCGGATGTTTCATTGCCGGAGCGCTGCCTTTTCTTCTTTGGTCGCGTCTCTGGCCGGTTTCCTGGGGACGGCAGGTTCGTCTGAATTCTTTAAGGGCTTGGTTTCTCTTCACGCTTCTTGCGGTTGTGTCGGCGATGGGTGGATCGCTAGTCATCGCGTGGTTGATGGATGTGCTGCGCCTTGTGCCCTTTCGTTTTCTCGCCCTCCTGATCGGATTGGGCAATATCGTGAGCGGCACGGTGTCACTTGCGCTGCTGCTCGTGGTCTATCGTCGCGTCGAGGCGTTCGGTCTGGTTTGGTGGGAAATCATGGACGAGCAGGATCTGGACCATCCGCGAAGTGTTCTCTCAGTCGCGGGTGCTTGGCTTGCGGTTGTCGTATGCGTAAGTTCATGGACTTTTGCTATTGCGTTACCACATCACGCGCGGTTCATTGCAGGTGGGGGGGTGATTGGCATTGTGCTCTCGCTCGCACTCATGTGGTAAGAATTGCGGAACCATGATTAGTAGTCTGGTGTTATTGCCCCAATTCGAGAAAAAAGGGATCGTCGCAAGATTGGATCCGCGCACAAAAATGTTCTGCTCGCTGTGCGTGCTCGGGATGATTACGCGGTTCAGCGATCTCAAGTTCCTGCTGATCATAACAATCGGCGTGATCGGCGCCGGATGCCTGATCGGCGCTGGACCGCTGCTGGCACGTGCGAAATGGTTTGTTCTGGTTGTGATCGCATTTTCAACGGTAACCTGGGCGGTGCAGATCGGAGGTGCCATGCTTCCTCACTTTGGCTTCAGGCTTATCCCCAAAGAGGCATGGATGTTCAGTGCTGCTATGGGACTTCGCTTTGGCAGCCTGTTGTTGAGTGGTCTGCTATTTCTCAGTATCACGACAGCCACCGACCTTCAAGATGCCCTGACCTCCCTCCGATTTCCACATGCCATGGTATTTACGTTTTCGTTATCTCTACGGTTGCTGCCGGCCTATGTGGATACTGCAGTTGGAATTCTTGAATCCCAGCGGGCCCGAGGTCTGGATCTAAGAATGGGCAGTCTTCGTACCCGCGCCCGTAACTGCCTATCACTTGCCGTACCATTATTCATGCACGCCGTACGACAGACGCATCTGCTGGCGATTGGGTTGGAATCACGGGCTTTCTCGCCGGTCGAGGCGCGATCATGTTATCGGACACTCCGCTTGCGTCTGGCAGACTATTTGGTCATCGTACTTTTTTTTGTGGCGGCGCTGGGGGTGTGCTGGGCCACAAGTCGCGGAGTCGGTGTGGTGAGCAGTCCCTCCCTCTAGGCCGCGAGGCCACAATTTTCGGAGCGGCTTCGTTAATGTCCACTGTGCCGAACTTGTTCGTATAAGCGATGACCCAACCAAGCTCTAACGCCGCCGTCCGGTGCAGTAAGTTGGTCTAAATCCTACATCGTCACGCCTTTCGGGCCGCCATGCGCATTCGTAGTTCGGATTCGATCTCACTCATTCTCACAACCCCGAGTCCGAGTAGATTTGAGAAGCCGATCAGATCGGTCGATCGCAGCCCCGCTCCTTCCAAGATGCTTGGGTGAGCCAACACTTGCTGGGTGCTTCCATCTCCAGCAATCACCCCATCACGCATCACGATGACGCGTGAGCAGTACTCCGCGGCGACCCAAATCGAATGAGTGATAATCACGATTGTGTGGCCAATGTCATTGAGACGCTTCAGCAGATCCAGTAGCTTCAGTTGGTGGCAATAATCCAAACCCTTAGTAGGCTCATCCAATATGAGCATCTGCGGTTTAGTCACCAGGACCGAGGCAATGCAAACGCGGTGCCGTTCGCCTTTCGTGAGGAGCATAGGGTCGCGTTGGTCAATTCCCTGAAGCCCGAGCATTGTGAGCGCATCTGAGACCATTGACCTGCACTCTGTTCGCGAAAAGCCCAGCTGTCGTGGGCCGAAGCTAACTTCTTCACTTACGGTTGCAGCGAAAATCTGCTGGTCAGGGTTCTGGTACACATAGCCCACCAACTGCGCGAGTTCGTGCCTCTTGTAGTGCTGAATGGGCCGGCCGTCAATTGAGACCGTGCCTTTGGATGGCGCATATATGCCGGAAAGTACCTTGGCGAGCGTTGATTTTCCGGAGCCATTGCACCCCAAAATCGCGACCGACTCGCCGCGTCCGATCGACAGAGTGATATCGGACAGTGCCTTGGCCTCGTGACCGGTATAGCTGTAGCCAAGAGCGATCATCTCCATAAATGGTGAGCGAAACTGACCGGCGTCTGCCGCAGGCTCAGACTTGAAGGTTAATAGTGAAGGGGCAAAAGTTCGGATCTCACGTAACGCCTCCGCGGGACGATAAAGCTTCTTAGGAAAACCCAGCCTGTGCATCAGCTCCGGTAGTTCGGGCGGCCGCATGCATGCTCGTCCGAGCAGATCATCGTCCAAGAGGATGTCCTCCGGCTTTCCACTCCGGAGAATCGAACCGTTCTCAAAGACCCAAATCTCGTCTGCGGTAAGCGCGTTCTCGGTGCGCTGGTCGACGAATAGCTCGGTGGATCCTTGTGGCCGAAGTCGTCCGATCAACTCCCTTAAGCGAGCTTGCATCGTAGGATCGAGATCGCTAGTCGCTTCATCGAAGATCATCACTGGCAATTGCATGATGAGGAGTGCGGCCGTCGCCAATAGCTGCCGCTGGCCGCCGGACAGCGTGGCCGGCGGATCGAATCGCCGCTTCTGAAGACCAAGAATGTCCAGGTAAAACTCAATGCGCTTCAGTCCTTCCTGGCGCGGCACTCTCAGGTTTTCTAGCCCGAAGGCTAGTTCCTGCTCAACCGAATGAGTGAGCAGACCTGCATCGAAATCCTGCAGCACCAGGCCGCTCAGGGCTGCCATTTCATGAACCGGAGTAGTCTTCGGATCCCGCCCATGTACAAGCACTCGACCTGAGTAGTCTGTTCGATAAATGTGTGGAATAACACCGTTCAAACAAAGGCAAAACGTACTCTTTCCGGCACCGTCCGCTCCTGTAATGCAGATTCTTGTTCCGGCTCTCGCGACAACGGACACATCGGCAAGCGCCGGACGCGAGGAACCGCGATACGTGACGGACAACTTATCGGCCTCGATCGCACAAGTCATGAACTAGTTCAGCACCGTGGTTATCGTCGAGCGTTGATGCGACTCGTAAAAATAAGACGGAGTTCAACGAGGGCGACTTACTTCGAGGAGGGGCCTGCCTGCACGTGGTCTCGAAGTAGAGGAAACAGTAAACAATGCAGGATGTTAGCGCATATATAGTATCATCGTCTGCCGTGGTTATTACCTATACGGTGTGTTGTCACACGCCTTACGTCAGCTTCTTCTAAAAAGACTTGATCGTAAGAGGCTGCGTGATCGGGGCTCATGCAGTTACTCGATAGGAGGCATTCCGTGTTTTGTCAGCTCGCCCTGGCTGTCCCTGCCTTGAAGCGTCTTGTCTCTAACTCAAGCTTGATTGCGCTGGTTTGTATTATCCTCTATCCCTGCCTTGCCCGCGGCCAGCAAACATTAGGGTCGATGACCGGCATCGTCACCGACAACAGTGACGCCGTGGTACCGAAAGTCAAGGTGAAAGTCCGCGCGTCAGCCACGAACCTGGAAGTCGCCGCGGAGACGAAGCCGGACGGTTCGTTCAATATTGCAGATTTACCCATTGGCACTTACGAAGTGACCTTCAAAAAAGACGGTTTTGAGACTGCTGTCTATCCTCAAATTATTGTTCAGGGCAATCGTACGACCACATTGAGCGCCAAGCTCAACGTGGGTAAGGTGTCGTCCACGGTGACGGTAGAAGCTACGCCGCTGCTGAATCAAACCGACACCACCACTGGCTACGCTTTGAGTGAAGTGCGGATCATCGATATGCCGCTGGGGACGGGCAGCTTCACGCAGTTAGCGATCCTGAGCCCGGGCGTAAATGCCGATCTGCTGAATACCGCTGGATCCAACGCTGGACTTGGCAATCAGGGAATTTGGGCCAACGGCCAGCGCGACACGAGCAACAGTTTTACCGTGAATGGCGTCTACGCCAGCAACATTTTCAATGGCAAGTCCACCAGTCAGGTTCCATCGAGCCGTATAGCTTTTTTCAACATTGGAGCAAACGGAAACGGAAATAATCCGAGCGCCGAAGTCGTGACCAGTACGTCAGTTTACGCAGCGATTGGCGAGGCAATGCCCTCACCCCCACCGGAGACCATTGAGGAGATTCACGTCAATTCCGCTATGTACGATGCCTCCGAGGGCGCTGACAGCGGCGCGCAGATCAGCACGACCACCAAATCGGGCACCAACATTTTCCACGGTGGGGCCTATGGATACCACGAGCAGACCGGATGGAACGCAAACGAGTGGTTCTTCAATCACGAGCAGTTGCAACGCCCGAATATACACCGTAGCGTATTCGGCGGCTACGTCGGTGGTCCCCTTAAGAAGGACAAGCTATTCTTCTTCGGGTCTTATCAAGGGCAGCGCGTTAGCGATCAGTTACTGGCGAACTCAATTGTCGCCGTGCCGCCGGGCCTCACGGACAGCAACCGCGACGCGCAGGGGTTGGCGGACCTTGCTAATGCCGACTTTAGCGTGCCCGGCTGCGGAACAGGAACGAATCCTCCCTGCTTGAATATTCAATCCAGTCAGGTTAGCCAGCAGGCCGTAAATATCATGAATACCAAAGCACCGGGAGGCAGCTGGTGGATTCCCGATGCTTCGACAGGGAGCGGGTTGAATACATTGCAGAGCCTGGGCGGAGACGCAACCATCCTTGGACCTAACTCGCATTTCGCCGCCGACCAAGTGAATGGAAACATCGATTACAACTTCAGCGCGAAGGACAGATTTGCGGCCAAATATTACTTTCAGAACGACCCCAACACCACCCCCTTCGCGCAGAGTTCGCTACTGGGTTTTCCTCAGACTCTGGAAGCCGGCAGTCAGACGATTTCTCTCGATAACACCACGGCGCTCACCCCCAACTTAACATGGGAGCAACGGTTCGGATTCATTCGGGAGCGAGCTTACTCCTCCACCAGCCAATTTCTGTCACCTTCTGCTGTAGGTATCAGCGTACCGGGTACAAACCTCTTTCCCGCCATGAGCATCAAGAATGCCGATAATTACCCCAACGGCCTGTCGATCGGTCCCGCCAATAGCTTCTTCGCCCATGCCGGTGTTTTCCAGAATAACTTTGAATGGGCAAGTAATCTGAAGTGGATACGCGGCCGTAACTCGATTGGCCTCGGCTTCAATGTCGACAGTCTGCAGCTCAATGTGATCAACAAGAATAATGAGGTCGCTCAGATTACTTTCGAAGACTTTCCCGGCTTCGTTCAGGGTCAAGTGTGCGGACCAAACACCTTCGGTTGCGGCGGCCAGGATTCCTCGCAGATATTGAGCGGTGCCAGCAATCGATACTATCGGGCTAAGCAGCTGGGAATCTATGTACAAGATAACATCCGGGTGAAGTCGAATGTTGTGCTGAACCTGGGGCTACGCTGGGATTGGGATGGACCTCTGGATGAGAAATACGGAAACCTCACAAATTTCTACGCGCAGGATTACTCGTACGACATGGCCAGTGACACCATCACCAATATTGGCCTCGTAGTTGCCGGTAACAACAAGACCTTCGGCACAAAGGGCGTCAGCAACTCCACTCTCACGGGGCGCCAATGGGGGTTCGCTCCTCGCATTGGGATCGCCTACAGCCCCAGTCGGTTCCACAACAAGGTGGTCGTCCGCACGGGCTTCGGTATGTACTACGATCGCGGGGAATACTTTACGGAGCTATCGCCACCCGCCGGTGTCAACGGAGGTCCCTTTGGAGTGACAGTCGAGGAACCGTTCGTCGTTCCGTTCTATGCGGTCACCGGCGGGACGTTCGCGCAGCCGTTCGGTGCTTCTCTGCCACCGCCGCCTCCGGCGAATCTGTCCCAAGTGCAAGCCCTGCTGCCAAACGCGGGGCAACTAATTTCCAACAACACGGCATATTGCTCTTCCCTGGGAGAATCAGGATGCGGACCCTTGTTCTTCGGTGGCTACGATCCCAAGAACACCTTGCCTTACTCGGAAAATTGGACCCTCGACTTGCAATGGCAACCCAAGAATAGCCTCGTCCTTTCGCTGGGTTATGTTGGCAATCATGGCGTGCACGAGGTCCTCCCCTTACCTTTCAATCAGGCAGAGATCGCTACGCCACAAAGCCCGCGGCTGGCAGGGGGACCTTACGAGCAAGACTACTCCTATGGCTATAACGTGAACTGCGCCGCCATTCCATCTTCCCTACCGTGCACGCCCACCAACTTGGGGTTGGTGCCTGCCTCGAAGGCGCTGGCTGCTGAGAGCGTGGACGCCCTGGTGGCCGGTTATGGCACCGGCAATGCGGCGCTGCGCGTGCCTTATATCGGATACGATCCGAATTCCGACTTCAATCGCTCCGTCGGGATATCGAACTACAACGCTCTGCAATTCAACGTCTCAAAGCGGCTGAGCCGTGGCTTTCAGATTTCCGCTTCCTACACCCGTTCCCACACTCTCGACGAACAGAGTGGGCTCGGACTATTTTTCACGGGCAATGACCCCAACAATCCGCACTCCTCCTACGCCACTTCTGACTTTGACCGCACCAATGTTCTTACGGTCAGCTACCACTATGCTTTCCCTTCCGCGGTAACGGGTCCGGCATGGGTGAAGCAAATGGTGAATGGCTGGGCGATCAATGGGGTGACCGTCATGCAGAGCGGGCAAGCGTATAGCGTGTTCGATTTCAGCGGCGGGGCGGCCAGCATTTACTGGGGCGGTGGTCAAGACCTTGCCACCAATCCAATTGTTCCTGCACTTGGCTTCGGGTCCACTCAATCCAATGTAGTCCTGCAAGGTACAACTGGGGTGAACGGCAACAAGCCCATGTTGAACGCGAACGCCTTTGGCATTCCCACGCCGTTCGCTCCCGGCTCCAACGGTGTGCCGCCTTGCGATGCGGTTAGCGGCGTTTGCGATCCTTATGAGAACGGATACGCCGCCGGCGGCCGCAATATTTTCCGTGGTCCGTTCCAGAATCGGTTCGACTTCGGTCTATCGAAAGATTTTGGGCTTGGCGAACGCTTCTCGCTCCGGTATGACGTACTGGCATTCAACATCTTCAACCACCCCAGCTTCGACATCCCCAGCGATTTTGCCGAATTCAACCCGTATTTCTCCAATCCGCCGTATGATCCCAATACTGGGCAGAACACGTACACATTCCCTCCCTACGGAAATCTTGGTGTCCTGCAGCACAGCATCGGCAGCCCACGATTCATTCAGATGGCGTTGCATGTGATGTTCTAGCGGACACTGCGGGAAGATGGACACTGCTGGAAGATAAAGCGAATGTCACAATCAACTGAACTGCCATAACTGAAGCGTGCGCTCGACCTCGTGCCGGCAAACACTTGGCGGGGCGCACCCAAAGGCTGTAGAAATCGAATGCGATTCTGGTGCCATCCCCTGCACCAATTAACTGATGTATCCTTAATCAAACCAGTCCGTTCTTTGCGGGCGCGTAGCTCAAACGGATAGAGCACCGGATTTCTAATCCGGTGGTTGCAGGTTCGATTCCTGCCGCGCCTACCAGAAGCAGTGGCCAGTGGTCAGTGATCAGTGGCCAGTCAGGCTCACCCACAATGTCGTCTTCTTAATGCAGCATCATCCTTTTGATTTTCTGACCACTGGCCCCTGGATCACTGACCACTGCTTTTCCTGTGCTCGCAGGCAGCCGTATTCAGGCAGCCATCCGCCAACCGCAGGCGGTCTACCGGCTTGCCCGCGATGATGTGCGATTCGATGATCTCATCGACGTCGGCATCCGTGACGTGTCCATACCATACGGCGTCGGGATAAACCACGAGATTCGGTCCGTGCTCGCATTGGTCAAGACAACCAGCCTGGTTGGCCCGCACTTTGCCCTTGAGGCCGCGCTCCGCGAGCTTCTGCTTGAATAGCTTCTGCAGCTTGGCCTCGCCGGTGGGATCGCAGCATCCTCGCGGGTTTCCCGGAGGCCGCTGGTTGCCGCATATGAAGATGTGTTTCTCGAATTTAGGCATGGAATCACATCTTACCGGAGAGCATAGCGCATTCATTGCCGCAGGGTCATGGTGCCAAAGCACCACTACCTTGCCGCTGGGTAGTGTCTTAACAGAGTGAATTAAGACACTACCTGCCGCATTTCAGCTACTACCTGCCGCTGCCTCGCGTTGCCATTCGCAGCGCGGGCGCGATAAGATAATTTGTACACATCTTCTCCGCTTCCATCCTATAAGCCTTTATGCATTGCCGCGGGCAAGGAGTGTGCGACCCCGGTGCGGTGCAGTTGTGCATCCGCGAATCCCTGTGACGGAGTTGGCATTGAAACGAGGCAAGACCGCGGTGATTGTCGGCGCCCAATGGGGCGACGAGGGTAAAGGCAAGATCGTCGACGTTCTCTCGGAGAGTTTTTCTGTCGTAGCCCGCTACGCCGGCGGCCACAACGCCGGCCACACCGTCATTATCAACGGCAAGAAGTTCGTCCTGCAACTTGTGCCTTGCGGAGTGTTGCGGGCGGCGTGCCGCAGCGTCATCGGGAACGGCGTGGTTCTGGACCCCATGGCCTTTCTGAAGGAAGTTGGCGCATTGCGCGAGGCCGGTGTGCGAGTTGACGGAAATCTTTTTGTTTCCAACCGCGCGCAGGTGATTCTCCCCTACCACCGCATGATCGAACTGGCCGCGGAGAACGCTCCGGGACGCGTAAAGATCGGCACCACCTCGCGCGGAATCGGTCCGGCTTATGAAGACAAGATGGGCCGCCGCGGCTTGCGGGTGGCGGATTTGCTCGACCTGCGGCTGCTGAAGAAACACATCGAAAATGCCGTGCGTGAAAAGAACATGATTGCGCACGCGCTGTTCAATTCCGAACCGCTCGATGCCGACAAGATGTACACGGAATACGCTGCGGCAGCGGAGAAAATCGCTCCATTCGTGTGTGACACGGCAGTTCTGCTCAACCAGGCGCTGGCCGACGGCGAATCCATCTTGTTTGAAGGCGCGCAAGGCACCATGCTCGACATCGATCACGGCACGTATCCCTTTGTGACTTCTTCCAGCGCGACTTCGGGCGGGGCTGCGATTGGTACCGGAGTCGCGCCGAACGCGATCGACTCGGTGATCGGGCTCACCAAGGCATATTGCACGCGCGTCGGCGAAGGTCCTTTTCCCAGCGAGGAGAAAGGTGAACTGGGTGAGCAGCTTCGCAAGCGCGGCAACGAGTATGGGGCAGTGACAGGACGTCCGCGGCGCACGGGCTGGCTCGACTTGCCTCTGTTGCGCTACGCTGGCATGATTAACGGCATCTCCTGGCTGGTGGTCACCAAGCTGGATGTGCTCGATGAATTGGCTGAGATTCCAGTCTGTATGGGCTATCTGGTCAACGGAAAGAAGAGCATGGAAATCCCTGCGCAGGCCAGTGGTTATGACGAGCTGGAGTGTATTTATCACAGAATGCCCGGGTGGAAAACTTCCACCCAGGGCATCACGAAGTTCGAGCATCTGCCGAAGGCGGCGCGGGAGTATCTGGCATTCGTCGAAGAAGAGACCGGTGCAAAGATCGGCATGATCTCAACCGGCCCGGACCGGGATCACACAATCTTCGTGGATGAATTTGCAACTGGACTGAAGACAGCCTCCCCCCGGAAAGTCTAGAATTGACTTCCCATTCGTCAGGTACTTAGGCGACTTACTAACTTACGCAAGGAGCGCACGATGGTGGTTTTGGCGGTAACGTGGATGGCGAAGGTTGGGCATGAAGCCGAGGTTACTACTCTGTTCGCAAAACTCACCGAGGAATCCCGCAAGGAGCCGGGGTGCGCCATGTACCAGGTCCATAGGCACAAGACCGAACCGCGGCGCTTCTTCATCTATGAGCAGTACCAAGACGATGCCGCGCTCGAAGCCCATCGTAACGCCGCGCACTTCCTGCAATTTGCCAAGAAAGATCTGCCAAAAGTGGCAGAGCGTGTGGAAGGCCATCTGTTCGAGCCGCTGGGGTAGGTAGTGTGGCCCGGGGCTCACTTCCCCTTGTCGATCATCAACTCGCCGCCCGACGCATAACTTCCTTCGACACTTCATGGAAAGCGATCATGATGCCTTCGCGTCGCGCTCCTGCTTCTTCGACCAGCGCGTCGGTCACACGTTTCGCGATCTTTCGCTTTTGTTCAGCGGTGCGTCCTTGCAGCATCGTGATTTGAACCATCGGCATGAAGGAACTCCTGAAACAGGTAGCGCCGGCGTCCCGCCGGCACTCCGGGCCGCCGAGACGGCGGCGCTACGGTCATTTCGCCAGTTCGTATCCCGCAAAGAAAAAACTCAACTCGAAGCGAGCCGTATCTTCGGCGTCGGAGCCGTGAATCGCATTGTGCTCGATGCTCGACGCCCATTTCTTGCGGATGGTGCCTTCCTCGGCGTTGGCCGGGTTGGTGGCGCCCATCAACTTGCGCAGGTCGGCGATGGCGTTCTCCTTTTCGAGAGCCAGTGCGACGATCGGTCCGCTCGACATGAAATCGGTGAGCGAGCCGTAGAACGGCCGGCTCGCATGCACGGCGTAAAACTGCTCCGCCTGGTGCTTGGAGATTTCCAGCATCTTCATGGCAAGAATGCGGAAGCCTTGTTTCTCAAATTGTTCGATGATGTCGCCCACTGCATTTTTGGCGACGGCGTCTGGTTTCACGATGGTAAGAGTGCGTTGCAGAGTCTTCATAGGGTCAGGTTAGTCGTTGGTCGTTAGTCGTTCGTCAATCGTCTTTGCTTACTGTCTTTTTCTCGGTACTCGGTACTCGGTACTCGGTATTAAACCTTCACTCCCAGCGTCGCCACAAGCGTTTCCCCAATATCCGCCGGAGATTTTGCCACGCGGATGCCGGCCGCTTCCATGGCCTTGATCTTCTCCGCGGCTGTTCCCTTGCCGCCGGAGATGATCGCCCCGGCATGGCCCATGCGGCGTCCTGGTGGCGCGGTTTGACCGGCGATGAAGCCGACCACCGGCTTCTTCATGTGAGTCTTCACAAACTCCGCCGCGGTTTCCTCGGCATCGCCTCCAATTTCACCAATCATGATCACGGCTTCGGTCTCAGGATCACGATTGAACAGGTCGAGCGCATCCAGGAAGCTGGTTCCGATGATCGGATCGCCTCCAATCCCAATGGCGGTGGACTGTCCAACGCCGCGCTGCGTCAGCTGATGCACCGCCTCGTAAGTTAGCGTGCCCGAGCGCGACACGATGCCGACCGATCCCTCTTTGTGAATTGATCCCGGCATAATGCCGATCTTGCATTTGCCCGGCGAAATGATTCCTGGGCAGTTTGGCCCGATCAGCCGCGAGCGCCGGTTCTGCAGAAACTCCCACGCCTTGACCATGTCGAGCGTCGGTATGCCCTCGGTGATGCAAACGATAAGATCGACCTCGGCATCGGCTGCTTCCATAATCGCGTCGGCCGCAAACGGCGGCGGGACGAAAATCACGGTTGCGTCGGCGCCGGTTTTCTCCACGGCTTCCTGCACGGTGTTGAAAATCGGCCAGCCTTCGTGCGTGGTGCCGCCTTTACCGGGCGTCACTCCGCCCACAACCTGCGTTCCATAAGCTGCACAGGCCTTGGCATGGAAGGTGCCTTCGCGTCCCGTTAACCCTTGCACTACCAAGCGCGTTTCTTTATTAACCAGGATTGCCATAACTATGATTCCTCGTAATTGTCATCCTGAGGCGGGCGCTTTCAGCTCGCCGCTTATCGCCATTCCGTAGCGCCGTGAACTCCGCGCGCCGCCGCCACCACTTTGTCGGCTGCATCTTTCATGGTGTCGGTCACCACGAAGTTGAAGCCAGAATTCATCAGGATCTTCTTGCCTTCGTCCACGTTCGTACCTTCCAGCCGGAGCACTACGGGAAGCTTGATGTTGGTCTTCTTCGCCGCTTCCACCACCCCGGTGGCCAGCGTATCCACGCGCAGAATGCCGCCAAAAATGTTGATCAGCACTGCCTTTACGCTCTTGTCGCTCAACAGGATTTCGAACGCGTGCGCTACTTGCTCGGCGCTGGCCCCGCCGCCCACGTCGAGAAAGTTCGCGGGCATGCCGCCGGCGTACTTAATGATGTCCATCGTCGCCATTGCCAGTCCGGCCCCGTTCACCATGCAGCCCACGCTGCCGTCGAGCTTGATGTAATTCAGGCTGTACTTCGAGGCCTCAACCTCAAGCGGATCTTCCTCCGTAATGTCGCGCAGTTCGCGAATATCGGGATGGCGGAACAGCGCGTTGTCATCGAAAGTCAACTTGGCATCGAGCGCGAAAAGCCGGCCGTCGGTGGTCGTGATGAAGGGATTAATCTCGACCAGCGAAGCGTCGGTATCGAGAAACGCTTTGTAGAGGTTGGAGAGAAATTGCACGGCAGGGTTGATCTGCTTGGCGCTGAGTCCAAGCTTGAACGCCATCTTGCGCGCCTGGAACGCTTCGAGGCCCATGCCGGGAGCGATGTGTTGCTTCAGGATGGCGTCGGGATTCTCCGCAGCCACCTGCTCGATCTCCATTCCACCCGCGGCGGAAGCCATGAACACCGGCTTGCCTTCCGCGCGGTCGACCAGGATTCCCAGATACAATTCTTTCTCGATGGGCAGAGTTTCTTCGATCAGCAGCCGACGCACGGTCCGTCCTTCGGGGCCCGTCTGATGCGTGACCAGCTTCATACCCAGCATCTTGCCGGCAAGCTCTCCCGCCTCATCCACGGATTTGGCGATCTTCACGCCTCCGCCCTTGCCGCGCCCGCCCGCATGAATCTGGGCCTTAACCACAACTCCGGTGGCTCCCGCGCTGAACAATTCCTTGGCCGCGGAGTCGGCTTCTTCGCGCGAGGTCGCCATCGTCCCGCGGGGTACGGTCACACCATATTTCTTAAGAATCGCTTTTCCCTGGTACTCATGGATTTTCATAATGACGCTCGTCAGCTAACAATCGGAAGGAACCTGCTTGCGGCTATCGACTGAGGGCAGCAAACCTTTAATTTTATAGAAGGGCAGAGGATTAGGGCAAACCGGCCGCCTTACTTCTTCGGCGTCGACACGCTGAGCGGAGAGGGCGCTATCAGATACTCGGCCTCGTCGCTGTCGACCTCGCCAAAAAACAGGTACAAGCTGGATTCTTCTCCATAGACGGCCCGCGCATTGAAGTAATAAACCTTTCCTGCCTCCGCCGTGAAATGCGCGAGCCCTACGGGATGCCCGCGAAAGGACTGCACGTTGGCACACACATGACGCTCTCCCGGCTCGACCGACACAGAGAAGTAGGAGCTATTCTTATTCGCACCAACCCAAGCTCCATCGATCCCGATCGTGGTCGTCACGCTGAAGGTGTCCTTGCCCTTTTCCTGAATGAAGTAAACCAGCGCCTTGCCCGGCTCGGGCTGCGCCTGCGTGTGCTGGGACGAATCCAGATTCACGGCGAAACTGCCAGTCCTGGGACCGCAGGCCGATGTCACGCCGCTAGGCGGCTCCTGGGAAAGCGCCGATGCCGCAAGAAGCAGCGTGATTAGTGCGATCTTCATGATTTCCCCTCCGGCCCGTTGTGGATTAAGACTCAGCGCTGTCTGCCCCCTTCGGGAGTAGGCGGTGCACTCATAGGAATACCATTCCTGCGGGAGGGTGGTAAAGAATTAGTCAATTCGAGTAAAGTTTTGTCGGCTCGAGCGGGCTTTATGGTGGTTTGCGAGCTGTCTGGGTTCCGCCACACTGTTCCGGTAGAATTCCTCTAAGGTTCCAAGCGGAACAGTTTACGTACACATGATCCTCGACGCCCTCCATCGCATCGCCCATCACGGCCAATCGCTGGCCCGCGCGGAAGCACGGGAAGTGATGGCGGAAGTGCTCGCCGGTAACTGCACCGACGCACAAATCGCCGCGCTGCTCGTGGCTCTGCGCATGAAAGGTGAAACCGTCGAGGAGATCGTCGGGTTCGCCGAAGCGATCCGCGCTGCGGCAACGCCTTTGCCTATTTCGCCTGCAGCTTCCGGCGCGCTCGATTTGAGCGGCACGGGCCGAGACGCGCTGGCTGAGTCATCGCTGGTCGACACCAGCGGCACCGGCGGCGACGCCAGTGGAACCTTCAATATTTCAACTGCCACGGCGTTCGTAACTGCGGGAGCGGGCGTTCGCGTAGCCAAGCACGGCAACCGCAGCATCAGCTCGAAATGCGGCTCGGCTGACGTGATGGAGGCCCTGGGCGTGAACATCCAGTTGACTCCCGAGCGGGCCGCTCAGTGCCTGCGGGAGATCGGAATCTGTTTTCTCTACGCGCCCGATCTGCACTCCTCCATGAAACAGGTGCAGAAGGTTCGGCGCGAGCTGCGAATGCGCACCATGTTCAACCTGCTCGGTCCGCTCACCAATCCGGCGCACGCTTCGGGACAAGTCGTGGGCGTCTACGCGCTCGATATGGTGGAAAAGCTGGCCGAAGCGCTTAGCATGCTGGGCCTGCGTCGCGCGCTGGTGGTGCATGGTCTCGATGGTCTCGACGAGATCACCATCGCCGGACCCACGCGCGTAGCCGAAGCACGCGACGGAATTGTGAAGACGTACGAAGTCGATCCCGAAGAGTTCGGCATTAAGCGAGCCACTCTGGCCGACATTTCTGGCGGCGATGCGGCTGAAAACGCGGCCATCATTCGCGAGGTTCTAGACGGAAAGAAATCTCCGCGTCGCGATGTGGTCTTGCTGAACTCAGCAGCCGCGCTGGTGGCGGCGGGGCTTGTCGATCATCTAAAGGATGGAATTCCGCTGGCAGCGCGGTCAATCGACTCCGGCGCGGCCGCGGCAAAACTGGACGCGCTGGCGAGCTTTACGAGGCGAGTGGTCAGTGACCAGTGATCCGTGATCATGCGAACCTGCTGGCCACTGACCACTGACCACTGTTTTCCAATCACTTCGCGGCGTCCCCCTCAATCTTCAACGTATTGTTCGTCGTGTCGCTCTCCGGCACGCTGCCGTCGTTGACCACGATTTCCTTCGGCGGCTTCGAAATCTCCACTCGAATCACGCCCTTGCTATTGCCGCGTACCTCAAGGCGCTTCGTGATTTCCCCCCCGGCAAATTTCACGGTGACGGGAACCTCGGCTCCTGCCCGGCCCAGATTCGCCACCGTAACGGTCACCAGATATTCATCGGTCATCGTCTTACGCGGAAACGCCGACTCCACTTTGAAATCCGGCAGACCGCGGTCGCGATAAACCCAGTCGTCGAAGAACCACTCCAGATCCTTCTGCGTCTGTGCCTGAATCAATCGCGGCATGTAGGAAGCGCCATTGTCCTGTTCCAGACGATACGACTTGATTGCCTTTTTCAGGGCATCATCGCCAACCATCTCGCGCAGCATCCACCAGACGCACATCGCCTTGCTGCGGTAGAGTGCCTCGTCGTAGGTATTGATCAACGAGCGGTCCACCTCATCTTCGGATCTGGGGGCTGTCTGCTTTTCTTTATCAGCCGCGCTGAATGCGGAGCGGTGCAATCCCATGTAATCGAGTGCAGCTTGGCGTCCTTTCTGTTGTTCGACATAAAGAGCTTGCGCGAAGTGGGGCAGGCCCTCGTTGATCCAGGGCCGCGGCGAAGAGAATGCCGCGTGGGCTAGCTGGTGCGTGGCCATCAAGCCCGCCAGCTTGGGATCGACACTAGCCAGCGGTGTGAGCAGGAGCGCGCCGTTCTCAATGGGAGAAGCGTTCGGATCGGCCAAATCGGTCGTCTGAGCTTTCTTGCGCAGTGCACCAAACCATTCCATGACAAAGGGAGCGGCCTGCTCAGCGGCATCCGCGTATGCCGTGGCCGCCGCATCATGACCGTGAAGATAGCGAACCGTAATGTCGGGCCGTTCCATAACCGCGTAGCTGGCAATCACCAACACGGGCACGATTGGTCCCAATGGCATGGGTTCACAATCCGTGGTCACAGAATGTTGCAGGCCCATCTGTTCGAACATCGTGACCATGCACATCGCGCCGCTGATGAAAATTTGGGGCGGTTCGCCTTCGCCAGTCTCCTCAATGTGGAAGTGCATCTTCGAGGCCGACTCCCGCGCCTTCAGCCGGCCGAGAACATCAAACAAGCTGTTCGCTTCGGAGAGGTCAACCGCGTCGGTCGCAATCGGATACCATGCCACATTGCCCGCGCCCCGTATGGCGGTGAAGGTCGTGTTGATCTGGTCCCAATCGCTGGCGTGAGCTACGTCTTCGGGTGTGCCGAGCCGCGTCAGCCGTGTGGCATCGAGCACGATCACGCCTTCGTAGGCGATCTCCAACTCGACGCTACCCTTGGGCGCGACCGCCTCCGGCAAAGTCACGATGGCTTCCGAAAGCGCGCCCGTGTGGTCGATATCGGAAGTGTAGGGTTGAGCGACGAACGGCAACGGCTGGTCGCCGGCTTTGATGGAACGCCAGTCCAGCGAAGAAGAAATCTGCAGCACCGCGATCTTCTGCGGCGTTACCGAATCATTCCGCAGAGTGATCTTGCCACGAATCCCCAGACGCTGCTGCTTGGACTCGACGCGGACATTCAGGTCGTAACTGGTGAAAGTGAAGGCCTCGCGATCGAGCGAAAAGGCATTCACCACAGAGGCACAGAGAACACAGAGAAAAAACAAACTGAAGCTGCGCAACTTCATTTCACACCCGAGATCGCCCCTTTATCCTGCGTCCGGTCTTTAGCGCGCCTCTGCCGCACAATTTCATACATCACCACAGCTCCGGCGACCGACACGTTCAGCGAGGGCACTTTGCCCAGCATCGGAATCGAAACCAGAAAGTCGCACTTCTTCTTCACCAGGTCGTGCAATCCCTTGCCTTCCGCGCCGAGAACCAACGCGCAATCCATGTTGTAGTCGAGGGCGTCGTAAGTCTGTTTGCCGCGTTCGTCGAGGCCAACCGTCCAAATGTTGCGCTCCTTCAATTCTTCGATCGTGCGCGCGATGTTCGTCACCTTCGCGATGGGTAGATATTCGCTGGCGCCGGCAGAGGCTTTCGTCACCGTCCCTGTGACGGGCGCGGCGCGCCGCTCTGGAATGATCACGCCGTCTGCTCCCGCAGCATCGGCGGTCCGCAAAACCGCGCCCAGGTTATGCGGATCTTCCACACCATCAAGCACGATGACGAAAGAATATTTTCCGCGCTTGGCGCCGACCACATCATCGAGATCGCTGTATTGCTTCGCCGAGGTTACAGCGACAACGCCCTGGTGCGCGGCGTTGCCGGCCATGCGGTCGAGTTCCACTCGCGTGAGAAAACGTACGGGCACGCCCAGCTTGCGGCAGTCTTCGATCATGCGCTGCAGGCGGATGTCGTGCCGCTCCTTCGCCATGCCAACCCACTGGAAAGCGCGTCCGCGGGCCTTGAGCGCCTCGGTGACGGCGTTGATGCCGTAGATATAGTTCATAGGGGCAGTGGCCAGTGGCCAGTTGTCAGTTGCCAGTTTTGCAATTCTCGCATGCTCCAAGTGTACCGAAAGCCGAAGACGCTGGGGTTGCTGGGATGAAGTCGTGTCGAAGGCTGGCGCGCGTGATCGCCCGCTCGGGAGATCCTTCGCTCCGCCTGAAAAGCGGCTGCACTCAGGATGACGCCCGAGGAAAGGTTGTGGAGCCAAATAGAAAACGTACGACATCCTCTGGTTCTGGTCGCTCCGTGTAATCCTCGTTCGCGGAGGCGTAGAGCATCGTGCCATCGCGGTCGATGATGTAGGTCGAGGGAATCGGCAAGTCCCAGCTGTCGTCGCCGTTGACGAAAGGCAGGTTGACGAACGCGCGTTGATACAGGGCTTTTTGTTCGTCTGGGATGCGATAGGTCAAGCCGAACTGCCGCGCGACGTTATTCCCAGCATCGGAGAGCAGCGGGAAGCGCAGCTTGTGCTGGTCGCGCATGAAGAATGATTGCTGCACATTCTGCGGAGAAATGGCGACGAGCGTCGCGCCTCCCTGCTCAATTTCTGGCAGGACGAGGTTCATCGCTTCCATCTGCGCGACGCAGAACGGGCACCAGCGCCCGCGAATGAAGCAGAGCGCGAGGCGTCCCTTTGCGAGCAAGTCAGACGAAGAGACGCTTTTGCCGTCGTGATCTTGAAGTTGGAATTCTGGAACCTTCGCGCCGACGGGAAGAATATTGGCAGCTAGGCGTCGCTGCTTCAGTTCCGCGACGGCGCGGGCATGAACGGCCTGCGTCTCCGCCGGAACGTACTTCGCGATTAGCTCCTTGCGCTCGGCGAGGATCGCGCGCAACGGGCGAACGTCAATCTCAGGAGACGATTCTTCGAGGGAGCGCCATTTCATAACAAACAGTGGCCAGTGGCCAGTGGCCAGTGATCAGAACTTAAGGTTAGGCGGTTACTGGCCACTGCTCACTAACCACTGGCCACTCGTCCTACATTCCCGGCAGCTTCATCCCCGCCATCCTGCGCGCGAAGCTGGGCTTGCCCATCTGCTTGAACATTTTTTTCATCTGCGCGTATTGGCGAAGCAGGTTGTTCACTTCTTGCACCGTAGTGCCGGAGCCGCGGGAGATGCGTTTGCGGCGGCTGCCGTTGATCACTTCGTGGTGATTGCGCTCGTGAGCGGTCATCGAATTGATGATGGCTTCGACGCGGTTGATCTGTTTTTCGTCCACGTTGTCGGCGGCTTTCTGCAGGCCGGAAAACGGGCCGATGCTGGGCATCATGCCGATCAGGCTCTTGATCGAGCCCATCTTCTTCACTTGCCGCAACTGGTCGCGAAAGTCTTCCAGCGAGAAGCCGTCGCCGGTGAGGGCTTTGGTGGCCATCTCCTGCGCTTTTTTCTTGTCGATCTGCGATTCGGCGCGTTCGATCAGCGAAAGAATGTCGCCCATGCCGAGAATGCGCGAGACGATGCGGTCGGGATGAAACGGCTCGAGCGCGTCGTACTTCTCGCCCACGCCGATGAACTTGATAGGCTGGCCGGTGACCTGCCGGATGGAAAGAGCTGCGCCGCCGCGGGCGTCGCCATCCATCTTGGTGAGGATGACGCCGGTGAGCGAAAGCTTCTTGTGGAACTCGTCGGCGGAGCGCACCGCGTCCTGCCCGGTCATGGCGTCGGCGACGAATAATATCTCCGATGGATTCAGCAGCTTCTTCAGCGACTGCATCTCGTTCATCAGTTCGTCGTCGATGTGCAGCCGTCCGGCGGTGTCGACGATCAGCACGTCGCAGCCGGAAACGATTGCCTCACGGCGAGCCTCTTTTACTAACCGCTCAACCGCGTGGGTGAGCTGCTCGGGCGTGTTGGCCTCACCCACTTCGCCTTCGTAAATCTGCGCCTTCACCGCCTGCGCCACAACTTTCAACTGCTCCCGCGCCGCGGGACGGTACACGTCCACCGAAACCAGCAGCGGACGGTGGCCGCCAATCTTGAACCAGTTCGCCAGCTTGCCCGAAGTGGTGGTCTTGCCGGAACCTTGCAGTCCGGCCATGAGCACGACCGTGGGCGGTTGCGATGCGAACTTCATGCGCGCGGTGTCTTTGCCGAGGGTCTCGACCAGTTCGTCGCGCACGATCTTGATGACCTGCTCGCCAGGAGAAAGCGCGGTCAGCACTTCCTGGCCCACAGCTTTCGCCTGAATGCGGTCGACCAGCTCTTTAACGACTTTGAAGTTGACGTCGGCTTCGAGCAGCGCCAGCCGGATTTCGCGCAGCGCCTCGGCAATGTTTTCTTCGCTCAGCCGGGCCTGGCCGCGAAGGGACTTAAATGCGCGTTGCAGTTTTTCCTGAAGATTCTCAAACATAGGTTCTATTGAAAGTTTATCAGCTTCCCCGACCTCACAGACAGAGTAGAATCGGCAATCTTGGAGAAGAAATGTTCAGTCACAGCTCAAAATACAACAAGTTTTGGAAGTGGTTTGAAGCGCACGAAGATGAGATTTTTCATTTTGAGAGAAAACAGGAAAAGATTTTTGACAAGCTGGCTTCTCGACTTCGCCGCGTGCATCCCGATCTGGTCTTCGAGTTTTCTAGCGTCAGCGAGGGTCGGAGAGAGTTTACTGTTAGCGCTGGAGGAATTAAGAGCGTCTTTCCTGAAGTTACGTCTCTGGTTCGAGAAGCCCCCGCGCTCTCCCGGTGGAAAATCATCGCGTTCCGGCAAAGGCGCGATGTCCCAGACATCCAGTGCGGGGACAAAATGCTTAATCGCGATGCGGTGTTCTTCGACCACATCCCGGCGGGGGATAAGATCGACTTACTACTTTTCATCCCTGGACTATCCGACAGCTCGCCAGAGGGCGTCACCGGTCTGAAGACTATCGGATACTTGCTGCTGGATTCGGCTGTCGGCGAATATGACGTCGAGACCAAAATTGCCGGAATCCAGTTCTTAGATGCTTCGGTGTCTCCGGAGAGGCGCAGAATACCTTTGCGCGAGCTACCTCAAGTCGTCGATAGGTTACCGAAGACTGTCCAGTGATCTATTTCTCTTCGACGCTGGTCCAGAAGAATTCCTTCACTTATCCCACCTTTGGCCTAACCATCTCAAATCGCTGAGTCGTCCGCGTGTATTGAATTCCTCCCATGCGTCCGATGAGGTCCAGCGAATTGCGATCCAGCTTGCCATCTTTAATATGCGCGTCGTCGAGGTGAATCGAAACAACCTGGCCGATTACGAGGCTGCTGCTGGTGGGGCGCTGCGAGAAGTCGAGAATCTGATGCAGCTTGCACTCAAAGCTGACGGGAGATTCTGCCACTCTCGGCGGACGCACGATCTTCGAGGGTGCAGGCGTAACCTTCGCCACTTCGAATTCGTTCACCGACGCATCGTATTCCCCGCTGGTCAAATTCATCGCCTCGGCGAGTTCGTAGGTAACAATGTTGACGACAAATTCCCTGGTCTCGCGAACATTCCGCAACGTGTCTTTGGCTTCGCCGTGGCCAACTTCTGGTTGCCTCGGAGCTCGCAGTCCAGGCGCAAACGCCAGCAGCGGAGGATCGACGCAAACCGCATTGAAAAAAGAAAAGGGCGCGAGATTGAGCTCGCCCGATGCGCTTATTGTTGACACCCAGGCAATCGGCCGAGGCGCCACGGAATTGAGCAGGATGCCGTAAAGTTCGCTGTGCGAGAGGTCGGACGGGCTGACGATCATGCCCTCGAGTATATCTTTTGGCGCGACTCACTTTGCCGCGGCAAACACTTCTTTTGCCGCGATGATCGTGTTGGAGTGAATGGTTACGGTGTCCTCCACATCCCGAGCGTAGCCTCCGGCAAAGGTCACCATCACGGGAATGTCCTTTGCCTGCGCCACGCGGAACACGAGTTCATCGCGCTTCTTCAACCCCTCGATGGTCAGGGAAAGCCCGCCCAGTTGGTCTTGTTTATAAGGATCGGCGCCCGCCAGATAGCACAGCAGATCAGGCTGGAACTGCCGCAGCCCAGAACTGAGCGCGTTGTCCAGCCAGGCCAGGTAATCGTCGTCTCCGATGCCATCGGGCAGGTCCACGTCAATCGATGACGGTGGCTTCCACATTGGATAGTTGTTGTGCTGGTGCAGCGAAATGGTGAAGACGTCTCCGGAGCTTGCGTTTTTCCTGCGGACTCCATGCATCGCCGGCGGCGACCCCGAAGCCGAGGGCAGAGGATCGCCCAGCGCCCGCGTTCCGGCAAAAATCACCGCTGTGCCGTTGCCCTGATGCACGTCGCAATCGACGGTCATCGCGGTGCGAATCTCGCCGTCGCGCTGCAGCCTCCGGATGGCGACGGCAACGTCGTGAATCATGCAGAATCCTTCACCGTGGTCAGGAAAGGCATGATGAAAGCCGCCGCCAATGTTAACTGCGATGCCGTCCGCCAAAGCCTGCCGCGCCGCCAGCATTGAGCCCCCGGCCGCCAGCCAGAACGCTTCCACCAATTCGCGCGAGAAAGGAACCTCAAGCTCCAACTCCTCGCGCGAGCTGAGCGTTCCGGTCATCAGCTTGTCCACATATTCCCGGGTGTGCGCCAGCAGGATGTCCTGATCGGTAGCCGGTTGTGGCTCGAGAAAGTCGCTTGCCTCGGCGACGCCGGCTGCCAAGAGCCGGTCGCGAATGCGCCGGTATTTTTCGGCAGGGAAGACGTGCTCGCCGATGGGCAGGTAGTAGCCGTCGCTGTAGATCAGCTTGAAGGGAAGCATCGGCACTCAGCACTCAGCACTCAGCATTCGGCCAGTCGCGTGCGAGGGACTCCATATGATACGCGAGAGCGATCGCAAATCCTGCCGCCAGTTCAGGGAGGAAAGCCAGATGCACTCTCAAATGGGCTGAGTGCCGAATGCTGACTGCTCGCCCTACCGCTTTTTCCCCGGCTGAATCGTCTGCGCCAGCATCGATCTCCGCACCGGTACGATCGCGCCCTTCGCCGGATCGGCCGCGGCATTCGCTCGCGTCAAAACTTCCTGCTGGATATACTGCACGAACTCCTGAATCTGGCGCTGCATCTCCTCCATGCGCTCCCGCATTTGCAGGATGATCGCCATCCCGCTGATGTTCACGCCCAGGTCGCGGGCCAGCGACAGTATGAATTCCAGCCGCTGCAGGTCTTCGTCCGTATAGAGCCGAGTATTGCCCTCGGTGCGCGACGGCTTCAGCAGGCCCTCGCGCTCATAAAGGCGCAACGTTTGCGGATGGATGCCATACATCTCGGCCACGGCCGAGATCATGTATGCGCCTTTGGATTTGCGTTTGGTCATTTATCCAAAACTGTCCATCCCGGAATTTCCGTCGTCACCAATTTACAACAAAACAAGTCGGCCACGGATCATCACCGATTCCCACGGATCAAGAAAGCCAAATCCGTGTTCATCCGCGTGAATCCGTGGCCAACGAACTTGCTACGCCGCTGGTTCAGGCTTCTGTTCGCCCCGGACAGCCCATCCTCGAGGCTTTAACAAATGATTGACAGCGTAAGCCACAACGCCCGAGGCGACCAGAATCATGCCAAAGGCGAACGAACTCATGTTCCACACCTGCTCATGCTCGCTGCGAATGATGGAGAACCCCAGCAGCAGCATGGGCGGGATCCCGATCGCGATCGCCCCAAACAATCCGCCCGGAACCCGGAACGGACGTGCCAAATCCGGCTCGCGAAACCGCAATACTGCCAGCGCCACAAATTCCAGCATCAGGCTGAAGCCATAAAGAAGAATGTCGATCGTGATCAGCCGGGCAAAGCCCAAACCGAGACACATGGCCCAGCACAGTGCCAGCGCAACGATCGCAACCCACGGCGCGCGCGACTTTTTTTGCAGCTTGGCAAAAATGCCCGGCAGCATTCCATCCTGCGCCATCGCCAGAGGCAAGCGTGAATAGCTCATCACCAGTGCGTTGAACATCCCAAAGGCGCTGATCACTCCGCCGAGAACCACTCCGATGCGCAGCAGAGGCCCGCCGAGCAATCCGGCAATGTCCGCCCACGACCCCGTCTCCCAGGCCGTCGGAGTCAGTCCGGTCATCCACATCGCGGCGAAGGGAAGCACATAGCTCAAGGCCACAATCCCCACCGCAACCAGCATGGCCCGCGGATACGTCCGCTGCGGCTTTTCAACCTCTGTCGCAATGGTCGAGGCGTTGTCCCAGCCCATGTAGTTCCACATGCAAATGAGGAGCCCGCCGAGAATGTCCACACTCGAAGTGGTTGGCTTGGTCACGGCATTGGCCAGCGCGCCAATCTTGAACGGCGCCAGCACCACGATCGCGACAAACGGCGCCGACAGCGCGAAGAACAGCCACAGCGAAGTCAGCGAAACCACCTTCACGCCGGCAATATTCAGCGCGGCACAGGCGATTACCACCGCCAGCGCAACCCACCATCCGCGATTTCCCTGCTGGAAATAGGGGAACATACGGGTGAGGTAGGCCACGAACAGCGTGGGGTAAATCGCCATATCGAAAATGGACGCCACCAGCGACAGCCAAGCCTCCTGAAATCCCCAGAAATTTCCCATGGCGCGGCGCACCCAGGCGTAGTAGCCGCCTTCGTAGGGCAGCGCGCTCGAAAGTTCGCCGATCATGAAGGCCGTAGGCAGGCTCCAGAGCAGCGGCGTGAGCAGCAGAATCAGAATCGCGCGTCCGTACCCGGCGCCGTGCACAATGTCTTCCGTGCCATAGGTTCCGCCCGACACCATAAAGAAAGTGGCGGCGACCAAGGGCCAAAGGGTGAGGCGAACGAATTTTCTCCGGTTGGGAGCTTTATCAGGAACGGCGGCGAGAGGCTGGGGATTCTCTATTTGTTGTTGCGGGGCGCTAGCTGTTGCCAATTTCTATGTCTTCCTCCTCAAGCGACTCACTCTCAGCTACTCCGCAGCGGCTGGTCGTTCTTTCGAAAGCGTGCTCGAGCTTTCTGGTTTGTTTAGATTCCGGAAATCACGCTGGAGTTAGTTCGCAAGTGTGAGATTACGGGAAATTTCCACAGATGCAAGAAAATTCTTGAAAATTTTTGTCAGGGACAGCGGGTACGGAGGTAACGGGCATCCGACCCTCCCAGCCGTCACCGGCGATTTGCCGACTGACTTGGCGAGCGAGAGGAAAGTTGTTGCGGACGCGAGCGGCACTGGCTATCATTCGGCGATCTGTCTGGAGGTTTCTATGAAATTACCGTTTCTCGTCGTGGCTCTATTCGCGGTTGCGGTTGCACTGTTCGCAGCCCCGCCGTCCCAGGCGCAAAACGCCTTCACGCCCGATCAAGTGAAGTATGGTCCGGCCCCGCCGTTCCTGCCTCCGGGAGCACAACTCGCCGTTCTGGAAGGCAACCCCATGGCTTCGTCCGGCGATTTCACCATTCGCCTCAAAATGCCGGATGGTTACAGAGTCGCCCCGCACACCCATCCCAACCGCGAGAACGTGACTGTGCTGTCCGGCACTCTCAAAGTCGGTATGGGCGATCAGTTCGACGCCAGCAAGATGATGAGCTTCGGGGCTGGCAGCTTCGCCTACCTTGATCCCAGCATGCACCACTACGCCGCGGCATCCGGAGAGACCGTGATCCAGATCCACGGGCAGTCGCCGGTGAAGTTCAACTACATCAACCCGGCGGACGACCCCAGCTCAAAGAAGTAGTAAGGGATGAGTAAGGCCCGGTTTCGGCCGGGCCTTGGATCAAAACCCTAAACACAGGGAACACAGAGGAACACAGGGTAGGACGACGCCTTATTTCTCCCACTTCGTGCCGTCGACCATGCGCTTGATTCCGTCGCGCAGATGAGTGACATAGAAATTGATAAGCAGACCAACTCCTATGCCGCTTAGCCGCATATAGGACAAAAGCTGTGCCTGGTGCACCGGATGAATTGCTTCGACACTCTTCACCTCGACAATCACTAGATTCTCGACGACTAGATCGATCCAGTAGCCGAGTTCGATCTTCTCTCCGTCAAAAACTACCGGCAGCCCGACTTGGCTGGCCACCTCAAACCCGCGTTTTCTGAGTTCATGGGCGAGACAGCCCTGGTAGGCGCTTTCCAGTAGCCCAGGCCCAAGCACGGAGTGGACGTGCATCGCCGATGAAACGATCGCACCCGAAACCTGGTTGACGCGAAGCGATCGGAAAGAAGAAGCGGGAGCGGCCATACCTCTGCATAGCACACAAAGCCAGGTTTACCCTGTGATCCTCTGTGTTAAAGATTTTGGGCTAGTTCCAAATTTGCACTAGACTTTCTTCCACAGTTCTTCCCGCGGGTCTTCCGGGTTCAGCTTGGCCAGTTCCTTCAGCAGTTCTTTGGTGCGCTCGTCGCGAGGCATGGGCACCGTCACCGTGATCTCAACGATCTCGTCCCCACGCACGCCGTCCTTCGTAGCCGAAGGCACGCCTTTCTCGCGCAGGCGCAATTTCTGTCCCGACTGCGTCCCCGGAGGAATCTTCAACAGCGCCCGCCCATCGATGGTCGGGACCTCGATCTTCGCGCCCAGCGCGGCTTCCGTGGCGCTGACCGGGACGGTCAAATAAATGTCGTCCCCGTCACGCCGGAAGACGGGATGCTCCCCCATCCGGATAATCACATACAAGTCGCCAGCCACGCCCCCGTGCGCACCGGCGTTGCCTTTGCCGGCCAGCCGGATGCGCTGGCCGTCGCGTGTCCCCGCCTTGATGCGCACTTCCAGCGGCTCGCTCCGGCTCACCGTGCCTTCGCCGTGGCAGGCGGGGCAAGTGGAAATATTCTTGCCGGTGCCGTGACAGCGCGGGCACGGCATATTGAACTTCATCCGTCCGCCGGTCTGCGTGATCTGGCCCGTTCCATCGCACTCCGGGCACTTGCCTGGCGCTTCGATGTAACCCTGCCCGTGGCAATTCGCGCAGACATCCTGCCGCGAAATGTTGAGCCGCATCACGCCCCCGCGAATCGCCGTCCAGAACGGCACGTTGACCTGGTATTCCAGGTCGCTGCCTTCTTCCGGTCCTGCCTCAGGCACGGTCGCGCCGCGACCGCCGCCGAAAATTCCCTGGAAAATGTCCCTGAATCCGCCTCCGCCGCCGGATCGCCTGCGGCCCGCGCTATCCCCTAAATCCGAAAAGTCAAAGCCGCCGAAATCGAAAGGAACGCCCTGGCCGCCCGCACCTCCGCCGGAAAATCCCCCCGGTGCGCCTCCGGCAAATCCTCCTGCCCCCCCGCCGCGCGCGTAGGCTTCTGCCGTCGCTGGATCGATGCTGTCGGAATAAAATCCAACCTGATCGTAGATCTTGCGCTTCTTGGGATCGCTGAGAACGTCGTTCGCCTCGGAGAGCGTTTTGAACTTCTCCTCCGCCGACTTGTCTCCGGGATTAACGTCAGGATGGTACTTCCGCGCCAGCTTGCGAAACGCCTTGCGAATCTCCTCGGCGGATGCGGACTTCTTCACGCCGAGGATTTCGTAATAATCTTTTTTGGAAGTGGTGGCCATTAGAACAGTCTGTCATCCTGAGCGGAGTTTCGATTCGCGAAACGAAGGGAAACGCATGCACGCTGATACTACCGCAGAACCATCAGGGAGTTCTCTCATCGCCCATTGATCGCTTCTCCCGCAAACGCCATCTGCGCGCCCCACTTCTCCGCCAAGTCTTCCCATCGCGGATTCTTCGAATCGATCAAAGCCATCTTCTTCGCCCGTATCCAGCCCTTCAATTGCTTCTCGCGGCCGATGGCCTTGTGAACGTCGTCAAAGCTCTCGTAATATAGCAGCCGGTCGCAACGATACTTGCTGGCGAACCCTTCCACATCTCCTCGCTTGTGTTCCAGCGCCCGACGGTAGATGCTATTTGTCATGCCAATGTAGAGTGTGCCAGTGCGGCTGCACACGATATAAACGAAGTACTCGTGATCTTTCACAACAACTCCATCCGTCTGTCATCCTGAGCGGAGTTTCCATTCGCGAAGCGAATGGAAACGCAGTCGAAGGACCCCATACCACTCAATCCCAGCGCAGACGTCTCAAGGAGTTCTCACCGCGAACCTAGCAGCATCGTGAGAACTCCCGGCCAAGTCCATCTCACTACACGCATGCAAGGGGTCCTTCGACTCCGTGGGTGCTGCGCTTCGCGAAGCACCTACTCCGCTCAGGATGACAATGCCTTACTCTCCGGTTCGTCTACCTCATTCACACCGAAGACATAGCGCCTTTCGGTGTCTCGTGCAGAGGCCGTACGGACAAACTCTTCGGCCTGTTCTCGCGAATCGAACATCTCCGGGAGCGGTACGCTGAAAGAGCTGTGCGTTATCTGACCAGGGGCCGTTCGCGGCAGGTAGGTTGAATCGATGCGGGTAACCGCGATTCTCTTAGTCATGATCTCCTCCAAGTTACAAAAGATCTTGGGGCGTATCGTGCTCCCCAAGATCTGACAGTTTACTTCTTGTCCTCTACATCCACGTACTCAGCGTCGATCACGCCTTCGTCTTTCTTCTGCCCGCTGCCGTTCGTGCCCGAAGCCGCTCCTGACCCGTCCGTCGGACCTGCGGCACTCGGCCCAGCCCCCGGCTTCGCCTGCGCCGCTTTGTACATTTCCTCGGCCAGCTTGTGCGAAGCCTTGGTCAGAGTCTCCCGAGCTTTATCCATCTGCGCTTTGTCATTCGATTCCAGCGCTTTCTTGGCATCGGCCACGGCATTCTCCACCTCGCCTCGCTCCGAACCGGAGATCTTATCCCCGTTCTCGCGCAGCATCTTTTCCGTGTTGTACACCATGCTGTCGAGCTGGTTCTTAGCCTCGATCGCGTCGCGCTGCGCCTTGTCCTCGGCCGCGTGCGCGGTGGCTTCCTTGGCCATATTCTCCACTTCTTCCTTCGACAGTCCCGAAGACGACGTGATCGTAATCTTCTGGTCCTTCTGCGTGGCCGTATCTTTCGCGGTCACGTTCAGGATGCCGTTGGCGTCGATGTCGAAAGTTACCTCAATCTGAGGCACGCCGCGCGGAGCCGTCGGAATCCCGGTCAAGTGGAACTTGCCCAGAGTCCGGTTCTGCGCCGCCATCGGACGCTCGCCCTGCAGCACATGCACCTCAACCGACGTCTGATTATCCGCGGCCGTCGAGAACGTCTCCGTCTTCTTGGTCGGAATCGTCGTGTTGCGCGGAATCATCGGCGTCGCCACGCCGCCCAGCGTCTCAATCGAAAGCGACAGCGGAGTCACGTCCAGCAGCAGCAGGTCTTTCACTTCGCCGCCCAGCACTCCGCCCTGAATCCCGGCTCCAATCGCCACCACTTCATCGGGATTCACTCCCTTATGCCCTTCCTTGCCAAACAACTCCTTCACCAGCGCCTGAATCCGCGGCATGCGCGTCTGCCCGCCGACCAGCACCACTTCGTTAATCTTGCTGGCGTCCACGCCCGCATCCTTCATGCACTGCTTGCACGGCCCTACCGAGCGCTGAATGATGTCTTCCACCATCGACTCCAGCTTGGCCCGCGTCAGCTTCTTCACCAGATGCTTCGGCCCGCCCGCGTCCGCCGTAATGAACGGCAGGTTGATCTCGGTCTCCATCGTGGTCGAAAGCTCAATCTTTGCCCGCTCGGCCGCGTCGCGCAGCCGCTGCAAAGCCATCTCGTTCCCTTTGCCGCGCAGGTCGAGCCCTTCATCTTTCTTGAACTCATCGATCAGCCAGTCGACGACCCGCTGATCCAGGTTGTCGCCGCCCAGGTGCGTGTCGCCATTGGTGGCCTTCACTTCAATCACGCCCTCGCCGACTTCCAGCACCGAAATGTCAAACGTTCCGCCGCCAAAGTCGTAGACGGCGATCATCTCGTCTTTCGTTTTGTCGAGCCCGTAGGCCAGCGCCGCCGCCGTCGGCTCGTTGATGATGCGCTTCACTTCGAGGCCGGCAATCTGTCCGGCATCTTTCGTGGCCTGCCGCTGCGCGTCGTTAAAATAGGCCGGCACGGTGATCACCGCCTCGGTCACTTTCTCGCCGAGATAGTCTTCCGCCGCCTTCTTCAGCTTCTGCAAAATCAGCGCCGAAATCTGCGGAGGCGTGTACTCCTTGCCCTGCGCCAGCACCGCCACGTGGTCGCCCGACTGCACCACCTTATAGGGCACCATCTTGATTTCTTCCGTGACTTCGTTAAAGCGCCGCCCCATGAAGCGCTTGATCGAATAAACCGTGTTCTCCGGATTGGTGATCGCCTGCCGCTTCGCCACCTGCCCCACCAACCGCTCCCCAGTCTTGGTAAACCCAACCACGGAAGGCGTTGTCCGCCCTCCTTCTTCATTAGCAATCACTTTAGGCTCGCCGCCCTCCATCACCGCCACGCAAGAATTGGTGGTTCCAAGGTCAATCCCAATAATCTTGGCCATAATCGTCTCCTGTGAACTTTCCTTACTCTTTGCTTGAAGCAAATAAGTGCTTTGTAATCAGTGTCTTTATGATTGCCAACAGGTCCATGCTAATACCTGAGTGGAATGTTGTCAAGGTTTAGATGCCGTGGACCGCTGCAGGGATGCGGATGGGGCGATTAAGTTTAACCAACAATTGACTTGACCAGGTGCCTGCAAAAGTGGATGCTCGAACCCCTTGGGCAATCCGCCTCCGAGAGAATGACAATGAAACTTTATGCGCCCTTCGCATTTTTAACTCTAGCTGTGCTGGTGGCGCCGAGCGCCGCACAATCGTCCTTGTCAACCTACGTCCAGGGGGCCGGCAGCGGCGTGTACGTGTGCAGCCAGACCGGGCAAGCTTACGCAAAGTGCACCGGCAGTCAGTCGATACCGGACGGCGGCGTGACCGTCGTCTATAACGACTCCGGCTCGGCCGAAGCGGGGTTTGGAACAATGACAGGCCAGAGCTATTCAGAAATTGTGGTCAACGGGGAAGGCAACACCAACGAACCTTTTTACAACGATTTCGCGAGTCAGGCTACTTCGGAAGATGAGCTCTCAATTCTCGGGCTCAACGATGGAGAGGTGGCTTACCTGAGCGGATTCTTCTCAACGAACTTCAAGCAGGCCAGCGTGGTCACAACAACCTACGAGGTTTATCTCGGGACCTCCAATTATACAGAGTGTATCGTAGACAATAATACGCCGCCGTTTTGCCGAATAACCTTGCCTATAACCTATTCGAATGGATCCCCAGTTAACTTTTCACTCATAACTCAGCTCCTCATAAGCGCCGATTCTCGGCTTGCAGCAGGCGCTCCTGCTGGCGCGGACGTCATAACGAGTGTGCAAGCAATCGCTTACGCCAATTTTAAAGTCGTGAATTCGAAGGGACAGGTGATAAGCGGTGTCACTGTGGTGGGCAGCTCCGGACACATCTATAACTGAGATCGGTGGGCGGGTGGGATTCCACGGCCCCATCCCTCTGTGGATTTTATTGATTCACCCCACTCTTTCCCGTCCCCTCAAACCGACGGAGCGACCCATGACCATCGAAATCCGCGACGCATCATTGGAAGCCAGAATCCAAGAGCAACTCCAAGCCACCGGCTCCAGCAGCGTCGAGGAAGTGCTGCTCCGCCTGCTGGAAGCTACCTGCGCTCTGTCATCCTGAGCGAAGTGGCTGCTTCGCGCTTCGCGAAGCAGCCCCGCAGTCGAAGGACCCCATTCCCGCCTGAAGTGCCACGAACTCCGAAAGGAGTTTCCACCCGTGCTCCCAACTGCTCGGGGAGAATTCCCCTGAGACGCCGTCGGCAGTCCCAACTTGCTAGGGATCCTTCGACTGCGTTGTCGCTCGCCCCGCGACCGCCAACTCCGCTCAGGATGACAGAGCAATTCAGACGGCTGGGGGCTTTCGTTGATTCACTACACATCTTTCCCGTACCCTCAAACCCAGGAGCCAACCATGACCATCGAAATCCGCGACGCATTCCTGGATGCCAGAATCCGAAAGCAACTCCAAGCCACCGGCTCCAGCAGCGTCGAGGAAGTGCCGCTCCGCCTGCTTTAAACTCCTGAATGACATCGTAATTCAACTGAAGTACAATCAGGCAGGAGCCTTCCCATGCCTGCTAACGCCTTAGTGCAAACCCGGATCGATCCCGCCGTGAAGGAGCGCGCAGCGGCGGTGCTGGAAGAGTTAGGGATCACCGTCTCCGAAGCGGTGCGCATTTTGTTGACGCGAACCGCCAACGAAGGCGCGCTCCCGTTCGAATTGACTGCCGACGGCGCCGCCCACGACGCCTGGTTCCGCGCCAAAGTGCAGGAAGCGCTGAACGATCCCCGCCCCGCCATTCCGCACAAGAAAGTCGAAGCGCATTTCGCCAAGAGAAGAGCTGCCGTGCTGCGAAAAGCGCGATAATCCATCATGCCCAAACGCATGCGGCTGGAGTGGTCAGCTTACGCGCTGGCCGATCGCATCGCGATCTTCGATTACATCGAAGCCGACAGCCCGCGGGCCGCCGTGGCCGTCGATGACCGCATCCGGGAGCAGGCCGAAACCTTAGCGCAGTTCCCAAATAGCGGTCGTCCCGGCCGCATCGAGGGAACGCGTGAATTGGTGATCAGCCGCACGCCCTATATCGTCGCCTATCGCATCACGGAGAATACCGTCCGGATTTTGCGTGTGCTTCACGGTGCCCGCCGTTGGCCAGACGACATGTCTGAAGAGTCGCAAGAGTGAGCTGAATCCGCGACGCATCATTGGAGGCCAGAATCCGAAAGCAACTCCAAGCCACCGGCTCCAGCAGCGTCGGGGAAGTCCTGCTCCGCCTGCTGGACACGCAGGAAGAACAGGACCGCTGGCTCTTAGAGAACCGTGCGGAGATCAATGCCAAGATTCGCCGCGGCATCGCTCAACTCGACCGCGGAGAAGGGATTCCAGAAGATCAACTCGACGCTTGCCTGGCGAGACTGAAAGCCCGGCTCTGGTTGTCATCAGTGAGGAAGATCGAGCACCTATCTCGCGCCACGCAGGCAAATCCTTCGCTGGCGCGCCAGCGCAACTCGAAGCCAAGCGCGTTCAGGTAGTAGGCGATGTTGGCGTCCACGTTGTTGACGCGAAAGACCGGCACCGGCGCACCGAAGATGTTTATTGAGGATTCTGGCACAGCGCCCTCCGGTCAGAAGAATACATCGACCGGCATTTAGTCCCGGGAACCGGCCACTATGCTCTCGCCACCGCTACTCGATCTCCGGCCTCCACAAAGGTTCGCCACCGAGGGAGTGGTAGAAGCCCCAGCCTGCCAGGGTCACCACGCTGAGCAGCGTCAGAGCGAAGGTGCTCATATACCAGGCCGAGAAGTCGGCGGTGAACGGCACATTCGACAGCATGTCGATGGTGAAGATGGCGCAGGCCAGCGGAATCAATCCGAAGCGATACACAATCAAAACTGCAATGGCGTAGATCAGAATCCACATCGGCAGTTCCACCGGAACATAAGAGGACGTAAGCCCCTTGGGCAGTGCGAAGAAGGCAACAAAGGCAAGGGCAGCAAGCCAGTCTTTGCGCAACAGAAATTTCAAACCGAGCAGCAAAAAGAAGAACTGCAGGGTACCGATGATCGAGGCCGGAATCTGCAACAGCCATGCTCCCAGCGCCTCACGCCCGCCCGCCAGGTATTCGGTCTGGGCCAGGGCCGGCGCTGCTCCCAGGTGCGTCATTGCGATGGAGCCGATCTGAACAATCAGAATCCACCCTACGCCCAGCATCACGCCGAACAAAATGTCGCGGCCCGCCAGCGGATCGCGAAATTGTCCTGACAGCAGCCGGCTCCAGGTAATCATGGTTTGCGGCCAACGCCGGCGAACCCACGGTTCCAGCGCAAGATACAGCATCCAGGTCGTGCCGGAAACAAACAGCGCCGTGCTCACCGCAAGCACAAGCGAGCCAAATGTCGCCAAGCCCGCAACCAGATGCCCGCGGGAGAGCCACAACAGTATCTCCAGCACAAACATCACCCATGCCAGCCGGAAAGCCCCTTCCCGGTCGCCGCGCCCCCGGCGATAATTCACTCGCGCCAGATGAATCACGCCATAGAAAAAACCGAAGATCAAAACCATCGCGAGATATTGCTGCACCTTCTTTCCCGTGGATTGCTCGGGAGCCTTCATGCGATCCGGTTTGGTCCAATCGCCGATCAGCGAAAAGAAAACCGGCTTGCCATGCAACGCAGCCGCTTCCACGCGCAGCGGACGCGGCGTTCCCGGCCACGTCCCAGTCCACGCCACTCGTGTGTCCGAATCGGCCAGCGAGTTCCACGTCGGCTCCGCCTTCTGGAACTGCGCTGGATCGAGGTCCGCCGCGGCGAACAGCGGGTTCCAGTCAAGCGTTGCAGGCTGCGCTCCCGAACTTTCTTTTTGCGAAGGGATTGCCTGGAAATAAGTGAGCCGCCCCTGCGGATCGAGCACCACGTTGATCATCCCCGAAAGCACAGTCGGAGGATCGTCGCGCGTAACAATCCCCGGATTGAGGAACTGGTCGCGAAAACCCTCGGCCAACATGTCATCGGGGCTTTGGCGGTACCAGAAGCCGAGCAGGGAAGGCCGGGCAGCCAGCACCGCATCCCAGCTGGGATGGGGCTTGTCATTCTTCTCGACGAACTCCTGGAAGTCGGTGTCGTAAGCGAGACTGGAAGCGCTATCGGCGGGCCGCTCGGGATATCCCACCCCCGCAATGATTTCGCGAGCTTTTTCGGTAAGCACTTCCGGAGTCATCTCCAATCTCATCCGTTCGAGGGCGCCGTAACGAATGCCGAGATAAGTGGCCAGGCCCAGACCCAGGAGCACAGCCGCCAGGCAGGCGACGGCAGCTCTCGGGCGCAGGCCCGCGGTTTCACCCGACGCGGCCACCATTTGCGGCGAAGGCGTTTCACCCGCAGCGAGTGCTGCGGCGAGAGGATCTCCGCCGGGCAGAGCGGCGGCTACACTGAGAACGGTGGCGGGACGCGCCGAGGGCTCCGTCTCCAGGCAGCGCAGAATAACGCGCTCAATGACCGGATTGAGATCTTTGACCACGGACGACGGCCGGCTAACAGTTCTGTCGCTGCTGGTTCGCGACTTCTCGGGGGATTTCTCGGAGAAGGCGCGCTTGCCGGTAAAAACTTCGTACAGCACCAGTCCCAGAGAATAAATATCACTTCGCGTGCTGACTTCTTTCCCCGCTAACTGCTCCGGCGCCATGTAGGCCGGAGTTCCGCTTCGCACTTCGTCGCCCTGAATCTGATCGGCCACTCCAGCCAGACCGAAATCGGTGATCACCACCTGCCCGCGTCCATCGAGCATGATGTTGGCGGGCTTGAGGTCGCGATGCAGCACTCCCTTGACATGAGCTGCCGCCAATCCGGCGCAGAGCTGGCGGGCAATGTCGAGGGCCTTATCCTCGGGCAGACGTCCGATGCGACGCAGCAGGGAAGCTAAGTCTTCGCCATCTACATACTCCATGGTGAAGAAGGTGTGACCTTCCACCTCGCCCACGTCGTAGACGCGGCAAACGTTGGGATGCGATACCCGCCGCGCAATCCGGACTTCATTCTTGAATCGCTCCAGCAGTCCCTGATCGCGTGCCGCCTCATCGGGCAGAAACTTGAGCGCCACGGATTGGCCCAGGGTGAGGTCATCGGCGCGGTACACCTCGCCCATGCCACCCCTTCCCAGGAGAGCAATGATGCGATATCGCCCAGCCAGCAGGTGGCCGGGCAGAAAACGGCCTTCGCTCATGTAGTCAGCGGAACTGGAAGTCCGCGACCGGCTGGCGGAAGAAGGCCGCGGTGGCAAGGGCGAAGTTGCCGTCGCGAGGTCGAGAGTGGCCAGGTCGTCCGTGTTACTGGCAGGCGCTCCGCACACCGAGCAGAAGCGGCCGTTCGTCTCTAGATCAGTACCGCAGGATGAACACGGAGCCATGAATTTTTCCCGATACAGTCTACCGCTTCAGAGCAGGAACTTGTTACCTGGAACATCTTCCACTGACCGCAGTAAGTGGGTCGAGACTTGGTGAGTACAGAAGATTGCGGTGGGAATACTTGGCCTAATCGATCCTGCCGCGCCGCCGATCTATTCTGCGCTGCGCCTCTTGGCGCATGATGAGGACTCTTTATGCGAACTCCCTCCATGTCTATATCTATGTCTATCTTGCCGTTTGCCGCAGCCCGGGAACCCGATCATTGCAGTGTATTACCATCGAAGCGATGAGCTCGCGTCTCCGTCATTGGTTGGATGATCCGCTGGTGTTGTTGTGCGTAGCAGCCGGTCTGCTCGCCTTCGTGGTGCAATCTGGAGAACTCGGAACGGCCGACACCATGCATCGGCTGCAGACCACCCACTGGCTGTGGACTTCCGAGCCGCAGGTTTTTCCCAACGATTATCCCGAGTTTGGCCTGCGCGGCCGCGGTGGCCGGCTTTATAGCTGGTATGGAATCGGTCAATCGCTGATCATGCTGCCCGCCGACGTGGTGGGAACCTGGATCGCGCATTGGAGAATTTTTTCTACCTATCAGGACGATCCTCCGGTGCGAGCCATCGTAGTCAGCTACGGCACCGGCATTCTGGTGAACGTGCTCACCGCGCTCGTAGTTTTTCGGCTGCTGCAACAGTTGCGATTCAGCGTGAGGGAATCGGTGCTGGGCGCGCTGGCCCTGATGTTCTGCACCACCCACCTGCATTACACGCAGAACATGATGGAAAACAACTACATCATGCTGCTGACTTTGGCCGGATTTTCGTTTCAATACCAATGGCTGCGGACGGGAAGCCGGAGTGCGCTGTTTGTGGGGAGCGCCGCACTCGGGCTCAACTTGCTGACCCGGCTCACCACCGGTTTGGATCTTATCTTCGGCGGAGTCTTTCTCTTGCTGGTGCTTTGGTTTGAACGGGTGCCAGGATTCGAACTATGGCGGCGATGCGTGGCCTACTGCAAGCTCGCCGCTCCCGTGTATTCATTCTTCTTCCTGGTGGACCGGCTTTACCAGTTCTACCGTTTCGGATCGTTTACGAATACGTACGTGGCGCTGTTTGCCCAGGAGCGCCGGCTGCAGGACCCAACCTTGCCGGCAAACTATCCGTGGACATCGCCGTTTCACGAAGGCTTTTTCGGCGCGCTGTTTAAGCCGGAGAAATCGATCTTCCTTTTCGATCCGCTACTGGTGCTGGCGATTCTGCTGCTGGTGGTGTTGTGGAAGCGATTGTCGCCCGAGGTCCGTGCCTTCGGCGTGACGTCGCTGCTGCTGCTGCTCGCCTACATCGGCTTCTATGCGAGGTATACCTACTGGGCGGGAGACTTTGCCTGGGGCGATCGTTACGTCTCCACTGCGGTGGAACTGGTTGCGCTGCTAGCTGTGCCCCTGTTGTTGCGTTATCGGGAGAGTGTGGGTGCACTGATCTGGCGGGGTGGAATCGTGCTCATCGCAGCCAGCCTGATCATTCAGCTCGCTTCGCTCGCATTCTGGCTGCCGCTTGAAATTTATCAGATGGAGACGCTGGGTCATCCTACCTTTGTGATCGCGCTGCGCTTCAAGAACATCGCGGCATTTGCGCTGGGCAAGATGGATGCCTGGGGGCTGGACACCGATGCCATGCACTGGGATTCGTGGGACTACGTCCACCTCACGACGTGGAATTTTTTTCCGTTCCTGCTGCGCAGAGTGGGAGCGGCACCGGCGTGGGCAGTGAAGATTGCGTTCTTAGTATGGGGAACAGCGCTGGCCGCGCTGACCTCGCTTCTGTGGCGAATCGGGATACTATGCGAGCGGCCAGTGTCTTCCCTCTCAGGGTAGTCGACCCGTATCTCCATGACTCCGGGTTCGTCACAGGCTCCATTCTTGGTGCAGAAACTGAATGACGGCTGATCGCGCGATTGCCATCGTATCCGAGTCGGCGGAGCGCTTATGGCGCCGCAAGTTTGCAAGAATCTGCATACTGGTCGAGATCGGTCCTCATTTTTGCAGATTTGACAAATTCATTGTGTCGAGCAGGGAAAACCGTAGTACTATGCCCATGCCAGAGAAGTCCAAAATCAGAAATTCCCGTTACTCCCCTGAGAACTACAAACGGAAATTCTGTCTAACCCTTAAAGGAGAAACTGTGATTCGAAGATTAACTGTATTCTTGCTTACGATCGTCGCGATCGTGTCTGGCGCGACCATCGCTTCCCAGGCCCAGCTGCAGTCCCCAGTGACGCGTCACACGCGTGAGGAAGTTGTCACAGGCCGAGTACCTTTGGTCGGGCACCTCCCCGCGAACCAGTCCATGGACATCACCTTGATTCTGCAGCATCGCAATCAGGCAGAACTCGACCAGTTGTTGAAAGATCTCTACGATCGCAACAGTCCCTCTTTCCGCCAGTTCCTCACCGTGGAACAGTTCACCGAGAAGTTTGGTCCCAGCCGCGAGGATTACGAAACCGTGAAGAACTTCGCGAAAGCGAACGGGTTCCAAATTCTATCCGCTTCCCGTAATCGCATGAACCTGCGAGTCAGGGGGTCGGTGGAGACCATTGAGAAAGCGCTGCATGTGACCATGGGCGTCTATCAACATCCCACCGAGAACCGGACTTTCTTCGCTCCCGACCGTGAACCGTCGCTGGACATGCCGGTCCGCCTGTGGGCCGTCGGCAGCCTCGACACTTATTCGACTCCGAAACCAGCCTATCACCGGATCGATCCGAGCCAAGCGTCCGAGGTGACGTCCAACGCCACGACCGGCTCCGGTCCCAGCAAATCTTTCCTGGGCAGCGACATGAGGGCCGCTTACTACGTCAATGGAAACAGCGCAGCAACTCTCACCGGCGCTGGCCAGTCTGTCGGCTTGTTTGAGTTCCTCGGCACTGATCTGGTTGACTTGACGACGTACTACAAGAATGTAGGCCAAACCAACAACGTACCGATCACACTTACGTCCGTTGACACCCAGAGCACTCTTTGCAAGGAGCACAGCTGCGACGATACCGAACAAACCCTCGACATGACCCAGGCACTCGGCATGGCGCCGGGGATGTCGGGTTTGACGATGTGGATTGGAACCGGCGGATTGGCAGGGCAGACCCTCGACGATCCCGGCATCCTGAACGGCATGGTCACCGCGGACCCTCTGCAAGCTCAGTTGAGCTGCTCGTGGGCGTGGACGCCAGCCGACAACACTACCGACGACCCCTACTTCGTGGAGATGGCGGCGCAAGGCCAAACCTTCTTTGCAGCATCCGGCGACGACGGTAGTTGGGCCAGTGCCGAGTTTGTTTGGCCGGCGGATGATGTAAATATCGTGTCAGTCGGCGGAACCGACCTGGACACGGAAAGCGCGGCTGGTCCCTGGGCGTCAGAAACGGGATGGGAGGACGGCGGCGGCGGTATTTCGCCGGACAAGTTTGCGATTCCCTCGTGGCAGGTGGCAGCGGCCGCAGGCTGCGCCAAGTGCTCCCAAAAGTATCGCAACGGCCCAGACGTTTCAGCCAATGCGAATTTCACCTTCTACGTCTGCGCCGACCAGGAGGCTTGCACCGCCAACCTCTACGGTGGAACCAGCTTTGCCACACCCATGTGGGCTGGCTACCTGGCTCTGACCAATGAACAGTACCTCTTGAACGGAAACACCAAAACGCTCGGTTTCATCAATCCGGCGCTTTACGACATCTATGCCGGCCCGAACTATGACACCGACTTCCACAACGTCTCCAGTGGAGGCAACACCTACGGGTGCACCGTCGGCTACAGCTTATCGTGCGGCTTGGGCAGTCCGAACGGGGACAACCTGCTTCTTGCCCTTGCCGGAGCGCAGGCTGCCAGCTTCACGCTGACTGCGGCACCCACCAAGGGCAGCATTGCTCCGGGGGGTAAAGCCACCGCCAAGATCACAGCCACTCCTACGAATGGCTTCGACACGGCGATCGCCTTAACCGCATCGGGAGAACCCACCGGTGTGCACATTCTTTTCAGCCCCGCTTCCATCGCGGGCGGCTCGGGAACTGCGTCTATGGAAATCAAAGTGGCTAGCACCGCCGCGGCTGGAACTTCCACCATCACCATCAAGGGCACGGGCGGAGGTGTGACTGCAACCACGACCTTCACTCTCACGGTTAAATAGTGATGTATTTTGCGCTCTCTGCGGCTGAACCTAGCCGCGTGGAGCTTAACAACGAAAGGCCCGGACCAGATGGTCCGGGCCTTTTCTTGTGCCACGAAAACAACGGCTCTTCGTGAAGATTTGACAAATTCATTGTGTCGCACAGGAGCAAACCGTAGTACTATGCCCAAGCCAGAGAAGTCCAATAAGGGATTCGCGTTACTCTCCCCCGAGAACCCTGAACGGAAATTCTGTTTATCCCTAAGGAGAAACTGTGATTCGAAAACTAAGTGTATTCATGCTCACGATCGCCGCGATAGTGTCGGGCGCGGCCATCGCTTCCCAGGCCGAGCAACAGACTTTGCTGACACGTCATATACCCGAAGCGGCCCTCAATGGGCAGGCGCCTAAGCTCGGGCGACTGCCAGCAACGCAGTCCATGCGTCTTGTGCTTGTTCTGCCCCACCGCAACCAGGCAGGGTTAGATAACTTCCTGAAGGAAGTCTACGATCCCCACGGCGCGTCTTTTCGCAAGTTCCTCACCGTGGAAGAATTCACCGCCAAGTTTGGTCCCAGCCAGGAAGATTACGACTCCGTGATTCACTTCGCGGAAGCCAACGGCTTGACCGTGGTTAAAACCTCCCGCAATCGCATGAACATCGATGTCACGGGCTCGGTGGCAAACGTGGAGAAAGCCTTGCACGTGACCATGGCCCTCTACCAGCACCCCACCGAAAGCCGCACCTTCTTCTCTCCGGACCGCGAACCCACACCGGACGTGTCGGTCCAGTTGTGGCACATCGGCGGCTTGGACAATTATGCGACTCCGAAACCGATGTATACCCGTCGGGACTCGAAGACCGCTGCTGAAGGTGTTCGCTCCAACGCCACCACCGGCTCCGGTCCCAGCGCCTCGTTCCTGGGCAGCGATATGCGGGCGGCCTACTACGTCGACGGCAACAGCGCGGCGACTCTCACCGGCACTGGCCAGTCTCTCGGCTTGTTCGAGTTCATCGGCACCGATCTGGCTGACCTGACGACCTACTATGCAAACGTGGGCCAAACCAACAACGTACCCGTCACCCTTACGTCCGTCGATACCCAGAGCACGAGCTGCGTCTTTAAGAAGGGATGCGACGACACCGAACAAACCATCGACATGACCCAGGCGCTCGGCATGGCCCCGGGATTGTCGGGTCTGACGATGTGGATCGGAACCGGCGGCTTGTCGGGGCAAACCCTCGACGATCCTGGCATTCTCAACGGCATGGCCACGGCCAGCCCGCTGAATGCGCAATTGAGCTGCTCCTGGTTGTGGACACCGTCGGACCCCACCACCGACGACGTCTACTTCGAAGAGTTCGCGGCGCAGGGTCAGAACTTCTTTGTCGCGGCCGGTGACGACGGCAAGTGGACTAAGTCTCTGTTTTACTGGCCGGCGGATAGCGTGTACGTTACGTCGGTCGGCGGGACGGACTTAGAAACATCCAGCGCTGCTGGTCCCTGGGCGTCGGAAACTGGTTGGGAGGACACTGGCGGTGGCATTGGTCCGGACGACTTTACGATTCCGTCCTGGCAGGTGACCGCGGCCGCCGGTTGCGCCAAGTGTTCGCAAACCTTCCGCAACGGTCCGGATGTTGCGGCCAACTCCAATTTCACCTTCTACGTCTGTGCCGACCAGGAAGCTTGCACCGCCAACCTCTATGGTGGAACCAGCTTTGCCACGCCCATGTGGGCCGGCTACCTGGCTCTTGCCAATGAACAGTATCTCTCTGGCGGAGCGACCTCAACCCTCGGTTTCATCAATCCAACCCTGTATACGATTGGTGAGGGCCCGAACTATGACACCGACTTCCACGACATCACCAGTGGGGGCAACACCGACGGCACAACCATCGGCTACGACTTGTCGACCGGCTGGGGCAGTCCCAACGGAAACAACCTGATCAATGCACTGGCTCCGGTGCCAGTCGGCAGCTTCACGTTGGCTGCGGCGCCCACCGTGGGTGGCATTGCTCCGGGTGGCTCCGCCATCGCCGAGATCACGGCCACTCCTTCTGGTGGCTTCGACACGACGATCAGCCTAACTGCTTCGGGCGAGCCCGCCGGCGTGGGCGTGCTTTTCAAACCCGGCTCCTCCATCGCGGGCGGCTCAGGCAGTGTAGCCATGGAAATCAAAGTGGCTAGCAACGCCCCGGCTGGAACTTCCACCATCACCATCACGGGCGTGGGCGGAGGCGTCACCACAACCACAACCTTCACTCTCACCGTTAAGTAGTCATATTTCGCGCTCTCTGCGGTGAAACCCGACCGCGCTGAGCTTAACAATGAAAGGCCCGGACCGGATGGTCCGGGCCTTTTCTTGCGCCGCGAAAACAATGGCAGTAAGACCTTCCAAGGCTCATGTCTCGACTATGGTAGACCTCTACCGTCTATATGGTAGAATGGTAGACATGAGCTTGAACATCAAGAACGAAAACACGCACCGGATGGCGCAGGAATTGGCGCGTGCCACCGGGGAGAGCATGACCGTTGCCGTGAGTGAGGCGATTCGGGAGCGGCTGGAGCGCGTGCGTGGCAAATCGAAGCAGGGCATGGCGGAGAAGTTGATGAAGATTGGAGAAGAGTGTGCTGCTCGTCTCAAAGGCCCCTTGAAGCCGATGGAGATCGATGATCTCTATGACGAGCGAGGGCTGTGGAAATGATTCTCGACTCATCTTCGATTGTCGCGATTCTGCGCGCCGAGCCAGAGGCGCCGGACTTCGCGAAAGCGATCGAGTCAGCAATCGGCTCGCCTGCGGGATGCCGCGTTTCCGCGGTCAGCTACGTCGAAACTGCAATTGTCATTGACAGTGTAAGGGACGCCATCGCCAGTCGGCGATTCGATGATTTTTTTCGCACCTCAAGGATTTCGGTGGAAGCAGTGACACCAAGGCAAGCCGAGATTTCCCGCCAGGCCTATCGCGATTTCGGCAAGGGCAGGCACAAAGCTGGGCTCAACCTGGGGGATTGCTTTGCTTACGCGCTGGCAAAGGAGATGGACGAGCCGCTGCTATTTAAGGGCGGCGATTTTCGGCACACCGATGTCGAGCCAGCCTGAGGCGTTTCTAGCCACTTTAGTCGCATTGACGCGACCGCCGCGTTCGGGTACGCTGCCCGTCTGGTTCTAGCTGAGGTTTGCGCTGTGTGGCGGAAGACGATATACCACCGTGAGTTGAAGGCTTCCCGTGTAGTCAGAGGCGAGACTCAGGCGGAGGTCGAGCTCGGGGCGCAGTTACAGATGGACGCTTGGAGCCAACGGTGGCAGACCGTTCAGAAGGCTGCGGCCAAGCGTGAACAAAAACAAAAGGCTGCGCTCTCCAGCTTCGGGAAGAAGGGGATCGCAGTCCAGCGGACCCGCGAGGCTCAAGCGGAGCTGACTGCACTCGGGAATATTCTTAAGGACGGAATAGAAAAAGATCACGTTGTTGACTGGGACTCACTTAAGTCCCGATCCGCGTTTTCGGTGCCCCGGCCGCACGAGCCCTTGCCGGACCCTATTCCGCCGCCGCCAGCTCCGCGGAACCTCGTTTTCCAACCAACGCTGGGTTTCTGGGACAAGCTGATTCCTCGCCTTCGCGAGCGTAAGACCGCTGTAGCTGCGCAGAAAACTTCGTCCGCTACCGAAGAGTTCCGAGAGGAGGTACGTCGATGGGAGGCGCTTAAGGCCCAAGTTACCCAATTGAACAAGGACAAGCAGGATGCTCACTTAGGGGCCGTGAAGAACTGGGAAGTGGAGAGGGCGTCTTTCGAACGGCTGCAGAGGGAGCAGCACGCCAAGGTGGATTTGTGGCGGGCCGCCTACGAACAAAGGGAAGTCGATTTGCTGACGGATTATTGGGAACTTGTGCTGTCCAATTCTGAATATCCGGACTCCTTTCCGAAATCGCTATCCCTCGATTACCTTCCCGACAGCAAGGTTCTAATAGTGGAATATCATCTGCCTGACATCTCGTGCCTGCCGACGCTGAAGGAGCTTAAGTACATCGCGACTAGAGACCAATTCCAAGAAATCCGCGTCTCAGACGCTTGGCTACATCGCGTTTACGATGATGTTCTCTATCAGATCACTCTTCGTACGATACAGGAACTCTTTCAATCGGATTCAGTCGGGGCGGTGGGAACCGTGGCGTTCAACGGCTGGGTGAATTCCATCGACAAATCAACCGGCCAGGAGGTGAACGCCTGCGTCCTTTCTGTGCAGGTCACGAAAGCAGAGTTTATGCAGATAAACTTGGCAAATGTTGAGCCGAAGGCTTGCTTCAGGAAGCTGAAGGGCGTGTCAGGTAGCAAGCTGATAAGCCTTAGTCCAGTCAAACCCGTACTCCAATTGAACAAGCAGGATAAGAGGTTCGTCCCGTCGTACGAAGTCGCCGCCGAGCTGGACGACTCAGTCAATCTTGCGGCCATGGATTGGTTGGATTTTGAAAACCTGATTCGCGAGATATTCGAAAAGGAGTTCAGCCAGAACGGCGGGGAGGTTAAGATCACGCAGGCTAGTCGTGACGGCGGCGTTGACGCAATCGCTTTTGATCCTGACCCGATCCGCGGGGGAAAGATTGTGATCCAGGCGAAGCGCTACACTAACCCGGTCGGAGTATCGGCGGTTCGAGACCTATTCGGCACTGTTCATAACGAAGGCGCAACCAAAGGGATCTTGGTGACGACATCAGACTACGGGCCGGATGCGTACGAGTTCGCGAAGGGAAAGCCGCTCACTCTTCTGAGTGGCAGCGAGCTGTTATACCTGTTGCAGCGGCACGGGCACAGAGCCAAAATAGACTTGGCCGGGGCAAAAAAATTGCTCGCTGAACAAGAACAGGCCTTGCGGAACCCCCAGAGCTAGTTCTTACTCGACGGTAACCGACTTAGCCAAGTTCCTCGGCTGATCCACATCGCATCCACGCCGAACCGCGATGTGATAAGCGAGCAACTGCAACGGAACGATTTCCAGAATCGGCGACAGTTCTTCCGGCGCGGCAGGAACGTATAGGACGTGGTCGGCCGATTCTTTGATCTCCTCGTCGCCCTCCGTGGCCAGCGCAATCACCACGCCCGATCGCGCTTTCACTTCCTTCAGGTTCGACATCGTCTTCTCATAGCGCACCATCGAGTCGGGATTGCTGGCTTCCCGCGTGGCGATGATGACCACGGGCAGGTTTTCGTCGATCAGGGCGTTGGGGCCGTGCTTCATTTCGCCGGCAGGATACCCCTCGGCGTGGATGTAGGAGATTTCTTTGAGCTTCAGGGCGCCTTCGAGAGCAATGGGATAGTGAATACCGCGGCCGAGAAACAAAAAATCCTGGGCGCGCTGGAATCGTTTGGCCAGGTCTTCACAAGCTTCGTCGTGGGTAAGGATGTTTTCCAGCTTGCCCGGGATTAGCGTTAGTTCCTGCGCCGCGGTACGGGTCTGCTCGGCGGTCATAGCGCCGCGCACCTGCGCCAGATACAGGGCGAAAAGATAAAGGGCGGTGAGTTGGCAAGTAAAAGCTTTGGTCGATGCCACGCCAATCTCAGGGCCAGCATGGGTATAGATGGTTCCGGCGGCTTCGCGGGTGATCATCGATCCGACCACGTTGCAGATGGCGAGCGTATGCGAGCCTTTGGCTTTAGCCTCGCGCTGCGCGGCGATGGTGTCGGCGGTTTCGCCGGACTGCGAGATCACGAGCGTGATGGTGTCCGGGCTAACGATGGGATCGCGATAGCGCCACTCGCTGGCGTAATCGACTTCGACCGGCACGCGGGCGAAACTCTCGATCATGAACTTGCCGGCTTGGCCGGCATGCCAACTGGTGCCGCAGGCCACGATGTTGATTTTCTTAGCGGCGCGGAATTCGGCCTCGCTGATCTGCATCTCGTCGAGAAAGATGTGGCCAGTGTCGAGCGAAATGCGTCCCAGGGTTGTGTCGCGGACGGCGCGCGGCTGCTCATAAATTTCCTTGAGCATGAAGTGCTTGAAGCCGCCCTTTTCCGCCATGATCGGGTCCCAGGTCACGTGTTGCACCTGGCGCTGGATGGGCTTGCCGTCGAAATCCGTCAGTTGCACGCCTTCGGCGGTGACCACAGCCAGGTCGCCATCGGCGAGAAAGAAAATATCGCGCGTGTGATAAAGAATGGCGGGGACGTCGGAAGCGACAAAATATTCGTCATTGCCCAGGCCAACCACCAGAGGAGGTCCGTTGCGCGCGGCTACGATCTTGTTGGGTTCATCGACGGAAATCACGCCCAGAGCAAACACGCCACTGAGTTCTTTCACGGTGCGGCGCACGGCCTCTTCGAGCGTGGGACGATGGCCGTTGCCGGTCTTGAACAGATGCTTTTCAATCAGGTGGGCGATGACTTCGGTATCGGTTTCCGTCGTGAACTTGTGGCCCTCTTCGATCAGCTTCTTCTTCAGGCTGAGATAGTTCTCGACGATGCCGTTGTGTACGACGACAATCTTGCCGGTGCAATCGCGATGGGGATGCGCATTTTCTTCCGTGGGGCGTCCATGGGTAGCCCAACGGGTGTGGCCAATGCCGTAGCTGCCTTCGAGCGGCTTGAGGCGAATGACTTCCTCCAGGTTGCGCAGCTTGCCTTCGGCGCGGCGGATCTGCAGCTTGTCTCCGTTACCGGCCACGGCAATTCCAGCCGAATCATAACCGCGGTATTCCAGCCGCCGCAGGCCCTCGATGATGATCGGAACCACTTCCTTCTTGCCGACATAACCAACAATGCCACACATGCGGTAGCTCCAGAAATTCAGTCTGCCAGGGAGCAGCGAAACTCTTCAATCACCGGGTTGGTGAGTACTTCGCGGGCAATCCGTTCGACCTCGGTTTGCGCCTCCTCGCGGCTTAAGCCGCCATCGAGCGTAAGCTCAAAATACTTTCCCTGGCGGACCTCTTCCAGACCCTTGTAGCCCATTTTCTTGAGCGCACCCTGGATGGTCTTGCCTTGAGGATCAAGGACACTTTTCTTGAGCGAAACGTAAACGTAGGCTTTCATGGGAATAAGGGCATTATACGGCAGGGAGATTGCGCTGGATGCGCTCAAGCTCGGTAACCCAGGTAACTGCGAAGTTCAGACCAGTCGAGTGATCTGCTCGTCGAGCTCCGCGAGGGCGTGCTCCAGGATCTTTCGGTAGCGGGGGTTTTCCGCCGACTGGAGCTGCTCTAAAATCCGTCTGCGGGAGAGTTTGAGCCCTTCTTTGCGCGATTCGATTTCTCGTTGTGCGGGCGTCAGGTGACGTTTGCGTTCTCCGGTAGAGGAAGAACTGGCATCGTCTTGCTGAAGTTCAACCGACTTACTCTCCCACCCGCGTGCCACACAAAAATTATACGCCGTCCCGACGGGACCCTCGCGAGCCGCGGCAACGGTCAGCGGCAAAGCTCCAATGAATTCCAATCCTCTTGTTTGGGTGCACAACTTCATGTGCTTTCTTGGCGCGACAGGCGTACACTGTTAAACGCTTCAGTTCCCCGGGTACCAGATTTCGGGCGCGTCATGGATTTCGGGCCATGGTATTTCAGTATTTCTGGGTCGGCCTATAAGTGTTGTTGAGAGGAAAAGCGGCGAGGGATCCGTTGTGATGATCTCTGCAAACGTGGCGCTCGTCGGGTCCTACGACTACGGCGAGGTGGCGCGGTCGGTGTTGATAGCCATCGCCGCGTCCTATGCCGCGCTCGACCTTGCGGGACGCGTAACCGCCGCAGGCGGCCGGATTCGCTTGGCTTGGTTGGGCGGTGGCGCTGTTGCCATGGGCATCGGCATCTGGGCGATGCATTTCAAGGGGATGCTGGCCTTTGAGTTGCCCGTGCCCGTGGAATATCACTGGCCGACGATTCTGGCGTCACTGCTGGTGGCCATCCTCGCATCCGCGGTCGCGTTGTATGTGGCGAGCCGCCAGAAGGTGGGCACGGTTGAGGCCTTGACCGGCAGCGTCGTTATGGGCGCCGGCATCGCCGGCATGCACTACATCGGCATGGCCGCAATGAGAATGCCGGCCATGACCCGGTATTCTCCCCTTCTGGTGACGTGTTCCATCTTGCTTGCAATCCTGGTTTCTCCGACTGCGCTGCGGATGGCGTTCGGTCTGCGTGAGGAGACCAGATGGAGTGTTCCCCGAAGGCTTGGCAGCGCCACGGTGATGGGAGGCGCAATCTCCGCGATGCATTACACTGGGATGGCTGCCGCAAGTTTCTTCCCCGCCTCGTCTCCGGATCTTTCTCATGCGGTGACTATCTCCTCCCTCGGCAACAATGGAATTGTCATTGTGACCTTGATCGTGATTGTGGCCGCCATGACAACATCGTCGATGGATCGGCGCCGAAATGAAGAGCACCTTCGACTCGTGATCGATACAACTCCCGCGATGCTACATAGCGCCCGTCCCGACGGCTATGTCGATTTCTTTAACAAGCGCTGGCTGGATTATGTGGCCTCCGTAGATTTCTCTTTCCGGCCACGCCCAAGGCATGTTCAGTTTACGAAAAGCGAACTTGCCGGGAAAGGCGACCGTATGGCTAACGCTTGGGCCTATAATCCCGCTAGGCTATTATCGGCGGGTACCGCGTCTCTTAAAGAGGGGGGAGAAACCTGAGGAGTTGTTGTTGATGTGCCCCTCAAATGCACCGAAGGTTGAGTTGGACCTGTGGCGCTACGCGCAGATGCTCGGGATGGCCGAGGTTGTGTCCCTCCGCCATCAGCCGGGCGAACTGTTTCGCGAACTCGCCCCTCGGCTGCGCGCCATTGTTCCCTTCGACCTCATCAACTTTGCCCTGTGTGACCCCGCTCGGGAAACTATGAAAGTGTATGCGTGGGAGGGAGCAGAGTGGCCGAAAGAGCCAATGGAGACCGCGCTCGGGGAATCCGCTTTGGGGTGGGTCTGGCGGAATCAATCCGTTCTCTCAATCGATGATCTCCTGAAAGAAAAGCGATTCGGGCCGGAGCTGCAATGGCTGCGTGAGCACGAGATACGTTCCTACTGCGTAGTTCCCCTAGCCACTCTTCACGGATGCCCGGGTGCGCTGGGACTCGGAAGCAAACGGGCGGGCGCATTCAATGCTCACGACGTTCCGTTCCTGTGCTGTGTAGCCGAGATGGCCGCTCTTGGCGTGGATGCCACGCTGCCCGAAGAAATTCTGGCTGAAGAAATGGCGCGGCTGCGACTGCTGCTCGAGCTCAGGGATCCGCGCATCCAGGACTCCGATTTGCTGGAGTCCGTCGCCTCGATTCTGGGATCCATGCAGAGATGGGTGCCGCAGGACTACGTCGGCCTCTACCTCTACGACGGGATTTCCCAATCCCTGCGCCTGCATATGACCGATCCGCAATTGGCCGAGAAGATGGCCCCCCGGGGTTTGACGCCGCTCGAGGGCACCCTGGCCGGACAAGCCTTCCGCAGCCAGCGCAGTGTGGTTCTCGATCGTTCAGGCCTGGCTGGGTCATCCTTTGCTTCCGTCAAACGGGGGATCGAACTCGGGGTCAAGTTTCTATATTTGACTCCTCTTTTTTCGGCAAAGGGCCCTCTAGGGGTGCTGAAGATAGCGCGCCGCGAGGATCAGCCGTTCTCTCAGCGAGATGTCGAGTTGTTGGAACAAGTAGCCGCGACGGTTGCGCCTGTGATCGAACGCGCCCAGACCGCGAGTGATATCCGAGAGGAAGCGGCGCAAACCCGGACGCTTTCGGAATTCGACAGAGGATCGGCCTCAAGCAGAGCTCTAACAGGCACCGGACGGTTGCTGGATTTGAAGGTGACCTCCGACCCTGAAGCTCGCGATGCGGGCAATCCAGTCTGGTTCGGGGCGGCTGAAGCTCTGCTTGAGTCGGAGCAGTTATTGTCCGCTTATTTCAGCGCATCCAAAGTGGGTTTTTGCTTCCTGGATAGAGACTTCCGCTATCTCGCTATCAACCGCACGCTGGCGGAGATGAATGGCATACTCGCGGAAATTCATTTAGGAAAGACCATCCGCGAGATGCTGGGTGATTTCGCCGAGCTGATTGAACCGCAGTTGAATCGAGTCTTGGCGACCGGTCAGCCCATCTGGAACTTCGAGATCAGCTGCACTCTGTACAACAGAACCGAGCCCGGTTATTGGATGGAGCACTATATTCCGATCAAGGACGCGACTGGCAAGGTCGCGCAAATCGGCATTGTCGCGGTTGAGATTACGGAGAAAAAGAAACTCGAAGAGTCTTTGCGGGAAGAGAAGAAGCGGCAGCAGGTGATGGTGGAAGTGAGCCACATATTAACGGCAAAGAGAGACGTGCCCCAGGCCTTTCCTCAGATCTCCGCCTATCTGCGCCGGGTTCTTCGGCAGGAATACGCGGCCCTGGCGGTACAAGACGAGAAAAGCGGGCAGTTAGTCCGCCAGGCTATGGATTTTCCCCTGCGGAAATGGCCGACTGGCACTGCCGAAACCACCGCAAGGGATCCTGGAGTCAAGGCCCTGCGGGAACGCGCGTCTCTGATTTTCAACCGGGACCAGATGCAAGACTTCCATCCCGAAACCAGGGATTACTTGTTGTCTGAGGGCCTCAAGTCTCTGTGTTGTGTTCCGTTGCTCCGGCCGAAAGGTCCTCTGGGAGTTCTAGTCCTCGGCAGCACACGGGCCGACGCTTTTAAAACGGATGACCTGGGGCTGCTGAACCAGGTTGCCGCTCACCTCGCGATCGCGCTGGAGTATGCGCGCGCCGCTCGCGAGGTGGAGCAACTCCGGAACCGCCTGGAGCGGGAAAAACGATATCTGGAAGGTGAGCCCCGTCCCAAGCTGAATTTTGAGGAAATCATTGGGGAGAGTCCGGCGCTTAAGCAGGTGCTGGATCAGGTCGCAATCGTCGCCGACAGCGACGCCACCGTCTTGCTCCTGGGAGAAACTGGAACCGGCAAAGGGCTGATCGCACGCGCAATTCACCGCACCAGCAAGCGTAAGGACAGAAGTTTTGTCACCTTGAATTGCGCCGCCATTCCTACGGGGTTGCTGGAGAGCGAATTGTTCGGACACGAGAAGGGCGCTTTTACGGGAGCGGTGAGCCAGAAGATTGGACGCCTGGAGCTGGCGGATCAGGGTACGCTATTTCTGGACGAGATCGGGGATATTTCCCTTGAGCTGCAGCCCAAACTGCTCCGGGTTCTGCAGGACCAGGAGTTCGAAAGGCTGGGGGGTACGCGGACCATCAAAGCGGACCTGCGCCTGATCGCCGCCACCAACCGGGAGCTATCCAAGAGCGTCGCGGAGAAAGAGTTTCGCAGCGATTTGTTCTATCGCTTGAACGTGTTCCCGATTCGTCTGCCGTCTCTCCGGGAAAGGCGGGAGGATATCCCGGTGCTGGTCCGTTACTTTGTCCGGAAATTTGCCGGCAGGATGAATCGCGAGATAGAGACCATTCCCAGCGAGACCATGCATGCCCTGATGAACTGGCACTGGCCGGGCAACATAAGGGAGTTGGAGAACTTTGTCGAACGATCAGTCATTCTCACCGAAGGGTCGGCATTGCGGGCGCCACTGGCTGAGCTGCGGAAAGAGAGCCCTGGCGCGAACCAGGAATCGCTCGAAAATTCCGAAAAAGAGCACATCCTACGAGTGCTGCGCGAGACTGGCGGAATGATCTCTGGACCCACTGGAGCAGCCCAGCGGCTCGGTATCAAGCGCACCACTCTGCAGTCGAGGATGCTCCGACTGGGAATTACGCGACAAGACTACTCCGGCCAGTCATCGTAGGCTGCGAGAGACCGTCTGTCACCCTTCGCCTGTTTGCTCCCCGTCACAGCTGTCGCATAAGTGCCGAGCTTATTGCTTTGTTGCCGAATAGTCGGCAGCCGATTGGTTGTCAGCCGTCGCTCTCCACCGGATAATCTTTTCTTTCTGTGAGTTAGACGGCTATCGCGACCCCGCCTTGTGGAACGATAGATGCTCAAGCGTCCTTGATTGGGAGGGAAGTCGGGGCAGCTTCTTCCTGATACTTGTGGAGTTGCACACCCTGTCAACACCGACCACGCATGGGTCAGGAGTAATGCATGTTAGTCGCCAGAAACTATCAGCCGAACAACCTGGTTCGCTTGCTGCCGGTGTCCGCGGGGACCTCGGCGAAGACCGCCCAGATTTTGCCAAGAGAGGCGTGGCGCGGAGCGATGCCGGAGCCAAGGCGCGTTCCGGTGCTCAGCCCGGCCAGCCCGGCCGAGACCGATGCTCTTTACCTGTTCGCCTGTCAGGTGGAATGGGAACAGCGTGCTGATCCGAGTGCGGCGTGGGAGGTTATTTCTGCCGCTCGCAGCTCGCACCAGGACACGCGAGCTCATGCCCGTTGCCTCTTGGAACGTTCCGAGCAACCCAGGCCACAAATACAGGAAGACAGCGGTATCCGCTTTCGAGGACCGCGAAATTCGACAAAGGAGGCAGGCATGAGGACTCCCTACGGTCTCGAGGTTATCGAGAGCTGCATGGGTTGCAAGGCGAGCCGAGAAGGCTTTTTCTGTCATTTTTCACCGACTCTGCTGAGGTCCGTGGATGGAGCCAGTTACCACAGCGTGATGCCTGCGGGGGCGCTGCTGTTCGTGGAGGGGCAATCGCCGCGGGGCGTGTATGTTCTGTGCTCGGGCAAAGTGAAGCTGTCCACGACCTCGAAGGAGGGCAAAGTTCTGATTCTGAAGCAAGCCGAAGCCGGGGAAGTGTTGGGGTTGAGCGCAGCCATTTCTGGTACGAACTACGAAATGAGCGCCGAAACCTCTACGCCGTGTCAATTGAATTTCATCGGTCGCCAGGACCTGATGACTCTTCTGCAAAACGAGAGTGAAGTGGGGGTGCACTCCGCCCAGGCGCTCAGCCGAGAATTCCAAACCGCATACCGCGATATTCACGATCTGGTGCTGGCCCGTTCTTCCTCAGGAAAGCTCGCCAGACTGCTGTTGTCATGCGCTCCCCAGGCGACCCACGAATCGGACGAACAACGCCTCCGTTCCGCCATGACCCATGAAGAGATGGCGCAGCGCATCGGATCGTCGCGCGAGACGGTCACAAGACTACTAAGTTACTTAAAGAAGAAGAGGCTGATCCGGCTCGAAGGCGCGACGCTCGTAATTCGCGATCGCAGCGGGTTGGAAGCCATGGTTGTCTAAACCTTCCCCCCGGAGGCTGAGACTCGAAACTGGAGCCGGCCTCCAAATTTTCACGCCTGACGACCCGGCCGCATTTCCGGTCGAGCACGAGTGACTTGGATTTGTATACAGGCACGCTGATAAAGGAAGCGGCAGACGACGGGCGGCGAATTCAGAGCCCGAAAAGCTCGCGCAGTCGTTTGGTTTGCGCCCGGCTGACTGGAATCTCGCTTTGCTTCTTATCGTCCATGCGCAACTGGTAGGAACTTTTGAACCAGGGCACGACTTCGCGAATCCGGTTGATGTTCACCAGATAAGAACGATGAGCCCGCCAGAACAAGCCCGGATCGAGGCTGGCAAGTAGTTCCTCCAAGGTGCGGCAGTTGGAATGGCCTTCCATGCCCGAGGCGCCGGCCGTTACCACCGTGATCACGCCGTCCTCGATGGAGGCGTAGCAGATCTCTTTTTGGTCCACCAGAAACATTCTTCCCACCGCTTTGAGCAGGATTTTCGAGGTTTGCGCCTTTGGCGCCTGCAGCATCCGCACCAGCGCGTCGATTTTCTCCACTGGCAATCCCTCCGCTCCCTGCTGGGCGCGGGCCTTCTGCACTGCCAGGGCGACGCGCTTCTTATCGAACGGCTTCAGCAGATAATCCACCGCATTGACCTCAAACGCCTTGACTGCATATTGGTCAAACGCCGTGGCGAAAACGATCTTTGGCAATGGGATTTTCTTGTCGAGCAGCTTCTTGATGACTCCGAAGCCGTCGAGCCCAGGCATCTGGACGTCGAGAAAGACCAGATCTGGATTGTGTTCTTTGATGAGGTTGACGGCTTCGAGGCCGTTTTTTCCCTGCGCCACCACATTCACTTCGCCGGCGCTCTTGAGCAGGTAGGCAAGTTCGTCGCGGGCCAGTTGTTCATCGTCCACGATTACCGCGGAAAAAGGCATTCCAACTCCTGAAGATAGGGGCTCTAGAAGATCGGGACTCTAGGAAAAGTATAGCGACCGCGTTTTCCTGCCGTCAACGTGCCCGCTCCGGCGGAGGCCGTCCGGCAAACTTCAGTGCGGCGGCTGCATCTGCATCATACCGCCCATATCCATCTTGGTGAAGCCGGCCGGGACCTCAAACAAACTGGCCGCCTGCGCCCCATCCTGAACGTTGCGCAGCTCTCCGCTGCTCGACTTGCCCTGCCACTTCACCGGAAACCGCAGCTTGGGGTCGAGCCAGAAGTGGCTGACGTCGCCATTGGTGCTTGTGGTCTCATATTTCACGGTGCTGCGGCCGTTTACCGTTTCATCGCCCACCTTGTGGCAACTCGCGCCCTGGCTGCTCCTCAGCTTCTGCCAGTCGCCACAGGCATTCTCCACGTCGCCCGTCTGGAAGAAGCTGTAACCCAGCCGCTGCGCCTGGTTCTGTGCCGGCATTTCCATATACAGATGCTGCTGAGGCATCAGAACGATCGAAGTCTGGGTGGCATAATTCACAATGATCGCGCCTCCGCCATGAGCGCCGGTTTGCGACTCAATGCGAATTTTGTCCTTCGCGAAATAGAACTTGGCGGTGGTTGGCGTTCCAGATTTCTGCAAATCGACCATGTCGGCGGAAAACTCGGCTTGCGCCAGCGCGAAACTGGCGGCGAGCAGAAGAGCGAAAAAGCAGGAAATGCGAGCGACGCATCGAAGCATGTGATTCTCCTCAAGTCTTTCGCGCCCCAACTCGGCGCTTACCGCGCGCTGCGATCAAAAGCGAGGGAAGAATAACAGAAGTCGCCGGTAAATTCACAGCTCCCTGAGATTAGATTGCTCACAGAATCACCTGCGCCTAGACCACGTTCTCCAGCGCCAGAGCCATCCCCAGCCCGCCGCTGACGCAGAGCGTGGCCATGCCACGCCGGGTGTTGCGTTTGAGCATCTCGTGCAACAACGTAACCACGATCCGCGTGCCGGTGCACCCGATGGGATGCCCGATCGCGATCGCTCCGCCGTTTACGTTGAGCCGGTCGCGATTGAAATTCAGTTCGCGATCGCAGGCGAGCACCTGCGCGGCGAACGCCTCGTTCAATTCAATCAGGCCGAACTCGTGCAGCCTGAGGTTGTGCTTCTCCTCCAGCTTGCGAAGAGCCGGGACGGGCCCAATCCCCATCGTGCGCGGATCGACCCCCGCGGAAGTCACAGCCGAGATTCGCGCCAGCGGCTTTAAATTGTTCGTTCTTACGAAATGTTCGTTCGCGACAATCACAGCAGCCGCGCCGTCGGTGATTCCCGAAGAATTGCCCGCAGTCACCGTCCCGGTTTTCGAGAACACCGGCGCCAGTTTGCCCAGCTTTTCCATGCTCGCATCCGCGAACGGATGCTCGTCACGGCTAATGATGGTCGTGCCTTTCTTGCCTTCGATGGTGACCGGGACAAGTTCGGCGTCAAATCGTCCCGCGGCAATTGCACGCGCGGCGCGGGTTTGCGACATCAGAGCATATTCATCCTGCTCTTCGCGCGAGATTTTATAATGCTCGGCCAGCACTTCGGCGGTTTCTCCCATCACCATCTTCGCCATGGGACAGAAAAACCCGTCGCGGTACATGCCGTCGACCACTTCCTGATTGCCCAGCCGGAATCCCCAGCGCGCCTCGAGATAATAAGGAACCCGCGACATGGATTCCGTTCCGCCCGCCAGAATGCAACTCGCATCCCCGAGCAGAATCGCCTGATAAGCCAGAGCAATCGACTTCAGCCCCGAGGCGCACGCTTTGTTCACCGTGAACGCCGGAACTTCCTGCGGCACGCCGCTGCGAATGGAAATCTGCCGCGCCGGATTCGGGCCGCCGCCGGCCTGTCGCGCGTTGCCGAAGATCGTTTCTTCCACCTGCTCCGGCCGGATTCCAGCGCGCTCGATCGCAGCTTTGGCGGCCACCGCGCCCATATCAGCCGCCGTCAAAGAAGCCAGCGACCCTCCGAACTTCCCAATCGGCGTCCGCACTGCGGAGAGTATGTAGACAGCTTGCAAAGTGTCGCCTCCAAAACATTTGAGTCTAGCAGGGCGGGGAAAGATGCGGGACGGCGTGGGAGGGGGCGACGTCCCTTCATCTCGTCACGGGTGTAGGGTCTGGACGACTTCACGTGTTTCAGGCTCCGCATCAGCGCAGAGATCGTGGGAGCTTTCTTGTTGACGCGGAGCAACCGCAAACGCTCCTCGGTGCCGTCACGAGCCAATCGCACCTTTAGCCTTCCTGCGCATGGCAGCATTCTATAGCAGACAGGATGCCGTATGCTGGGCTGCTAGTTCGTCCTATCGCGGGAATTTCATATCGGGAATCAGCGCCATTTGTCGCGAACGCACTTGCGTGTCGCGCGACCAACACCTAGGGTGGCTTCAGGGCCCGTGGTGTAATGGCAGCACGCTAACCTGCCCAGTTTAGAGGTGCGGGTTCGACTCCCGCCGGGTCCACCGCTTTCCCGGTTCTGGTAGGGAAAGCTGGTGAGGAGGTTCCGGGCAGGGAACCTCCTCTAAGTAATCTTGACTTTCATTGTTGCCGTTGCCGATAATCACTACTGTAACTGGGCAGGTTAGCGACCCCGGGCTGAATGTGGCCCGGGGTTTTGTTTTTTGGGAACAGGAAGTCTTATCCTGAAAGCGCTGGGGGAACGTCATGAGCGCCACAAAGAAAGGCAAGTCCATCACATTTGAAGTCCGCGCTTGGTGGAATCCTGAAGACCAAATGATCCACCTTGCAAGCGATGCCTCGAAGACATTCATTCTCACAGTCTGTGACGATCCGAAGGACGCTCCAAAGAAAAAGGCGCGTGGTCACCGAAAGCTCTTTCGCGAGCTGTCAAAGCTCTTGATAACCGCCGGAGTCCCGGCGCCGTGACGCTGCCAAACAAGGGCGTCCACAAATCATCTCGCCCTTGCCATTCCGCCTAACCTCCGGCATAATAAGTGTTTGTCTTGACCTCGCCGGACGCTTCCGGAACAAGGATATATATCTGTGTTAATGATTCGACTGTCGCGCATGGGTGCGCGTAAACAACCGCATTACCGCATTGTGGTGATCGAGAAGGCGCGCGCTCGCAACGGCCGGCCGGTGGAAGTTGTCGGGACCTACAATCCCCGCACCAACCCTGCCAGCGTGGAGTTCAAGCGTGAGCGCGTCGACTATTGGGTGTCAAAGGGCGCGCAAATGTCAGAGCGAGTGGGCAAGCTGTTCTCCAAGCCTCCCGTCGCCCCGGCAGTTCCCGCGGCGTAAACCAGCCCCATGCCTGAAACCGCTGATGTGCGTGCCCTCATCGAGAAGATTGCGAAGTGGATCGTCGACGCGCCCGACGAGGTTTACGTAGACCATCTCGACGACGACGTGATCGAACTCGAAGTCGCCGAAGCTGACGTGGGCAAGATCATTGGCCGGCAAGGCCGAAATGTCCGCGCCCTGCGCACGCTTTTGAGCGCTGCCGGTGCGCGGGCGCGAAAGCGATACACGCTGGAAGTCATCGACTAGGCGAACGGCGAAGAGCCAGCGCCGGGGCAACCCATTCGCGATCCTGAAACAAGTAGTGAGTTCATTACGCTGGCCCGCGTGGTGAAGACGCAGGGCCGCCGCGGCGAAGTTGCGAGTGAGATTCTCAGCGATGCTCCCGGACGATTCGTCGTCGGTATGCAGTTGCTGGCGCTGCCACGGGAAGCGGACGGGAGCCGGCGCGAACTGGAAGTGGAAGAGCTTTGGCCACACAAAGGGCTGCTGGTGCTGAAGTTTGCCGGAGTGGATTCGATTACTGAAGCGGAAACGCTCATCGGCTGCGAATTGCAAGTACCGCGCAGCCAGCGTTCGAAGTTGCAGGCGGACTGGAACTACGTCAGCGACCTGGCAGGTTGTTCGGTGCTTGACCATGATCGCGAGATCGGACGCATTGAGGACGTTCAGTTTGGAGCAGGCGAAGCGCCATTGTTGATCGTGCGCGACGCTGCGAACCGGTTGCTGGAGATCCCTTTCGCGGAGGCGTATCTCGAGAGCGTGAATGTGGAACGGAAACAGGTTCGCATGAGGTTGCCCGAAGGCCTGCTGGAAGTGAACGCTCCGCTTTCAGCAGAAGAAAAGCGGGAGCAAGCGCAGCCTGAGAGAAAGAAAAAGCGTTGACAGGCACAGACCCGGATCGAAGCCTCTCTGAGAACTGAGAACTGAGAACTGAGAACTGAGAACTGAGAACTGAGAACTGAGAACTGAGTTGTGGAATCTGCGATGAAGGCCGACATAGTCACGATTTTCCCGGACTTCTTTCGCGGACCGTTGCAACACGGCATCACGCGCCGGGCCCAGGAAATGGGGCTGGCGAAAATTCAGGTTCACGATCTGCGGGAGTTTACCCACGATCGTCACCGCACCGTGGATGACCGGCCTTTCGGCGGTGGCGAAGGCATGGTGTTGAAGCCGGAGCCGCTGTTTGAATGTTTGGAGTCGATGGCGCTTGCGCCGCGCGAAGATCGCGTGGCCGGGCGCGTGAAGCAATCGGTAATTCTGCTGTCGGCGCAAGGGCAGCGGTTCACGCAGAAAGTCGCGGCGGAGTTGGCCTTGCTCGATCGCATCGTTTTGGTCTGCGGACGGTACGAAGGCGTGGATGAGCGGGTCGCGGATTTTCTCGCCGACCGGGAACTTTCCATCGGCGACTATGTTCTGAGTGGCGGAGAAATGGCCGCCGCTGTGACGGTGGAAGCGGTGATGCGCTTGCTTCCGGGAGCGGTAGGAAACGAAGCGTCAACCCAGCAGGAATCTTTCACGATTGACGTGAAAGCGAAAAGTTCCGGCGCCGCGGATTCGACGTGCGGGTCGAATGGATTGCTCGACTACCCGCACTACACGCGGCCAGCGGAGTTTCGCGGGATCGCGGTGCCGGAGGCGTTAATGTCCGGCAACCACGAAGAAATTCGGCGCTGGCGGCGGCAACGCGCGCTGGAGAAAACGTTCCGCAACCGTCCCGACCTGCTGGAAGGGGCGGCGCTAAGCGAGGAAGATAGAAAGTTTTTGGTTGGGATCAGAAACGCCATTCCGTAACGTGCAGTTTCAAGAACACGTTACATTTTGTCATTCCGAACCGGCGTTCTGCGCCGGTGAGGAACCTGCTGTTGGGCCGGAGAGGAGCAGATTCCTCGCGCGATAGGACCGCGCTTCGGAATGACATATCCGGGATACAAAGATAGGATTCCAGAATTCAGAAGGATTAAATCATGTCGAACCTAATCATCGAAAAACTGCTGGCTAAAACTCAACGTACCGACATTCCCGCGTTCAACTCGGGCGACACCGTTCGCGTTCACGTGAAGATCAAAGAGGGGGACAAAGAGCGCGTGCAGGCGTTTGAAGGCGTTGTGATCAAGCGCGACAACGGACCGCAAGCCAGCTTCACCGTGCGCAAGATCAGCTTCGGCCAGGGCGTGGAGCGCATCTTCCCCATTCACTCCAAGGTGATCGACAAAGTCGATCTGCTGCGCTCCTCGAAAGTTCGCCGCGCCAAGCTGTATTACCTGCGCGGGCTCAAGGGCAAAGCGGCACGCCTGCGCGACGTCGAAAGGCCGAGCTGAACGTTTTTATTCTTGCTCTCCGTTGCGCTGCGTCTCGGCCTTCGTGCGACGCGACGCGGCTGGAAGCACTTTTATCCCGCGGCCGCCGCTAAAGGTTCGGTGACGACTTCGAGATCGGCGAACTCCTCGGTGCGAGGTTTTTTCAACCGGTTCAGCACATAGTCGAGCAGCGGACGGTCGCCCTGCCGGATCTCCTGGAACTCCACGCCCATGGCGCGGTCCTGGGCCGTATACTTCACGTGGCCGCGCAGTGCGACGCTTACATCGCACATATTCAGGACCAGCCTCAGGGCAGTCCCTGCGTTCAGAAGATCGTCCGCGCGGATGAGGCAGCCGTATTCGGAAATCTGTTCCAGGCGGCCTTCAACGCGGGAGCGTCCACCAATTTCAGCCAGATCGGCGCCTCCCTCAATTCGGTAGCGCGGCCGGCGGCGTCGATTCTGATCGCCTTTGCGAAAGGCGTTCAATCCAGGCTTCCGGTTTGGTCCGGCGGGGATAACCGGCAAATACTGCTCCTCCATTTGCCGCAGTTCTTCTTCCCAGGGGATCCTGCTGCCCTCGGCGCATTCCACCGTAAACTGGCCCCGTAGCGCCGACTCAGGATCCGCTGTCCAGACCACTTGGCAGACCGACTTCTGACGTCCGCGCTCGATCGTGATCAAGTCTCCCACTCTGACATCGCGAACGCTGAGCAGCCGTGCTCCTCGCGGATGGATATCGTACGTACAAGCCATTTCCAGACCGCCACGCGCGCCGTTCTGCATGTGGGTCAGGCGCACCGGAAGCGCCAGGTGAATCAGCTTCTCGATCGGCGTGCCATCTCGTGGCGCATCATCTTGCCGTGGCTGGATTACTTCCTGGTTCACAACTTTTCCTCGCGACTGGGATTGTCGTCAACATAGCAGTACATGTCCGACCGGACAATGTACGTTCGTAATCAAAGTAATAGTTACGAAGGCGCATTACGGTGAGGCCGCGGGATGGCCCGACAGTGGCGCAACTCAGACCTCAGAAGTAAGGAATTCCTTGGGGTTGAATTTTCCCGCTTGCCGGAACCGGTGCCGGCAGGTGAAGATGATGGCCAGGCTTCATCTCACACTCATGTCAAATAGCAAGAAGGCTTCGCCCGAGTTCGTGCTGTCTCCATCGGCCGCCAAGCTGCGGCTGCTGAAAAAGCTGCGCTGCACGCTGCGTTATGAAAAAGATGCCTGGGTGTCAGGCGCTGCCATGGTCGCCGGAGTCGATGAGGTCGGGCGCGGATCGTTGTTCGGTCCGGTGGTGGCTGCGGCGGTGATTCTCGACCGTGGCTATCGCATTCGCGGCCTGCGCGATTCCAAACTGCTCCTGCCGGAACGCCGGGAACTGCTGGCTCCGCGCATTCGCGAACATGCCATCGCCTGGGCTGTGGCGGCGGTGGATGCGGCGCGCATCGACCAGATCAACATATACCAGGCTTCGCGGCTGGCTATGCGCGAAGCGGTGCTGCGCTTGCACCCTGCGGCCGATCATGTGCTGGTGGATGCGGTCTGCCTGGATTGCCAACTGCCGCAGCGGGCTATCATCCATGGCGACGCGCTCTCCGCTTCGATTGCGGCGGCTTCGATCCTGGCCAAAGTGGAGCGAGACCGCATGATGTGCGAGTGGGACTCCATCTTTCCTGAGTACGGCTTGGCTTCCCACAAGGGCTACAGCACGCCGCAACATCTGGCGGCCTTGGAAACGTACGGCCCCACGCCGCTGCACCGGCAGTCGTTCGCCCCGGTGTGGAATACTCCGGTGCCGCAAGAAGCCTTCGTCTTCGACTGAAGTTTCTTCGCAGCGACTCAGCCAACGGCGGGCGTTGGGCCATCAACGAACGGAGCCAGCCAGCGGACTGGTCCTCGAAACGCTCTAGTGGTCTGCCGGCCAGCCCGCGGACGAACTCTTAGCGCGTTGAATTGCCTGGGCGTGCAACACACCGTTCGCGTCATAGGACCCCAACACATTGATGGCGCGGCCAGCGGTCAGAATGATAGTGCGACGACTCTTGATCGCCGCCGTGGCATCTACCTGCACCATGCGTTGGTCACGCGCTTCGATGGTGAGCTGCGAGCCTTCGATGTGGCTGATGGTTCCATAGAGCTGGTGCAGCGAACCGGCGGCGTCCTGGGCGCCGGGTTGAGGGGCGGCCTGACTCTGTTGTCCAGACGCGGCTGGCCCACAAATGCTCCACGTACCCGCCACCATAGCCATGACGACAATCACAAGTCGAATCCGTTTCATTCTGTCCCCCTTCCCTTAGTGCAGCCCGAAAATGGTCAGCTGCTTATTGCTGGCGACGTACACCTTGCCGTTGGCCACGACCGGAACAACGTTCGCGTTGCCGCCGGTATTAGGCCACTCCCCCGCCGGTTGTGAGAAAAGCTGCGTAAGCTTATTGCTGCCGCCGGAAAGCTTCGCCTTGAATGCATAGAGCCACAACTTGGGTGGGCTGCTCGTGTCAGCGCGGGAGACCGCCCAAATGATCGCGTCTTTCTCTCCGTGCGAGGAAACGGTGGTGAAGAATCCGCTGTCTTGAACGCTCGTGCCTCCGACCTTCGGCGACGTTCCCTCGTGAACTAGCGAGACGTCCGGCGATGTCTTAACCTCCCACACCATCACCTTGTCGCCGCCGCTGCTGACGATTCGCCCTTTGCCCTCGGATTCGAAATACGATGGCCCACACCAGCATGCGCCGATGTTCGCTTCAGCCACTATGTTGTCCGATCCTTCGGGGCCGGTTGCAAAGCCTCCCATGTGATCGCGATTCAGCATATACATTTTTCCATCCTTCCCCGCCGCGGTTACCAGATGCGGCAGGGGCCCGGGCTGATCGGGCAGCACCAGCGCACCACCCGAGCCGTAGTCCTGATCCACTTGATCGAGGTAGGGCATATCCCACGGCGTGAACAGGTCGTGCACTTTGGTGAGATCGGGCCGCATCCTCACCACGCTGTCCTGAATATTGTTGTAGCTCGGAGAGCCGTCGTAAGTGCTGTAATAGGCTGGCGGTGAGTTGGTCAAATCGGAATCGGAGTTTCCAGTGACAAAGTACAAGTGTCCGGCCGAATCCGCAGCCACGCCGTAACCCGACATCCAGATCGAGGAGAGGTAGAAGTCAGCCGGCGATGTAGCCAGGCGATCGTTCAGATGATTCGCGGGAAGCGCCGTCAACGATCCGGTCTGCCAACCGAGCAGCCAGCCGCGCGCATTAAACCCTCCCCAGTCACAGAAGCTGCCAAACCCAGCGTAGATATTTCCATTCGCTTCCACCAGCCCCGGGCGCTGCCGCTGCCAGCTCGCGTCGAAGTTGAAAGTGGCGCCACTGGTTAGGGTGTGGGACGCCTTGACCACAACCGGAGGAATTCTGTCCGTGAGGTCGCTCAGGTTGATCTCGTGAATACGGTAGATGGGGACGCCGGCCTCATAGGTGTAGATGATCACGTACATGGTGTTGCTCGGCAGGTCGATGACCGGCGTTCCGTTGATCCCCACGTTGGGACCGTTGTTCCCGCAATTGTAGGCTGGGACGCTGGGGTCGGTCATGATCGGAACTGGTGGCCCGAAATTCTTGCTCAAGAGCACTCCGCCGGTCGCGGCCTCGATAGCATAGATGGTATCGCCTTCCGTGGCCACATAGACCACGTCATACCTGCCGGGGCTTACTCCGGCCGTCATCATCTCATCCGGAACGACCAGGGGTTGTGCGTCCACCTGGTCGTCGAGCGCGACGGTCTGAATCCAGCCGAAATGCGGGCCAGCGACCTTGTCGGGCGTGAGGCGCTCCTCGTGCGAGTTCCACCCAGTTCGGAAGTTATCGTAGTGATACGTGGTCACCGCTTGGGGTTTCCCGTGGCATGCTGCCATGAAAACCATGGACGCGGCCGCCATCATCAACATCGTGTTGGAGCGCAGCGGTTGACGATGTCTTGACATGGCAAAATCCTCCCTTGAGGCCCGGCCCTTAAGGGAAAGAACTTTTCTCCTTAAGAAGGACCTTCTGGTCTCTTGCTTGATAGTGACTTGACCTTCCCAATCGTTTCACCGATTTTCTGCGATAACCAAATAGTTCCGAACGCACTGTCACGGTCACACTGCGATGTGATGTACGTCACAGCCCTGCGGAGTTTGGCCTACGTTAAGACGACGCAGAGAAGCTACATTAAGACGGTGCCGAGCGCTGTCACTGAGGCGATGAATCGGCCGGAAGAGAAAATTGCTTGTGCAGCAGATGTTGTAGCAGGTTTCGGTGGACTGATCTTTAAGCTCTTTGGAAGAATGGAGCCGACGAGCGGACTTGAACCGCTGACCTGCCGATTACGAATCGGCTGCTCTACCAACTGAGCTACGTCGGCTTCTGATAGGACCGTTCCAGTTTACCAAATCGCATTGCCAGAAACCGCCGAGGATCGAGGCAGGCTCTCTTCTGGCGACAAAGATCGTGTGACGACGTGCTCGCATCGGCTCCATCAATGATGCCGCTATGCGGCCCGAGCGCCGGCCATCGCGTCGTATTCTTCCTGCGACTGCGCGGGCAACAGGACCCACAGAGTGTAAACACCGACCGCCGTGCCGAAGGGAATATGGAACAGTGCGATGAAGCCCAGGACCAGCGCGACAATGCGGGCCCAGGGTTCGCGCTGCAACAGGCCCCATCCCGCGATGAACCCGCAAGCGGCCTTGGCCAGCACAAAAATCGCGACCACACTCAACAGCGGACGCAGAAACGCAGTGGGCGCTTCTGGCGCGCCCAATTCGTGCAGATGAGCGAACAGTGTGTTGGCGAGGACATAGAGCACTACGCCCCCGATGGTGTTGACCGCTGAAATCGCCAGCCAAACGATGCCCAGCAGGTGAACGTGCCCCTGCACGCGCCCGGGGCGCATCTGCATCGCCGTCACCGGTCCCACAACTGGCTTGCCACACCGGCTGCAGAATGCTTGTCCGGGTTGTACTGCAGTGCCGCATCCATCGCAGAACATAGGTTCCTCTCCGCGTCCTCGGCGAGCTAGAACATAGCGCTTAACAGATGATACGTAAGCTGCAGCGAGGAGTTCCATTGAAGTCTTCTGTCGCGCTCCGGGTGTTCCGCGTCCCTCATTCACGTGAACCTACAAGCGGATTGGCTCTGCAGCAAACGAAAAGGCCGCCCGGCAACAGGGCGACCTTTTCTTCTTCAAGGGAGAATAGTTCCAACGGAGGCTTAGATTCCGTCAAAACTTTCTGGACAAAATCTTATGGGCCGAAAAAGGGGAGTGTCAAGCAATTTTTGGTAAATAAATGTCTTTGGTTTCAATGACTTACAGAATCAATCAATACTGGCCCCAATCGTTCCAATTTGAGACCACAGCCCGGCAAAACGATCCTAAACCAATACCGCTAAAGCACTTAGGAACCTTTTGAGGTCTCCGTAGGGCCTGGCACGCGACCGGCCGGGACCTCTGCCGTCTTCTCCAGGTGAAGAGAAATGAACTCGGTTTGGTCGGCGCGGCCGAAAACTGGACCGGGGAAATGCCGCCGCAATAGAACGCGAGCGCCGCCGAAGGCAACTCCCGCCGCCAGAGATATCGCACCCACGATGATGCACAGAAGAATAATGTTGACCAGCAAGTTCGCAATGTTGTCTTTCTTGTCGAAATAAGTGTTCTCGTTCCAGGTGAGGCTGGGTTTCCAGTTCACCGCACCCAGAAGCATCTGCGCGTCGCTCTGCGAGAGCGGGCCGGCGGCAATGGCCACGATCGGTCCCGAACGTTTGTCGAAAAATGGGCCGACGTTTTCGATGGCCGCAACCCCCTCCTGGGGCTGCGCCGCACTATGAGCAGCGTCGATGCGGCGCAAATGTTCCGCCGCCACCGCCGGCGTCGGATACTCGATCAGCATCAGCGTCACTGCTCCGCTCGGAGTGGAGTACTGCCCGAGCACAACATCACGAGTGGCGCCAAAATCGACCAGGTCGGCGGGGAGAGGAGAATTAATCGCGCTCAGAGCCAGCGGCCCCTCCGCGTATTTTTCCGTGTTCGCCTCATATCCATGATGCGGCATGTAAAGGAGAACGGGAGGCAGTTCGCCTTCATTTCCTCTGGGGCGCGGCAACACTCCAGCCAGTTCACGCAGCACCGCCGCCGACATCACCGACAGTTGGCTGAATACCGCATCCACCACGATCGAGCCGCGATAAAACAAAACCCGCTGATTGATCGATGCCGCCTGATCGCCGATCTCTTCCCGCGCCATCTCCGGCCGCAGGTAGAACGAGTAAGCCCCGAAAGCGCCGCTGGCATCGGCGAATCGTGCGGCACGGATCTTCAGCGTGCTGCCGTCGTCGCTCTTGTAGGTCGCGGCTTCGACATCGGTAAAACCATATTCGTTAAGCAAGGCGGCGTTAGTCGGATCGGCCGCGGCAGCATCTTTGCTGGCCTCAGGCGCTCCCTCGATCTGCCATCCCGCGAACTGCGTTGGCAGGATGGGCGGCGCCGGCGGGGCTGCAGGCTGGATAGTGGCGAACGCCGCCCCAGTGAGACAAATGAGCACCGCTAGGGCCACAAACCTTGATGCGCGCATGGATGGACGGCTTGGCACAGAACTCCTGCTGTAATTAGACCACAGAGGAGGGGAAAAAGTTTCCAGCGCAAAGACTGGGAATCCTCACCACGCTTTTCGGATCGCGGCCAGTCCTTGCAGGTAATCATCCTCTTCGACTCGGCTTTCCACTCCGAACTCAGTCAGGAGGGTCATCATCTGCCCCACCCGTATACCGGCGAGCTCAGCCGCTCTGCCCAGCGACGCTTCGCCTTTCTTGTACCTTTCAACCCCCAATAAGAGCCGGCCCCGGGTGACCATATCCCGCACCGCCTTGGAAAAATCGCTCCGCTGTTCTTTCGTGAACTCGCTTAAGAATTCGAAATTTTCACGATCCATTCGGATACTCATGGTCTTCGTCATATTCTTGTCTCCAGTCTCCGTCTGGCGGGATTCAACGAGCGCAGCCCATATGATAAACTTGGCAGCTCAGAACAGAGCTTGCTCAACGCCAGTCTTGTGCCCCGTGGTGAATGTGCAGAATTTCAACCGCCTCGGGCCTCACTGCATAGACCACGACATAGGGAAGCGGCGTGAGCGGCAATTCTCCGGTACCGTTGCGGTGGCCGGGCCTGCCCCGGTGGGGCGCGGCTTTAAGCGACTGGATACGCTGATAGATTGCCCGCACGGTCGGTTCCGCAAAATGCGGGTGGTGCCGCTGGAGGTAGGTTTTGATGCTTTCTAAATCGTCGGCGGCGGGGACGGTCCAACGAATGCGCATCAGGCCTTGAACATCGCTTCAAGGCGGGCGTCCATTTCTTCCTCGCCGATAAACTCGCCCCGTTCCGCTGCCGCTATTCCTTTTTCCACGGCTGCCAGGAAGCGGGCTTCTTCGTCGAGATAACGCGCCACAACTTTCGTCACCAACCGTTCGGGGGCGGTCCCGGCCTTGCTGGCGATCTGCGCAAGCTGCTCTTCCTGCTCGGGCGTGAGATGTACTTCCATGCTTTTCAAGATAAGCGAAAACCGGAAATGAGGCAACATGGTAAGCGCAGGCACCAGAAAATCTGCGCACAAGTTTTGCCTGAATGGGATTCGCGGGCTTGCAAGAGCCCCCTACTGCCCCGCGCCCTTATCCATTTTGCTCGCCACCTTCACCCCGCTCAGCCCGTTCACGTACTTCGCGATGCCGCGATAGAGTGACTCGGCGATGCGCTGGCGATATTCGCTGGTGGCGAGCCGATGTTCGTCGGTGGGATTGCTGACAAAGGAAATCTCGGCAAGAATCGAGGGCATATTCGCGCCGATCAGCACGATAAACGGAGCCTTCTTCACGCCCCGGTCGCGAATCGCCGGGCTCTTCACCGCGAGGCCGCTATGCAACGACTCCTGCACGTCTCCGGCAAACTCGCGCGACTCTTCGATCTTTTCTTTCAACGCGATCTTTTTCACCAGGTCCTGCAGTTCATAGATCGACTTCTCGGAAACCGCATTTTCCCGCGCCGCTACCTCCAGCGCTTCCGGCGAAGAGGTGAAATTCAGGTAGTAAGTCTCAACTCCCCGCGCCGCGGCATCGTGGCTCGAGTTGGCGTGGATGGAAACAAACAAATCGGCGCGCGCCTGGTTCGCGATGGCCGTGCGAGTTTCCAGCGGGATGAACGTGTCGTCCTTACGCGTATAAACCACTTCCGCGCCCAGTCGCGTCTCCAGCAGTTTGCCCAAACGCCGGCCCACTTCGAGCACAAGATCCTTTTCTTCCAGGCCATTGGGACCGATCGTGCCCGTATCGTGGCCTCCGTGCCCGGGATCGATCACGATCTTCCCGATTTTCAGCCCCAAGGCTCGAATCAAAGACCGGTCGCCGCTCGCCGTGGGCTTCGCCTCACGAATACCAAGAGCAGAAACATCGGAGGCGCCGTCTGGCTTAGCCGAAGCTACCAGGCGCGAGCTAGGCCTGTGCTTGGAGTCTGCCGGAGAACTGCCCGCTTCAGAGATATTGGAATCTAAAGCGTCCGAGTCGCCGTCAAGATCGCCGTCCACCAGTTTCTTATCCGCGACGATGTTCCGCGCCGGCCGCGCATCTCTCTTCACACTCTGAACATTCCTCTTCGCCGCTTCGGCCGACGAGCCCCTGGCGGCTTCATCGTCATCGTCGGCTTCCACTATTTTCTTCACCACCAACGTTTGCGGTTTCTTCCGCGCAGCAGAGGGTTCCAGCACAGCCGCCTTCGTGTCATCGCTGGCTTCCGCATTGATCGCCGGAGCCTTGCCGGCCTGCACCAAAACGGTAGTTTTCCGGTCGGATGAATTCGAGTTGCTATCTGCAGCAGGAACATTCGGCGCAGCCCCGTCGGCCTCCGCCACCGTGGTTTCACCTGTGCCTTTGAGTTGCTTCGCCCGCCCTTTCTTCCCGTGAATATCGATGATCAGCCGGTAGGGGTTGGGCAACAGAAAGGCATCGTAGTCCGAGAGGTTATCTACTTCCAGCACCACCCGCGTGCGGCCCGGCGCAAACTGCGCCACGCGAACCTTCTTCAGAAATCCGTCGTCCACGTCGAAACTCTTGCCGACCAGCGTGGACGCCAGCTTGGTATCCCGCAGATCGAAGAAGATGCGCGCCGGACTGTCGATCCGCTGCGACGAAAACTTCACGTCGCTTTCTACATCAATGGCGACGCGCGTGTAATCCGGAGTCGACCAGTGCCGGATGCCGGTCACGCGCGCCCACCGCCCGGAGCCCTGCTCCGAATCCTGCTCTTTCCCGGATGCGCGCGAGGAATGATTGTCCGCGGCTTCTCCAGCGTCCTTCGTCGCGATGTTGCTCCCGCCGTCCTTTTGTACCTGTTTCTTCTCGATGGTTTTTTGTGCTTCCGCTACCTTTTCGACGGCCACTTCATGGCCCAACTCGACGATGGCGTGCCGCGCATCGTCGGCCAGGCGATTGTTGGGATAGCGGTGCAGAAACTCCTGAAACGCGGCGCGCGCCGCTTCCGCATCGTTGAGGTCGTCCTTGTAAATCTCGCCGATGGTAAAAAGCCCGTCGAAGCGGTACTTGCTGCCGGGATACTCGCGGCGGAGGAACTTGTATTGATCGATGGCCTCGTGCAGGATTTTATCGTCGCCGAAACGCCGCCCCATTTCCACCAGCGTCTCCGCCACGGCAACCACGCTGGGGTCCGCTTTGGTCGCGGCGGGAGCGCCCAGATAAACAGAGCGGTAGGCGTTTAAAACCCGCTGGTAGTCGCGGCGGGTCCGCTCGGCCGGTGGACGTCCGTTCAGCGCTTCGCGCATGCGCTCGGCGGTGGCAAAATGGTCCCGCGCCCAGGCGTCGGTATGCCGCGCACGAGCCAGCGCCGCCGGAGCGGTGAGCGCGGCGAACCCAGCGAGCATCAACAACGCCCCCCAGAGACTACGCTGGTGCGATGGACTCTTCAAAATGACCGCCCGTGCCTTTGTTCCTGCCCGTGTGAACCGTTCGTTGAACCGATGCCCTGGGTGCCTGGAGAGAAAATTAGAAATCAGAAATCAGAAATCAAAGAGAGATAAATAAACAGATGCCGCAAACCTAGTCTGTGTTGCTGATGTAGAGTACGCCGCGCGCATCCCGTTGCATTCGAACTGGATCGCTCGCAACGCCGGGGTTAAAATCGGATCCCCCGTAGTACAGGTTGGTGATCCGCCGGACGTAGTTTTGCGTTTCGGTGTAGTGCGGCACGCCTGAACTTCGCGCTACCGCTCTCGCCCCTGCATTATAGGCAGCCAGGGTCAATTTGATGTCGCCACCGTAGCTCTCCAAAAGCTGCTTCAAATGCCGCACACCCGCGTCTACATTCTGTTCCGGATCGAACGGATTCTTCACGTTCAGCTGCCGCGCCGTCGAGGGCATCAACTGCATCAGCCCCATCGCGCCTTTCCGCGACACCGCATTGGGGTTGAAGTTTGATTCCACCTTCACCACCGCGCGCACCAGGTTCGGGTCCACATTATGCCGCGCCGCCGCCTGCTCGATGGCGCTGTCAATATCTCCCGGCGTCGCCGTTGCGCCGCGGAAGTTTGCCGCCACAATCTCCGCGGTTGCCGACTGGCTGCTTTCCCGCCCCATGAACTGGCTGACCTCCGCTGCCGCCGACCGTGCCGCCCGCATGGACGCGGCGTTCGGCGGAGGCACCGGCTTCCAGCGATTCTCCTTCGAACTCCAGTACCTCAGCGTGCGCCGCGGTGCTTCGGCCTCCGGGCTGTGGCGAGCCGGAGCCTTTTCCTCAGAGTCATTTACATAAATCGTGCGCCCATGTTCGTCGGTTGCCGTGATCTTTTCGGAAGGTTTGTTGCCGTCTTCCGCGGCACAGAGTTGGGGCGTAAGAGAAAGAGAGGTCGCGGCTAGGGTGCTGGCCATCAGGGCGATTTGCAGGCGCCTTCGCATAACCGGGTTCTTCATCCACCTTGGCAAAGACAAAAGACAGACTCCACCCTCGCGGGTCGTTACCCGGAACCTGACGGAGAATTCTTAAACCAGAGTAAGACGATTATAGGTTCCCAGGGAGGCAGCGGCAATCTATCTTAAGGGCGTAGAACCACCGGAGTAATCTCGGTAATCGCATGAAAACACTGCGATTAGGGTGGCCTATGTGGGGACAGCCGCCCCTCGGCTGTCCGTCGAGCGAAGCTCGACGATTTTTCCGTCCGGATAACCGAAGCGATCTGCTTTTTTTTGATCTGGACCGAAGACACGGACGTCGTTGTGGCGTTGGCCGAGGTCGATCAGCCTTTCTCCAGAGCCAGGCTCAAGCCATCGAGCGACAACGACCGCAGCAGGTTGCGGCGCATCCCACGTTCCACCTCAGCTAGCCGGTCCGAGGCTGCGGCGATCCAGTCGAAATCGGCACCCTCGGCCAGTTTCGTGAGCTGACTCTGAATGTCAGTGTTCTGCACCAGTTCCGGCGCGCCCGACCCCAGAAACATCAGGTCGCGCAGCAGCGAGTACAGCGTGCGGAGAAGCTGTTCCGTCTTCTCGCGTCCCTCGGCTCCGGGGCGATAGGATTCGGTGATCTTGAAAAGCGCAGTGTGTTCGCCACCGATTAAAGCCGAGCTGAGTAAAGCCAGCGCATCGGCGCGGGCCGCTACATAGGCCTCCACATCGAAGCTGCGAGCCCGGCCCAGCGCCCCTTCGCTTAGCCTTGCGACCAGCGCTCGCTGCGGCGGCTTCCACTCCGGACGCTGCTCGGCCAGGTAGCGCTCCACTTCGTCCACCGGCACAGCTCCGAGGGGAAAGACCATCGATCGCGACCGGATCGTGGGCAGCAGCTCGCCCGGATTCTCCGAGAGCAGAAAAATCGTCGCGAACTCCGGCGGCTCCTCGAGAACCTTGAGCAGAGAATTTGCCGCCTCTTTCATGAAGGCCGAGTCGGTGAAGATATAAACCCGTTCCCGCGCTTCCGACGGACGGTAATAAATGGTCTCGATCACCCGCCGCACCTGGTCCACTTTGATCATCATCTGCGGAGGATCGGGAGGGATGATCAGCACATCTGGATGCGTCTGCACGAACAGCCGCGTATCTTTCTTGTCGGCCTCGCGCAGCCCTTCGCGCGCCTCCACCGCTTCGGCAAAGCGCGCCTCGAGATCGGCAGCCAGTGCGATGCGCCGGCAATTCGCGCATTGCCCGCAAAAATCCGGCAGACCATCCGTCTCCGTCGGTGCCAGGCAATTCAAGGCCTGCGCCAGCATCAGCGCCAGCGTGTACTTGCCCGACCCCCGCGCGCCGGAGAGTACTACCGCATGCGGAAAGCGCTCCCGCGCCAGCATGTCGCGCAGGCGATGGACGGTCTCGGCATTGCCGTGAAAGTCAGAGAAAGGCATCAGCTTGGATCGGATTCCCGCCGCGCTTCCTCGCGGCGCTCAGCGATCAACTCGTCAGCCAGAGAGACAGCTGGAGTAACGTGCTTGCGCACGATTCGCTGGGCCTTGGCTAGACACTTCCGCAGCGTAGCCGGCCGCAACTGATGATTTTTGTTTATGCGAATTTGGCGTTCTCTCATATTCATGACATCGAACCGAGATGTATCCAGGCTGGTAGTACCAACACTGAGGTTGCCCCACCCTTGCGTTTTTTGCAAGGGTGGGAATCGCTGAGGACTGCACGAAGGGTTCGTGCGGTGATTGCCATATCGCGACGCGAATTCTTTTCGAATCATCGCATACCAGTCAGCAAACGTCCGATACAGCTCATGCGAGACTGCTAAAACGTTTAGCTCGTTTGCTAATCATTTATCCTCGTGCCCAATTTCAGCTTTTTTTGCACAGCCTCAATAACCCTGCGCTGCGTCTCCCCCTTCTCTCCGCTCGCATCCACAACCACAACCCGCCCCGGCTCCCGCTTCGCAATGGCCCCATACCCGTCACGCACCCGCGCAAAAAAAGCCCGATTCTGCTGCTCGAACCGATTCTCATCTCCGTGTTCCCCTAAGCTCTCAGAGCGCCTCACTGCTTTATGATTCCTCCTGCGCGCGCGCCCAATGCTCTTTCTCAAATCGTTATCGAGCAAGATCGTCAAATCAGGCTGCAAATCTCCGCAAAGAATCCGATGCAACTTCAGCACTGCCTCACTGCCCAGCTTGCGCCCGCTGCCCTGGTAGGCTTCCGTGGAGTCGGTGAAGCGATCACAAAGCACAATCTGTCCGTGATCTAGCGCTGGCTGGATCACCTCGGCAATGTGCTGCGCCCGCGAGGCGAACATCAAAGCCATTTCCGCCAACGGTGCCAGACCCTCGGTCTTTGAATCGAGCAACACTCGCCGAATCTTCTCGCCCGTTGCTGTCCCTCCCGGTTCGCGCGTTTCCACCACCTTATGTCCAGCTGCGCGTAGCGCGGCCGCCAGCTTGCGCATTTGCGTGCTCTTGCCGGTTCCGTCGAGTCCTTCGAAGGTGATGAACTTGCCGCGTCGCGACATCGTCAAGATGATAGCAGCGCTGGTGCGCCCCTGTACCGCGGCTCTCGCAGGCTGCTATAGTCTAAAATTCTGCCAGGCGATGTGGAATTCGATTGTCGAACCCAGGGAGCCCTAAAAATGAAACTCTCAAGAATCTTGGGAGAAATCTGTCTTTTGTTCTTCATTCTTTTCTTTTCACTTTTCAGCTGGTCGGCTACGCCCCCCACCGTCACCATCTTCGTGGACGCGACCGCGGCTCCGCGCAAGATCTTCCACGCTAAGCTCAAAATTCCGGCCAGTGCCGGAGACCTCACGCTCTATTACCCGAAATGGATTCCCGGCGAGCATGCTCCCGACGGGCCCGTGATTGACCTGGCTGGACTCAAATTCACGGCCGGCGGTAAAACGCTGAAATGGCGGCGCGATCTGCTCGACGGCTTCACCATCCACGTTGAGGTTCCGGCCGGCGAGACTGAAGTAAACGCCGAACTGGATTTCCTTTCGCCCGCGACCTTCGAAGGCGGCTTCTCCGCAGGTTCGTCGGCGACCGACAAGATGGCGGTCATCAGCTGGAATCAGCTCCTGCTTTACCCCAAGGGCTGGAAGTCCGACGACCTCGTCTACGTCGCCACGCTGAAACTTCCCGCAAATTGGAAGTATGGAACGCCGCTGCCCATTGCATCAACCGCCGACGTCAACGGTCAGACACAGATCACATTTCAGCCGGCTTCTCTCACGACGTTCGTCGACTCGCCCGTCATTGCCGGCGAATTTCTCAAAGTCGTCAAGTTATCTGACGATCCGCTCGTCGAGATGGACGTGGCCGCCGACAGCGCCGCCGCGCTTGCGCCTCCGCAGGAGGTTTGGGATCACTACAAGAATCTGGTCGAACAGGCGAACAAGCTTTTCGGCGCGCATCACTATCGCGATTACCACTTTCTGTACAGCCTGAGTGACCACGTGGCGCACTTCGGCCTCGAGCACCACGAATCCGACGACAGCCGCGTCGACGAGCGTGGACTCGTCGACGAAACTGCGCGCAAAGCGGAAGCCAGCCTGCTCCCCCATGAATACGTGCATTCGTGGAACGGTAAATATCGCCGTCCCGCGGACTTGGCCACTCCGGACTATCAACAACCCATGCAGGACGACCTGCTGTGGGTTTACGAGGGCCTCACGAATTACCTGGGTACGGTGCTGACCGCCCGCAGTGGATTGCTTACTCCAGACCAGGCGCGCGACGATTTGGCGTTAACCGCCGCCGCCATGGATCACGTACCGGGCCGCACCTGGCGCAACCTGCAGGATACAGCCGACGCCGCCCCGGAGCTTTATTTCGCGCCGCATGCCTGGCAATCCTGGCGGCGCAGCGTCGACTTCTATGACGAAGATACGCTGAACTGGTTGTGGGCCGACGTCATCATCCGCCAGCAAAGCAAGGGCGCAAAGACCATCGACGATTTCTGCCAACTCTTCCACGGCGCCCCGAGCACCGGGCCGATGGTAAAGACTTACACGTTCGATGACGTGGTTGCCGCGCTGAACCAGGTCGTTGCCTACGACTGGCGCGGCTTCTGGACCGAGCGCCTGACCAATCACGGTCCCGGAGCGCCGCTGGGCGGAGTCGAAGGCAGCGGGTGGAAACTGGTCTACGACGAATTCCCCTCCGAAATGCAACGTGGCGGCGAGAGCAACTTTCACTTCATCGACGTGGCTTATTCGATCGGGATCGAACTGCGCGAAGACGGCACTATCACCGATACCATCGAAGGCATGCCTGCGGCGCTGGCCGGGATCGGCCCCGGCATGAAGCTGGTCGCGGTGAACGGCCGTCAATACTCGCCCGACGTTTTGCGCGACGCGCTCAAAGCCGGCAAGGCCGGCACCGCGCCCCTCGAACTTCTCGTCGAGAACACGGACTACTACAAGACTTACAAACTCGATTACCACGGCGGCGAGCGCTACCCTCACCTGGTACGCGATGAATCGAAGCCGGACTTGCTAACGGAGATCTACAAAGCGAAGTAACATTCACGGTGGCTTTAGTTCGATTGTCATCCTGAGCAAGCGCTTTTTGCGCAGCGAAGGATCTGGGCGAGCCGCGCTAATCGCCCGCGTACTTTGCGGGCGAACAGCTCGCGCGTTTGGCTCGCTTCCTTATTCACTCGTCGTGCCAGGAGATGCCGATCATGTGCTTCGTCCGGCGTATTTGTTTTGTTCTAAGCTTTCTCTGTTTCGACGTGCTTGCGCTTCACTCGCCGCTTTACGCCCAGACTTCCATCCTGGGCTTCACTCCCTCCTCTGCCGCGCACGAAACTGAGATCGAAGGCAGATTCAAAGCCATACCTTCCCCCGAGGAAGAGCGTCGCCAGCATCACATTTTCACCGCCGAGCCGCACGTGGCCGGCTCCGTGCGCAACAACGAACTGGCTCGCTACATTGCCGACGAGTGGCGTAACGAAGGCCTCGAGGACGTTGTCATCCGCCGTTACGACGTCTACGGTTCCAATCCAAAATTCACATCACTCGAAATGGTTGCGCCGGTACACTATCGCGCTGGCCTGCGCGAAATGCCTGTCCCCGGCGATCCGGACTTGAAGAACAAAAGCATCAGTTCGGCATGGAGCGGCATGTCCGCGTCCGGTGAAGTGACCGCCCCGCTCGTCTACGCCCACAGCGGCAATCCCGAGGACTACGACCTGCTCCGCAAACAAGGCATCGACGTCAAGGGGAGAGTCGTGCTGGTGCGTTATTCGAATCCTTACAGCTACCGCGGTTTCAAAGCGCTCACGGCCGAGCGCGAAGGCGCGGCGGCGATTCTCATCTATAGCGATCCCGCTGAAGACGGATTCAAGAAAGGCAGTGTCGTCCCCAATGGCCCGTGGGGTCCGGAGTATCACATTCAGCGTGGCGCCATTACTTACGACTTCATGGTGCCCGGCGATCCGCTCACTCCCGGCTGGGCTTCCGTTCCCGGAGCCAGGCGTATTCCCGTCGAGGAGGCTGTCTCGATTCCAAAGATCATGGCGCTGCCGCTCTCCTGGCATGACGCCAAGCCGCTGCTCGCCCAGATGGACGGCCCCGTTGCTCCCGACGACTGGCAGGGCGGACTGCCCTTCAAATATCACCTCGGAGGCAAGCGCGTGCGCGTGCACGTGAAGATCGAGATGGATAACTCCACACAGCCCTATTACGTGGTCGAAGGCCGCATTCGCGGCGCGGAATTGCCCGACGAATGGATCGTCCTCGGCAATCACCGCGATGCCTGGGTTTTCGGCGGAGTCGACCCGAGCAGCGGCACCGCCTCAATGATGGAACTGACCCGCGCACTCGGAAAGCTCGCCAAGCAAGGAGTCCGTCCGCGGCGCACGATCGTGGTCTGCAGTTGGGACGGGGAAGAGGTCGGCCTCACCGGCTCCACTGAGTGGGGCGAGCAGTTCGCCGACGAACTGCGCAGCAAAGCTGTCGCCTACATCAACGTCGATTCCTCCACCTCTGGCCCAAACTTTCACGGCCAAGCCGTGGCGTCGCTCGCGCCCATGCTGGTGGAGACCAGTCGCACGCTGCAGGATCCCGCGGGGAAGACTCTGTACGAAGCGTGGAAGGAATCGTCCACGCGCGAGCGCCGCGAAGCCAAACAATCGGAAGAAGTCACCGGCTCAAATCTCGCCGACACCCGCATCGGCAGTGGCTCCGACCATACCGTGTTCCTTAACTTCGTAGGCATGCCCGTGCTCGGCCTGCAGTTTGACGGGCCTTACGGCGTGTATCACTCGGCCTACGACGATTTTTTCTGGATGAACCACTTCGGCGATCCTGGCTACCGTTATCACACTCTGATGTCGCAGTTGTGGGGCGTGCTCGCCTTGCGCCTGGCCAACGCCGACCTGCTCCCCTTCGATTTTGCCAGCTACGCCAACAACATTCGCCAATTCGTAAATGAACTCGAAAAAAATAAATCCATGTGGGGACAGCCGCCCAAGCCTGCCCTGAGCGGAGTCGAAGGGGCTGTCCAGCCGGGCGAAGCCCGGCAGTTATCACCACTGGATCTGAAGCCCGTCCTCAACGCTATCGATGACCTCGAAGCCGCTGGCAAGCGCCTGGATGACGCTGCCAGCCGCGCGTTGGCTTCCGGCGCAATCGATTCCAAACTCGCTGCAACCATTAATCACGGCGCCATGCAGGTCGAACGCAACTGGCTCAACCCTGACGGCATTCCCGGCCGTCCGTGGTTCAAGCACATGCTCTACGGCGCGCGTTTCACCTACGCTCATCTGGAGTTGCCCGGGTTAACCGAAGCCGTGGAGAAGCAGGATTGGCCCACTGCCAAACAACAAGCAGAAATTCTGCACAGGGCGATCGAGAACAACACAAAGCTGGTGGAGCAGTTGGCGGCATCGCTGAAGGAATCGGCCGATTCGGCGAAATAGCGTCGGCAGATCTTCGCCCGCCCGGACCGGAGAATTGCTCATCCAAACAACCGGGAGTGGCGCAATTCAGACTGCGCCACTCCCCATATCGACTACCCCCGCGAGAAAACTTCAGCCACCCGGATATCTAATTACTGGGCGGCGGGGCGGGCTGGCTGCCTGAGTCAGGCGGCGGCCCTTGGTGACGGTTTCCCATTCTCTCTTCACGCCTGGCCTGCATCTCGTCCCATTTCTTCTGTTGGGTAGAGTCGAGCAGCCCGCGAATCTGCGTGTTGGTGGTGTTGCGGATATCCATCATCTTGGCGCGGCGGTCCTGCTGGGAGAGTGAAGAATCCTGGTGCACGCTCTCCATCTGCGAGCGTTCGGATTGAAGCGCAGCCAGTACTTTCGGTTGCTGGTCGGAGGTGAGCTTGAGATGTTTGGTCAGTTCCGCGGTGCGCTCGGCGGGATCGGGCGGGCCGTGGTGGCGCATCCCATTCTCCTGCGCGGGCGGGGATTGTTGATCGTTGGGCGGGTTATCTTGTGCCGCCGCGAACGGCGCGGCGATCGAGATGAGGCCGGCCGCGACGAGAACGAGCAGGCATTGCTTGAGCATGGAAGTCTCCTTCTTGGTTGGAAGCATCTGTCTACACCTATGAACGGAATTATGAACCTTAAGTTGCGTCAGAAACCAGAGTTTGCACAATCTTTGCATAACTTTACGAAGCATGGCTTCGATTCGGGAGTTAGAGCCAAAGCGACAAAATTTTACAGTTCAGGGCCGGGATGCGGCAGTTATGATCCGATCAGGACAGTGGCGACCGTCTGCACGATGCTATGAGGAGTTTCGATCTTCTTTTCCTGGACTTTCGGGCGACCAAGGCGAGGCCGCGCCCGGATTCCTTCTTGCCGTTTGTCTTCTTGTTCTATGTCGTCGTGTTTCAGGCACGACTGTCGCCGGCACAGGCAGTTGGGCAGGCTCCCACCCCGACGGCCCGAGCGCGAGCGCTTCACGGCATCGTGAAGTCAGGAAACACGCCGATTCCCGGCGCTGCGGTTTCCGCCGTCAACGCCGATACCAAGGCACAAGTTAATACCTCGACAGATGTGGACGGCAGTTACTCGTTGCGAATTCCCGCCGATGGCCGCTATAGCGTGAAGGTGCAGATGGCGGCGTTTGCAGGAAGCTCGCAGGAAGTGGTGTTGGACTCAACCCATCCGGACGCGCAGGCGAACTTTGAACTGGTTCTGCTATCGCGGGCACGCGAGGTTGGGAACGAGCAACGGCGGGCGAATGCGGGCGGGCGAGGCTTTCAGGGCGTTTCCGTATTTCAAAGCGGAGCGGGGCAGGATGCGGCCAGTGGTTCCCTTAGCGATGTTGTTCCTTCTGGGATGCCGGTCCCCGGGATTGCGCCCGACAGCGCGACGGAATCCGTGGCAGTTTCGGGTAACACTTCCAATTCGTTCAATGCGATGAGCGCCGACGAAATGCAGCAGCGCTTCAGCGACGCCCGCCAGCAGGGCGGAGGTTTCGGCGGCGGTGGCGGATTCGGTGGTGGTGGGAGTGGTTTCGGCGGTGGGGGCTTGGGTGGCGGAGGGTTCGGCCGGCGGGGGTTTGACATCAATCGTCCGCATGGATCGCTCTATTACGGCGTAGGCGATTCGGCGCTGAATGCGTCGCCGTTCGCACTCACCGGCGAGCCCGCGGGGAAAGCGGCGTACTTGCAGAATAGCTTCGGCGGTTCCGTAGGCGGGCCGCTGAATATTCCGCATATCTATCACGGCGGGACCAAGACTTTTTATTTCATCAACTACAACGGCAAACGCGGCGAAAATCCTTTCGATCAGTTTTCCACCGTGCCGACGGCGCAGGAACGGCAGGGAAACTTTACTGGAGTCACCTACACTTCGGGGGCAGCAGCCGGGCAACAGGTACAGATTTTCAATCCCACAACCAACGCCCCGTTTCCCTGCAATCCAACCTGCAACACGATTCCTCAGATCAACCCGGCGGCACAGGGACTGCTGCAATACATTCCGCTGCCAAACTTGCCCGGCAACTATCAAAACTTTCACTTCGTAACTTCCGCCAACAGCGACAGCGACGATCTGAACATACGTTTGAACCACACTTTTGGCGCAGCACCCGTACGCGGCCGCCGGGGCGGCGGAGGCCGCAATGCTCCGCGCAACAATTTGTCGATTGGCTTCCACTACCACGGATCGAGTGCCAACCTCACCAATCCGTTCCCGAGCGTAGGCGGGAACACAACGGTTCGCAGCTTCGATGTGCCGGTTTCCTACACGCGCAGCATCGGCAAGCTCACCAACATTATTAAAGCGGACTTCAACCGCAGCCGCACCCACACTCAGAATCTCTACGCTTTCAGCAACGACATCACCGGCGCGCTTGGAATCGAGGGAGTCTCGCAGAATCCGTTCGATTGGGGCCTGCCCAATCTTTCCTTCACCGACATCGCCAGCCTTCAAGATACGACTCCGGCGCTTACGCGACCCCAGACCTACACCTTTTCTGACAATGTGATCTGGAATCACGGCAAGCACACCTGGCGCTGGGGCGGAGATTTTCGGCGTGTGCAGGTGAATACGGAGACCGACAGCAATCCGCGCGGCTCGTTCGTCTTTACTGGTTTCAATACCGCTCAGATCGATAGCAGCGGAAACCAGGTGGTTGGGACCGGGTACGATTTTGCGGATTTCTTGTTGGGATACGCGCAGCAGACTTCCGAACAGTTCGGGCAGAACAATCATTTCCGCGGTAACTTCTGGGATTTGTATGCGCAGGACGAGTGGAAGATGCGCGCCAACCTGACGCTTAATCTCGGCGTGCGCTACGAGTACGTTTCGCCGCTCACGGAATTGAACAATCGCATTGCGACCCTGGAGCTTACCCCAGGCGTTCTGAATCCCGCGCTTCCGCTGGGCCTAACGCCGGTGACGCCGATTCAGCCGGGAGGGCCAAACAGCGCCAGCCTGCCCGCCAGCCTGGTGCGGCCTGATCGCAACAACTTCGCGCCGCGCATCGGTTTTGCCTGGAAGCCATTTTCCAAAACCGTGGTGCGCGGCGGATATGGCATCAACTACAACACCACGCAGTATCAGGGCATCGCGCAGCAACTCGCCTATCAGCCGCCGTTCTCCACCACCGCGACGAATGTTCAGGCGCTCTTTCCGGCTCCGCCGAACCTGACCCTGCAAAACGGTTTCCCCGCGCCGGCTCCCGGCACCATCACCAACGATTATGCGGTGAATCCGAATTACCGGCTGGGCTACGTGCAGATTCGCAATCTGGATATTCAACAGCAGATTCGTCCCACCGTGCTATTGAATATTGACTACACCGGAACCAAGGGAACGGATCTCGATATTCTCGAAGCGCCCAACCGCACCGCGACCGGGATTCGCATTTCCGGAGTGGACGCCTTCACCTACGAAAACTCGGTGGCGGGTTCGGAGGCCAATGCGGCATCGGTGCGGCTGCGCAAGCGTCTGTCCAAGGGATTCTCGATCGGCGGAATCTACACATTTTCCAAATCGCTGGACGATGCTTCTTCCATTGGCGCGGGCGCAACCTCAGTGGCGAGCACACCTGGACTCGGCGCGGGCGGCACCGGCGCTGCCGGGAGTGGGCCCTCGACCGGCGGAGGCGCGGCCAACCTTGCGCAGAATCCTTTCGATTTGTCCGCGGAGCGCGGCCTCTCCAGCTTCAACCAGACGCACAAGTGGACTGCGGACTATTTGTTGGAGCTTCCCTTTGGTCACGACAAGCGCTGGCTCACCGGCAACACTCCGTGGCGTGCGATTCTTGGCGACTGGCAATGGAGCGGCGATTGGACGATTGCGTCCGGCTTGCCGTTTACGCCGCGACTGCTGGGAACCTTCGATGAGGTCAACGCCGGAACCAACGGAACACTGAGACCAGATCTGGTTCCCGGCCAATCGATCACCGTGCCGCATCCCTCGATTGCGGAGTGGTTCAACACCGTCGCATACGTTGCGCCGCCAACCGGCAACTACGGTGATGCCCGCCGCAACAGCATTATCGGCCCCGGCAGCAAAGTGTTCGACATGGCGTTCACGAAAATCTTTCCCATGAAGGAGTCGCGCACGCTGGAGTTTCGGGCGCAGGCCACGAACATTTTCAACCTGGTGAACGATTCTTCAATCGATACGAATTTCAACTCGCCTACTTTTGGCCGAGTCACCGCGGCTGGAGCCATGCGGCAGTTCACGATGACGGCGCGCTTTCGCTTCTGAGAGTGCGCAGGGGAGCACTGAAGAGGATCATCATGACTTTCAGGTCCAACCAATTCGCCGATCGAGTTCTGGCAATGCCGCTCTTACTTGCGCTCCTGTGTACCGCTTTGCCCTCGCAGCAGCAATCGGACTATCTGATTCGCGTGCAATCCGATCAGGTATTGGTGAACGTGACGGTGCGGGATAAGAACGGAAACTTCGTGCAGGGACTGAAGCCGGAGAACTTCACGATTCTCGAAGACAACAAGCCGCAGAAAGTTGTTTCTTTCGATGTGGAGAACGTGGATGCCGTGCCACCGCCGCTCGATGTGACTCAGGCGAAACCGCTGCCGGAAGCCGCGCCTGGGCCGGCGAATCCGGTGCCAACTACTGCCGGTACGGCGGCGCAGTTCAAAGATCGCCGCCTGATCGTTTTATTTTTCGATCTCTCCGCGATGGAACCCGACGAAATCGACCACGCGGTTACGTCAGCCGAACACTATGTCGATACCCAAATGGCGCCCGCGGACTTAGTGTCGATTGTTTCGCTGGGAAGTTCACTGCTGGTGAATCAGGACTTTACGACCGATCACGCTCTGCTGAAAAAACAGTTGGAGCAATTCAGTTCGGGCAGCGGCCAGGGTTTCGAGGAAGGCACCACTGGAACGACCGAAGGAACGCCGGACACCGGCCAGCCCTTTACCGCCGACGATACGGAATACAACATCTTCAATACCGACCGGCGGCTGGAAGCGTTGCGATCGGTGTCGGAAAAATTGGCGTACGTGCAGCAGAAAAAATCGCTGATTTATTTTTCCAGCGGCATGGATCGCACCGGCATCGAGAATCAATCGGAGTTACGCGCAGCAGTCAACGCTGCGGTACGTTCCAACCTCGCGATCTACACCATGGATATGCGCGGCCTGCAGGCGCTGGTGGCGGGTGGGGAAGCGCAGAACGCCAGCCTGCGCGGCGTTTCGGCGTATTCCGGACAGGCGACGCTCAACGCCTTGAATTCCAATTTCACGACCCAGGAAACGCTGGTCACGCTAGCCAGCGATACCGGCGGTCGCGCTTTTCTTGACTCCAACGACTTCAGCAAGATTTTCAAGGGAGTGCAGCAGGACACCTCGACTTACTATCTGCTCGGCTACCGCAGCACGAACCTGGCGCGTGACGGGCGTTACCGGCGCATTGTCGTGAAATGCAATGTTCCCGGAGCGAAGATCGACTACCGCCGTGGTTACTACGCGCCCGCGGATTTCAAACATGCCACGCAGGACGACAAAGAGCGGCAGCTCGAGGAAGAACTCGCTTCCGAACTTCCAGCCACGGATTTGCCGCTGTATCTGGGCGTCGCTTACTTCCGCCTGGAGAACAACAAGTTTTTCGTCCCCATCTCGCTGGTGGTGCCGGGATCGCAAATTCCGTTCGTCCGCAGCAGCGACCACGACAAGGCCACTCTCGATGTAATTGGAATGGTGCTCGATAACGAACATCATCCCTTGAATAGAATTCGCGACACCGTGAAGCTCGCCGTAAACACGTCGACCGAAGTGCAGAAAAAGAATGTGCAGTATGACACCGGCATGAGCCTGCTCAGCGGCAAGTACCACCTGAAATTTGTCGTCCGCGAGAATCAGACCGGCCGCATGGGATCGTTCGAAGCCGATATCGACGTACCGGACCTGAAGACGCAGCCGCTCAAGATGAGTTCCGTGGTCCTCGCCAGTCAAACGCAACCGGCAAAGAAGGGTTCAACCCTGAACCCGCTGGTTCGCGACGGGGCTGAAATCATCCCGAACATCACGCATGTTTTTTCCGCTGCGCAACACCTGCTTCTTTATTACGAGGTTTACGATCCGTCGCGCCCGGCCCCAGATTCCGCAAGAGCCACGGACTCCAGAAGTGACAAAGAAAACAAATCGGACGTTCGCGTCTTGACCAACGTTGCTTTCTTCCAAGGCAAAGTCAAAGCTTACGAGAGTTCTCTAGTCGAACTTACGGAGTTGAATGCGCGCGACCGCAAAGCCGCTGTCTTTCAGTTGGACGTGCCGCTCACCTCACTCAAGCCCGGCTTTTATACTTGCCAGGTAAATGTGATCGATGACGCAGGCGGCCACTTTCTGTTTCCACGTCTTGCCTTGTTGATCCGGACGAGCCCTGGTACTGAAACCAGTGCGATGAAGTGAAGTGCGGCTCGTGTCTCTCTCAGTTGTTAGAACAGTACCCTCCGGTCACCTGCTTTTCAGCACCTTCCTGTTTCTGATACTGTTTTGAGTCCACCACAGCGGGAGGCCGGATCGCCCGCGATGTGACGCACGTCACAGTCGGCCCGTATCCGGATCTGTAACATTCGTAGTTGAGCTACGGCCGACGATTTTTCTTCTTGGGGAAAGGATCACCGCGTGATTGTTGGAGTACCGAAGGAAAGCTATCCGGGAGAGCGCCGGGTTGCGCTCGTGCCCGCAGTTATCCCCGCGCTAGGCAAGTCCGGACTCGAAGTAGTCATCGAGCCTGGCGCGGGCGAGCAGGCGGGTTATCCCGATCTGGCTTACGTCGAGAAGGGCGGAAAAGTTCTTGCCGATCGCGCCGCCGTTTTCGGCGCTGCTGACATTATTGTGCAGGTGCTTTGCTACGGCTCCAATGACGTCACCGGCAAGGCCGACCTTCCTCTCCTGCGTCGCAATCAGCTGCTGATTGGATTCCTGCGCCCGTTCGGCTCCGCCGAAGTAAACCAGCAGATTGCCTCTGCCGGTGTCACCTCATTCTCCGTGGAACTCGTGCCGCGCACCACGCGCGCGCAAAGCATGGATGCGCTTTCCTCCATGGGCACGATCTGCGGTTACAAAGCGGTTTTGCTGGCCGCGGAAACCTCCATCAGAATTTTTCCCATGATGACGACAGCCGCGGGCACCATCACGCCCGCCCGCGTATTCGTCATCGGCGCCGGAGTGGCGGGACTGCAAGCCATCTCTACTGCCCGCCGGCTGGGAGCTGTCGCCTCCGCCTACGACATGCGCGCCGCCTCGAAAGAGCAAGTGCAAAGCCTCGGCGGCCGCTTCGTCGAATTGCCGATTGAAGCTCAGAACGCGCAGGACGCTCGCGGCTACGGCACTGCCCAGGACGAAACTTTCTACGCTCGGCAGCGTGAACTCCTCACACGCGTGGTTGCCGAGAGCGATGTGGTCATTTCGGCCGCCGTGATTCCCGGCAAGAAGTCGCCGGTACTGATCACCGCCGACATGGTCAAAGGCATGGCTCCCGGCTCGGTCATCGTCGATCTCGCCTCCGAGCGCGGGGGCAACTGCGAGCTTACCCGCACCGGAGAGACAGTGAAAGCCGATGGCGTGACGATCATCGGCGCCATCAATTTAGCCAGCAGCGTTCCGTACCATGCCAGCCAGATGTATGCTCGCAACGTGGCCACGTTTCTTGCCTACATGGTGAAAGATGGCAAGTTGCAGCTGAACCTGCAGGACGAAATCATCCGCGAGACCATGGTCACGCATGGCGGCGAAATCGTAAACGCGCGAGTGCGCGAGTTTTTCAAATTGCCGGCGTTGGCGAGCGTCGGTGGGTAGGAGTTCGGCGAAGTGCGTTCGTGGAGGAATTGCTCTTTCTAAACTGTCATCCTGAGCGGAGCAAGAGTTCGCGAAGCGGACTCTTGCGCAGTCGAAGGGATCCCTACCCTTCGTCCTCATTCGTGACGAGGTAGGGAATTCTCACAATGCTACGTACCATCCCGAGTGCTCCGCGCGGGATGACAAGATCCGAGAACTTGGGGGTTAAATGAATTCTAACCTGATCGACGCGCTATTCATCTTTATGCTGGCCTGCTTCATCGGCTTCGAGGTCATCCGCCACGTTTCGCCCTTGCTGCATACTCCGCTGATGTCGCTGACCAACGCGCTCGACGCCATCGCCGTCGTCGGCGCGATCGTTCTCGTCGGTGAAAAAAAGAGCACCTTCGCCACGGTCCTGGGCACAATTGCCATCGTCGCGGCCACCAGCAACGTGGTGGGTGGATTCTTTATCACCGACCGTATGCTCAAAATGTTCAAGAGCAGCCGTCCGAGTAAGTAATGCTGAGAGAAATCATATTGAGCACTCGTTACTGAGTAAGCCATGACCGAGCTCGCCGCCAGCCCGTACGTAATCGAAGTCATCTATCTCATCGCCAGCGCTCTGTTCATCCTGTCGCTGAAGTGGATGAGTTCGCCCGCCACCGCCCGCCACGGAATTTGGGCTGGTGAAATCGGCATGGTGCTGGCCATCGCCGGCACTCTACTCCATCACGGCATCGTTGATTACAAATGGATCGCCGTCGGGCTCGTGCTGGGCAGCGGCATCGGCATTCCGCTAGGCATGGTGCAGATGACCGCCGTCCCGCAGCGGACCGCGCTCAGCCACGCTTTCGGCGCGCTGTGCGTCACGCTGGTCGGCACGGCCGAGTTCTATCTGGGAACGCAGAACAGCTCGAAGTTCGGATTGTCGGTCCTCTCCATGGAAGTGATTCTTGGGGGCCTCACCTTCACCGGCAGCCTGATGGCGGCGGGAAAGTTGCAGGAAATCCTGCCGCAACGCCCCATCACATATAAGGGACAAAATCTCGTCAACTTCCTGCTAATCGCCGTGGCCATCGGCAGCGCCGTTTATCTCGTCGTGCATCCCGAGGCCAAACAATTCTTCCCGCTGATCGTCGGCATCTCGCTCATCTTCGGGATTCTCCTGATCATTCCCATCGGTGGCGCCGACATGCCCACGGTCATCTCTCTATTAAACGGCTACGCCGGCCTCTCCGCCGCCGCCATGGGATTCGTACTGCAGAACAAACTGCTGATCATCGCCGGCGCGCTCGACGGTTCTTCCGGACTTATCCTCTCCGTCATCATGTCGAAGGCGATGAACCGCTCCTTCAGCAACGTATTATTCGGCGCATTCGGCCAGGTGCAGGTCGCAGCCGCCGCCGGCGCCGAAGCCAAGCCTGTGCACAGCGCCACGCCCGAGGAGTCAGCCGCAATTCTTTCTGCCGCCAACAAAGTGGTTATCGTCCCCGGCTACGGCATGGCCGTCGCGCAGGCGCAACATAAGGTCCGCGAACTCTACGACATCCTCACGAAAAAAGGCGTCGAAGTTCGCTTCGCCATCCATCCCGTTGCCGGACGCATGCCCGGCCACATGAACGTCCTGCTCGCAGAAGCCGATATTCCCTACGATCGCCTCATCGAAATGGACGAGATCAACGGAGACTTTCCGCAAACCGATGTGGCCCTCGTGATCGGCGCCAACGACGTCACCAACCCGGCCGCGCGCAACGACGCCACCAGCCCCATCTACGGCATGCCCATCCTCGATGTCGATAAAGCCCACACCGTCATGGTGATCAAACGCAGCATGAGCCCGGGTTTTGCCGGCATCGACAACCCGCTCTACTACCTACCGAACACCCTGATGCTCTTCGGCGACGCCAAGCAGTTTGTGGGCGCGATTGTGCGGGAGCTGAGCGGGGGACACTGAAAAGCGTACGCCCCCTCAGTCGATGATATCATGATATCACTTCTTGTGATATGATGATATCGAGGAATGCCGGAGGTGGATTCATGGCTCAGCTTCTGGTTCGCAATCTCGAAGACTCGGTGAAGGCACGCCTGCAGCGCCGCGCTCGCCGCAATGGCCGCAGCATGGAAGAAGAGGTGCGCGACATTCTGCGGGCAGCCGTTCACAAGGAAGAAACCAGCCCGAGGGGAGGATTCGGGACCGAGATCTCCAAGCTCTTCTCCAAGATTGGTTTGGAATCTCCAATTCCTGAGATTCGCGGCTACGAAATCAAACCTCCCAAGTTCGACGAATGATCGTTCTGGACACTAATGTGCTGTCCGAGTTAATGCTTCTCCTTCCAAACAAGAACGTGGTTTCCTGGCTCGACCAGCAGGCATGGCCCTCACTTTGGACGACGTCCATCACAGTTTTTGAAATCCGTGTAGGCTTAGAAACCCTGGCCCATGGAAGGCGGCGAATCGAACTTTCACACGCCTTCGAAGAAATAACGGCGCGTATGAACCAGCAAATTCTTTTCTTCGACACCGAATCTGCGCAGCATGCCAGTACTCTAACGGCCTCGCGAAAAATGCGAGGTCGTCCCCGCGAATTGCGCGACACCATGATTGCGGGGATCGTTCTGTCCCGCCACGCGACCTTGGCCACGCGCAACGTCCGCGACTTTGACGACATTTCAGCCTCAATCGTGGACCCGTGGGCCGCTGCCATCTGAGCTTCCCAATCCGCCGTGATATTCTATTGACTCCAGCTGCGTACCGTTTTGGCGGAAATTCCCCGCAGTTTCAGAGAAACGCTTCCTGAAGCAGCTTCCCAGTAGAAGCGCAGAAGAAGAGAAACCCGAAACCATGCTTTCAGTCAGTAATGTTTCCATGCGCTACGGCGCAAAAATTCTGTTCGACGAAGTCTCGGTGGCATTTACGCCGGGGAAGCGCTATGGCCTCACCGGGCCCAACGGCTCGGGCAAATCTACGTTCATGAAGCTGCTCAGTGGCGAACTCGATCCGCAAAAAGGCACGGTCGTGCGTCCGCGCAAGCTCGGCGTTTTGAGCCAGGATCAGTATGCCTTCGACGCCTACACCGCCATCGACACCGTCATCATGGGCAACAAGCGGCTGTGGGCGGCCATGCAGGAGCGCGACGCAATTTACTCGAAGCCCGACATGACCGACGAAGATGGCATGAAGCTCGGTGAACTGGAGGGCATTGTCGGCGAAGAAGATGGTTACACCGCGGAGAGCGATGCGGCGATTCTGCTCGATGGTCTCGATATTCCGGAAGAACTCCACACCAGAAAAATGTCCGAGCTCCAGGGCGGACAAAAAGTCCGCATTCTGCTCGCCCAAGCTCTCTTCGGGCATCCCCAGGCGCTGCTGCTGGATGAGCCCACGAACAACCTCGATTTGGATTCGATCCACTGGCTGCAGGGATTTCTGAATGCTTACGACGGCGTGGTGATCGCCATCTCGCACGACCGGCATTTTCTGAACAGCATTTGCACCCACATCGCCGATATCGACTACGAAACCATCATCACTTACACCGGGTCGTACGACGAGATGGTGCTGGCCAAGACGCAAGTGCGCTCGCAGATCGAATCGCAGAACGCGCAGCGTGAAAAGAAGATTTCGCAGTTGAACGAATTCATCGCGCGCTTCGCCGCCGGCACGCGTTCCAGCCAGGTGCAGTCGCGGCGCAAGGAAGTGGAACGGTTGCAGGTGACCGAGCTGGCGAGGTCCAACATCCAGCGGCCTTACATCAAGTTCGAGCAGAAACGGCCTTCGGGCAAACACATTCTGGAAGTCGAGCATCTCAGCAAGGCTTATGGCGACACCCCGGTGATTCGCGATTTCACGGCGAGCATTACGCGCGGGGAAAGAATCGCGCTGATGGGGCGAAACGGAGCCGGGAAGACCACGCTGGTGAATGCGATACTCGCGAATTCGCCGACCACGCCGGAAGCCGAGTTGCGCAAGACCAGCGGTTATGACGGGCCTTTCGTCGGTGCCGGCAAGGTGATCTGGGGGCACGAAGCCTCGATCGGATACTTTGCCCAGGATCACCGCAGCCTGATCGAAGGCGGCACCACGGTGCTGGAGTGGCTGCATCAGTGGAATCCGGCGGCGGTGGGCGAAGAGATTCGCGGCTTGCTGGGGCAGATGCTGTTTGCCCGCGAGGAAGCCACGAAATCCACGAACGTTCTTTCCGGTGGCGAGGCGGCGCGGCTGCTCTTCTGCAAGCTGATGCTGCAGAAGCCGAACGTGCTGGTACTCGATGAACCCACCAACCACCTCGATCTCGAGGCCATCAATGCACTAAATATTTCCCTGCAGCGTTATCAGGGCACGGTGTTCCTGGTGTCTCACGACCACGATCTGATCGACGAAGTGGCGACTCGCATCTGGCACTTCGAGAGCGACCACAAAATCACCGATTTCAAGGGAACTTACGAGGAATATCAGGCCGCGGTGACGGTCTAGGCGCGGCCCGGGAAAAGCACCCTGTCTTTCCGAGCGCAGCGAGGAATCTTGGTTTTGCTCAACTGCACCATTTCCGTTGCATGTAAATCATCCAGGTTCTCCACAGATTTCCACAAGCGTTTGCTGTTGCGTTTCGAGCCGCAAGTTGCGGATAATGGCGCGTGATGTTCTCGTGCCGTGAAACCGGCGCTGGAAGTTGCGTATAGTCGTGTACAGTCGAGCCGATTTACTTAGAATTCTCCACCTCACGCCGCGCCAGTTGGCAAACTGGGAGCGCGCGGAGCTGATCGTCGCCTCCACGACCTATTCCTTTTCCGACCTGCTGAAAATCAAGAAGGTTCGCGACCTTTGCGCCATGCGGGTGCGGCCGGCCGTAATCCGCCAGTCGCTGGAGGCCATGCAGCAACAGGCTTCGGGCATGGGCAATCCCTTGCTCGATGCCGGAACCTCGTACACGAATAAGCATCGCGTCGCCTTCCGTCATGAAGGCAGGCTGCTGGAGCCGATCGCGGGTCAGTTTGTGATGGACTTCGCGACGCGGGAAAAAGTCGTGACCAGCACGCCGATTCCTACTCCGGACCCCGGGCCGCAGGAAAACGAGGCGGCCGCCTGGTTTGCCCGTGGCATCGCATTGGAAGAGGATCCTTCTACGCAGACCGAAGCCCTGGCCGCTTACCAGAAAGTGCTCGAGTTCGAGTCTGAGCACGCGGCCGCCCACATCAACCTGGGCACGCTGTACTACAACCGCCAGGATTTCACCCTCGCGGAAAAACATTACCGCGCCGCTTTGCAGGCCGACCCTCGCTATGCGCTGGCCTATTTCGATCTGGGCAACGTTCTGGATGAGACCGGCCGCGTGCAAGAGGCCATTCAGACCTACAACATGGCGATCCAACTCGCCCCCACCTACGCCGATGCGCACTACAACCTCGCCCTCGCCTACGAAAAAACCCGCGAGCCGCGCAAGGCGCTGAAACACTGGCAGGCCTACGTCAAGCTCGATACCACGGGCCCGTGGTCGGTGCATGCCCGGAATCAGATTCAACGCATTTTGCAGGCGGATGGGCTGAAGTTGGTGCATACCAGACGCACCACGACGTAAGCTGCTGTTGCGAAATGGTTTATCGTTTGCCCCATTGCTCCAGAAAGCTCTTGTTTCTGATCTCGCCGGGCAGTAAAATAACTACTGTCAGCATATAAACGGAGTGGCTCTTTAGGGTCGCGTGTTGATACCGCCAGAAAATGGCTTCCACCCAAGGTGGATATACCCAAGAGTTCCGATTAGTTGTTAAGTTTTTCAAAAGGCTCTCGCAAGAGGGCCTTTTGCTATTTCGGAGCCTTGATGGGCTGTCGTGAAGTGTGTTGTAAAGAATCACTTCGAACCTGATCGGCTTGGCCCGAGGCCTGGATCTGTGCTGAGCATCCCTCACGTATGCGCGCTGAACGAACAGGACCAAACCTTTGATTCGAGATGCCTCGAAAAAAACATCGTATTCCACCTTTTGTCCCAAGTCTCCCACTAGCTCCACGGTAAAAAAATTGCCTTTGCCAGTGTGGTAACACTTTCGATTGGCCAAATTTTGAATAATCTCTGGCAACTCCTTCGACAATTCATAACGCTGAAAATCAAATACGCGCGTCTCCCGCGCGTCCGAGTACAGCATGGTTCTGTCCGGCCTTTCTTTCTCCTTCAGCCCTCGTGTGAAGCAGTGCATACTAAAGCTGACGCTAACTTTGTATTGAATAGCTGGCTTGTCGGCCTTGGAAGGCTGTACGTAAGTTATGTGTTTGGGATGCAGATGCGACAGGTCGTAAGAGATGTTGTGGCGGAGAAACGGCAGCCATTTCATATCAATGCAGGCGGCCATTCTACCCTTTGGGCCTGCATTCCTTACAAGGCGATTTTTCAGAATCTCGAAGTGCTAGAATTCAAGGTTTGCCATTCCACCGCCTGAAGGTAGTCATATGCCCGAAACCGTTTTACAATCCGCCCCTCCCCCACCCCTAACCACCCTCACCGAAGACGAAATTCTCTTCCGCGACAACATTCGCCAGTTCGCCGACGAGCGCGTCCGTCCGCTGGTGAAGGAGATGGACGAGAAAGGCATCTTCGACAAAGATCTCATCCACGAATTCTTTCAGCTCGGGCTGATGGGCGTCGAAATCCCGGAGCAATACGGTGGAGGCGGCGCTAAATTCTTCGAGGCGATCCTGGCCGTCGAGGAATTGTCGCGCGTCGACGCATCCGCCGGCGTAGTGGTCGATGTGCAAAATACGCTGGTCAACAACGCGCTTTTGCGCTACGGCAGCGCTGAGCAGAAGAAGCGCTATCTGCCAAAGATGGCCGCGGACACAGTTGGAGCCTACGCGCTGAGCGAGGCCGGCTCCGGCTCCGATGCGTTTGCGCTGCAGACGCGCGCCGAACTCAAAGGCAGCGACTACGTTCTCAACGGCCGCAAGCTGTGGATCACCAATGCCAAGGAAGCCGGACTCTTCATACTGTTCGCCACGCTCGATCCCGCCGCGGGATATAAAGGCATCACCGCGTTCCTCATAGAAAAAGATTTTCCGGGATTCAGCGTGGGGAAAAAGGAAGACAAGCTGGGCATTCGTGCGTCCTCGACCTGCGAACTCATTTTGGAAGACTGCCGCGTGCCGAAGGAAAATGTGCTCGGCGAGCCGGGCAAAGGCTACAAGATTGCGATTGAAACGCTGAACGAGGGCCGCATCGGCATTGGCGCGCAGATGATTGGCGTAGCGCGCGGAGCCTGGGAATTTGCCGCGAAGTACGCGCAGGAGCGCAAGCAGTTCGGCAAGGCCATTGCGGATTTTCAAGGCATCCAGTTCCAGATCGCGCAGATGGCGACCGAGATCGAAGCCGCGCGCCTGATGGTCTACAACGCGGCTCGCATGAAAGATGCGGGCGTGAACTTTGTGAAAGAAGCGGCGATGACCAAGCTCTTCGCCTCGCAGGTGGCCGAGCGCGTGACGTCACTCGCCATAGAAATCTACGGCGGCTACGGCTTCACCAAGGATTATCCCGTGGAGAAATACTGGCGCGACGCCAAGATCGGCAAGATCTACGAAGGCACATCCAACATGCAACTCGCGACCATCGCCAAACTCCTGCTTGCTGGGAAGTAGCCGCGGCTATACGCCGGTCCTGTCCGCCGGTCTTGTCCGTCGGTCCCAGGGATTGAATTTCCGCTAAAACGGAACCCTACCCATGACGGTCGACATGCGTCGGCCTGGACGTAAAGAATGGCTAATTCCCCTTGCTCAATATGTGCATTGAGTTGCACTTCGGGTACATTGGGAAGCACGTCAAACCCCCACTAACCCAAGTAAATTCAGCGCTTTCCGGCCACTCCGGCCATTGGTGAACAAGCTGCAATCTCTCTCTGTGCCTGCCGTTGCGGGGCAAGACCGGGGTGGCACTTGACGACATTGTTCGGTAACACAGCGGTGATGCCAGTTGCGGTTCCGAAGAAGAAGCGGACCCTTATGCCGCTGCTCACAGTGGTTTTCCTTTGCTCCTACGGCCTGATGACCTTGCTCATCGTTGAGCAAGGCACGACCATTCAGGCGCAGCGCAATCTGATTCAGGTTTTGCTCGGCGACAGCAGGGAACTGTGGGCCATGAAAGGAAAGGCCGTCAGCGATAAGGCGGCCGAAGCACGAGCGCATGGCCACGCCCCAATGACCCAGGGGCAGTCTCCGTCGGTTCAAGCTCCGTCTACCCAGACTCCATCGACTCAATCCCCGTCCACCCAGTCCCCGTCGACCCAGGCGGTACCGCCGCACCACTCCCAAAGCCGGGCAGGAAAAACGGCGAAACCCCAGACCCATGTTCCGCCCATGCCCGCTTCGGATTTAGGAGATCAGCGTCGCGCTCTGATTTCAATTTGAGTCCCAGGTTTCAGCAGTACGCGTCTCACGGATGTTTTTGGAAAGTTCGCCGGTAATGAAGGCCCTGACCCTAGCCTTGTTGTTTAGTCTGACGGCTGCCAAGCCCGCGCAGCCGGTGCGCCGTCCATCGGGCACGGTGGAGCATCACTCCACCACCGGACGCTGGTACTTTGCCGCCACTGGCCACGCCGTTTACTGCTATGGACCGGTCATGACCCTGCCTCAAGCGAACGGCGACCTTCAAAAAGTGGCCACCTTCTGCCGCGACGGCAAGACTGTCGTACCGTTGAAGGACTAGCTCGCCGCCAGCTTCAAATCCTCAGCCATTCGCGCACCACCTCCGGATTGTTACACTGATGAGGTATGCCGGAACTCCCAGAAGTGGAAACCATCGCCCGCGGCTTGGCCAAACGTGTGTCCGGCGATGTGGTCGAATCAGTCTGGTTGGGTCAGAAGCCGGAGCCGCTGAAATCCCCGGCGCGTGAAATTGCCGCCGCGCTCGAGCACAGCCGCATCGCCGGCGTGCGGCGCATGGGGAAGCACATCGTCTTCGATCTCGAGAAGAACAACGTCCGCCCCACAAAACTTGGTGCCGCTTCAACTGCAGCCCAGTGGATCGTCCACCTCGGCATGAGCGGCCGCCTGCAAGTTTGCGAACCACAAGCGGAAGTTCTCAAGCACACGCACGCGATTCTGAAACTGGCATCGGGCCGGGAACTGCGCTTCGTTGATCCCCGTCGTTTCGGACGTTTGAGCGTGGCCCACGCCGGCGGATTCGATGCCGGCGGAATCGAGCCGCTCGATGCCGATTTCGATCATTTTCTCACTCTGTTCCGCGGCCGCAAGACTCCCATCAAGAGCGCGTTGCTCAACCAGAAGCTGCTGCGCGGCGTGGGCAACATCTACGCCGATGAATCTTTGTTCCGCGCCGCTATTCGCCCGCGCCGCCGCGCCTCCACGATCACGCGTGACCAGCTGGGCAAGCTCCTTACCTCCGTGAAAGAGGTTCTACGCGAAGCGATCGCTCTCGGCGGCTCGTCGATTTCAGATTATGTAGACGCCGACGGGGAAGAAGGCTTCTTCCAGTTGCAGCACCGCGTCTACGGCCGCGAAGGCGAACCTTGCCTCGTTTGCAAGACGCCCATCAAACGCATCGTGATTGCCGGACGCAGCAGCCACTATTGCCCGAATTGCCAGAAGTGAATCAATTGCTGATTGTTGATTGAGGCTCCTCCCATCTGTCACCCTGTGTGCAGCGAACGCTTCGTGAATGCAAAGTTCCCCTTGCCCGTATGCCGCTACCAGCGCTCCATAAGCATTCCAATTGCAGAGTGGGTTCTGCAATCGTCAATCAACAATCAACAATCAGCAATCAAGAATCAGCGGCGACGCTCGCTTCGTAGTTCTGCTATCTTCTCCTCCATGCCTGATTTCTCCATCGGAGTCGATCTCGGCGGCACCAACCTGCGCATCGCCGCCGTCAGCGGCGAGGGAGAGCTTCTCGAAAAACTCACCTTCGGCAGCCAAGGTGCGCCCAGCCGTGACCAGGTCATCGACCAGATGTGCGAGGCGATTCAGCTTCTATCGGGCAAGTACAAGCCGGCGGGAAAGTTTCTCGGCGCGGGCATCGGCATTCCGGGCATTGTCGACCTGCAAACCGGAATGCTGCGCAAGTCGGCGAACCTCCCCGGCTGGGAAGAATATCCGGTGCGCGCGGAAATCGAGCGGCGACTGGGAGCACGCGTCGTCCTCGAAAACGACGCCAACGTCGCCGCGCTGGGCGAGCAGTGGCTCGGCGCAGCCCGGGGCATCGAGAACATGGCGGTGGTTACGCTGGGCACGGGCATCGGTGGCGGAATCGTGCTCGGCGGAAAAATCTGGCACGGCATGAACGGCATGGCGGGCGAGTTCGGGCACGTCACCATCGAGCGCGATGGCCATCCCTGCGGCTGTGGCAGCCGCGGATGCGCCGAGCAGTATGCTTCCGCCAGCGCGATTGTTCGCATGGCCCGGGAAGCGATCGCCAGCGGTGATGCGCCGTCGCTGGCGAAGGCCGCATCGTCGGACGCTGCATTCAGCGCGGAGTTGATCTACAAGCTCGCGATCCAGGGAGATGAGCACGCCCGCCGGATTTTCTGCAGCTTTGGGCGCGCGCTCGGCGTGTTGCTCGCCGGCATGGTCAACGTTTTGAATCTCGAGATGTTCGTTCTCGGCGGAGGCGTATCGACCGCCTGGGACGCTTACGCGCCCGACATGTTCGAAGAGTTGCGGGAGCGGTCGCTCGTCTATGCGGCGACCGCGCCCCCCGATCCGCTGCGGAATGGTGCTCTGGAGAAAAAAGGCGCTTCGCCGCACACCGCAAACCGCCGCGAACGAACAACCACAATTACACGCGCCTTGCTGGGAAGCGACGCGGGTTTGTACGGAGCAGCGCGGGGGGCGATGCTGGCTGGTTAACGTCCTCAGAGCAGCGGACTCACAGGATTCGATGGCCTCTTCCATAGAGCCGTTTGTGTCGCCCTCCGCGCTGGGTGTAGGATGCCTTTCGATTAGGCTGGCAGCAACGGCCATTACTTGCTTGACCTGGAGCGAGGATGAACACCTTCCCGGTTTTGTTGGCTGCGCTGTGCGTGTACGCGCTCGCCTACCGCTACTACAGTGCATTCATCGCCGCAAAAGTTCTCTCGCTCGATGATCGTCGCACAACTCCCGCGCACGTTTATCCAGATGGACATAACTATTGCGCTTCGCCCCGATGGGTGCTCTTTGGCCATCACTTCGCCGCTATCGCCGGAGCAGGTCCGCTCGTCGGACCCACTCTGGCGGCGCAGTTCGGGTTTGCCCCCGGATTCCTTTGGCTGCTGATCGGCGCCGTTCTGGCTGGCTGCGTCCAGGATTTCACCGTGCTGGTAGCTTCCGTGCGCCATCGCGGACGCTCCTTGGCTGACGTTGCCCGCACAGAGATCAGTCCCTTTGCCGGCCTGGTGACAATGATCGCCGTGCTCTTTATTCTTCTGGTCTCGCTGGCCGGCCTCGGCATCGTCGTGGTCAACGCGCTGTCGAACAGCCCCTGGGGAGTCTTCACCATCGGCATGACCATCCCCATCGCCGTCATCATGGGATGGTGGATGTTCAAAAGCCACGCCGGAAAGATCACCGTCACCGGTCCCAGTATCTTTGGCGTCGTTCTTTTAATCGGCAGCGTCATCGCCGGGCACTGGGTGGCGCAGACCGGATTCGCCTCAGCTCTCACTTTCACCCCTCATCAGATCACGTATTTGATGGCGGCCTACGGCCTGATCGCCTCGGTTCTTCCCGTCTGGCTGGTGCTGGAACCGCGCGATTACCTCTCGACCTACGTCAAACTCGGCACGATTGCCGTCCTGGTCGTCGGTGTCTTCGTGGTTCATCCCAACATAAAGTTTCCAAATTTCACTCCCTTCGTTCATGGCGGCGGGCCCATCATCAAAGGAAGTTTGTTTCCGTTCCTCTTCGTGACCATCGCTTGCGGTGCAATCTCCGGCTTTCACTCGCTGGTCTCTTCCGGCACCACGCCCAAAATGCTGGATAAAGAAAGCGACGCCCGCTTCATCGGATATGGCGCCATGATCTGCGAGTCGCTGGTTGGCCTCCTGGCTCTGATTGCCGCGTGCTCCCTGCATCCCGGCGACTACTTTGCCATCAACACCACGCCCGCAGTTTTCAGTCACCTGGGCATGAGCACGGTCAATCTGGATCTGTTCTCGCGCGAAGTCGGCGAAAAACTGGCGGGACGCACCGGAGGCGCGGTTTCGCTCGCCGTCGGCATGGCGCAAATCTTTCGCGGCCTGCCCGGCATGGACCGCCTGATGGGTTACTGGTATCACTACGCCATCATGTTCGAAGCTCTTTTCATCCTGACCACGATCGACACGGGAACTCGCGTGGCCCGCTACGTCCTGCAGGAACTCATGGGCAAAGTGCACAAACCGTTCGGCAACAGCGCCTGGCTACCGGGGAATTTGATCACCAGTGCCGTGGTGGTTCTGGGCTGGGGATATTTGATCTACACCGGAAGCATTTCCACGCTGTGGCCGTTATTTGGAACCGGCAACCAGCTATTAGCGACCATCGCTCTGGCGGTGACGACCACTTTTCTCATCAACATGGGCAAGCAAAAATACGCCTGGATCACCGTGGTGCCGATGTGCTTCGTCGGGGTCACAACGATTACGGCGGGAGTGCTTTCGATCAAGAATATTTTCTGGCCGTTGACCTCTATACCCGGCCAGGTTCTCACCGGCTACCTGGATTCGGTGCTCATGACCATCTTTATCGTAGGCGTCGTTCTGGTCGTGTTCAGCGCCGTAAGGCGTTGGATCGCAGTGCTGAACGGTGCACCCGCGCCGCAGGAGGCTTTCGGTCCTCCGCTCACCCCGGCAGGGGAAGTGAAGATGGGCTGCTGTTAAAGGGTCGTTTGCAATTATCTGCGAGGAACCGCGTCCTTAGCGCGAACGGTAAGATAATTTTCGGAAATAAATTGGCCGCGTCGATATCGGATTGTCAGCCGTGCACCGGGCTCATGCCGCAGAAGGTCGGCGCGGACTTCGTCGATGGTGAAAAGATAGTGGTCGTTGATAGCGAGGATTACGTCTCCCGGTCTTATATCAATGCTGTCCGCGGGTCCCTTAGGCCGTACACCGAAAATCCCAACCCCATCGTGTCTCACAGTCGGGTTTCCCGCAAACGAAACTCCGATCAGCGTTTCCTCAGGCGGTCCGGATGACAAATCAGTGGAGGACTCAGGAACTCGCACGGTTGCGGCCACTTCGACGACCGGACTGTCCTGTTTCGCCGGAGCCGTTACAGGTACCGAAGAGGAGGTCTGCCTCCCTGAGGATGGGCTCGTGTCCGGGGTTTGAACAATCGCGTGGGCCGTTCCAGCGGAATCAATAGGTATCAATTCCAACTCTGCCGCAATCTTGATGTTTCCGGTTGAACTCCTAAGGGTGCGCACCCACCGTTTGTAGCCGTTCTTCGACACCGTGAGGGTATGTTCCCCCGCTGCGATCGCCATCGACGATGGCGTGCTTCCGACGAAGTTCCCGTCGATTTCGATATCTGCTCCCGCAGGATCCGATGAGACTTCGGCAGTCGTCTCACCCGTTGACTGCGCAGTGTTGTTTGCGCTTGCGGCCGGTCCTGCTAACGCTGCCGTGGGCTGGGTCTCGATTGCCGATGTTGTTTTGACTGTTGCTTCCTCTGCTGCACGTGACGGTAATGGAGCATCCCGATCGGCAGAAATGGCTAGAAGGGCGGATTTGAGCATCTTGCCCCTAGCATTTATGTTCGACAAAGCAGAGCCGAAGTTGTAGCCGGCGGTATTAGACGCGTCCCCTCCGGTTCGTGTTCTGTACAGATGCCCGTCGCTTCGGATCATCCGCCCGGTCGAGTCGTAAGTCCTCGCAAATAGTCCAACTACTCGGTCCGTGTAGGGTACGTTTTCGTTGACCCTTGCTGTAGTCGTCGTCTCAGCATCTCCCGTAGCCGTGTAGTTCCAACGGTTGCCGTACTGATCTGAGGCTGAACCGTTCGCACTAAAGGCAGTCGAGCTGGTACTCGTGTAGGTATGAGTTGTCGGCATCAGGCCGCTGTAATAGCTCGCCGAAGTAGAGAAGACCATCAGATAGTTTCTTGCCTCTGGGTTGGGCTTGGAGGACAGGCACACACCCGGATAGTTCTTCGCGTTCTTCTTCCACCAGTGCGTCACAAAGTCTGGGAACAGCGGGTCCACTCCCGCGGACGTTGCAATAGCAGACGAGACATTTTTCATGCAGGGGCCGGTGTAGTTCTCATTCTTTGCCCAGGCGACTGAACTGCAGATCAAGACAAGTGCAGCTAGAACGGGGTCGAACGACCGATAGTACTTCATCACATTTTCCTCTCCCCCGGCGGTTAGTTCGTGCAGCAGGGAGCCAAGGAACAAACACCTTCCTCGCGTCTCGGGTCCCAAGCAGCATGAGCCGCTGTTGCAAAACCCGCAAACCCGGAAAGATTAGTGTGTGCGCGGCAGTTTGGAAATGGCACTCAGGTGGGGCTAGCCGCCCCCGGGGCAACTGTGATCTTTCAACACGTTGTTCCCATTCCCAACCCTATGAGCGCCGTCGCCGCAGGAGCGGTGCGAAAGTGCAAATCGGCTGTAACGATTTGCAAGGCGCGGACTTATCGCGCCGTCTTTTGCACGGCTCGATGCCAAAACCAAGTCCGATTCGACTCGGTTTTGATGGGAACAACGTCTTGAGGGATCACAGGCAACCCACACGCAAATTCCTGCAACTAATTTACTAGTTGACGGTTCTGCACCTGCTACGTCTAATGGCATAAGTGGTCATCTCAGTAAGGAGGATGGTTCTTGCCCCCCCGGAAGTCGCCGACTTTAACGGAAGCTGAACTGCGGCTCATGGAAGTCCTGTGGCAGAACGGACCTGCCACCGTCCAGCAAGTGCTGGAGGACCTTCCCGAGAAAGCGCCGCTGGCCTACAACTCCGTGCTCACGACCATCCGCATCCTGGAAAAGAAGGGATATTTGAAGCATGTGAAGGACGGTCGCGCCCACGTCTACACTCCGCTGGTCGAACGCAAAGAGGCTACCCGCTCCGAGATCCGGCGCTTGGTGAGCCGCTTCTTCGGCGACTCTCACGAACTGCTCGTGCTGAACATTCTCGAAGATCAAAGCGTCGACGCCCGTGAGTTGGATCGCCTGCGAAAAATGCTGGAAGGGAGCAAGTGACGAGATGGCAATAGCGCCCCACTGGCACACACTGGCGCAAATATTCGCCGAGAGAATGTTGAACAGCATGGCGGAAGGCATTGCCATCGCGCTGTTCGGCTGGATTCTTCTGCGAGCGCTCGGACGGCAGAATTCCAGCACGCGCTTTGCCGTATGGTTTTCAGCCTTGGCGGTCATAGCAGCGCTGCCTTTCTTCGGGAGCATGACCGCGGGCGCGGTCTCCTCTCCGACTCTGGCCACGCACTCTGCCATCCGGTTGCCCGCTGCGTGCTCGGTCGACCTCTTTCTTCTGTGGGCACTCATTGCCGGCGCCGGACTGGCAAGAATCGCCTTCGGCTTTTGGCAGTTGCGCAAGCTGCGCCAAAGTTGTGCGGCAATTGAACCCGGCAGCCTTCATCCCCTTCTGCGCGAAAGTCTGCACAAGTTTGGCCTGAGGAAGTTCGGCCTGAACAAGTTTGGCCTAAAGAAGTTCGGCTCCGTCCGGCAGTTGCAAGTCTGCACCTCCGACCGCGTCCGCGTGCCCACGGCGATCGGCTTCTTGCACCCGGCGATCGTCATTCCTGCATGGGTGTTGCGCGAGCTTTCTCCCGTAGAACTCAACGCCGTTTTGTTGCACGAGTTGGCGCACCTGCGCCGCCGCGACGACTGGACAAACCTGGCGCAGAGGATCGTCCGCGCGCTCCTGTTCTTTCATCCTGCGGTTTGGTGGATCGGACACAGCCTGTCTCTCGAGCGCGAGATGGCCTGCGACGATTTCGTGCTTGCCTCGAACCCCAACCCGCGCGCCTACGCCCAATGCCTGGTGTCAGTCGCCGAGAAGAGTTTCTTGCGGCGCAGCTTTTCCCTGGCCCAGGCCGCCGTTGGAAGAATGCGGCAGACCACTCAGCGGGTCGCGCGCATCCTCGATGCGAACCGTCCCGGCGCGACCCGAGTTTGGAAGCCAGCCCTTGCTTTGATCGCGGCGTTTTCGGCAGTCTGTTTGATCTCTCTGCCCCGCGCGCCCAGGCTCGTAGCATTCGAGGAACGATCTCCCCACGTTTCAGCGTCTGCTCTTAAGTTGCCACCGGTGTTGGCTGCTGAATCTGCCGGCGCTCCAGCCAGGATGATCCCGGCAACGTTCCATATCCCCGCTTCGGGAACCGTTCTCGCAAGAAATACTCTCGTGCGAACTTCGAAGACGCAGCACCGGAGTCATGCGGATTTCACTCAGCCTGCGGCCATCCCTGCAAAAGCAACACAGCCTGAACAAGTATCCGCGCATGTGGTGCTCACGAGCAGTGAGATATCCAGCGAAGATGCTATCGGCACGAGTTCCGTCCTGCTCCTGATGCAGACTGAGCAAGTGGATGCTTCCGGCCAAATGATTTGGAGTGTCGCCGTGTGGCGCTTGACTGTGTTCCATCCCGTCGATCGTCAGCTTCAGAAGGGAATCACCCCAAAATCAACTTAACCAGGTTCTTTCACCCGGATGCATTGCTATGTTGTTAGAAACTAAATAATTAGTTGTTAAACCGCAACCTGTTAAACCCGAAACCTTTTTCACCAAGGAGAAACTCGAATGAAAGCCTTCAACAAAACCAGCTTCAACCAGAACTGGTTCACCCGGAACGTCCTGACTCCCCGCCTGATTGCGCCCGTAATCGCAATCGCGCTGGCCATGTCGATTGCCACTTACCAATTCAACAAACCGGCGTTTGCCCGGGGGCCGGTTGCTTCTCCCACCGCAACGCCCCTCGACGACAACAGCATCGGCGCGCTGCTCTCGCTCGACCAGGCCATGGAAACGCTGGCTGCGCGCGTCACACCCGCAGTTGTGAACGTTGCCGTCACGTCGCACTCCAAGTCCGAAATCGCGGATGGTCAAATGCCGCAACTGCCCGAGGGCATGCCCAAGATCTTCGGACCGTTCTTCGGCCAGCAAATGCGGCCGCAACCACAAATTGAGCATGGTATCGGCAGTGGCGTGCTGATCTCGCCCGATGGCTACATCGTCACCAACAACCACGTGATCGATGGCGCAGTCGATATCCACGTCACCTTGAGCGATCGCAGAATCCTGTCCGCCAAGCTCATCGGAGCCGATCCGCTCACCGATCTCGCCGTGATCAAGATCGACGGAACCAATCTCCCCAACGCGCCCTGGGGCAACTCCACCGCACTGCGTCCGGGCCAGACCGTGCTCGCCTTCGGCAATCCGTTCGGCTTCCGCTTCACCGTGACGCGCGGCATCGTCAGCGGCCTGAATCGTCCGAACCCGTTCAATCGCGATCGCCGCTCGCCCGGAAGCTTCGTTCAGACTGACGCCGCCATCAACCCCGGCAACTCCGGCGGACCGCTGGTCAACGCGCACGGCGAGGTGATCGGCATCAACACCTTCCTCGTTTCTTCTTCCGATAGTTTTTCCGGCATGGGCTTTGCCATCCCCACCCAGATCGTGCGACCCACCGTGGAAGCCATCATCCGCGACGGCAAGGTCACTCACGGCTACATGGGCATCGGCATCAGCGATGTGACTCCGGAGAATGCCAAGTTCTTCCACGTCGAGAACAATGAAGGCGCAGTAGTTAGCCAGGTCGAAGACGGCTCTCCCGCCGCCAAGGCAGGCCTGAAGGTCGGCGATGTCATCACCGAACTCGACGGCCAGAAGATCAGCGATGCCAGCCAGCTTCAAATCGAAGTAGGACAGAAGCAACCCGGCACGACGATCAAGCTGGAAGTCCTGCGCGACAGCAAAAACGTAAACGTTCCGGTAACTCTGGAGGCGATGGGCAGCCGCGACCATGAAGGCAAAGAAATCGCCAGCAACGGCAAGCCGCGCTGGGGCCTCGGCTTCACGGATATGACTCCCGACCTGCGCCAGCAACTCCAGTTGTCGGGCGACCTGCACGGCGCAGTCGTGGAGCAAGTGCAACCCGGCAGTCCCGCCGACGATGCCGGCCTGCAACGAGGTGACGTGATCGTGGAAGTAAATCGTAGCCCCGTGCAGAACGCGGAGGATGTTCAGAAGGCCTTGGCCGCGGTGCCTAAAGGACAAGACGCGCTCGTCCTCGTCTGGTCCAACGGCGGAACCACCTTCCGGGTGCTGCATGCCAACTCCGCAAACGCAGACGCGCCTGGGATGTAGATCGGATCATTTCCAATCCGAAATCACAGGTGCCCCATTTCTCGCGCGCACTTTGCGCGAGAAGTGGGGCTTTTTCACTTCGAGCGGAACGGACGCTCACGTCCGTTCGCCTTCCGTGGAAACTCGGGTCATGCCTGAGCTTCGGCGTCCACAATCTCACTTGTCGTTCCGACCGGAGCCCGGAGCGCCAGCGACGGCGTAGAGAGGAATCTGCTGTTCTGCCTGTGCGGCCGTGGAAGCCGCCTTCGTCACTTCCGCTTCCCAATGACATTTTGCTGCTCGCCGATTCACAAAGTATGTTGTGTATACACAATGATATAGTGTATAAAAGCATCATGCCGCTTCATAACCGCATCGCTGTGCTTCGGGCGGAACGAAAATTATCCCGGGCGACACTGGCATCGTCCGTCGGTGTGAATCCGCAGACGATCGGGTTTCTGGAGCGGGGGGACTACACGCCGTCTCTGGAGCTAGCCTTCAAGATCGCCGAACACTTTGGATTGCCGGTGGAGGCTGTCTTCTCGCCTCGGCCGTTTCGAACATTGAGCGAGCAGGTATACAAGACGCACAAGAGGGAGGCCTGAGATGGCGGTAAACGTGAACAATGTAAACAATGAAAACAATGGAAACAAAGAGCGGAGTTGGTTATGGAAGAAGATCGGGTTTTGGTTCGTGCCGGCAAGGTCGGAGAAACTCGGACCGGAGGAATGGGCGAAGGTGCGCAAGGTGTCGCGGACCGGAAAGCGGCGGACGCGGCGGCTGTTGTTTGCATTGTTGTGGGTTCCGACGCTGGCGTTTGAGATTGCCGTCAGCTTGCGGGTGGTACGTATCGATCCCTGGGCGGGACTGATCAGCGCTGCATGGCTGACGGCGTTGCTGGGGTTGTGGGTGCGGTCGCTCCGGATCGGGTTCGCACAGGTGTCTTTGGACGACCGGGCGGTAACTGAGTATGGCGCTGAGTTCGATGCTCTCAAGGCGAAGCAGCGCGGGGATCTCTTTCAGCGGGCCGTGCGGGACGGTCTCTTCGGCAGGGTAAGAGTGGATGAGCGAGAGGCCGAACTGCGTCTGCGGGCGCAGGGGGCCGCGTACCGGTTGCTCGGCCCCGCGCTGTTAGTGTTTGTAACGGGGTATTGGGCGGTGTGCCTGTTCGGCCCGTTCGAGGCGACGCGGAGTGCACTGGCGGTGACTGCAGTAGTGGTCACTTGGCTGGCCGCGCTGGTGCTGGCGGCGCCGACCATGATCCGCATGTGGACCCAGCCTGACGAACCGGAGGAGACAGCCGCCGTTGGGGAGTAAAGCGCCGTTCCCAATCTCACTTGTCATTCCGACCGGAGCCCGGAGCGCCAGCGACGGCGTAGAGAGGAATCTGCTGTTCTGCCTGCACGACCGTGGAAGAGCGCGCTTCGTCCCGCGCAAAGTTCGTTGACTCGACTCCCACTCTGAGCCTACGATTTGTTTAAGCGGGAAGGAGCACTCTCCCATGACTGGCCCACCAACGAGAAACAGAGGACTAACCCTGAAAACATTTCTGACTACCGTGATGAGTCTTCTGAGCATCCTTGTGGTCTTGCTCGGAGGCATACGGAAAGATGCGCTCTGGCTGTGGATAGGATTTGCCTGCTGCCTGATTTCGGGAGTCTTTGTTCAACTGTTCATTACCCGCATCAAGAATGACGTTGCATCGGGCCGCCGGTAAGAAAGCTCGAAATTAGTTTGTGTGGAGAGGCCACTCGCGCCCGCTGCCTTTGAAGTTGAATCCGGCCCTGATTCCAACCCCGTCGCCCACCATCCCCCTTTGTCATTCCGACCGGAGTCGGAGCGCCAGCGACACTCCACCATTTTGTCATTCCGACCGGAGTCGGAGCGCCAGCGACGGCGTAGAGAGGAATCTGCTGTCTCGCGTGCGCGACCGTGGAAGACTGCCGCTTCAGTCGCGCTGGATTTTTTGGCCATCGGGAGGCCGAGCGTCACCCGGCTCGAGCCCCGTAGGGGCGGCATAGGATAGCCCCGGACGTAAGTCCGGGGTTAGCCATTAGAAATGGGAATCGAGTCCCGGAGGGACGCCACCAACTATCAAATTCCCTCCGCGCGACATTCCAGCTAGAATGGCGCGGCAGTGCAAAAGAACCAGCTCTATTACGGCGACAACCCTCACCGTCCTCCGCGAGCACATCAAGTCGGAGTCCGTCGACCTCATCTACCTCGACCCGCCCTTCAACAGCCGCCAGGACTACAACGTCCTCTTCGCCGAAAAAAGCCTGCCCTGAGCGGAGTCGAAGGGACGGCACCCGCTCCAGCTCCCAGATCATGGCTTTCGAAGATACCTGGGAGTGGAACATGGACGCCGAAGCCGCCTAGGCCGGATTCTACCGCTCACCGGGACTGACCGACAGATACCCACGCATCCAAATCCTCAGCATCGAGGAATTGCTAGCGGCGAAAAAGATCGACTACCCACGCTTCGCCGTCGATGCCACCTTCAAGAAAGCCCCGAAAGCCAGAAAGGCCGCCGAAGAACAAATGCCGCTCACCGGGGACATAGAAGAACCCTTCTAGCGACCCCAGCAGCAATGTCATTCCGACCGGAGTCGGAGCGCCAGCGACGGCGTAGTGGAGCAACTGCTGTTCTGCCGGCAGCTTCCACAGCCCCTCTGTGACATCTAACCTTGCCCTACGCCAAAAATCACGTCATCATGGTCGAAGCACTGACGGGATACTAAGTCAGAGGAAGAGCGGAGCTAAGTCCTTTATCGGACGTATTTTACCCATAACCCCTTTGAAAGACGTATTTTGCAGACACGATTTTCCAAACTCCGCGCCCAGCAGGATTTTCAGAGGCTGGGTGGGGTGGGGGCCCCCCCTTAAATCAGCTCTCCAACCACAGAGAGTCGCAGCCCCGAGCCCAAGGCTAAGTCGGCCATGTTAAACATTATTACAAGCCGATTTCCACAAGCCCAGATCAACGCCGCTCAACCGCTCTTCCTGAGAGCGCGTCCCCTCCGAATCATCGCCGCTTCGAGTGTTATCCTTAGTCAGGTTCACACCCAACGAGGCTGTAATCCTTTCATGCCCAATCCAACCATCTCCAGCCACAGCATTCCCGAATCTCCGTCCGCCATCGAAACCAGCGAGTCCTTCAGCGACCTGCTCTCGCAGTACGAGAAGAGCCATGCGCACAAGGGCAAGAAGGAAGACGGCGGCAAACAACTCGAGGGCACAGTGATCGCCATCACTGCCGATTCCGTCATCCTCGACATCGGATTCAAGAGCGAAGGCATTCTGCCGCTCTCCGCATTCGAGAGCGCCGGCGAAACCGTGAAGCCCGGCATCAATCTCCTGGTTTCGGTGAAGGGCCGCAATCCCGAGGGCTACTACGAACTCACCCGCGCCAAGGTTGAGCGGCCAAGAGACTGGTCGGCTCTGGAGAAGGCTTTCGCGGAGAAGGCCACCATCGTTGGCACAGTAACCGGCGTGATCAAAGGCGGCCTCAGCGTGGATGTGGGCGTGCGTGCGTTCATGCCCGCCTCGCGCAGCGGCGCTCGCGACGCCGCCGAAATGGAGAAGATGGTCGAGCAGGAGATTCTCTGCCGCATCATCAAGCTCGACGTGGGCGATGAAGATGTGGTGGTCGATCGCCGCGCCGTCGCCGAAGAAGAGGAACGCTCGACCAAGGAGCGTCGCTATTCCGAAATGAAGGAAGGCGACACCATGAGCGGTACGGTCCGCAACCTTACCGATTACGGCGCGTTTGTCGACCTCGGAGGAGTGGACGCCTTACTGCACGTCAGTGACATTGCCTGGAACCGCATCAACAAGGCGGCAGACGTGCTCTCCGTCGGTCAGCAAGTCGAAGTCAAGGTGCTCAAAGTCGCGACTGATACTGATACTCAAACTAATAAAGAGAAGCGCCGCATCTCCGTAGGCATGAAGCAACTGCTACCTCATCCCTGGGACGCGGTTCCGGGCAAGTACATCGTGGGCGAACGCGTGCGTGGCACAGTCACGCGCGTCGCCGAGTTCGGCGCGTTCGTGGAACTCGAGCCGGGAATCGAAGGCCTGATCCACGTTTCGGAAATGTCGTGGGGGAAGAAGTTGCGAAGCGCCAGCACCTTGGTGAAGCCGGGCGAAATTGTAGACGCAGTGATCCTCGGCGTGAATATTGGCGAACGCCGGATGTCGCTGGGACTCAAGCAGGCGCTCGGCGATCCGTGGGCGGATGCCGCGCAGAAATTTGCCGCCGGGTCGGTCATCGAAGGGCCGGTGGTCAGCATCACCAAGTTCGGCGCATTCGTGCAGCTTGCCGAAGGCGTCGAGGGCATGATCCACATCAGCGATCTGAGCGCCGAGAAGCGCATCAATCATCCCCAGGAAGTTTTGAAGCTGGGACAACTCGTGAAAGCTCAGGTACTCGCAGTCGATACCGAAAAGCGGCAAATGCGCCTGGGCATCAAGCAGTTGGTGCCGAGCGGCTTGGATGAATACATCGCCGAGCATAAAGAAGGCGATGTGGTCACCGGCCGCATGCTCGAAGTTTCGGAAGGATGCGCTCGGGTTGAACTGGGCGAGGGCATCCAGGCCGATTGCCGCATCGATGTAGCCAGTCCGGCGGCGACAGAAAGGGACGCGCGAGCCGAATCGAATTCGTTGTCTTCAAATCCCAACTCCAAGCTCGATTTATCTTCGCTTGGTTCCATGCTCCAGGCACGTTGGAAGGGCGGTGCCGCGGCCGGCGCGCCTAAGCCGGAAGCGATCCGCAGCGGACAGATTCACAAATTCCGAATTACCAAGCTCGATACGGCGGCGAAAAAGATCGAATTAGAGTTGGCGTAGCTCCGGCCAGTGTCCTGAAGTCGCAGCCACGACGCTCCGATTTCGCTACCGTGGTAGCCTCGGCAACATCGGCTGCAGAATCCTTACCGGCGTGCGCTGCATCAGAGCGCCCGTCGCAGGCACACGCGGCGACGAAACGCCGCCCGCCGTTCCCACTGAATCGTTCCCGTTAGTCGCGCTTCGAGCCACGCGTGCAAGACCAGTCTGCAGAGTCACTGGCGCGATGGGAACCTTGTGCTCCCAAATTGCGGCCACCGGCATGGGTATGCGAGGCAGTTCCGCGATGCCGGCCATGGTTTCATACCTGCGTAATCCGCTGCCAGCAACAACGATACCTGATTGCGCTCGAGTGTTTCCCACCCCCGCAACCAAGATGCGGTTGCCGCCGTTCGGGACCACGCCAATCCAACGGCGCAGTCCGCTGTTCAGAACGGGCTGCCTGCGAGGCACAGCAGCCACGAGCGTCGACCGCTCTGCGCCGCCGGATTGCGGTGCCGCGCCGGAAGCAACGGTCAGAACCACGCCAGTCGAAGTATAGGAGACGTTGAAATGCTCCGAACTGTTGATCGCGATCGTCGAGTTGGAAAATGTCCCACTGACGCTCGACGCGGTGAGTGCAGTAAAAGTTGAGCCGATAGCCGGCGTGAAGCCGCTGGCTAGCGTCACCGTCAGAGTTCCCGCCAGGGCTGCTGTTCCCGTCACCTCTAATTGGCTGTACTGTGTTCCAACCGAGGTGCCTCCAATGAACGAGTTCATGGCAGCGGTCGAAAGTTGGGTGTAGTTGCCAGTAATGCCGAGCAGGCCGGCTTTGCCGCTGTCGCCCGCACTGATGGTCGGCGCTGTGCCGCTTCCGCCGACCGTAACGCTGCCGCTCAGCGTGCCCGCGCCCAGAACCGTTCCGCCGGTTATATTGATTCCGCCGTTGCCCACAAGCGTGCCATCGACCGTCGTCGTCCCGGCGGACTGGCTGTAAGAGTCGCCGCCGCCTACGGTCAAAGTACTGCCCGCAGCCACGGTCACTTTGTTCGAGTTCGTGAAATTGGCCGAGCCCGTGGTGAAGCTTCCATCGGCCGTTACGGTGAAGGTGCCCGTGTTGTTCGCGAAGTTGGCCAGCCCGTTCGCGGTTCCGTTCAGGATCTTCGCGGAGGTTCCCGAGATCGTCAGATTCGCCGCGTTGTTCACGATGTTCGCACCGGTGAACTCCAGCGTCCCGCCCACCGTGTAAGTGCCGCTGCTGAGAGTGTCGGTGGAGCTATTGAAGTTCGTCAGATCGCCCGTGACAGTCAGCGTGCTGCCGTTATCCACCGTCAGCTTGCCATTGCTGGTCAAGTTGCCTGCGGTCGTGAACTTTGCCTTGTTCTCTAGCGTGAAGCTACCGGCAGCCGTGATGGTCGCCAGGTTGATTAATCCGTTGCCGCCGGTGGTGGAGTTCACAATATCCCCGGTTCCACTGACGGTGAGGTTGGCAGTGTCGGTAACAATATTGGCCCCAGCGAACTCCAGTTTTCCACCCACCGTGTAAGTTCCGCCGGTCAGGGTACTCGTGGAGCTGTTGAAGTTAGTCAGTGAACCGGTTACTTTCAACGTGCTGGAGCTATTTACGAAGAGCTTGCCATTATTGGTGAAGTTGCCCGCGGTGGTAAAGTTGGCGCCGCTGCCGATGGTGAAGCTGCCTGCCGAGGTAATAGTAGCCAGGTCGGCGAGCACATTTTGACCGGCGAAGTCGATGATCTCTGCGCCCGAACCGGTCAGCGTGATGTTTGCGGCATCGGTAACCACGCTGGTGCCGGCCGCTCCGAATTCCAGGGTTCCGCTGACCGTGTAAGTTCCACCGGTCAGAGTCGTGCCCGAGAGATTGAGCAGCGCTCCCCCTGCCGCGGTGCCAATCTCCATCGTGTCGCCCGTCGAAACGCTCAGCGTGCCTTTGTTATTCAGCCCAGCCGAACTGGGAAGGATGATGAGCGCCGCGCTCTGGTTCGCCGCGATCGTGCCGGTGTTCACAATCCCCATGTTCTGGATCGTGCCCGCCCCTTCGATCGTGTTGTTATTGGTCAGCGTGAGCCCGCTGGTTGCGGCGGTAATCAGGTTAGTCGGGCTGTCGGAAAGGACGATCGTGCCTTTGCGGTTCAAGGTCACGCTGTTGCCCAGCGACAACGTACTTCCGGTCAGCGTGATGCTGCCCGAGTTCGTGATCGTTCCTTCGAGAGTCGTGGTGGTGAGGGCACTGTTTGTGTAAGTGCCGGTGTTGGTCACGCCGTTCAGCGTAACGGCGCCCGTGTTCTCGATCACGCCGACGTGCGAACCTTCGCTTGTCGTGGTCAGCGTTCCGCCGTTAATTACGGTTCCTGCGGCCAGTTGCACGGTTGCGCTTGCGGTTCCAGCACTCCCTCCCAGCGCCTCGATCGTGCCCCCGGAGTTGTTGAACGTTCCCTCCAGCACCAGAGTGGCTTGGTTCGTGGCTTCCAGCGTGCCGGTATTGGTCATGCCGGCGCTGCCGGGCTGAACCGTCAGCGTACCCGTACTTACACTTCCGTTGGCGTTGATCGTGCCCTGGTTCACCAGGGTCAGAGTTCCACTGCCCAAATTTCCGTAACCCGTGATGGTGCCGCTGGCGTTTGTCAGGGTTCCGGTATCGCTGGACCCAACCTTAATCACTCCCGTCTTAGTGCCACCGGAATTGCCGAGCATTAATGTTCCGCCGCCCGTCAGGGTCGCACTCGAGCTGCCGAATTTCAAAGTTCCCTGCGTGAGGTTAATGGTGCCAGAGTTCGTGAGAGTGCCGCTGCCGGTAATATCCAGCGTTGATCCGTTGCCATCGAAATCCACCGTGCCCGAATTACTCAAAGTCGCGATATTCACCAAGTCGGTGCCAGCGGCATCGCCACCGCCTCCATAAATGGTGAGGACCGCGCCACTGTTATTGGTAAAGGTGCCGCTTACGGTGAATGTGTTCGTGCCGCCCGAGAAACCTGTGTTGAAGTTGCCTGAGTTATTCACGCTACCGGTGACGGATAGCGTCGTGGTCGAACCCGCCGTGCCCGAAAGCTCCGCTATCCCGCCGCTGGCAATGGTCAAAGTGCCGCCGGTTGGCGTAACCGAGGTCGTCTGGTTGTTCTCGATATCCAATGTTCCTTCGATGCTGGTCAGGTTGGCTAAAGCGCTCGTAGTGGTCGACCCGTTCTTGACATTGAAGTTTCCGAAAAGCTCAATCGATGAGCCCGCCACCACGTTGGTGACGCCTTGTCCTCCGCCGGTTATGGTGAGAGTCGCCCCGCTGCCTGGACTGTTTCCAATCTGCAGGTATCCTGAATTACTCAACGCGTTGACATTCACCACGTCGTCCGATCCATACATAATCATTTCGGCTCCGGACGCATTGGTCAACGTTCCTGTGACCGTGACCGTATTCGCGCCGCCGAAGAATCCCGTACTCATCGTGCCCGAATTGTTCACGTTGCCCGTAAAGGTCGCTGCGCTGCTGCCTTCAATAATCATGCTCGCACCGGCGGCATTGGTCGTCGTACCGGTTACGCTCAAAGTGTCCCCGTCTGCTTCCAGGTCGATGTTGCCGTTGTTGGTGAGCGTGCCACCGCTGTCGACTGTGATGTTGCTGCCCGTAGTGTCGAATAGCAGGGTGCCACTGTTGGCGATGGTGAGGTTTCCTCCGCTCGCGATGGTCAGGGAATTGCCGGCCCCGCTCTCCAACCACACGTCGTTCCCGGATGTGGTGCCCAGCGTCAAGTCGCTGATGGTTACGCCGAGATTGAGTGTGACCGTTTCCGAAGAGGAGCCACTGCCAACAGTCACGTTGTACGTCTTGCCGCCGCCGTTATTGGGAACGACGCCGCCACTCCAGTTCGTGCCGAGATTCCAGTTGCCGGTGCCGCCGGTCCAACTGACCGCAGTCTGCGCCTGCGAGCGGAGACTACCCACGCTCATCGACACGAGCAGAATCCCAACCATCGTTATGGTTAAAACAGACTTCATGCGACGCCCCCAGCGGCCAGCGACCGGCTAGCGTGACTTGCTTTTGAGAGATACGAGTGGAAAACAGTTTCCAGATCAGGTTCTATCGATCTCCGTGGGGAGGGAGACGTGACGGATAGAAACCGGCGCAGCTTTCCCAGCACCTGCGCGTCAAGAACAATATCAAAAAAAGCATAGAAACACTAGAGCCTTTCGTTAGGGGGCGCGAGCTTCACCGCCAGCCGAAGCTGCTTCTCTGCGGCGGCTTGGTCATGCGCTTCCGAGCGCATGTCGCCGAGAAACCTGCGGAAGTCCGGATTCTTCGGCTCGAGGTCGCAAGCCCGCGCCATCTCCGCGGCCGCGTCGTGCGGACGCCCCACCCTTACGTACGCCTGCGCCAGATCGTTGTGCAGCGCGGCCTCCTGCGAATGGCTGGCGACTGCCTGCTCGAAAAATGGTATGCTTTCTGCGAATCTCCCTTGTTTGAAGATTGCAACACCGAGGTTGGTCGCCGCTCCGATATTGGAAGGATCGGCCTGCACCGCCTGGCGGAATTGTGCCTCCGCCTCTTCGCTACGAGTGCGCTAAGAACAATTTCTAACACAGAAGGATGATCGTCCTATGATGAGGAACAGGAATCAGCAAGGTAGTGCCGCAGTTCAAGTCGTATGGGCTCTGGCGGGGATCGTCGTGATTGTCGCCGCGTTTATGCTCGTCAGGAACACCCGGCCCGGTCCGCCGGTGGCCTTTCCCACTCCGTACCAGGCGGTCTTGATGACCAACGGCGTGGCCTACTACGGGAAGCTGCAAGGCTACGGTACGCCTCAGCCTCTATTGACCGACGTCTATGTAATCGTCACCCAAACCAATCCCGACACCAAGCAAACCAGCAAGGGATTGTTCAAACTCGATAAGGTCGAAGACCTCTACCAACCCGACCGCATGTATCTCAATCCCAGTCAGATCCTGGGCGTCGAGCCGGTCGGCCCCAACTCCAAAGTGGCGCAGCTGCTCTCCCAGCAGGCTGGACACTAACCATCGCGCCCAGGTTCAGCCGCGAAGCGGCGTCAGAATACAGCCCACGGCGCAAGCCGTGGGTAGGAAGTGGGAAAGAAGTGAGCCCCGGAAGGGGCGAAAGAGTAGTTCTCACGCATACTCTTCAGCGCTGCGCTAATGCTGAGGCCTTAACGAAACAGCGCGGAAAGTGTTCGAAAGAACTCTGCTGGTGTCGCGATGCGCAACGACGTCCTCTGTGCGACCGTCCTCGTGAAATGCTTTGCGTTATGCGTTAACAGCCAATCGGGTTTGCTGGCAACGGCGGAGAGCAGCACCGGAACATCCGCGGCGTGCCGGATCAGGTGCTGGCTTGAACGAACCAGATCGTCACCGGGGTAGGGAACCAGTTCAGGATTGGCTAACTTGATCAGGCGGCGATAGTCCTCGATCAACTGATCGGCGTCAAGCGAGGGTAAGCGCTCCGCGTGAAGGAGCAGGTTCTCCTCCACTTCGTCGCGAACCACTTCGGCCAACACCAGCCTGCAGACCCGCGCGGCGCAGAGCGACAGCGTGGCCTTATCGAGGCCCCACGGAGAAACAATTCCTCCGGTCAAAACATTCGAGTCCAGGAACAGTCGTATTCTGCGTTGGCTGATCAATTGCCGCGGCGGCTGGGCGGACCATTCCGCCGGGCGCCGCTTGTACGCTTCTCGGCGTAGCGACGGGCGTAAACGCGATTGCGCGCCTCCGGAAGCGTAGCCAGCAGGTCTTCCGGTTTCACTCCGGCAGCTTTCAGGCGAGAACCTACTTGCTGGCACAAACGATCAAATCGCTGTTGCTCCGGCAGAAGAATGAGGCCGTCCCCCAGGCGAAACACAGCAAAAGGGGAGCCATTTCCCAACCCAAGATCCTCCCGGAACTGTTTGGGGACGGTAAGCTGGCCTTTCTCGCCGATCTTGGTCGTCGTCAGATATTCAAGAGTGGAATCTTGGTTCGCCATAGCCGGTAGGAAAATCCTACCACGGAATGCATCGGCAACCAAGCGTGATCAGCGCCATTCCAGCCTCTTCCCGCCCTAATCCCGTTCCCGCCGTCGATCCGCTTCTTCTTCCGCTCGCATCCCCGCCCCCGCAGCAGCCGAAGATTCAGCCTGCTTCTTCTGCCAGTCTTCCTCGGCCAGCACCGTGATCGCTTCCAGTTTCTTCTTTTTCAAACCCGCGTTGATGCCCGGCAGATCCTTCTGCGCCAGCTTCTGAAAGTCATCGATCACGTCCTGCAACTCATGGCCCAGCGATTCAGTCCGCGCCACTTGATAATCCGTAGGTTTGCCGTCGTATCCCGTCACTGCGCCGTAAAGTTGCCCCAGGTGTTCGCGGATGCGTTCTTCGCCGGTAATCATACCGCCTTCTTTGGTGGCCACGATCTTTGAGCGCAAGGCGTCACAATCTGCGGCGAGCTGCTGCAGTTGCTTGCGTAGCGCGTCTTTCTCCGGCACCTTCGCTGCCCGGGCATTGGCCGCGTTGCGCACCCCTTCGATCGCTTCCACTCCAAACGTCATGTGTTCCAACTCTTTGTAGACCGTCATCGAGAGATCGAATTCCGCCTTGCGCTCCTCCAGCGAATACTTCGCCCGCGGATCGATCGCAACAGTCAACTGCTCGGTGTAAGTCTGATTCCCCTTGGTCAGCTTTACCGTGTAATTGCCCGGCAGCACGCGCGGCCCCTGTGCCGCTTCAAACAACGCCGAGGCCGCCGGAGCCACCGCCGGCGCTTTCACCCGCATTCCCCAGCCGGCGCGGTTCAGTCCGCGATGCTTGCTCCCGGCCACCGTGTCAACCAGTTTGCCGTTCTCGTCGAAGATTTCGATCTTCAAATCGCCGAAGACGTGCCGCCCCTTCTGGTAATAAGTGATCTGCGCGTCCGCGGGCCGGCTCCGGCCATGGAAGCTTTCATCGCCCTCGGGCCAACCTCCGCTGACGTCGAAATATTGAATCGACGGCCGTCCCGGAAGCAGCGTCGCTTCTTTGGTCATCACTTCCGGCGTAAGCGCGCGCAACGGAGAAATGTCGTCCACAATCCAGATTCCGCGCCCATGCGTGGCCAGCACCAGGTCAGACTCGCGCGCCTGCACCGCAATGTCATCCACCGGCGCCGCGGGGAAATCGCTTCCCCGGTACTGCGCCCAGTGCTGCCCTCCATCCACTGAGATCCACAGCCCAAATTCCGTGCCCAGGAATAGCACGTTCCGGCTTCCTGTGTCTTCCTTGATCACGTGGGCATAACCGCGCACGCCGCTCTCCAGCGCCGGCAGCGCGGTCCACGTCAGCCCGTAGTCGGTGGTTTTGTAGGCATACGGCTTCATATCGCCAAACGTATGCCGGTCGAACGTGGCATACGCGGTGCCTTCATCGAAGCGGCTGGCCTCAATCGTCGTGACCCACGAATTCTTTCCCAGCCCGCTGACGTTTCCTATTACATTCGTCCAGGTCTTCGCCCCATCGCGCGTGATCTGCACATTCCCGTCATCGGTCCCGACCCAGATAATCTGCCTGTTCTTCGGCGATTCCGAAATCGAATAGATCGTAGTGTGCATCTCCGCCGAAGAGTTATCGACCGTCACTCCTCCGGATTCTTCCTGCTTCTGCTTCTCCGGATCGTTCGTCGTCAAGTCCGGCGAAATCCGATCCCACGATTGCCCGTGATCGCGCGAGCGGAACAAGAACTGCGCCCCGATATAAATCGTCCCCTTCTCGTTCGGACTCATGTGAATCGGCGTGTTCCAATTGAAGCGCAGCTTCTTTTCGCCATAATTCGGCCAGGGATGGATGTCGCGCGTTTCGTGCGTGTACCGGTTCACGCGCCCAATCTCACCACCCTGCGCCTCGGCATAAAGGTAATCGGGATCGGAAGTGTCCTCGAACATCCAGAAGCCGTCGCCGCCGTACATATTTTCCCAGCGCGAATTCGTCACTCCACCCGGATACGACGAATCGCCCACCCACGAACTGTTATCCTGCAACCCGCCGTAAACGTGGTATGGGTCCGCATTATCCACGCTCACGTGATAAAACTGCGACACCGGCAGGTTGATCTGGTGCTTCCAGCGATTGCCGCCGTCTTCGCTGCGCCACAATCCGCCATCGTCGCCCGCAATCACAATGTTCGGATTCTTCGGGTTGATCCACACATCATGAAAGTCTCCGTGCGCCCCGCCCGAGACTACGTTAAAGGTCTTGCCGCCGTCGTTGCTGAGCAGCAGAATAAGATCGGGTTTGAAAATCTTGTTCTCATCCTTGGGATCGACAATCAGATTGCCGAAATAAAATGGACGCCACACCATGTAATTGCTGGCATCGAGCTTCGTCCACGTCGCCCCTGCATCATCAGAGCGATACAGTCCTCTTCCTTTTTCCGCTTCGATGTTGGCATACACTACCTGCGGCTTCGACGGCGCAACCTGCACCGCGATGCGGCCGTAGGGTTTCGGCGGCAGCCCCTTGGCGTTCGTATCGTTGATTTCCTTCCAAGTCGCGCCGCCGTCGGTCGACTTGAACAACCCGCTCCCCGGCCCTCCCGAGCGGAATGTCCAACCCTGCCGTCGGAAATCCCACATCGCCGCGTAAATCGTCTTAGGCTCCTGCGCGCTGCGCGCAATCATCGCGCAGCCGCTCGATCCATTCACACCCGCCAGAACTTTCTTCCAACTCTTGCCGCCGTCGGTCGTCTGGAACACTCCCCGCTCGTCGTTGTCGTCCCACAAATGCCCGGTAGCGCAAGCCAGCACGTCGTTGCCGTCGCCCGGATTCACCAGAATCTTGGCGATGTGCTCGCTGTCTTTCAACCCAACGTTCGTCCAGTTCTCCCCGCCATCCGTCGACTTGTAAACCCCGTCGCCCACCGACACACTATTGCGCGTCCACGCCTCGCCCGTCCCCACCCAAACAATTTTCGAGTTCGAAGGATCGATCGTCACCGCGCCAATCGACTGCACATCTTCCCGGTCGAATACCGGCTTGTAGGTCGTGCCGCCGTTCACCGACTTCCACACTCCGCCGCTTGCCGCGCCCACAAACACCGTGATGCGGCCGTTTTCCTCCACCGCGTCCAGTGCGGCAATGCGCCCGCTCATCGTGGCCGAGCCGATGTTCCTCGCCGGCAATCCCGAAACCGTCGCCGCATCAAAGCGGTACGCAGCCTGCGCTCCCGCCTGCAATGGCGCGCCCAGCAACGCTCCGGCCAACAGCGCAGTCACTCCCCAGGAACTACGAACGGATGCATTCATGTTTACGAGTCCTTTTCGAGTAAATGATTTTGGTAGCGCCGCCGTCTCGGCGGCTGTCGTGGCGGCGTCGCGCCGCCACTGCCGGTGCCAGTCGCACCGAGCGATCAATGAATCCCGACTATCCCCGACTTCTTTTCCTCAGTCTTCAGCGACGCGGGCAGATTGAAGTCTGCCGGATCGATCGTCACATTCACTTCCATCTTCTGCACCGTGGTCGTCTGCGCCTCCGGATTATTCTTCGGCCCGCTCGAGATCGAGAACGGATACATCACCCCCGCCACCGGCTTGTACGACCCCAGCCCCACCACGCGCTCCCGCACCGACCCCCGCACAAACTGCTGGATCTCCCTGCGAATCTCGATAAACGTATCCGGATCGAGGTAGTCATAGATGATGTCGCCATTCTTCAGCGTCACCTTCAGCCGCAGCGCGTCGTCTCCATCCACCACGTCGTGCCCCAGGTATTCCACCTTGCTGCCTTTTTCTTTGTAATCCACCAGCGGACCGTCAAAGTCGCCGTCCAGCAGCAGGTCGCGCAGGTCGTCCTCGCCCATCAGTTGCGGATCTTTCTTCCCCCCAAAGGGCTGGATCTGCCATCCCGTCGCCCCGTCATAAGCCTGCACCGCCGTCATTCCCTGCAGCGAAAACGTCTCCCGCACCAGGTCCGGCCGCTCGTTCTCCTGCCCCACCGACGCGGTAAACCCTCCGCCGCCTTCAAACTTGGCCGTCACGCGGAGGGTCTTGATGGCCTTCATCTTCTCCATCCCGCCCCTGGCTTCAATGTTCTTGGCAATCAGTTCGTCCGCGGTTTGCGCGTAGCAAAGCGCACCGCAGCAGCAGACAGCGATCAGCACAATCACGGCATGACGCATCGAGCAGACTCCTGTAGTTGAGGGACTTAAGAACCCGGAAAACGGAAACAGTACTCTACTCGGTAGTAGACGCGTAGTTCAAGTGAGGGTGAGCAAGCTGTGTCTCCGTCTTGTAAGATGCCCATACGCAGGCACCCAGGCCCGATTGACGCGGCCTGCATAAAGGCGTAAGTTTCGTTTGCGTTCTTTTGCCAATCCCCCCAGGACGCACCACCCCCGTTCATTGGAGGTTCTATGAAGATTATCCTGGGTTTGACTCTCGCACTGCTCTCTCTCGGCGCATCGGCGCAGAGCCGGCTTGGCCGCCCGACAGCCGGGACGTTCCAACAGCTTGCCGAGCTCACCGGTTCGCAGCAGTATGAGTTGGTTTCCGGCGGCGCGGCAATCAGCGGCAACACGCTGGTAATTGGGGCGCCTGTTGCCAACTCCCCGGACGGCTGTATCGAGTGTGGCGCCGCTTATGTGTATACAGCAGTCGACGGCGACTGGACGAATCTTATCCTCACCGCTACGTTGACGCAGTCCGCAGGCCAGTCCGTAGGCGGATTTGGCGCCGCGGTTGCGATCAGCGGCGACACCATTATAGTGGGAGGAGCAGACGCTACGAGTGGCCAAGGCGCCGCTTATATCTATACCAATCCGTCTGGAAATTCGACTGAAGATGCCGAGCTGACCGTTTCTGGGGGTCAAGGTGTCGGAGCGGTCTCTGGCGTTGCAATAGACGGAGACACTGTAGTGATCGGCATCCCAGTCGTGTCGATCGGTCGCAACGAGCAGCAAGGATCCGCTTATGTCTATGTAGAGCCCTCTGGCGGCTGGACGAGCACGACTCAGACTGCCCAGTTGCTACCATCGGACGGTGGCGGAAACTTCTATTTTGGAACCAGCGTCAGCATCAGCGGCCGCTACATTGTAGTTGGAGCGCCGGACGGCACTCCGCTTGGGGGCGTCTCCGAGCAAGGGCTTGCATATCTTTTCGTCGAGCCGGCCCCCGGATGGAGCGGGATATGGGGCCAGACGACCGAATTCAAAGCGTCGGACGGGACGGGAGACGCTGCCTTTGGGTTGTCGGTGTCTGTAAGCGAGAATGTTCTTGTAGTCGGAGCCCCTGGCCAAACAATCGATTCGAAACAGCGCGAGGGAGCTTCATATATCTTTGCAAGGCCTACCACAGGCTGGCCGAAAAATATGACGGAGACCGCCGAGCTGACAGAGAGCGACGGGAAACCGGCAGACGCGTTTGGAATCTCGGTAGCAATCAGTAACAAAACAGTTATCGCGGGAGCGTACCTGAGGCACAACCGACAGGGAGCCGCATATATATTTGGTGAGTCCTCGGGAGGATGGCAGAGCACTTCTAGTGCGGAAGCAATCGCTGCGCCCGACGGCGCGGCCGATAATTATTTCGGCAGGCCAGTAGCGATCGGCGGTGGAGTGCTGGCCGTATGTGCCAACGGATGGCCCGACGGGGGCAATACTGGCGACGGTTACGGAGCTGTCTACGTCTTCGGGAGCAGCCGGTAATGAATCGAAAGTAGTGGCGGAGCTAAAAGATCTGGACTGTGCCGATGGTTTGGGCCGTTCCGATTAGTGCCCCTGTCCCGCTTGGCTGGCCAAGAGCGAGGGCGTTGATAGCTGCAGCATACGCGCTCTGTATAACCGCGTTACTTGAACATGGGGCACCGCCAGGCAGCGCAGTCGGATCGAACGCACATTGAATGTCTGCCGTATAGATTTCGGCGGAAGTCGTGCCGTGCTGACTGGACAGAATCTCGACCTGGGAAAGCGTGGGAGAATCATCGGTCGGAGGCGACGTGCCAGCAAGGGAGCTGTTCAGGCAATCCGTAGGTCCTCCGGCGGGATCGCTTACATTGCACTCCTGTAATTCGATAAAGGGCACTTGGCCGATGACCATGGGCCTTGTGTTACACCAATTGTTGGAGCAGCAGTTCGTGCCCGTGCAACCGGGCCCATTCTGTATGTCGAAAAGATCACTCGCTATGATACCCATGGGCTTGCCGTTTTCGAGGCCTTGAGAGCCGATTGCGAACGGTTGGTTTGCTAATATCGTTTGCGCTTCAACGATTGACCAGCTAGGATCTGTTCCGGTTCCCGACGATAACCCCTGGCCCATGTTGACCGTCATCATCGGCACCCAAGTAGGAACGGGGGACTGCGCAGATCGCTGCCCTGAAATGTAACTTGCGGCGCTGGCATAGGCGCCCATCCACGTTGATCTCATCCCGGGGGAGGACAACTTGGAACGCCGGTGAAATAGGCGTTGGCGCGTAAAATGTTACTGAGTTCGAGGGGAATGATAGCGGGACGGACCCTGCGCTGAATGAAATGCCTCCCGCGCTTCCACCGGTCGCCTGGAACATGGGTGCCGACAGAGAGGCAACTCCTGCGCCCGCGCTGTGCGAAAATGTTAGAGTGCTCGTTGGGGCCGATCCAGTTCCCAGGACATCAATGATTGACCACGTATCGGTCGCCGGAGCGCTGCCCGTCCAATAGCTACCGCTGATATTCAGTGTCGGCGAGGTTACGTTTCCCGAGGAAGAGCTTGCGTTTTGGGTCGGGGCGAGCGTGGAGGTCGCCGGACTCGCTACCTGTCCCGCTGCAAACGCGCATGAGGCGAACGCAAGGTCTACCTTCAGGAGAGCTGCTTTCTGCATGGGTCCTCCGGTGCAACGGCTTTTGTCGTTGAAGGCTGAGTCTTAAGCGCCCATTTCTGCGCTGCCGTTCTGGGTTCGGCCCAAAGGATGGAACTGATTCGCAGTCTTGATCTTGTGCCGTGGAATGTCAATCACAAAGGGCGTGCCACGTGTTAGCTTGTGTGGTACGCATTCACGGCCGAACACCTATTTTCCACAGCCTAATGTGACATCTGACCTTGCGCCTCACTTCCAATTCCTTCATCATTGCCCCAGCAAAGGCAGTACAAGGCAGCACAGCCCGCCCGCGCAACCCGGTCCAGAAGCGGGCGCTAACTCCTTTGTTTGACGTATTTTGATAGCTAACCCCTTTAGAAGACGTCTTTTGCGGGGAAAATCATGCTTAACCCGATGATTCCAATCACAGTTGGGGGTGGGGGGAGTATACCGAGAATTGGCGCTGCCGCACACACAGCCACCCGGCTGCGGATTCCTCATCCGGACTTTATCCCGTATTCCGTTGCGAAATCCACAGCCGGCCCAACTCGCGCTTCCGTGCCGAAACGATCGCTAAGAATGATCGCTAAAACGGATCAGTGGCTAAACGAGAAGCTCAGCCCGGTCGTCAGGACCACGTCATTCTGCTTCGTACCCTCGGGCGGGTTCGACACGTAGATGTCGCTAAAGTGGTTCTGCCAGCCCAGCCATTTGCTGATCTTGGTCACCAGTCCCAGGTCAAACGTTCCCCGGTATTCGCCAGTCTGCGTCAGGTCGGGATAAAAATAGAGGTTCTCGGTGACCACGGTGCTCTTGCCCAGCTTGTGCATCAACTCCTCGCCCAGAGTGAGTGCGCCGTAATTGTGTACTAGCTTAGAGGTCGTCGGAGGGGTTACAGTGGAGTTCGTCACCGTGTAATTCTCATCCGTGAAGTTGCCGCCGGCCAGGAAGTCCAATACCGTCCGGTCGCTCTTGATGGCATGGTAGCCAAAACCAACGCTGCCCACCGAACGCAGGTTCAGATCCTGCAGCGCGTTGCTCGAGAAATCAGCGGCGACAAACCCGAACATTCGCGGATTGATGTTGCGGTCGTAACGAATCCCGCCCGCCTCGGTGTTGGCTGTCGTGCTGGGAGTGGCCAGTTGGTTGGTCCCATAAACCGCGTTCGTATACAGGCTGAGCTTGTCAGCCTTGGTGGCGCGGGCGGCATTGAAGGCCAGCGACAGGTTCTCCGTCTGGCTGTTGCCGCGAGTCAAAGAAAAGCCCACGTTCGCCGCGCCATTCCAGCCTTCCAGCAGGCTGGGATGCAGCGCCTTCTCGTAGGCCAACTGGTCGGCATCGTTGCGGATCGCCACCACGTTCTCCTTCGGCGTCTCCACCGGAGAGCCGGTGTTTGGGGCAACCTCGATCTTTCCGTCGCTGGTGGTGATTGGCCCCACAACGGTCTGGCCATTCGACAAGGCCACGTGCAGCGGTTTATCGGTTGTGATCTGCGTGATCGCCGCAAACTGGATCGTGACGTCGCCCGCGAACTCCGTGTGCAGCACCAGAGTCTTGCCATCGGACTTCACGACCGTGCCGCTCAGGTGGTCGCCATTTTTCAACGTGATCTGATCCGCATAAACCGCCGAAGTCAATCCCAGGAACGCAATCAAAACAATAAATTCGACTTTCCGCAACACTACCTACCTCCAGATTCTAGAGTCAGTTCCGCAACTTAGATGCAATTTGAACAAACTTAGTGAGTAAGCCCAGGAATTACATGGAACGGGAAAAGAAACAGCGACGAAGCGGCACTCGATTCAAGAAGATACGATCCGCGGAGCCCCTCAAAAAGGAATCGGTCAGCCTTTGGTTTCCTTGGACTCGGTGGTCTTGTTCTGTTCGGTCGAAGCCTGCGCCGGCGGCGGCGTATCCTTCATGCCCTCTTTCAAGGCGCGAATCCCCTCGCCCAGGCCCTTGCCGAGTTCAGGCAACTTCTTGGGACCGAAAACCAGCAGAGCAATGGCAAAAATGATGATCAGGTGCGTCGGTTGGAACAAACCTTCAAGCATAGGAACCTCCACGGCACAAACACCACTCTAACTTATACGCTACCGGACTGGTTGGGGGAAGTCAAACCCTCCCAGTGTCTGAAATCTGTGTTCCCTCACTAACACCTTGTCATGCAAGTGGAGTGGGTGCTGTGACGAAGATCATAGCGGGTCGTGACCCGGGACCGCCTCTTCGCACGGCTCAAGCCTAACCGCAAAGCCCATCACACCAGCCTATTACCTCCGTGACCTTACCTTCGGCTCTGCCGCCGGACTAATGTTGGGTTGAGGCGGTAGCAATTCCGCCCCACCGCGCAAGCATTAGCACCACAATTCAAAGAGCAACCGAGCAAGCCAATCCGTCTCCGGAGAGTCGAGTGAAGCGCAAAGGCCTGTCAGTTCTTCTGTTTCTTCTCGGGGCGGTTTTCACTGCGCAATCGAGTGAGAGCCAGCCAGTAAACGTGGTGCAGTTGATGGCTTGGCTGACGGCCGGAGTGCCTGGCAGCCGCCTCGCTCGTCTCGTACAAGAGCGCGGCATCGCGAACTTGCCCAACCCGGAACAGATTCGTCAACTAGAATCCGCTGGCGCCGATGCAAGCCTGGCCCACACGCTGAACAACCTGAAACTGTCAGCCGCCGCCGGTCCCGCGAGTTCCGCGGTTCCCGCAGTCTTGCTGCGAGCCGCAGCCGATGCCCGTGCTCAGCGCTTTCACCAGGCCGAACTCGATCTACGTCAAGTCGTAAGCTCCGATCCTCAAAATGCTGCCCTGCACTTCGCTCTGGGCGCGATGCTCCGGCAACAGGAACGCTGGGATGATGCCATCGACGAAATCACGCTTTCCGCGCAGCTGATGCCGGATTTTCCCGAGAACCACAGCACCCTGGCTTACATCTTTTATCGCCTCGATGATCCCTCCGATGCCATCGCCGAAGCGCGCACCGCCCTCAGCATGGATCCGCAGAACGCCGAAGCGTACCAGTTTCTCGGTCTCGGCCTGTTCTCTGGCGGGCAATATGCCGCGGCCGTTCACGCCTTCGATGAGTCGCTGGCCCGCGAGGCCGATAACCCCGATACCTACTACGATCTGGGCATCACCCTGCACGCCAATGGCAACCTGGCCGCCGCCATCGCTGCCTATCGCCATGCCATTCAGCTGAAAGGAGAGTTCTGGGAAGCGCATTCCAACCTGGCGTTGATTTTGCACGAACAGAATAAGCTCGACGAGGCCATCGCCGAATATCGCGAAGCCAAGCGACTCGCTCCTGAGGAAGCTTCGGTTCGCAACAATCTGGGCAACACCTATTGCGACAAGGGCGACTTCGACGCCGCTGTGGTCGAACTGAGCGAACTTTACCGCCAGCATCCCGAGTGGGAGCAGGGGCACGGCTGCCTGGCCCGCGCCTATATGTCGATGAAGAACTATGGGAATGCTATCAGCGAGTTGCAACTGGCAGTTCGCCAAAACCCCACCGGCTCCGCCGAACACCGCATCCTCGGCGAAGCCCTGTTGCTCGATGACAAGCTGGACGAAGGTGTACGCGAGTTGCGTCTGGCGGTCACGCTCAATCCCGATTCCGACACCGCCCACCACGCGCTCGGTACGGCTCTGTTCCAACAGCAGCAACTGGCGGCGGCAGAAAGAGAATTCCGCGAGGCGATTCGCCTCAACGCTTCCCCCGACAACCACTACTCTCTTGCCGCCTGCTTGATGACCATGGACCGCTACGAGGAAGCATTAGCAGAACTTGAGACGGCCGCCCGGCTCGATCCTGAGCGCACCCTCTACCGCGCCCGCCGCGACGGACTCAGGAAATTGATGCAGATGCAGACGAAGGAGCCGAATTCGCGGTAACTCGCTCCGCAAGGACAGTACCGCACAGTGTACTCCCGGCATATTTGGCTCGGCTGCCGGACTGCTTACACTGGAACGTGGAAACCTGCGCCAGCAGGGACAGGCTCGAGCCAAGAGCGAGAGGCGCGCGCCGTGCATTTGGGGAGATTGATTATGGACCTGACGCAATCTACTTCCGCCGCAGCTGCCAAGCCCGCGCAGTCTGCCATGCCGCAGCCGGAGAGCGTAGCCAACGTCCGGAGTAGTGACGTGCGGAGCAATCTTCGGAACGCTGTCCGCAATGATGCCAACGCCGCGCACAGGTCCTCCGGCTTCGGCTTGCCTTGCGCCAATTGCCGTCTCTACTATCCCGCCAATCTCGACGCCTGCCCTGCCTGCAACAGCAAAGAGCGGGTTTCTGCCAAAGTGGTCCCGGCCATTCCTAAGGTGGAGACTGCCGCCGAGCCCGCACCTGACAGTGCCGTGGTGGAGCAGGAGCGAGAGGCTTTCCTGAAAGAGTTCAAGTCCCAGCTTTTCGCGGCCCATGCCGAGGTTGCGAGTTCGCCAGTCATTTGCGTTCTGGGAGAACACCACGTTCAAGGCGGCGAGGCCGCTTCCATCTGCAAGCCCTGTTACGATCGTCTGCAGGAGCGCGTGGATGTGTGCGAAGCCGCTCTACATATCGACCTGAAAGAAGCGTCGCAGATTATCTATGACGCTGTCTGGGCCGATCCTTCCGACCCGAGCAAGACTTACATGAACGCGGCCAGCGCCCTGATCGGCGAGTTGCGTAAACGCTCCGGCGTTGCGAACGTGATCGGGCCGTTCCAGCCGCTGGATAATTGAAGATAATGGAAATGGATCGTTAAGCTGGACCATTGATTGCCCGGCTGAGCAGTCTTGCGCGTCTCTGGGCGGAGGCGATAGGGCGCTTATTCCGGCTTCACCGCGACCCACTTTCTTCCGGCGTAGAGTTTGTATCCCGCTCCGTCTTCAACCAGCTTGAGCGGCACGGGACGCTTCAACGACGCGTCCGTCTGGTAGGGCACGCTGAGCGCATCTTCATTCGCCACATTCATGACCACGAATTTGTCATCGGCGAACCCGAAGCCGTATTCCCCTGGCGCCAGTTCGGACCCGCCAATGTTCAGCTTGGACTCGGTGATGAGCAGGCCTTGATATTTCTGCTGGACCGCGGTGGAGTATCCCGAAGTATCGACCAGCGCGCCAACCGTGACTTTGCCGTCGGCCGTTTGAAATCCCGTCGAGTTCCGCAACTGAGTCGGCGCCTTCTGTCCGCGAAAGAAAAACTCCGTTGGTACCACACTCTTGAGTTCCTGGCTGCTCAGCAGGTGCTGCGCAGCCTTCTGTGCCAGGCCTGAAGTTAAGAGTACGGTGACAAAAGCCCCGAGTGCCGCCAAGCGGAAGTTCTTCATATAATTTACCCTCGCTATTTACAAGTCATGCAAGCTAGGGGAAATCTAACCCTTTCTGGCGGCGGGTGCAAACCTGCTGGATGTTGCGCCCGATAGCGAGAACTGACCTAGTCGACGCCTGATTCGCTTTGCCCGCAAGATTCGGATAGTCCACTCGGCTGCTTGCGTTTTACGCTGTGCCTACTATGACCTTTACTACCATGACTTTCCTTACGGCGGCCAGCAGTGCCATACTCGCAGAAGATTCCGCAAGCGAAATGGCGGTCGCACACTCGAACTCGACAAAGCCAACCAACGCTGGGCCAGGCGACGATCAGCCGCTCGGCGAAACTCGGGGCGACGAACGCCGCTGGAATGCGCTCATGGCACGCGATTCCGGCGAAGACGGAAAATTCGTCTTCGCCGTGGCCACCACCGGCGTCTATTGCCGGCCGTCTTGTCCGGCGCGGCGTCCGCGGCGCGAGAATGTGACGTTCTTCTCGCGGCCCGAACAGGCGGAGAAAGCCGGTTTTCGGGCCTGCCTGCGTTGCCGGCCAAGGGCGTCCAGCGGCAATCCGCAATCGGACGCGGCCAGGGAGATCTGCCGCTACATCGAACAGCACCTCGATGAACCCGTCACGCTCGAGCGCCTGGGCAAGGCGTTTCGACAGAGCCCGTTCCATCTGCAGCGGCGCTTCAAGGCGGCGCTCGGGATCACGCCGCGGGAGTATGCCGATTCCTGCCGCCTGCGGTTGCTCAAGCGTAACCTGCAGGCGGGAGACAATGTGACCCGCGCCATGTATGACGCCGGTTACGGATCGAGCAGCCGTCTCTACGAGAAGACCGCATCGCAACTGGGCATGACGCCCGATAAGTACCGCCGCGGCGCAATCGCGGCCAGCGTTCGCTATGCGATCGCGGATTCGCCGCTGGGACGCATGCTGATCGCGGCTACTGACCGTGGCATTTGCTCGATTCAGTTCGCGAGTTCCGATGGCGAGTTGCTGGAAGGTTTGAAGCGCGAGTTCCCGTTTGCCATGCGCAAGCCCGATGAAGGCGGATTGCAAGCCTGGATTGCGGCTTTGCTTTCGAAGATGACTGGCCGGGAGTTGAATGCCGCGCTGCCGCTGGATATTCGGGCTACGGCATTTCAGCGGCGGGTGTGGACTTATTTGCAGTCGATCCCGTTCGGTGCGACGCGATCTTACGGCGAAGTAGCGAAAGCGATTGGGCAACCCAGCGCCAGCCGGGCCGTAGCTCGTGCTTGCGCCACGAATCCCGCGGCGGTGGCGATTCCGTGCCATCGCGTGGTGCGGGAAGATGGCAACATCAGCGGCTATCGTTGGGGAGTGGAGCGCAAGAAGACGCTGCTGGAGATAGAGCAGCGGGGAGTGTAAAGAATCGGCCTTGGGCTTCGGCTGTCGGGCTTCGGCCAGATTGGTTCAGATCAAGAAAATTCACAGATCCCCGCAGAGCTGCCGGGACAAGGGCGAGTCGCCCCTTCATTGGCTCGCGCGGCTTCCCCGCGCTACAGCCGCCCAGTTCACGAACGCCAGCGCGATCGTTGCGATCAGGATTAACGACTGGCCGAAATCCACGCGGGTTATCAGAATTACGCACAGGATCACTCCCAGGACTGCAAAGAAATTTCCCGCGGGGAGATGGAACATTGCGCTGGCGCCTTCGGGCTGTTTGCGGCGCAGCACTGGTAACGCGGCGCAGCCTACGGCGTAGTAGAGGAGGCGGGCTACGGCGGAGAGGGTTACGTTCCATCTGAAGTCGCCGATCAGGGCTAGTCCCCAGACCATGGCGGCGAAGACGAGAATCGAGACGTACGGAGTGTGAAAGCGGCGATGGACCGTGGCGAAGACTTTGGGGAAGTCTCCTTGTTCGGCTAGGGCGAAGGGGACGCGGGGCATGGCGAGAATTTTTGCGCTGAGGTATCCGTAGAAAGAGATTAGCGCGCCGATGGCTACCAGAGCCGCGCCGAGGGGACCGACCGCAATTCGCGCCACATCGGCCAGAGGGCGCTGGCTGTGCGCGGCGTCGGGCAGGACTCCGACGACCACCCACTGGATTAGGGCGTAGATCACGGTGCAGAGCAGGAGAGCGGTGAAGAGGGCGAAGGGAGCGTCGCGGCGGGGATTTTTCGCTTCGCTCATGGGCGCGAGGGCCGTTTCGAAACCTCCGTAGGCGAAGACCAGGAGCAGCATGGCTTTCAGCCACTGGCTGGTGTTGGGGGACGCGATGGGAGCGGTTGCAATGGTCCAGTGGTGTGCCTGAAGCACGAACAGACCTAAGACAATCACCGCGAATAACGGTATAAGCTTGGCGGCTGTGAAGACGTTGCTCACCTGGGCACCGGCGCGCACGCCGCGAATGTTGATGAGAGTTAGAAGGCCTACCAGCACGGTCAGAATGATGGCGCGGGGCAGGGGATCTTTGGCGTGAGGAAAAAACTCGCCCAGGTAGATTACGAATAAGTTGGCGTTGGCGGCGGGTGCGGCTACTTGGCCGAGCCACAGCATCCAGGCGGTTTGGATGCCCATGAGGCGGCCGAAGGCGACGCGGGCGTAGAGGTAGGGGCCGCCGGCTTGCTGAAAGCGCGATGCAACCTCGGCGAAGCAGGCGATGATCACGCTCATGCCGACGCCGGCCGCGAGTACGGCGTACGGGCTGTAGTTGCCGATGAGCGCGGCCACGGTGGAGGGCAGGCCGAAGACTCCGCTGCCGATGATGGAGTTGACGACGAGCGCGACCAGGCTCCAGCGGCCGATGGCGCGGATGAGGTCGTGGCGAGGCGAGGTTGGCGAAGACGGGTCCATTTAACGTGCGTTTGTATCACAAATCGCAAAATTTCCAAAAACAGTCTCTTGGCAGGGTAGTGGCTCAGTTTGAGAGGGCGGCTGTGTGCGCGAGGGAGATCCCTCGGCCCGCTGGTGAAAAACGCGGGACTTCCGGATGACGCCGGTCGGACGTCGGTATTGTGGAAACCAAACTGACTCACCGCACTTGGCAGCGTTGCCTTCAGTAACCGGGGCTGGTGACCTTGGAACAGATGACGAGTGCACTGTTGGCCGGGGCGCAGAAGCGGGCGCGCACACGAAGGTTGCAAGCTCGGCGAAGAAATCCCTGCGTTGAAAGCGTGAAAAGCCTTGCCAGTGGCCGAGTTCAGCGTGACCGGGCGCCGGTACTGAATCCTTAGACCAAAGTAATTGCTGGAATTACCAAAGCGCATGATCGTGGGACATCTATCCGCTGCGCGTTGCCGATGAGATGTTCAAACGACACACGGATCGTCACGCCGACCATGGGGAACGATAAGCAGATGGACGACCTTCACACACGGATGGTGAGAGTGACCGAGGACCTGCGGGTGATTCAGCGGGAGCTGAACTGTGCCGCCATGCAAGCGCCCAGCGATCCGGAATTGATGGAGGCGTTGAGCGCGCTGCCGGAGACCGAAGCCATACAGGTGCTGTGCAAGTCGCTCGACCAGATGCGCCACTTCCTGTGGTTTTATACCCAGGTGATGAGCAACGATCCAGAACTGGGCGACAAGCTGCGGCAATCGAACGCGTCGCAGACAGTCGAAGACGCGAAGGTAGATACGTCATTCCTCGATCAGCTCACACGGGCCGATGAAGCTGTCCTTTTGCGCTACCTGGCCGAGGCGAAGGACCGCAAGCCGAATTAGAACAACCTTAACCCGCACTCGTCCGGATGTGGAGGCGTACGCAGGACGTAGAGTCGGATAACGCCTAAAGTCCGCGTCCGCGGACGAAGGTCCTCCGCACTTCTCCATTGGGACTTAGTACCACGATGTTTGCTTCTGCGCCCGGGGAGAGTTGTCCGTGCTGCGGGAGACCAGCGGCGCGAGTGGGATTCAGGGTTGCGGCACGGACGGCATTCTGCAGGCTCCATCCGGCGAATTGGGTCAGGTTGCGCACGGCCTTGTCCATGGTGAGGACACTGCCGGCGAGTTTTCCATCGGGTTCGCCATGAATCGTGCAGCGGCCGTTTTTCACATCGACCTGAATGGGGCCGAGCTGGTAGGTGCCGTCGGGCATGCCGGCGGCGGCGGTGGCGTCCGTGATGAGAACCGCGCGTTCGAGGCCTTTGGCTTTCAGGAAAATTTGAACAACTTCGGGCGCGACATGAATTCCATCGGCGATGACATCGGCGCTGATATCCCCGTTGGCCAGCACTTCACCGATAATGCCGGGCTCGCGGTGATCGAGCGGGCGCATGGCATTGAAGGTGTGGGTGGCGTGGCGGGCGCCGGCCTGCACGGCGGCGCGCGCGATCTCCAAGGTGGAGTCCGAGTGGCCGATGCTCACGCAAATGTTGCGCCGCGCGGCCTCCGCGATTACCTCGAGGGCTCCGGGGAGTTCAGGAGCAATGGTCATCATGCGCACGTGGCCGCGCGCGGCCTGCCAGAGACGGTTGAAGATTTGCACGGTGGGCTCGACGAGGTATTCCGGGGGATGAACGCCACGGCGTTTGTGGCTGAGAAACGGGCCTTCCAGGTGGATGCCAAGCGGGCGAGCCTGAACCTTGCCGCCGTTACTGGGTTTGAGATCAGGAGCCGCTTCAATGGCATCGGCGAGGAGTTCCAGTGCCTGGCAGGTCTGGTCGAGCGGCGCCGCGACGGTGGTGGGGAAATAGCCGGTAACACCATGCGTGGCCAGGAATTGGTTCAGATGGGGCAACTCGGCAGGCGAAGCACGCATGACATCGAGGCCGGCGCCGCCGTGCATGTGAATGTCGACGAAACCGGGTGCGAGAATGGCGCCGGCAAAGTCGCGGGTGAGATCGACCACGGTTGCATTCTTTGGAATTTCCTGTTGAGCCCGCGAGGAAACGGCGGAGATGATGCCATCCTCGATGAAGACGAGGGAGTTCTGCACTTCTTGCAGCGGCGTGTACAGACGATGAGCGCAGAGAACGATCATGGTGGTCCATCACAGCCGGTCATTCGAGTTTAGTCGGGCACATTTAGTAATAGTAAGGACGCGCGGCGTTCGGTGCCGTGCGTGACCAGTGTAGCGCGAAAGAGGCTGAGACAGGCGGGAGAGGAGCAGCCAGCATCACGATGCTATAATCTTAATGCCCATCGAGAAGTTAAAGTGCGCGGGTGGATGGGCCTTTCGTTGTTGCCGCGCGCAGCGCCGTCGGGGAGTGGCTCAGCCTGGTAGAGCACCTGGTTCGGGACCAGGGGGTCGGAGGTTCAAATCCTCTCTCCCCGACCAATCTTTCTCTCGCTCTTTCAGTCGTTTAGGCAGCTATTGCCGCCTCAGTTTTTTCGGTACATTTCGGTACACTCGGTACAACTGAGGGTAGTTGGAACCCAAAGCCACATCTTTCCGCCCACCTCCTACGGAATGCAACGTCCTCTTTGATCTTGTCGTAGAGGTCGCTCATGTCCTTTCCAGCATGGCCCATCCAGTACTTGTATAGGCCCTCGGGACATTCCGCATAGTTCCGCAGGTACGTATTCCTAAAACGACGGAACGCATGGTTCCCAGCTTTGTGGGTTCCGGTAAACGGATTGACGTAGCCCAGTTCCTTAAGGGCCTTGTGCAAATGGCGACGGATGATGTTTGACGGAGAGACGGGTTTCCCTTGTCGAGTACAGAACAGGAAGCCCGATGCTCGTTTGCCAACGAACTCTTTGAGAAAAGTGGCGATCATCGGGTGAAGGTCAACCTGACGACAGCCATTTGCTGTTTTGAGCCGTTGTTCGACCCTGCCGTGATGAATTTTCTGTTGGATAAAGATGGTCAGAAAGTCCGGGGAGATGTGCTTGTCAATCTCGATGCCAAGCGCCTCTCCGACTCGTAGACCACCAGCCCCACACAGAACGAAAATCATCCGCTCCCGCCCCTTCTTCCACTGTGCTAAACCTGTCATCACTTCAGACGAGAAGGATGGCGTGTTCTGCTTGTCCTTCTCGACCACAGGCAGGTCGATGAATTCGTGATTCCACTTTCGAGGATATATTTCCTCTCCTTGTTCATCGACGGCAGAAGCCACGACCATCTTCACAACCGGAACATAGTTGTCGATGCTCTTTGGAGATAAACCCTTTTCCGACATCTTTGCAACGACGGACTTCAAGACCGCATTGTTGATTTCGGACAGGGGCAAATCTCCAATATTTGGGTTAAGCCAGTTATTGAGACAGGCCTCCCAGACTTCCAAGGTCGAAATTGCAATCGGCTTGCGCTTCCGACTTCGGACGTGGTTAAGCCACCATTTTGCTTGTTCACGGAACGTGACACCGTTTTTCGGCTTGACGACTTCGTTGAAATACTCCACGGTATCGGCTCCGCTGTTCGTGATGATTTCACGAGCGCGGCGCTCCCTCACGGTCTTGGACAGGCTACCGGGGCCTGAGATCGGGCAAATCCTCTCCCGCATATGTTTTCTCTTTTCTAGTCCCGGTACATCCATCCACCACCGAACAACCCACCATTTACCGCTTGATTCAATGTGACCGCTCTGACCAGTTCTGCGGAACATGCTCTTTCCTCTCCGCTTCACTGGTGTCGCAGTTAGAACCTTAGTATCGATGGCGCTTAATTGCAACGGGTTAGGGATTGCGGCGACATGGCTCCGAGCCCGCGGCAAACGAACCTGCAGCGCCGTGAGCAGGGTGCTCTGTTCGTGCCAATCGTTTACGGGTCCGATCATCTTCGAAATAGCGGCCATTCTTGTAGCTCAGTCCAGAGAGGAACAAACACGTGGCGCCATGCGCCTCTCCTGGGTGCAAATTTGATGGATTACTGGCGCTGTGTCCAACAACTTCTCGTCCGCGTGATATTCCTGCCGGGACTATCAGACAGCAGCCGACCGATTCGTAACCTCACATTTCCTTGAGCAAATCTCTTCGCGGATGCGGAGCCGACGTTACAGACGCGCCGAATCAAGCAGACGCGACAGTCTTCATCTGTCTGATTGGCAGGCCGTTGGGCGCTAATTTGCGTGGAGAACGACTACGGGCGCGCCACAACAGCGGCCTGTCAGGGACTCCTAACTGGAGGGCTTCCGTGTACAGGTGTCCGAGCCGCGTTTGCCGATGAATCGCTTTTTGAGGAGAATTCTTTACCGAAAGTATCGGGCCGAGAGGCGCGATTTAATTGGTCCCGACACCCTGGTCGCTGTTATTCCTCCCAGGAATAACAGAATGACGAGAAGTTGTTGGACATCGTGATTAAGTGGAGCTAGTTTTGCGCCACACGCAGCAAATTCTAGCTGCTTCCCAGAGGCGCAAATGTCATCACGTTGGTTCCAAATCCATCTCGTAGGCCCAATCCAACCCGTTCTTCGCTGGAAGTGGGCACGTCCAACCGCCGCCGTCCTTGCCCTACTTCTTGTCCTGCCTGTGACCGCGGTGGCACAGGGTTCACCGTTCGACACCGGCTTTAACGCCATCCAAGCCCTCTTCACCGGCACCATTGCGAAGGTTGCAAGTCTGGTTGCGATTGTCATCGGCGGCTATGGCTTTGCGCACGGTGAACCCGGCGCAAAAAAGGCGCTGGCCGGTGTGGCCGCCGGAACGGGCATTGCCGTTCTCGCCGTGAATGTCCTGAGTTGGCTCTGGGGCGTATAGAACCCTTCCCGGCCACCTCCCACCCATCTTTAGACGAGGACGTATGCCAGACCAACCACAGCAAAAGCACCGCACAAATCGAGTCTTCAGGAGCCTTCACAAGCCTCTTACCTACTTGGGCGTGGAACGCACACTGTTCTACTTCGTCTGCGTCGGCGCGGTAGGGGCCTTCAATCTCTTCAACTCCATCCTCGCCGGGATCGCCGTCTTCGTTGGCGGTTTCGCCTTCGGGCATTGGGTGACGAACAGCGATCCTGCTTTCCTCCGAATCCTGGCAAAGTCCGAACGCTACAAACTGCGCTATGACGCGGCCAAGCAGCTCATCCCCCGCGTGGAGGTGCTGTGATGCTGCGAGTCGATAAAGTCATCAAGCCCTGGAAAGAGAGTGCGTCTCTCAACGACCACATCAACCTGTACGGCTTCTGGAATGAGACGGCCTTCCTTACAAAAAGTGGCGATCTAGGCATGGTTCTCAGTGTTCCCGGCGTGGACTACGAAAGTCTGGACCGCTCGGAACAAGAGTATGCGGTGAAGCGATTGGAGGCAGCGCTGAAAGCGTTTGGCCCAGGCTTCCATGTTTACCAATACCTCTTCAAGTCGAACCGCCCGGACATACCCTTCGCAAAATATGACGATCCGATTGTGGAAGCGGCGATCGAGCAGCGGCGGAAGTTCTTTGAAGCGAAGCGCGACCATCTTTATCAGATTGAAATCTTCTATTGCATTCTGCTCGAAGGCGCCAGGTCAAAGAGCGGCGTGAGCGCGGCAATCACCCGCATCTTGAACGATCCCGCGGGCGCGGTTGGCGAACTAAAAGTGCAGTTCACCAACGACAGCATGAAGACGCTGTTGCGTACGCATATCGAGCACGACGTTCGGCGACTCGGCCAGAGCGTGCAGGCATTCACGCGACAACTTGCGGACTTCATGCAAATCGAGATCTCGAATCAACAGGGACAATTCAAGTTTTTCCGCCGTCTGCTGAACTATGACGATTGGCGTGTTGCCGGCAGCCCGCAGTCCACACAGTTTCTCGACTATCAAGTCGTCAACTCCGACATCGAAGCGGAACGCGACCACCTGCGCGTTGGCGATCACATCGTCCGGGTGCTGACGATGAAAGAAGCGATCACCGAGACACGGCCCCTGGTGCTCGATGTACTGCTGAAGATTCCGGCCAACTTCTACGTCATCACCGAGTGGACGCCGCTCCCAACAGACAAGGCGCGCAAAGAGGTCAACAAGCGCCGCCGCCACTTCAATATGTCGAAGACCGGGTTTGTCTCTCAGATGGGCAACGACGCCACGAAGACGAACCCGCGCGATGTGCTGGTGGACGAATCCAAACAGGCCGACATTGAAAATCTTGGCGATTGCCTGCGCGCCCTGGGTGACGGTCAATCGCTTGGCGATTTCTCGCTGACGATTGTGCTGTACGGCCACTCAAAAGCCGAACTGGAGCAGCTGGGGGCCGAGTTCACTGGCCTCTTCACCAACGCGGACGGCAATCTGTTTGCGGAAACGTATAACCAGCTGAACGCCTATTTTGCGACCGTGCCGGGCAATTATGCGCTCAACCTCCGCAAGCTATATCTACTGAACACCAATTACGCCGATTTGTCTTTTCTGTTTACGATCCTTCCCGGCGAGAAGACCAACGCGCATCTCGGCACCGAGTACCTGGCTGTGCTCGAAACCGACAACAGCACGCCATACTATCTCAACCTGCATACCGGCGATGTTGCCCACACCCTTATTCTCGGGATGAGCGGGAGTGGCAAATCGTATCTGTGCAATTTTCTCCTCCAAAACGCGCAGAAGTACGCGCCCCTGACCTTCATCTTCGATATCGGCGGCAGCTTCCAGTCGCTTACGACGATCTTCGGCGGCTCGTACCTGAACGTCGGGCAGGAGGCGCGTGACTTCACCATCAACCCATTCTCGTTATCTCAGACGAAAGAAAACTTGCAATTTCTCTTCAGCTTCTTCCGCGTGCTCATTGAGGGCAACGAACAGCGTTACCGGCTGGACTTCAAAGAAGAGCGACGCCTGTGGGATGCCATCGAACGCATGTACGTGCTGGAGCCGGACCAGCGGACCATCTCGAACTTTACGAACATCATTGGCGAGTTGAAAGAACGTCTACACCGCTGGACGCGTGGCGGACAGTACGGTTTTCTCTTCGACAACGCTGACGATACGCTTTCGTTCTCCCGCTTTCAGACTTTCAACTTCCACGGCTGGAACGATGCGCCCGATATTTTGGAACCGCTGCTGTTTTACGTTTTGCACCGCGCGTCAAATGAGATTACCGACCCGGAGAAACTCGCCACCTTCAAGATCTTCCTGCTCGACGAGGCGTGGCTCTTCATCAAGAACGAAACGATTCGCAATTATGTGGTGCAGGCGCAGAAGACCTGGCGCAAGCACTACGCCGGCATGATCCTGGCTACGCAGTCCATCAAGGAACTTGAGGAATCGGGGATGCTGGCGATTGTGGCCGAAAGCTGCCCTACGAAAATCTTCCTCGCCAACCCGGACATGAACCGCGAAGTTTACCGGGAAGCGTTTCATCTGAACGACACAGAACTGGACCTCATTAGCGGCCTAATTCCACCCGGTCAGATGCTGATTCGCAAGGCCCACACCTCCAAGAAAGTGCATTTGAACGTAGATTCTGTGTCGCACTGGATGGCGACCAACAACGCCCGCGACAACCTCAAGAAACGGGAATATTTTGACCGCCACGGTTTCGCGGATGGGCTTCGGCGTCTGGCGGAAGAATGGCCATTCCAGCCGCGCGCGCTGGCCGTATCAACCTCTAACCCCAAATAGGAGACATGCTATGCGACATCCGAAATTCCTCATCAATTGCATATTAGTCGTTGCTTCCATCGGCACCGTGGCACAGGATTCCGCGCGCACGGTGCAGTATCACTCGCAGGACATCGTTCCGATCCGCGCCAAGGTCAAATACACGACCCTAATCGAGTTGCCCACCACCGAAAAGATCATGGAAGCCGCCACGGGCGACAAAGACTTCTGGATCGTGGACGTGGTTGGCAACTTTTGCTTTGTGCATCCGGCGAAACAAGGCATCAGTTCCAACCTCAATCTGATTACAGACAAGGGAAACATTTACAGTTTCACTCTCCAGGACATCTCCGGCTCTCCCGGTGCCCCCGACCTCAAGGTGATCATCGAACCCGCCGACCGCTCCGCGATTGTAGCCGCGAGCGGCCCTCCGCAGTTCGTGCCTGTCGCGCAACTGGAACAATCGCGGCAGCAGCTTGCCGCTCTGCAATCGCACGTCGAGCAAGCAGTGGACAAGTACAAAAGCGCCTATCCCACACAGCTCAAGTTCGACTACGTATACAAGGCGAATGAATCTCCTTTCGATATCCAGTCGATCTACCACGACGACAAGTTCACGTACATCAAGACCAATGCCCCAGAAAAGTTCAGCGTCTATGAGATGAAGGACGGCAAGCCCAACCTCGTTACCTACGACCTCCGGGAAGGGACATACATTATCCCGAAAATCATGGACGACGGATATGTGGAGCTGGGTAAGAAACGGATGGCGTATCCTTCGCCAGTCCGAGGTGAGTCCGATCTTCATGGTAGTGGCGCACATACTCGGACAGCAGCCGCTTGAGGTGCTGCTCATTCAAGACGATCACGTGGTCGAGCAAGTCTCGTCGGCAAGTTCCGACCCAGCGCTCCGCGACGCCGTTCTGCCACGGACTGCGAAAGGCAGTGCGGGTGGGGTGGCTTCGAGGAGTAACCAAGACGAGAGGTTTCGTCCACCCCGACCAGAACGTTTTCAAGGCGATCCAGAACAGCTTGTGCAGAGCTGTCAATCGACGGCGAGGTCGTTTGGCGTGCAGAGCAACCAGTTGCTGACGGAGAGCGAGATTTTCAAGGATCAGGTCTTCTCGGGAACGGAAAGCACTGACAATCCATCCCAGGAGATGTCGGAGCGACGTGACGATGGCAAAGATCATGTCCAGCATCTTATCCAAACACACCGTATCAAGCTGGTCTCCAAGTCATTCATTCTGCGGGTGCACGAGGTTTTGACGAGGGACAGGTCAGTCTTCCATAGTAACGCCAGGCAGTCGATGAACACGACTGCTGCAAGGCTTCATCCGAAATTGATTCTTGATTTTCCTATAGGTAGAGCTGACCTTGATGTATCGGTTCTAGTGGGGGCGCAGAGCGACCACCAGCAAGTTGTTGACAGTTGCGGCGGAATGCACCCCGATGGAAACCTTCATGGCAATCCTCCAGAAGCGGCCTCGCGGATGCTCCTGGCTTTCCTGATGGCAGGAGTAGAGGAAGATACTCTGCAGTGCGATTGAAGTACCCCAGAGCCGCGCCGGCGAAGGATGACTTCCCAAGATAGGGTTGAGCTCGGAAGTTCTAGCGGTGGCCAGGCCAATCTCGGTGGTTCCCGTGTCAGCGGCCCAGGCCATCGTGCTCCAGATTGCAAGCCTCTCAAAACGGCTGTGCCTAGCCGGAGTCCGGTGCTCGTTCAAGTTGCGGTTTGCGCGGAAGAATGGCGATGTGGAAAGTGCCGGTGCAGGCGGAGGCGGCGCGGATTGCGCGGCGACCCGGAGAATCAGGACCGCCGGGATGAGCACGAAGCTGGCGATGGTGGCACGTATCATGGTGCCAAGGTAGGACCGGTCGACGCGTGGCGTCTGTGACATCTGACCGTCGGCACTGTGGAAAACCGCCAAGTCTCTAGAAAGGAATACGGGAAGGCCGAGGGCAATTGCCTGCCCGTTCTAGTTCAACCGGTGCCGCAAGCGGATCGTCGACTTGATCGGGGCGGGACTCCGGCGCTTGTGGCAGGCATCTTCATTGCTGGAAAGTACCCCGTCCCAATTAATGCACGCACTGTGCTCCAAACGCTCACAATCAACAAAGGGTCCATCGACGCAACTCCAAGAAAGGGTTGCAGGGAACAAAGAAATGGTTTAGCCGCCTGTCTCCGTTCCCTGCATTCCATGAGCAGGATCAGTTAAACGAGGGGAGTTTAACTTCGTTATTAATGGGCAGTCTGTGACGGGTGAACATAGCGGCTGTGACAATTGACCGCGTGATTTAGCACTACACGAAGGTAGCTAGAGAGATGAAGAACTCAGCCGATAGCTCATGTGTGAAGACTCCGAACCGTTGCGATTAAGGGCATCCGGAAGATCGTGGCCACGCTGATAGCGAATGGAGTGGAAACGTTCGAGTCTTGCGAAGGTGGGCGAGGCCATGCATACAGTGAGCCGACCGTGTGTTTTTATGGTCAGCATTCCGAAAGATTCAAAGCGCTGGCGATTGCCCTCCAGCACGGCCTACGGGTTTCCGAATTGCGGCGCTATTACAGCATCGAAGACGGAGAACCCGTTGGGCCGTACTGGGCTGTGACCTTCATTCTGAAACGGAAGTAGCTACGCTTCTCCGTCTAGTTTCGCGCAGTTCTTGCATTTTGCTTTGTTGGTGCCGGTTGTCTCTGTGTCACGGCACACCTACTGATTCTTGGGAGTTTGGCAGTTGCACTGCGATAAACCGCGTAGACTACATTTGGGGCAGGGGGGAGATGCTGCATATCTCTCCTTCCCCTCAAGCGCGAATGGGTGCTTCTGTCCGCTCCCTTGCCCTGTGGCCGCAGTACTGCCCCGGCTACTGGGATGCATTGGGAGACTGAATGCCATGAACAGAACCCTTGAGCGGCTCACTCAGCGACAAGCCCGATTGAAGGGCTTGTCATGCGCTTCATAGTTGGCGATAGATCCATAACGAAATCATGCAAGAGGACGGTACTGTTGTGCGGACCGCAGACCTCCCGGCTACGGCTCCTGCTGCATTGTGTTGATCCCTCCCAGCCCAGCCTTAGGTATGACGGCGAGAGAAGTAATTTGGAGGCGATCGGAAGTAACTCGCTCAAGTTGATCGGAGTTGAGCGAGTTCCGTGCGGATTTCTTCTAACCGATCCTGCCTGCGCTAATACGCGGCTTTATCCTCAGTCGCGACCGCTTTGCCTCGCTCCCAATACAAACTGTTGACGAAGTGGATGCCGTCCATTTCTTCGTTCAAAGCCGCGATCTTGGTTTTGGCTGGAGTATCGGAGTCCATCGGCCTCTCCCCTACGCATCGGCCACTTCCCGAATTGCTTGATGTGCGCAATCCTACCCCCGATTCCTCGCATTAGAATTATTAAATTTCTGTACAAAATGGTCTCACGTACATGGGCACCACGGCCGGGATCACGCTTACGTTCGATGCCACCGTTCCCGCCGGTCCCCAGGCTGATGGCACTCAATGTAGTGGGTAATGTCGATGATACCGTCGCGGTGATTAGCCCCAGCGTTAGTAGCCTATACCTGGCAGTTCAGGGCACGGAAGTGCAGACGGATATGCTGGCGGGATGCTTACGCCGTGAAACCGAGGCACGGTAGTTGGCGAAAATCGCCATTTCACTTGTTGACCCAGACGAATCGGCCGCTGATTCGGAAGCTGTCCAGAAACGGGCTTATGGGAAGCGCCGAAAGTGCTTTCCAAGATGTCGCCAAAAGTCAACTCGCTATGGCCGAATCCCTGGCTTTTGATCGCATTGCATTCGCCTTATGCGCTCCTTCAAACCGGACTGCGCATGTGCCCTGCGGAGAAACGCCGGGACAGTGACCCCGTTCGGTGCTAAGCAGTCCGTTCTCTCCGGTCCCGTTTTCTGAGGAATTATCGCGAAATACGGGCATGTTTCGCGCATTTTGGAGTAAAGAATGGCGGACTTTCTCTGCAGTCCAGACTTCCTTGAGTAAGATATGTCCGCTCTGTCACAAGCGTTTCCCTCGGGAATCTGCCGTCAAGTTTGCGGACTACCGTTTTGTCGTCTTTATGGTGGAACAAGAATTTCTGGAACAGGAATGCCCCTTGAACCCGAAGTCGCCAACAAAGAAGCACACGGAGGCTGAGGTCGTCGAGAGGAAACTCCCAGACTAGCATCTCGACTATCGAGGCTCGGGATACGGTCGGAAGTCGGGGTGCTGAGCCCTCGCCAGACCGGAGACATCGTGGACAACGGAACGAACTTTTTCAGCGAAACTATTTCTCCACTCCCGCGTTAACTCGGGTTCGAATAGACGTTGCACTTCTAACTTAAGCGACGACATCTGGCTCGCTGGAGCAGTGTCACCCAACCCAAGTTCCGACAGGTGCTGATGAATCTGTGTCAGGCCACCTAAAATCTTTCCCTACGGTGCTCCGCTCAGCGTTCTTGACATTTCTATCGTGGTTTCCAGGGACACTTTCAATGTGGTTCAACACGGCCGAATATTTCGGAATCACGCCCTTGACGAACCCCTATCAGATTTAGAGAGTTGCGCACGTAGCAGTCACGGACACACGTCCTTCCAGGTAGTAGTCCTTAAGATCGTCCCAGTGTTTGATACCGACATTTCGCCAGTTGTAATAACGCAGAACAGGGAATCCAACCGCCTTCAGCATTCAACTCCAGTGCCGCTCTGCTGGGGTACCCTTTTAGCGCCCGCGCCGGATTGCCGGGATCGCCAACGGCTGCGGCACTCTCATTCTGAACCGCTTCATCGTGGACCTCGACGATACTTCCAGGCTGCGTGGAAATCGCAGTGTCAATCACAAGGCTTGTCGGTTCGAGGCGCGCAATCTTACGAAGCAGGGCCATATGGTCGATCATATGGTAAAGGAACCCAAAGCAGAACACCGTATCAAAGCGCCCGCTCTCAAGTTGGTCTAACTCGATCATCACGTCACCCTGCACGAATTCGACTTGGCCCTGGGGCACTCCGTAATCTCGCATGTTGGCGCGTGAGGCCTCGACCAGGTGCTGACGAGCTTCGATGCCAAGCACACATTTCGCACCAGCCTTGTGTGCGGCTAGGCTCCAGCGGCCATCATGGGAAGCAATATCCAATACGCTTCGGCCGGAGATAATGTCTGCGTTGGACTGAATCAGAGCGCGGTGCCGCTGGTTGAGACGGTCGGGCGCAGAAGCAGTTGCACTCGTGGAGAAAAACCGCGGGTATGAGTCAAAGAAACCCACGCTGCGAGCGCGGCTCTTCCAGTGCATCATCGCGCGGAACCAGCGTTCCCGGTTTACAGACCAGAATCTCTCGCGAGCTAGCGATAGTATCGTTGGACTGCTCACGGGATCGGAGTATAGCGCAGGTGCCTGACATTGGGAAGATGATCCCGCGTCGGGTAGTGTCCTAATTGGGAGTAGTTTTTCAGCAGCCTGCTAGTGGTCGAGCGCTGCCAGATTCCGGTTTCCACCGTCGAGGCCCGCAAGAATGCGATCGTACAAGCGGGGATGTTCGACGAAACGCTTGTACGATGCGACGCCTATGACATGTGGCTGCGTACGGCCTTCCACGGGGCCAAGATTGTCTACAGCCGCACCCCTCAGGCCCGGCTTGGGGCGGCTTTCGGAGCGAAGTGCAATGATTTGCACTTCCCCGCGAAGCACCGCCTAGCGCGGGCTTCCGACCCTAGAGCCGCTTTGACGAGTGGTAATTAATAATTACTACATCGATAGAGATACATGTAATAATGGTGAATATTACGCAACGATCAGGATTGCGTGAAAATGTGATGAAAAGTTAGTTGGCTGCGTTGGGCCCCTCAGGGCGAAAAGGAATTCTCGAATGATCCAGGAGCTATATCTGGTTAGAGGAATCAAGCGTGCGTTAGGATTGCACATGCCGGGGCGCATGCTCGACGTTTTTCCCGATGACACGTTTCTCGTTTCCTACCCGAAATCGGGGAACACATGGATCCGGTTCCTAATCGCGAATCTGCAGTATCCGGAGAAACATCCCGACTTCACCAATATCAATCAGTTGGTCCCGGACTACGAAGCGCACTCTAAGCGGAGTCTCAATCGGCTCCCCCGGCCCCGCACCCTCAAGAGCCATCAGTATTTCGATCCGCGCTATCACAAGGTGCTTTATATTGTGCGCGATCCCCGAGACGTGGTGCTTGCGGAATACCACTTCGGAATCAAGCAGCGCTTGCATGGGGAGGAATACCCGCTGGCGCACTATGTCTCGCGCTTCCTCGCCAATGACACGGGCCATACCTATGGGAGTTGGTTTGATCACGTGGCGAGTTGGTACTTCACCCGTCGTGACGATCCCGCCTTCCTGTTGGTTCGATACGAGTCGCTGCACACTCAACCCGTGATCGAGATGGAGAGAATTGCCATGTTCCTGGGTGTGGACCCGGATCCGGAGAGACTGAACTTTGCCATTGAACAAAGCACCGGGGCGCGTATGCGGGAGTTAGAGAAGAAGCAAATGCACGTTTTTTCCTCCACCAAGGATACCCGACCGGACTTGCCATATATCCGCGTGGCCAAGGCTGGAGGCTGGCGCGCAAATTTGCCGAGAGATTGCGTGGCCAGAATCGAGTCGGCTTGGGGCAGCCTGATGGAAGAGATGGGCTATGAATTGAGTGTACCGGTTCAGGCGGAAGCGGCGGCGGATTGAGGCATCGCCGCCTGGCGTCGGCTGGGTAAAGGGCCCAACGCCGCCGGTCGTGATGCGGGGCGAGGAGGCGACGAGGGAGATGAGTTCGGAGGTCCAGTACGTTCCGACAAATGTGTGGCTAGCGGAACTTGCGCCCGATAAGACGAGAGAGTGCCCCCACGTCTGTGCGGGCGGTAGATCCAGTTGGGACTGGAATCTCCAGCTGTGATTATGCGCGCCGGCATTCGTTAGGGACTCAGTAAATGCCCGCCGTTTCAGACAGGATGGCGCTTACATCAGCACCTAAGTCCTTGCCATCCGTGCCTGCCTTCCGATAAGGACTGGTGGGCTTGAGCTCATAGTTTCCTCCGTTACCATTGTTGTAATTGACGAACTGTACGGCACTGGCGTTGGCGGGGAAGAAGTTTCCGGAGGGCCAAAGACTTGGGGGATACGGACCTCCAATCACCGCGTTGCTGGCGAACGAATACGGGTTGAAGCAGGCATTGAAGGTAGTGAGTGGTTTGTCGTTGTATGCGCAATTCGTTGGTCCACCACCCGTCGACCACACGGGATAGATGCCGGCACTCACGATGCTGTTGCTGAAGACAAAGTTCTTCATCGGCGTGCTCGTTGCCACCATATCGCCGATCATGAACATGGTTGACGGCGGGA